>Ga0209573_1004382_pt1 | contig 13987 bp, 16 predicted proteins | sample TNRBio252014_DNA_FD_185870 | JGI IMG/M metagenome (GOLD analysis project Ga0209573, IMG submission 185870) | Wastewater treatment Type I Accumulibacter community from EBPR Bioreactor in Madison, WI, USA - TNR Reactor_6/25/2014_ DNA (SPAdes)... | ecosystem: Engineered > Bioreactor > EBPR >...
TAATAAAGGAGTTCCGCATACATGTCAGCCACTAAAAAAGCAGCATTTCTAGCTACTCTGAAAGTAAGAGTGACTATTTTCTTAGTAGTGCTTGGCATGATTTTATTTGGTCTAGCTGGTGGTTTGCTTATTGCCGCCATCCAAGGTCAGGCCGCTGCAGCTCAGCAGCAACAGCCTCTTAATGGCGTAATGATTGATGGAATTCCTGTTATTTGGCAAGACGCATATTACAAAGCAATGTCCAAAATCGAGCAGCATGTGCCAGGGTGCAAATTAACACCAGGAATTATTGCTGCAACTGGCGGACAAGAGTCTGGCTATGCCCAAGGGGAAAACACTACTGCTCCCGATGGCGCAAGAAGACCAATCACGATCGGGGCAGATGGAACAGTTAGCCCTACGATCCGAGCTTACGCTCCACTTCCCGCACGTGAAGGGGAACATGACAACGGCGTTCTCGATGGCGACGCAACACAAGACTGGGCAGTAGGTCCTATGCAGTTTGCACCAGCAACTTTTTATGGACTTAGAGGAAACCCTGCATTGGTTAGCCAATTGCCAAATGTTCCAGCTGATCAAAACGGCATTGGATATGGACGAGATGGAAATGATGACGGAATCGTAAATGTTAATAATATTTACGATGCTGTACTAGGTGGAGCAAATCACTTGTGTTCAGCAAGCCCAACAAAAAGTTTGGTTGGAGCAAATGGACAAATAGATGACAATGCTGCACTTGCAGCATTTAGGGCTTACGGTGGAAGTGACTCTATTGCTCAGTCACGATTAGCAGAAGCAAAAGAAATTGATCTTAAATTCCAACAAGCAGCAGCGGCACAAGGCATGACTGGTGGAGCTATTACTCCTGGAGGAAGTGCAACTGGACCTAATGGAAGCGTAAGCTTGTCTAACGTTCCTGGTATAGGTCCTATAAATTCAAGTATTGCTGCCAAAGCTTCAGCTATGCTCGCTGCAGCTCAAAGAGATGGAGTGAGATTAACAGGCGGATCATTCCGCGATGGAGCTCAACAGATCGCATTAAGAAGGGCTCACTGCGGAACAAGCTATTACGCTATTTACCAGATGTCCCCCAGCGCTTGCAGGCCTCCGACTGCTAGACCCGGTGCATCTCAACACGAAGTTGGGTTAGCAATAGACTTTGACAACTGTAGCTACAGGTCTACTGCATGTTTCAGATGGTTAGCCTCCAATGCTGCTGGATTTGGTTTTTACAACCTGCCATCTGAGCCATGGCACTGGAGTACGACAGGAAGTTAAATGAATAAAAAGATTATTTGCCTCGCATGCTTATCTGCACTACCGCTGGTTGCTTTGACGTCTTGTTCATCTGGATCAGAAGACAAGAAAACTATAAGTAGCCCTTTTGTTGACACTAAAAAGAATGACTCAAATTCTCCTAGAAATACAATTTCAGATTCGCCCTATATAAACAATCCAAACTATGTAGAGAATCCAAAATTTAATGCGACTGCAAAAAAAGAGTTCTACTCTTTATCAACTATTGGTTCTATCGATTTAGCTAACCCTGATAAGTATTTATCTCCTAGATGGAACTACATTGTCGGAGAAGATGCGCCTATAGGCGTAGTGCCTATATCGGAATTAGACAAAGCAATTAATAGTTCATTGGATACAAAAACTTTTAATCAGCTAAGAGAATTAGCTATTAGTGTTTCAAGAGCGAAGGTTACCGGTGAAGGAAAAGAAGCATATCCAGGATTTTTCTCTAACACCCCAGTTAGCAGTTGCACTCTATACAAAGTTTTAAATGCTGGAGTCACAACTCTTCCCATCACAAGCGACTCCACATGGGCTATGGCTATAGTCATTTCTAATGCTAAATGCCCTCAAGGCGAAAGCCTTCATTTTAATGACAAGTTAGATTTTTACGACACCATTTACTTCAATCAACAAAACGGTAAATGGATAGCATTAACTGCAGATCAACTGCCCAGGTCATAGCTTTTTAAATGAATAGAGATTTAGAATGGTATTAGCGGTTACCTAGATCGATACCTGTATTACGTTCTACCGTAGCAAGATCGCAAGTACCGTCTACTGACACACAACCCATCACGCGGGTAGCTTCCTCAAATGCCGCATCTCCCACGATACAGCCTTCAGGTTCTGCTGCCGCTTTGGCCTCCAACACTTCTAATGTTTGTGCTCTGTATCTCAAAGCATCGTTTTCATCAAATTGAACATCCTCTACAACGAAGCCATCAAGTTCGCTGTCTTCAATCGCTAAAATCTGGTCGATTTGCTCTTGCGATAAAATATCAAAATCAGTACCTAACATACCTGTGTGATGAGCATAAGCAACCTTTACTGCTGTTGTAGCACCATCTCGTGCAGTTAGTTCTGTCTCACATGCTTCTTGATCAGGAAGTATAACACCTGAGGAAGGAAGCCCGACTCCTGCATCGCCAGAGTCCAACCCTGGAGGAGTATCTGGTTTATCAAAAGTTGCATCTAATATTTTTGGAATAGCAAATGCACCTATACCAACTGCTGCAGCCGTAACTAAAGTCCAGTTGCGTATTTTCGCAAGAATAGGATGATTTTGAAAGAATCCACGTTGTTTGTCTGTTTCACCTGGAAGCGCTGGTAGACCCTTTGCTCCTCTAAATGGATGTCGCAATCTTGGATGGTTAAATGCGAATCCTCCAACCTTGCCCTGTTTTTCAATCCAAACATCTTGAGCATCACTAATTTGATCACGAAGATCATCCTCAATCGTAGATGTAGATGCGGCCAAAGCAACTGCACGATTTGCTGTTTGAACATTTGCATCAGCAGCAGTCCTATTTCTTTGTGCATCTAGAATTCCTTGATCTAATCGCAATATATCCGCTTCGATCTGTTGGCGCTGATGAGCCAAAGAACCAGGCATAAGTGGGTCTAGTTGTTGTTCATAACCCGCTTTTCTCGAACTTAGATTTGCAACTTCTTGTCTATACGAATCTTGATCGATAGGATCTGTCGCTGCACGAAGTTTTGCTTGAGCAGCTACGATATCTGCCTCAGTAGTTGTTATAGCAGTTCTTCTAGCATCTTGTTGAACTTGATTATCATCTCGAGCGTCTATAGCCGCATCGCGTGCATCAATTGCTTGTGTCACTGCATCCTCGGCAGTTTGAAGAGCGGTTTGTGCAGCTGCAGCTTGATCTAATAGAGTTTGAACTTGTGGAATAGGAGTTGTTGCTGCACCACCAGAAACACGACCACTCACCCAAATCAGATGTTGACTAAGCTCTGCCCTTAATTCCTCTATTCGAGTTTCAAGTACATCACGATCCAAAGTTCGAAAATGGGCTTTAGAAGACATTGGTGGTGGAACTGGTGTCATTTGTGCAAACTCCTATTGCGAAATTTTTCCTAACAAGTACTTATTCAGTTAAAAACAGGGCAGGTAAAACCTGCCCTGTTGAAGAAGGAAACATGGAAAGCAATTTTTATATTGCGTCTCCGAATGAAGCGCCCCATTCTACCAATGCACCTGCAGCTACAATTACAGCTGCAGCACCAATAGCTACGAGTACACCCTTTTTACCTTGTGTTGCTTGCGCTGCGTTTTGACTTTGAGAACCCCAAGCCCAAATTACAGCGGCGATAATGATTGCCAAAATACAAGCCAACAATGACCATTGTCTAATATCTGCAATTAAGTCGTTGAGTTTTGTATCTACTCTTTGACCAGCTGCTGACCTACTACCACCAGTCGGTGCTGTGAAGCTAAGTCTTGTAACAGCTAAATATACTTTGTCTAACATTTCTGTCTCCTTCTTGTGAAAACTACCTAAATCGTAACATGTGAACCTGAAATACGCAAGAGCTAGTTTCATTCTCTATATTCGCAATACGACATTTCGAATTGTCTTTTTTATAACGCTAGCGATATACCACACTGATCTTCAGCTCGCGATACCACCCTTTCGTAGTTCTTTTCATTATTGATGTCTTTAGTAACTTGCTCGATTGCTTTAATAGGGTCGTCATCAGACTTGCTTGCATCTATCAAGGCAGCCCATTCACCCATGATTGCATCCACTGCTTCTTGATCGTCAGTACCAGCTGCAACTTCTTGAAGGAACGACCAAGTATCCTCTCTAATTTCTGCTATCTCTCTCACCTTGGCAACGTATTTATCGCCAGAGAATTCTCCTAGCTCCTTAGTTACGACATCGTCGGAGTCGAGTTCTGAAATGAATCCAATTGCGCCACAGAAATCTATCGGTTGCTTTGCACCCTCTTGAGTCTCATCGATTCTATTTAAAACGTAATCGTTTCCAGTGCGCTGTTTCATAATGATATCCCATTGGAATTCATTAGGTGTTCCACCAGGTTTAGTCCAAGTAACAGTCGTCCTTACTGTATAGAGTTTGTCATTTTGAGTTACTTTACCAACTGCACCTAGATCAATAACAGCAGGCTCTCCAGGGTCCGGATTAGCAATAACCGTTGGTTGTTCTTTTGCTATAAGGGCATATTGTGGTCCTGCTAAGTCAAATGTTTTTTGAATCTCTTCTAAATCACCTGTGGTATAAAACTTTGCATAGCTATCTAAGGATTCCTGTAGAGAAATAACGAGAGCTGAGTTAGCTGGATATACAGGAATTGCTTGAATATTTTCTACAGGATTATTCGGCTTCCAATTACTAACCGGCGGTGGAGCTGCCTCTTTAGAAAATGGTTTAACAACAACAAAAATTAGAAGCAAGACAAGAACTATTGCGAAAGCTACACCAGCGATTAAGGGTATGTTTAACTTTCCGTCTGGACCACGAAGTCCAAATGGCGTCTGCGGTGGACGAGGATCAAATTCCTCATCAACTTCAATACTCATTACTTCTGGCATATTTAACCCCTCGTGTTAATTAATATTCAGCCATTTGGCAGGCCACTTACCACCAAACGTTTATCGTCTGTCTTTTTTGTATTGTGTAGCTCTTTTTTCACTGATTTGACCATTGTCAGGCCTGTTTTAGCAGATAGCAAGCACTTTTTAGAAAAGTTATACCCCATTTAGCAGCCTCCTTCAACAGAAGTATCATCACTACAACTTGGCTTCGCACTAGCTCTAACAACTAGTTCCTTCTTTTCTATCCCTAAAAATGAAAATATAACGCCAAATTCAACAGTTCCAGAAGCTTGAGCTACAACTAACTCACCATCATCAGTAACTTGACATCCTGATTGATCTATATCCAAAATAGATTTAGCTTGGTCGCTACTGTTTGCCGATCTTTCCAAAGATTGGTTACAACGCTCTACTGCTTCTTCACCTAAAGCAATTTTGCCATCACCCTCTAGAAGTCGGCCTTCATCAATTGCAGTAGCTCCCGCACTTGCAGCAGAATCAGCTGCGGCAACCAATTTTCCTCTCTCAACAAACACTCGACCTACTTCAAAAAATATTAGACCGATTGTAAGAATTAAAATTGCAAAACCTAACACCCAGGTTACAGCGAATCCTTTTTCATTTTTATTCGCCACAATCATCACCTACAATCTCAGCATAGTCATCTATGCGCTCAGTAGATGTAGAAGAGATACTTGAAATTGTAAATATTTCTCCACCTCGCGAAAATGGATTCACAGAAACTGGTGCAGGCATAGTTATACGAATCGTAATTTCTGAACCTGGACAATAACCATTAGTTCGTTCAATGACTTCAAACTTAATCTTCCCGCCAGTATTCATTTGATTTAATATATCTTCAGCATCTCGTCCAAGTTCTGCAGCAATGGCGTCTGCCGCGGCAGCACGTGCAGATGTGTCCGCCTGTTCTGAATCCAGAACCTGAACATATGCGCGTGCTGCCTCGGCAGACGCCACCTGTGTTATTGATTTACGAGATGGATATTGCAATAAAGAAACAATCAATATAAAAGTTGGAATAAGCAAAAAGGCAACGGCACCAGTCCACTCAGCTGCCATAAAACCTTTCTCGTCTTGTTTTCTCTTATTAAACACGTTCAAAACCTCCTGGTGTAGAGGTTGTAGTTGTACTCGAAGATGTTGAGGTAGTCGTACTTGGTGTTGTTGAAAATGTAGGAGGTGTACAGTTTTCGCCTTCTTCTGCCACATCGCAATCATCATTATCATCAATTTCCGGCAGCTCTTCGTCTTCAGAAACATTTGGATTTGAGGCCTGCTTTTGTTCATAAGTTGCGCTTATGCCATTGAGTCGTGAGCCAAAGGTTCGTGCCCATGGAACCATATATACACCTTTTGGCTTAATACTTGCCTTCATTGAGAAGCGTCTTGATGTAGTTGCGCTACCTTCATCAACAGCAATTTCGCATGACAAAATATAATCATTTGGATCTGCAGAAAATAAATCACCTACTGAACTTCTAAGACTTGCTTCACATGCTTCTATAGCGATGTCTTCTTCCCCTAGTTCAAGGGCTCTCTCTAAATCAACCACTTGTGTTCCTGCACGCGCGGCTTCACGCACAGCTGCAAAAGACGCACTGCGTATATATTCAATAGTGAAGACATTTACTAACGTTGCAACGAGCACAATGGAGAGCGCCATCAAACCTACAAATTGAGCAGATGCAAAACCTTTCTCGTCTTGATCTGCCTTCTCACTTGTTTTACATAGCGTATCTTCACCCAGATATGAGGGTAGAGAAAACATTTAAATACCCAAATGGGCCCTACAGTTACGGAGTTTCAGTGGTACCGTCAGGATTAAACATTCTATCCAGCAATCCACCAACTTGATCGTCGATCGCAGTCTTAAATGCAACATAGACAACACCAACAATTGCAACACCAGCAACAGCTAGACCAATTGTTTCAGCGCTCACAAAACCTGACTCACCCTTTAGTCGTTCTTTAGCAGAACTCTTCAAGCGTTGAGTCGAACCATTGAGGCGGATCATTGTTTCGACATATAGCTTTAACATTACTTGTCTCCTTATTCGGCGAAGGGGGCTTCGCTTTTTCTATTGTGAAGTGCGTTGTTGCATTTCACAAGATCTATTTTTGTTTGACTTCGTGTCATTCGCTAGATGCGCATCATGCAAAAACTTTTTATCCTCCAAATAACAGTTGAGGAATTGGCGCTACAAGGAATAACAAAACAACAGGAGCCATAAAAATAATTGTTGGTATCAACATGGCGCCACGACGTTTTGTTGCAGTCCTTTCTAACTCTTCTCTACGTTCACTTCTTAAATCTTCAGATATTGTTAAGAGTGTTGAAGCTAGGTCGCCACCACTTCTAACGCCGTCTGCCAATGCTCTATATAATCGAGCTGCTGCAGGCTCAGGTGTGTCTTCACTTAATTTTTCGTAAGCATCAACTTGAGCCATACCGCCAGCCATCCACGAAAGAGCTTCGGCTAATTCCCGAATGATCGGTCCATGCCCGCGCGATACAACTTCTTGTACAGCAGCAACACTTCCGTGCCCTGTTCTCATTTGCATAGCTACTAGTTGAGCAATCGTATATAGCTCAATTCGCATACGCTCTCTTCGCGATTTAATTGCACGATTAACACGACCTCGCCAAATAGTTGCACCCCAAACTCCGCCACCAAAAAAACCTAACAATGTAAAAAATGTTGACTTAAGCATCAAACCTAAAAGACCAAAACCAATAGCCGCACCAATCGTATATGCCAACTGGCGAAGTCGATATTGTGATGGAGAAGTGTCCAAGAAACCGGCTTGTCGTAATCTCAGTGCGAGCGTTGCGTCATCACCAGCATCAATAAGCTTGCTTAAAGAATCAGCTAATGAGTGTCCCATAGGACCAAAAACTCTTCCTAATGCAGTGTGTGACGACTCAACATCTAGCGTTCCAATTGCTGCAATATCTGCGCCTCTACCTAAACGAGATCTGTTCAACTGAGTAAAAGGTGCTACACGATTACTTAACCTTCGTGGAGGTTTAACAAAAAGTTTTACTAAACTTCCAACAAAGAAAGCAACGAGTAAACCAATGACAAAGACAACTCCGTTCATGAGAACCTCTCTATCGGAGATAAACCTGAATCAACGCTTACACCACTAGAAACTTCCGCCGCTGTTTGAATTTCTTCATCTGCTTTTCTAGTGGATGTTGCAAAAACCCTTTGTTCTGCCGGGATTTTACTTAACCGCTGAACAATCCACATACCAAAAGCCAAGATAGATGTTCCTATAAATATTACAAAAATTCCACCAATGCTTTGGTAAAAGCCGCGAATATCAGGAGCACTCATAACCATGAGGATAAGTAAAACAAAAGGCAAAACAAAAACAATACGCGCATTTAACTTTTGTTCTGTCTGCATGGTTTCAATATGCTCTCGAAGTTGCAAGTCTCTAGTTGTTGCATCAGCTAGGTCACGTAATATATCGAGAACAACACCTGGGCCTGCTTCTGTTGCTGCGATCAAAACTTCAATGATGCGATCGCTCATTGGATCAGCAATTTCCTCTTTAACAACTTCTAATGCACTTTTTTGATCTAGCGCTTGAGTTAGGCGAGAGTATTTTGAAAAAACAGGACGAAGTGGGACTGGGCCATTTGCACCCAGCCCTTTTAGAGCTTGGTGCAGCGATTGACTTGCAGAAATAGAAGCAACCAAACTTCTTAATGCATCTGGCCATGCTTCAACTCTTTCCGCCATAACTTTTGCGCGCTTGCGAGAAAAATAAGCTCTAGGAAAACCACCAATCATTACAGCAGGTATAAACGCAACCATAAATACTTGTGTTGTAATAAATAGTATCGAGAAGGCTGCGATTGCTGAACCAAAAGAAATGGCCCAAAATTGAAAAGGAGTAACGCCGGCACCACTTTGATTTAACCAAGATTGACGTTCCTCATATCTAGTCATTCTCTTTCTGGATTCCTGAACGCTAGAAAGTCGCTTTGGCATATTGCCCGTGAACTGAGCAATAAGCAAGAAAACAAAAAGGCCAGCAAAGAGACCAGCTAATAAGTTCATGCTGACATCCTCTGGTTAGAACCATCCAAGATTCTTTGTACACTTGTTCCATGTCGACCTAATACATTATCCAATCGTTTTCTTAAATTCTCAGGCAGCGGTGCGCCAGTCCAACGGAGTGGTGCGCCAAAAGACTCACGAACAAAAATTGGCTCGATCGTGTAATCGGACTCTCCACCTTGAAGCGTTGGTACCGCTGCAATTTCCATAATCTGTCTTTTAATTCGACCAGAGTCTTCTGTTTTAAACTGAACATCTTCACGATCACAGTGAATGACCAAATCAAAAACATTTGAAAAGATCGATCTAACCTGACGTTCAGGAACGTTTTGTCCGGCCATGATTGCAGTAGCAGTTAACGCCTGTAATGCTTCTGCAGCATTATTAGAGTGCACCGTACATAAAACACCACAACCAGCATTACCTGCACGCGTTAATTCAAATGCCTCTTCACCTCTAACTTCACCTACAACGAGTAAGTCAGGACGCATACCTAAACATATGCGAACTAAATCACGTAAAGATACGGCTGAATCATTTGCCGAGTCCGTACTTGCTTGGCGCGTTTGATAGTAAGCACCATGCATAATTGGAGCAGAAAGTTCACGAGTTTCTTCGCAACCTAAAACCCTATGGCTAGGTGGCACTGCACGAAGAAGTGCATTTACTAATGTTGTTTTACCTGCAGCTGGAATACCGCTTACAACAATACCTGTCCTTGTTAACATTGCGGCGTGCAGAAGTGCAGCAGCAGCTGGTGACATCGAGTCGTAACGAACAAGATCATTCAAATCTTCGTGACGCATTGTGTACTTACGTAATGTAACTGAAAGTTCATCCGCAATTGGAGGAACGACTACACCAATACGCGCTTGTCCTTCTAGAACACGAGCTTGAACTATAGGATTACGTTGAGAAACTTCACGTCCAGAAGTTTGCAAGAGTCTGTTTACTAAGTGAAAAAGTTCTTCTTCAGTTGTTGGGTCTTCAACGCTTGCCAAACGACCATTTGCATCCACATAAGAGACGTCGCCACCTGAAACAAAAATTTCTTCGACATTATCGTCATCCAGCAGTGGTCCTAAAACACCATAACCTAGTATGGATTGCTCTAGGCGTTTTTCCATATCTTGAGGATTCGCTAGTGTACGTCCACCAATACCACTTTGACTTTGATGCTGATAAGAAGCCACTTCATTTTTAATTAAAACACGAACACCTTCTGGATCACGTTCGGGGTCAACCTTGCCTTCTTTAATTCGATCAAGAAGTCTGAGTCTTAAGATTTCATATGCAGTTGTTGGACTCTTAGCCATTTAAGACCCCCAAAAATTCTCGTCATCCTTGTTCTCATTTTTATCATCCTTGAATGTAGGAACATAACCACTCTTAGGCTGTTCCTGATTTTGCTCAGGGTTAACATAACGTGAAACATCACGATTGCTTTGATTCCCATTTTGCGATTGTGGTGTATAAGTTTGAGGCGCAACAGGTTCCGAATCTCCACGCTTAAATGCAGGAACATAGCCATCAGCAGTAACGCCTGTTTGCGTTGGTTCCAAAACATGAGGAACAACATCTGGAGGTAGAACATGTTGCTCGACAACAGGATGAGGCTGTACTGGCGGAGCAGGATTAATCTCATGTTCGTTTAAAGTTCGAGCTATTGATTGCTCTAGTTCATCTATATGTGGAACTTGATCATCAAAAACTCGTGCTTCTAAATCTTCTACTGATACTGGCACATCTGCCCATGAATCGACTGGCGGTTGAACTTGCGCCGTTGGAGGTGCTGGAGGCACTGTGGGTGTAGCAACATCTGGGTCATCCCAGGAATATCCAGCGTTGGCTGCAGGAGTATAGCTCTGAGGCTGAGGTGTTGAAATGGTTTGAACATTATGTTGAACAAAAGCTTGGTTAGCCGGCAAAATAAAAGAAGCCAGTTGACTAACACCATTTAAAAACGATCCTTTGGAAACTCTTTGTCCTTCCCATTCTGCTTTATGCACTCTTTCATCAAAAGGTATAAAAAATAGGCCAGACACAAAACGAGGATCAATATCTTTCGCTAGTTGATTTTCAATTTCACCACGAATATATGAAGACTTAGGAGCTTGATTGACAACTATAAACACTTCACGATCTCCACTTATGCCTCTTAGTGATGCCAACCAATCCAAAAATCTCATATAGCCAGTGGGAGTAGGTGACATAACTCCAACAATTATGTCTGCGTATTCAAGTGCTGTCCGCGTTGCACCAAAGCGTTCAATACCATAACCTGACAGGTCTTCTGCAAAAGGTCCCGTGTTAGCAATAATGTAACGCCATGTTTTTCTTGCAGAAACAAAAAGGTCACTTAAATCACTTCCGCGCAGCTGAGACCAATCTTCAGGATTTGAAATTCCAGGTATAACTTCAAAATTAATATTGTTCGCAACCCTGTCACTAGGACGACCAACATTTTCAGTCAAATGACTTGTCATGTTTGCGACAGAATCGATCGCACTTAAAATATTTGGATGCAAGTGATAACCAAGTCTTCTTGCAACACTTGGGCCTACCTCATCGCAATCAATTAAAAGTGTGCGAGCCTTTCTTTGCGCAACAATATCTGCGAGCGCTATCGCGACTTCCGTAGAACCAACGCCAGCAGGGCCACTTACTGCCACCAAAGAAGAAACAGTCTGTGGAGCTTGAGGAGCAAAAGTGTTTTGCGCATAATTAAAAACTGCTTGATCAACTTCATGAGATACCTGACGAGGTTGCAGTTGAGAGAAGGCACTAATCATTTCTTCCGGAGAAATAGTGGATGGAAGAGAAAGATCCACACCTAAGTTCTCTAAAAACTTTTCGCCAAGCCCTTCTTGTCCTTCGGGATCGTAAATACCAACAACACGTGTTCCTTTTTCGCGAAGTCGGATTACTTTATCTCTTGTTAAGAAACTAGAAACGTCATCAATAACAACTATGTCGAGATCGAGCTCAAGAGCGATACGCGGTTCACGAAGAATTTGCACGCGGACATCTGCCACATGATCTCTCACGTGTGCTTGAAGCAAAGTTCTCCATTCCCGAGAACTAGCTATGATGCCAATTGTTATACCCGACATTTATTCCTTACTCTTCGCTTGCAGTTTCAATACTTGGAGGAGAACCACACAGTTCATCTTCTACAACAAGATCATCATTGTTATTAATTCCTGTTGTTTTAACTATTTGGAAACTAACATTTTCAATGATTCCAGCCAAAGTTAAATCTTGACCCGGCTCTTCAATTGCAACTGTAATGACAAATCTTCCTGATCCTGACGATAAAACACCGCCTGATGATCCAGATCTAGGAGCAGATGTCACTTCTAGATTGATAAGCGCACGGTATGCACACTCACCTTCAGGTGCTGCGACTATATCTATCCTGTCGCCTTTTGCTATTTCGCCATTGACCGCCAGCGATCTATCAATTGGTATTGACATTAAACGGACACCACTGTTACTCGACTGAGGTGTTAGATCTCCCTTGGTTAACGCTTCTCCTTCAAAAATAGACCTCGAAGCAAAACTCTTTCCGGAGCGAAGCACAGATTCAGAAACATAGTTATCGTCAAACGAACTTGATGGTATGTCTACAGATTTAAATTTATCTAGTGTTAAAACTTCACCGGCAACAATGTCATTGTTTGCAACAAAGACTTCGATCTTTTCACCACGAGAAGACAATGCTACAACTGTCAGCAGAAAAGCAAGAAGACCACTGATGATCATCAATAAGTGTCCTGATGTAAAACGAGATCCCACTTTGCGCTTAGGCATAGCTGAAGAAGATCTTGTATCAAAATTATTTGGTTGTGTCACGGGGCGGCTCCGTTCGTTTGTCATAGCGCACGGGGGCATACACTACGAATATGATTTATGTCAGCCACTGTGCATATAAGGTGTAAGTGGCTACTAGTTTTGTTTCGTCGTATCACCCCTTTAGGGTTAGGGTTATTAACTACTTTTTTGACAAATCTTAAAGAAATTTGGGGCTTTTTTTCATTTTAGACATAATTGGGGCTTTTTTTGAGAGCTTTTTATGTGATTTAGCTGGGCATTCGCAAAATTACACAAAAATCTTCCAAGAAATGCTCAAGTTGGGTTCTACAGTGCCGAAAACATCCTTGAATCTAACGTAGATCCTTGTAAGAGCATTTCATAATGTGATATTACAAAATTTTCGTTCGATTCGCAAGGTTTACAATTATAGACAGAAATGGTAGGATACGGACATGGCAGCACAAACACCCTTCGATCCAGATGACTATCCAGCGATCTTGAAGCCTTCTGAGGTTGCAGCGTGGTTGCGCCTAAGCCCTCGAATGATTCAATTGATGGCTAAGGACGGAAGACTTCCTGCAATGCAGATCCCTGGAGTTCGTGGATACAGATTCTTAAAGCAAGATATAGCCAACTTCATTGAGCACTCAATGCCTAAAGTTGAACTATTAGAGCAAGAATACGCAACAGAATTCTAGAGAACACAAGATTATTCACAGTTTCCACAAACTCCTGTGGATAACCAGGACTGTCTTTGCGGGTACACTCTTTGGCAAGATATTCACTATCTGAGGTCAAGTTTGGAACCGAGAGCTCTGTTAAGGACTAACCCACCCGGCAAGGGTGGGTCTTTTTTTGACCAGTTTGCTCAGTTTGATCTTTAGCGAGCTTGTGCTCGAGTTAAGCAATACCCAATATTGCCAGTTGGAATAAGCCATTCTTTTTTATCCCTATTTGCGACAACAATATGATCGCTTCTAACCATTTTTAAAATTCCATTGACATTCAACGTGCTTGAATCAGAACCAATCTCAACATGTTGCATCGGAAAAGCGGCAAGTTCTCTTAATCTTGCAACAAAAGTTTTAGGTTCTTTTTTCACTATTGGTCGACCTTGATTTATATTACGGTCCAAAATGAATACGCTAGTGATGAAAGCATTATGTACATCAACAGTGATACCTGGTCCGGCATT
>Ga0209573_1004383_pt1 | contig 13983 bp, 15 predicted proteins | sample TNRBio252014_DNA_FD_185870 | JGI IMG/M metagenome (GOLD analysis project Ga0209573, IMG submission 185870) | Wastewater treatment Type I Accumulibacter community from EBPR Bioreactor in Madison, WI, USA - TNR Reactor_6/25/2014_ DNA (SPAdes)... | ecosystem: Engineered > Bioreactor > EBPR >...
CGTACTCTTCGAGGACAACGATGCCGGCGCCCTCGCCCATCACGAAGCCGTCGCGGTCCTTGTCGAACGGACGGGAAGCTTTTTCCGGCGCGTCATTACGGGTGGAGAGCGCCCGGAGCGCGCAGAAGCCGCCCACGCCCAGCGGCGTGATGCAGCTCTCGGTGCCGCCGGCGACCATCACGGTCGCGTCGCCGCGCTGGATCTTGCGCATAGCCTCGCCGATCGCGTGGTTCGCGGTCGCGCACGCGGTGACGGCGGCCATGTTCGGACCCTTGAGACCCAGGAGCATCGAGACCCAGCCCGATGCCATGTTGATGATGAGCATCGGGATCATGAACGGGCTGAACTTCTTGGTGCCGTGCTCCAGATATAAGGAATGGTGCTTTTCGATGATGGAGAGGGAGCCGATGCCGGAACCGATCACGACGCCCCAATCCTCCCGCTCCGTCGGGTCCGCGGCTTCGGTGGTGAAGCCGGCGTCCTTCCACGCCTCAAAAGCCGCCGCCACAGCAAGTTGCGTAAAACGCTCCATGCGGCGCGATTCTTTAAGGGGGATCGATTGAGTGGGGTCGAACCCTTTGATCTCGGCGGCGATGTGGCAGTCCAGCGCGCTGGGATCGAATTGGGTGATCCGGGCTACCCCGGATTTACCGGTCTGGAGCGCCGCCCAGGTATCGGCCACGTTCAGGCCGATGGGCGTGATGCTCCCGAGTCCGGTAACGACGACGCGTCGTTCGGACATCGTTTAGTCGGCGTTGGCTTTGGATTTTTCGGCGATGTAGCGCATGGCGTCTCCGACCGTGCGCATCTTCTCGGCGTCTTCGTCAGGAATTTCGATGCCGAACTCTTCTTCGAGGGCCATGACAAGTTCGACGGTGTCCAAGGAATCGGCGCCCAGATCGTCCGTAAAGGATGCCTGGTCAACGACCTCTTCCACCTTGACGCCGAGCTGCTCGGCGATGATCGACCTTACTTTTGCCTGTGTGTCTGCTGACATCGATTGTTCCTTTGCTGTTGAGGTGCTACATCACCATTCCGCCGTCAACGGTCAGAACTTGGCCCGTCATGTAATTGCTCATGTCCGAGGCCAAAAAAACTGCCGCCGCGGCGACATCCGCGGCGCTGCCGTACTTTTTCAGCGGAATTGCTTGAAGAATACCATTTTTGACCGCTTCAGGGAGCCGGTCTGTCATTTCGGTCTGGATAAAACCCGGGGCGATCGCGTTGACCAGGATATTCCGGCTCGCGAGCTCCTTGGCCGCCGACTGGGTCAGCGCGATGATGCCCGCCTTGCTGGCGGCATAATTCGCCTGACCGGCATTGCCGACCAGCCCGATGACCGATGCGATGTTAATGATCCGGCCGCGTCTCTGGCGCATCATCGGCTTGGCAACGGCCTTGGTCCCCAGGAACGCGCCCTTCAGGTTGGCGTCCATGACCTCGTCCCATTCCTCTTCCGACATACGGACCAAAAGACCGTCGCGGGTGATTCCCGCATTGTTGACGAGTATATCAACTTCACCCCATTTGTCAATCACACCATCCACTAGGGATTGTATAGAATCCTCTTTAGAAACGTCTGTGGGCACTACATACGGCTCCTCGAGCCCGGCGGCCTTGATCTCGTCCCGGAGGCTGTTGAGCTGGTCCACGTTCCGGGCGCAAATGGCGACCTTGGCCCCCTCCCGGGCGAACCGGAAGGCGATCTCACGGCCGATACCCCGGGACGCCCCGGTCACGATGGCAACCTTACTTCTGAGCAGCATGGACCCCTCCCGTTCCCCCGGCCAATTGTCTAAAGTCCTCAGCGGTGCCCAGCGGGACCACGGTCACCGTCGGGTCGATCTTGCGCATGAGCCCCTTGAGGACCTTACCGGGACCCAACTCATAAAATTTGGTGATGCCCATCGCGATCATCCGGCGGCAGGAGTCCTCCCAGAGCGTCCGGTGGTTCATCTGGTCCACCAGGTTCTTCTTGATCTGGACGGGATCGGCCTCCTCGCGGGCGGTCAAGTTGGAGATGACCGCGTAGGCGGGCTGACGGACCTCGATGCGGGTCAGAGCGTCCTCGATCCGGCGGCAGGCCGAATTCATGCAGGTGGAGTGAAAAGCGCCGCTCACGTCCAGCGGCACCGCGCGCTTACCCAGTTCCTGACAACGCTTCACCGCCGCTTCGACCAGGGCCTTACGGCCCGAAATCACGATCTGCCCGGGGCAGTTCAGGTTGCCGACCTCGGCGCCCGTTTCGGCGCAGACCGCTTCGACCTCGGCGATGTTCATCCCGATCGCGGCCGCCATCGAACCCGGCACTTCGACCGACGCTTCGTCCATAAAAAGTCCCCGGTCCCGCACGAAGCCGAGGCCCGCGTCGAGCGAAATGCTGCCCGCGGCCACGAGGGCCGTCGCCTCGCCGAGGCTCAGTCCCGCCGCGGCGGCCGGCGCTTCATCGGCCGGCTTGAAGCGCGCTTCGAACACCTTGAGCGCCGCGATGCTGTTCACAAAAATAGCCGACTGCGCGTATCCGCTTCACGTCGAAGCCGAGCAGCTCGTTGGCCCGGTCATAGACCGCCTTGGCTTCCTCGAAGTGCGCGTACAGGTCCTGACCCATACCCGGGAACTGGGCGCCCTGTCCCGGAAAAATATATCCGACCTTCGTCATAACCCCCACTCCACCAGCGCGCTGCCCCAGACGAGGCCCGCGCCGAACGTTGTCAGAAGCACCAGGTCCCCTTTTTTGATCACGCCCTGCGAGGCCGCTTCCGAAAGACCCATCGCCACCGAAGCGGCCGACGTGTTCCCGTAGCGGTCGAGGTTCACATAAACCTTGGAACGGTCCACCTTGAGCCGGTCGGCGACCGCGTCGATGATGCGCATGTTGGCCTGGTGCGGCACGATGCAGGCGACGTCCTCGACGCGCGTGCCGGTCTGCTCGAGGACCTTGGTGATCGACTGCCCCATCCCCCGCACCGCCAGCTTGAACACCTCGGCGCCGTTCATCTTAAGGAAGTGCTGTCCTGTCTGGACCGACTCAGCCGACGCGTGGACCTTGGACCCGCCGCCCGGGATCTTCAGCAGGTCGGCGTGCTCGCCGTCGGAACCGAGCGCGCACGCGATGATGCCGCGCGCGGGTTTGGCGACTTCACGCAGAATGACCGCGGCGCCCGCGTCGCCGAAGAGCACGCAGGTCGAACGGTCCTTCCAATCAAGGAAAGACGAGATCTGGTCGGCGCCGATCACGAGCGCCGTCTTCATGGTCCCGTTGAGCAAAAATTGCTGCGCGGTCGAAAGGGAGTAGACGAACCCCGCGCACGCGGCGGCGAGGTCGAAGCAGACGGCGTTCTTGGCACCGAGTTCTTTCTGGACGAAGCAGGCGGTCGAAGGGAGCGGCATGTCGGGCGTCGTCGTGCCGACGATGATGAGGTCGATCTCTTCCGGCTTAACGCCGGCCTGGGCCATCGCCTTGCGGGCAGCTTCGCAGGCCCAGCGGCTCGTGCCGTCGCCGGGCTCGGCGATGCGCCGCTCGCGGATGCCGGTGCGGCTCACGATCCAGTCGTCGGAGGTCTCGACCATCTTTTCGAGGTCGCGGTTGGTCAGGACTTTGGACGGGACGGCGTGGCCGATCCCGATGATCCCGATGGACTTCAAGCGGTGAGGCCCTTCAGAAGTCGGGCTTCCTGGAGGATGCGTTCGTTGATCCGGCCCTGGGCGAACTCGCCCGCGACACGGATCGCGTTCTTGATGGCGTTGGGATTGGAGGAACCGTGGCTGATGATGCAGATGCCGTCGATGCCGAGCAGCGGCGCGCCGCCGTACTCGGTGTAATCGACCTCACGCTTCAAGGCCTTGAACGCGGGCTTGGAGAGCAGCGCGCCGACCATGGTCATGTAATTTTTCTTGAGGTTCTTTTTGAGCAGCTGGCCGATGACGTCGACGATGGACTCGGCCACCTTGAGGACGACGTTGCCGACGAAGCCGTCGCAGACGATGATGTCGACCTTGCCGTTGAAGATGTCGCGGCCTTCGACGTTGCCGATGAAGTTGAGCTTGCTTTTTTCCAGCAGCTTGCGGGCTTCCTTGATGATCTCGGTGCCCTTGGAGTCCTCTTCACCGATATTGAGGATGCCGACCGTCGGATTGCGCTTGCCGAGGATCGAGCGGAAGTACACGTCGCCCATCACGGCGTACTGAAGGTAGTGGATGGGCTTGGTCTCGATGTTCGCGCCGACGTCGATCAGGAAGGACGGCCCCTTGAGCGTCGGGAACGCGATGCCGATGCCCGGCCGGTCGATCCCCTCGATCAGCCGGAGCTTGAGCGTCGTCGCCGCGACCGCCGCGCCCGTGTGGCCCGCGGTGACGATCGCGTCCACCTCGTCCGCCTTGGCCATGTCCGCGCAGACGCAGACGGACGCGTCCTTCTTGCGGCGGACGCTGACCGAAGCGGACTCGGACATTCCGATCACCGAGTCCGCGTGGCGGATGGAGATGTTCTTGGGACGGCTCCCCAGACGCGCCAGTTCGCGCTCGATCGCGTCGGTCTGACCCACGAGCACCAGATGGTGCGGGTAGGCCCGAGCGGCTTCGACCGCGCCTTCGACGATCGCGCGGGGAGCGTGGTCCCCGCCCATGGCGTCGATGGCGATCTTGAACGCCTTAGGGGTGTCGGGCATCAGGCCTTGACGGTGAGGACCTGTTTGCCGCGGTACGAACCGCACTTCATGCAGATGCGGTGCGGCTCACGGTCGGCGCCGCACTTGGGGCACTTGGATGAGGCGTTGGCCGTGATCTTGTCGTGGGTGCGGCGCTTGCGGGTGCGCGTGTTCGAGTGGCGCCGTTTGGGATTGGGCATGGTTTGTTTCCTTCGTGTGCGTTATTGGCCGGGATGCGTCATGGCCGTTTCGCGCAGCCGCAGGAGCGTTTGTTCAGATTCGCTCCGCAGCGCGCGCAAAGCCCCTTGCAGTTCGGACGGCACAGCACCTGTATGGGCTGCTCCAGGAGCATCTCTTCCCGGAGATGGGGCAAAAGGTCGATCGTTCGTTCCTTGGTCAGTTCGAACGCCAAAAACAAGTCTTTTTCGAGCGGCCGCTTCACGTCCTCGAGGCACCGCGAACAGGCGGCGATCTCGCGGCCTTCGAGCTTCACCTGGGTGATCACCTGGTCATCCACGATCGAAACGTTCCCGGCGATCTTGATCCCGTTCTCGAACCGCGGTCCGTCCTCGCCGAAGTCGAAGTCGGCGGCCGGCGTCAGGGCCTCGAAGTTCATGGGCCCGCGTAAAATATGCATCACCGAAAGCCGCCGGACGTCCGACGGAGGCGGCGAAGGCTTCACCGGGAGCGGCGGTCGCGCGCGAACCGCTTCACGAGCTGCGCGTGCACGTACTTGGGCACGTACGAGCGGGTCTCTCCCCCGTTCTTCGCGATCTCCTTGATGAGGCGGCTCGTCAGGTACGCGTACGACTCGTTCGGCATCAAAAAAAGCGTCTCGACCCGCGGCTCGAGCTTCCGGTTCGTCAGCGCCATCTGGAACTCATACTCGAAGTCCGAGAGCATCCGCACGCCGCGGATGAGCGCCAACGCCTTCTTGCGCATCGCGTACTCCACGATCAGGCCGTCGAAGGTCTCGACGGTGACCCCGCGCTTCTTCGCTGTGACCTGCCGGACCATATCCAGCCGTTCTTCCAGTGAAAAAAGTGGGTCCTTGCCGGCGTTCTCCGCCACGGCGACGATCACCCGGTCAAAAATTTTGAGCGCGCGGTCCACCAGGTCCAGGTGCCCGTAGGTCACCGGGTCGAAGGTGCCCGGACAGATCGCCAAAGTCTCGTTTTTTGCCATAAGGCCTCCAAAATCCACAGGAGGTCGGACAATGAGCGTGCATTATATAGTATGCGGGTGGGGCGCGCAACAGCTTCACGGGTCGCCGCCCGGCCGCTCCACCGTTCCCATGCGGTCCGGCCGATGTCGGATGGTAAAACTAAACTAAAACGTAGTAATGGACCGCCGTGTCACCGTACTCGGAGGTCTTGCGGCGGGTGAGCCGGCCGCAGGTATCGGGCAGAGGTTCGTTGTAGCGGGCTTCCAAGGCGATCCAGGCTCCGGGCGCGAGCGCCGCGCCTTCCGAAAAAAACTCCAGGGTCTTGAGCGCCAGGCCTTTTTCGTACGGCGGGTCCGCCAGGACCCGGTCGAAGCGCTCTTCATGGTCATCGAGCCTCGACAGGGTCAAAAAAACATCCGCGCTCTCGACCCGGCATTCCCCCTCGAGCTTCAAATGCCGGAGCACCTGCCGGATCCCATCCGCCCGGCGCCGGTCCGCTTCGACAAAGACCGCCGAAGCCGCGCCGGCCGACAGCGCCTCGAGCCCCATCGCCCCCGTTCCGCTGAAGAGGTCCAGGACGGACACACCGTCCCAGGCGGGCCTGAGCGAGTCGATGATCGCTTTTCGGACGCGGTCGGGCGTGGGCCTCAGGCCGGGCTGGGGCTTGAACGGGATCACCGTGTTCTTGAATCGCCCCGACAGGACCTTCACTTGAGCGACTCCGGAAAACGCGCCGCGAGCTCTTCCTTCGCCGCCGCGTGTTCAGGTTTTTTCAAAAAAGGATCGGCGGCGATCCACTTTTCCGCTTCCGCGCGCGCGAGCGCCATGATCTCACCGTCACGGGCCAGGTCGCCGATCTTGAGCTGCGGAAGACCGTGCTGGCGCGTGCCCCAGATGTCGCCCGGGCCGCGCAGCTTGAGGTCCTTCTCGGCGATCTCGAACCCGCTCTCGGTCTCACAGAACGCTTCGAGGCGTTCGCGGCTGGCCGGGTCCTCGGCGTCCGACAGAAGCACACAGTAGGACGCGTGCTTGCCGCGGCCGATGCGGCCGCGCAGCTGATGCAATTGGCTCAGGCCGAAGCGCTCCGCGTTCTCGATCACCATGAGCGTCGCGTTCGGCGCGTCCACGCCGACCTCGATCACGGTCGTCGCCGCGAGCACCTGGACCTTGTTCTTCGTGAAGTCGTCCATCACGCTCTTCTTTTCCTCAGCCTTCATCTTGCCGTGCAGCCGTCCGACGCGGATGCCGTCCTTGAGTTCCTTGGCGAGCTGGGCCGCGCCCGATTCCACCGAGCGCATCCCGCCCGTGTCCGACTCGAGCGCCGGATACACCACGTAGACCTGCCGCCCCTCGCCCACTTCCCGCTCGATCCAGTCGAGGACTTCGCGCCTGCGGTCCGGCGCGGTCCAGCAGGTGCTGACGCGGCCGCGGCCCGCGGGCCGGCCCTTCATCTCCGTGACGTCCATATCGCCGTACAGAGACATCGCCAGGGTCTGCGGGATCGGCGTCGCCGTCATCATGAGGACGTGCGGCGCGGTGGATTTTTTCTCGAGCTTCTGGCGCTGGTACACGCCGAACTTGTGCTGCTCGTCCACGACCATGACGTCCAACGCCTTGAAGCGGATCGTGTCCTGAAAAAGCGCGTGCGTTCCCACGACGACGCCGGTATCGCCGGAGGCCAGGTCGGCCAGCGTCCGTTCCCGTTCCGCCGGGGACACGCCGCGGCAGAGCAGCCCGACCTTGATGCCGGTGTCCAGGAAGAGACGGCTCAAGGTCATGTAGTGCTGTTGCGCCAGGATCTCGGTCGGCGCGAGGATCGCGCCCTGGCGTCCGGCGCGGGCCGCCGCGTAAAGCGCGAAGGCAGCCACGGTCGTTTTTCCGCTTCCGACGTCGCCCTGCAGGAGGCGGCGCATCCGCTTGGACGAACCGAGGTCCGAGGCGACCGTTCGGATGGCGGCCGACTGCGCCGCGGTCAATTCGAACGGGAGAAGCTTCGTGAAGCCGGCGGCCGTGTCCGCGTCCGCACGGATCCGGACAGCCGGCGCGGCCGCGCGCCGCGCGCGGCGCATCACGAGCAGGAGCTGGATGAAGAAGAACTCGTCGAACACGAACCGCCGGTACGCACGCAGCAGGTCATCCTCGGCGGCCGGAAAGTGGATGCTTTTGAGCGCGAAGCGGCGGTTCTCGAGCCGGTGGGCCTGCCGCAGTTCCGGCGGGAGCGGGTCCTCCACGTGCGGCAGCGCGTCGGTCAAAAGCTGGTATTCGATCCCCCTCAGGACACGCGGGGTCAGGTCGCCGCCCGCCGAGTAGAACGGCACGATCCGGCCGGTGTGGATCCGCCGGGCGTCCGGCGCGTCGCTCAGGACCTCGTAGTCGGGGTGGATGAGCTGGACCTCGCCGAGCTTGCGCTCGAAGCGCCCGAAGAGCGCGATCCGCTGGATGCCCTTGAAGGTCTCCTGGAGGTATTCGGACCGGAACCAGAGCGCGGCCACGGGCCCTTGAGAGGTCGAGAGCTCCAGCCGCAGGATGGTCGGGCCGCTGCGGGTCCGGATCAGCCGAACCCCCCGAACCCGCCCTTCGAACAACCCCTTCTCCGGTGCATCGGCCCCGGCCGCCTCACGGCTGAGCGTCCGGTCCTCGTACCGGCGCGGAAAGTGGAACAGGAGGTCCCGGACCGAGCGGATCCCCAGCCCCTCCAGTTCGATGATCCGCTTGGGCCCGACACCCTTCACGTACTGCAGCGGGAGCGTCAGAGGGTTCTTTTTAGCTTGATTCGGGGTCTCCCCCGTGATAAATTGTCGCTCTTTCACCGGCATAGAATCACGACCCACGAGGCAATCCAAAATGGCAAGAATTTGCGAAATCTGCGATAAGAAACCTTTGACCGGCAAACAAGTCGCCCGCCGCGGTATCTCCAAGAAGGCCGGCGGTATCGGTCTCAAAACGACCGGCATCACGACCCGCCGCTTCCTCCCGAACCTTCAGAGCATCCGTGCCCTCGTGAACGGCGGCGTCCGCGTCGTCCGCGTCTGCACCAAGTGCATCAAGGCCGGCAAGGTCGTCAAAGCCCCTGTCCGCCGCCACACGGCCGCAGCGACCGCTTAAGCAGTCCAGCTCCCTTACGACAAACGCCGCGTCTTCGGACGCGGCGTTTTTCTTTTTCCGGACGATCAGGATCATGCGGCGCAGACGCGGTTGCGCCCCTGGGTCTTGGCCTCGTAGAGCGCCTTGTCCGCCAGTTTCAGCATGTCGTCCGAATTCTTCACCGCCGCGTTCTGGTTGGAACACAGTCCCGAACTGATCGTGACTTTGAATTTCCCCTTGTCCGACGTGAACTCCAGCTCCTCGATCGCCTTGCGCATCCGCTCCAGACACTCCCTGGCGCCCTTGGTGTCCGTGCCGATCAGGATCACACAGAACTCCTCGCCTCCGAACCGCGCCGCCACGTCCTGACGCCGGACGTGCTGCTTCATCACCTTGGTGATGCCGATCAGCACCTGGTTGCCGACGTCATGGCCGTAGGTGTCGTTCACCTTCTTGAAGTGGTCCGCGTCCAGCATCGCGACACAAAATTCCGTCTTGGTGTTCGCGGCGTGCAGGAAGACGCTCCCGAGCTTGAGCGTCAGGAAGCGGTGGCCGTACAGGCCCGTCAAGCTGTCCGTGATCACCTGGCGCTGGAGCGCGATGTTGTCGAGGAACTGCTTGAGCGCCTTCCAGCAGGCGACAGCGGCGAAGTTGAGCGTCATGACGACGATGGGGCTGAAAGGCTCGATCAGGATGTTGAAGCGGCAAAAAAGCACCAGGCAGGCGGCGTAGACCAGGATCGAGCAGCTGATATAAACACCCAATTGGATCGCGAAGACGAAGCGGAAGATCAACAGCGTAAAAAGCGCTCCGAACAGCGTGATCGCCAGCGCTTCGAACCCTGCCAAGGGCTCGCGGATGAAGTCCTTGTCCACGATCATCAGCACCTCGTTCGCGTTGGCGAAGACGCCCGGCATCTGCCCCAGCGGCGTGCGGTGGATGTCGTGAAAAACGGGGCTGACCGGGCCGACGAGCACGATCTTGCCCTCGAACGCCTTCGGGTCGATCCGCCCCTCGAGCACGCTCCAAAAGGGCACGTAACGGAACCGCTCCGCCTTGTAGCGGTAGGAGATGTGTGTCGTTCCCCTCCGGTCGGTCTGCGCGAAGAATGAGCTCGGGCTGCCGGAAACGCCGGCGGAGGCCGGCACAAAATAACGGACGCCGCCGTCGGCGGGGCGGATCTGTCCCGCTGGCTCCGACCCGATATGCCGGTATGCGGCCTCTGCGGCGAACGAATACCCCTCCCAATCCTTCTGGGCAAAAGAGCCTGTGCGCGCTTTCCGACAGGCCCCGTCCACATCCTGCGGCTTGTCCACCAGACCGGCCGCTAGTGCGGATCCGAGAAAAATATCGAGCGGCAACACCAACGTGCCGTCGGGCCCCAAATAACTGGCAAGCACCACGTTACCGGAATTTTTCATGGTCGCGGCCCACCACTCGTCCGCCTTGGGGTTGGAGCCCACACCGCTGAAGACAAAATCGAACGCGACAACGCTCGGTTTGGCGGCGCTCAGCTTTTCCAAAAAGAACGCGAACACCTCGCGGCCCCAAGGCCAGGAGCGGTTCATTTTTTTGAACGATTCATCGTCGACACCTATCACAACGACGTCATCGAGACTTGAGACTTTGGGGGTCAGGTTGGCCCGGAACGCGAACAGGCTATCCGCGGATTTTAACTGCAGGGATTCGATGAGGTTGGCGCGGGCGATCACCAGCATGAAGAACGCGGAGGATGCCATCGTCAGCAATAGCAGCGCAAAAAGCGCGGGAACTCGCTTGATCATGGATTGTATTTTATCATATATTTTTATATAATTTTAACAACTATGATCGCCCGCGCGCTCCGAGTACCTTCCGCTCTTTTGATCCTCACGAGCCTTGGCCTCCTCCTAATGGCCGGGCCGAACGCTCACGCCGAGACCTTCTCTGTTTCCGATGAACGCCAGAGCACGACCATGAAAGAAGATGCTTACGCCACCAGCCTCGACGATTCCAAGGGCGCCAAGGCCGCCGGACCCGCCGCGGCAGGGCAAAGAAACTCCTATGCCCTGGGCGAATTATCCGGGATCTACGGCGCCAACCTCTCCGCGACGTTCCGCTGGTACCGCGATATCGATAATCAGGATTCAAATCCCGACTTTTTGCGCTGGGCCCTCCAGGAGCGCGCCGCGCTCTGGACTTCGTTCGCGCTGAACGGCTGGCGGGGCTACCTGCGGGGCAGCATGACCAACATCGACCGCGGCGTCGGGTCGACGTACACGGGCATCGGCGCCGATGTTGAAGGGCCCATGCTGGACCTGGCCTTCCTCGTCAAAGAGATCATGGCTTTCAATGTCGCGCCGCTCAAAATGACCGTCGGCCGCCAGGTCCAATACGTCGGACGCGGCCTCTCCTACTACGCCGTGAGCGACGGTATCCAGATCGAGACCGTGGGAACCTCCCCGCTGACCCAGAAGTACTTTGCCGCCCGCACCCTCCCCCGCCAGGACAACATCGACTTCAGCGTCCCCGGATTCGACAAAGAAGGCGACCGGTATTTTTATGGCGCTGAATGGGGATACAACGGGATCCCGCGGATCTCCCTCTACGGCTATGTCTTTGGCCAGGAGGACGCCTCCGGCGAAAACCCGGTGAGACCCAGCCAGGAATACCACTACGATTCGTTCTACTATGGGTCGGGCTTCGCGGCGAGGCCGTTCGGACAGCTGCAACTCTGGGGCGAGGTCGTCGGCGAAACGGGCCAAGGCTTCACGGACGCAAACCGCGGACGTCTCCGCGAGACGGAGGTGGATGCCTGGGCCTGGATCCTTGGCGGTAAGCACCCTTGGAACCTGCCGACCAAACCCGTCCTCGAGTTCGAGGCCGCCTATGGCTCCGGGGATCCGGACCGCATCCTCGTGACCAACACGGTCAACGGCAGCGCGGACGAGCGGGATACGAATTTTTTGTACTTCGGCTACTTCGCCGCCGGCTATGCCTTCCAACCACGCCTCTCCAACCTGTACGTCTACAGCCTGGGCTTTAACTTCCAGCCCCTGGAAAAAGTTCCTGGGTTTGAAAAGTTCCTGATCGGCAGCAAGGCCTATCTTTATTTCAAGGACGAGAAGGACGGCGGAACGTCGGACTTTGAGTCAGCGGGGCAGTCGGACAATTTGGGGCGGGAGTGGGACGCGTACATTCACTGGCAGGTCCTGCCGAGCGTTTTGTGGAGCTTCCGATACGGTATCTTCATTCCTACGGATGGTTTTCCGATCGACCTAAGAGAGCCGACCCAGTTTTTCTACACCCGCCTTAGCTGGGACTACTGAGATCAGCCCAAGTCGCCCATCCCGTCATCTCCGTCGTTAGCGGCGATGCTCGGGACAACGATTCCGGTAGCATGATAGGCCGTCGGCATGGCTCCTGCGGCGCCCAAGGTGCCCGCCAGATCGCTCGTCAAACTGCTGGCCATGGCCTCCCGGAGGGCCGCCGTATCCATATTTTGCTGCTGGGACTGTCCGCTGGAAGTGGTCGCGGCCAACATTACGCCGCGATCGACCCCGGAACCCTCGCCCATCTGATCCGCCCAATCCGCCTGTGCGGGACCGGTCAAAGAAATCGTCATAACACCAATAATTGCAAGGGTTAGAAGCATAAGGCGCGGGGTCTTTTGAGTGCGCTTGCTATCTGAGAGGGTCGAGTGAGTCATGTTTTGCATCCCCTTTTTCATAACAGGAGTATGCCATGCTGAACAAAAATTACAAGGCCTACGAGATATTTAATTAGCTACTAAACATCTGAGCAACAGGTTCAGAAACTACAGTATTTTGGTTACTCCTAACAGAAAAACCCCTCCGCGGTATCAGCGCAGAGGGGCTTTTTGCAAAACAGACGAACGTACGAACCGGACTATTTCTTAAGCGACTTTCTCCAAGGCCAGAAAGCCACGACCGGGCAAGCGATGTAAATGGTCGAGTAGACACCCGCGATAACGCCCACGAGCATCGTGAAGGCGAAGTCGTTGATCACCGGACCGCCGAACCAAAAGAGCGCTCCAACCACCATGAACACGGTGAAGGACGTCAGGATCGTGCGGGACAAGGTCTCGTTGAGGCTGAAATTGATCAATTCGGCTGGGGTCATCTTGAGGCCGCGGCGGAAGTTCTCGCGCACGCGGTCAAAGATCACGATCGTGTCATTGACCGAAAAACCGACGATCGTCAGCACCGCCGCGAGGACCGTGATGGATATCTCCCGGCCTGACCAGACCACGAACGCCAAGCTGATGATCGCGTCGTGAAAGAGGGCGAGGATGGCGCCGGTCGAATAACTCAGTTCGAACCGCGCGGCCACATAGACGAGCATCACGATCAAGGAAAGGATGATCGCCAGGAATGCCTTGTCCCTCAGCTCACGGCCGACGACCGGCCCAACTGACTCCAGGCGCACACGTTCAAATTTGCCGTCCTTGATAGAAGCCGTCAGGGCATCCATCACGCTCTTCTCGGAATTCGCGGGCGTCCTCAGGATGAAGTCGCGGTTGGTGTCGCCGATCTTCTGGATGGAGGCGCTTTCGAGCCCCACGGTCTTCAGGGCTTCTCTCAGGGCATCGGCTTCGATGGGCTTTTCAAAGCGGAATTCCTGCACGGACCCGCCCGAAAAGTCGACCCCGAGCTGCTTCATCCCCTGCGTCGCGATCGAAAAAACAGCGAACACCACGATGCCCGCCGAAACGAGCGCGAGCACGCGCCCGACCTTCAGGAACGGGATCGACAGGTGGGTCGGCAGCACATGGAGCATGTGGAGCTTCTTAAGCTTGAGTGCCGGCACCAGGATATCGAACAGCACCCGGGTCACAAAGAGCCCCGAGAAGAAGCTGCCGATGATACCGATGATCATGGTCGTCGCAAAGCCGCGGATGGGACCCGTTCCGATGTAGAACAGGATGAAGGCGGTCAAAAGCGTCGTGACGTTGGAGTCAAAGATCGCCCAGAACGCCTTTTTATAACCCGCGGCGACCGAGGCCGCCAAGGACTTGCCGAGCGCCTGCTCTTCCCGGATACGCTCCATGATCAGCACGTTCGCGTCCACCGCCATACCGATGGTCAG
>Ga0209573_1004384_pt1 | contig 13979 bp, 14 predicted proteins | sample TNRBio252014_DNA_FD_185870 | JGI IMG/M metagenome (GOLD analysis project Ga0209573, IMG submission 185870) | Wastewater treatment Type I Accumulibacter community from EBPR Bioreactor in Madison, WI, USA - TNR Reactor_6/25/2014_ DNA (SPAdes)... | ecosystem: Engineered > Bioreactor > EBPR >...
TGACGAGTTGAAGACCCTGGATATCATCGTGACCTGCCAGGGCGGCGACTACACGAATGAAATTTATCCCCTGCTGCGCGCCGCCGGCTGGCAAGGCTACTGGATCGACGCTGCCTCAGCCCTGCGTATGAAGGACGATGCCGTCATCATCCTCGATCCGGTCAATCGCCACGTCATCCAGGAAGCGCTCGCCAAGGGTATCAAGGATTACATTGGCGGCAACTGTACGGTCAGCCTGATGCTCATGGGGCTGGGTGGATTGTTCGCCCACGGGCTGGTTGAGTGGATGAGCGCGATGACCTACCAGGCCGCTTCTGGAGCTGGCGCGCAGAATATGCGTGAGTTGATCGAACAGATGGGCGTCATTCATGGCGCAGTCGCGGATCGGCTGAGTCAGCCAGCTTCAGCGATCCTAGAAATCGACCGCATCGTATCCGATACTATTCGATCCAGCGCCTTCCCGATCGCCCATTTCGGCGCTCCGCTGGCGGGTAGTCTGATTCCCTGGATCGACAAGCAGCTGGATAACGGCCAAAGCCGCGAAGAGTGGAAAGGTCAGGCCGAGACCAATAAAATTCTGGGCCGCGCCGAACAGCCGGTTCTGATTGATGGCCTCTGCATTCGGATTGGCGCCATGCGCTGTCACAGCCAGGCGTTGACCATCAAGCTGGCCCATGATGCGCCGCTCGACGAGTTGGTCGAGATGATCGGCGTTGCCAACGACTGGGTCACCGTGGTGCCGAATGAACGCGAGCAGTCCATGCGTGAGCTGACTCCCGCCGCTGTCACCGGAACATTGAACGTCCCGGTTGGCCGGTTGCGCAAACTCAATATGGGACCGCATTATCTGGGCGCCTTCACCTGTGGCGATCAGTTATTGTGGGGAGCGGCGGAACCCTTGCGCCGGATGCTGCGCATTCTGCTGGAGGAGTGATTTTTTTCGCCCATATCACCTCATCCAAATCGCAGAAATGCGCTTTAGGGAGTATCTTTAATGGAAGCTTTGAACCCCCCGGCAACAGGAGTGGTTTGAAGCAGAAAAGCCGCCGACCCGATTGTTACCGGCGGCATCCAAACCAATCCCGCCGGGACCATGACCCTCCGGCGGCGGAATGGAGACAGGTCATGCCGACCAGGATATTACTCCGATTACTGCTTTTGGCCGGGCTGGCGGCGCCGTTGTGCGCGTTGGCTTTAGGCGTCGGCCCGCTCGAAGTCCGCTCGGCGCTCAATCAAAACCTTGAGGCTGAAATTCCCCTGATCGTGAACAATCCTGCTGAACTGGTCGGATTGACCGTGCAGATTCCGCGTCAGCAGGAATTTGACCGGACGGGGATCGAACGGCTGGAATTTCTATCGAAATTGCGCTTTGCGGTTCAAACCACGCCCGGCGGCACTGGCATCATAAGAGTTACGTCTATCCAGCCGATCCGTGAACCTAGCTTCGATCTTTTGGTGGAAGTGATCTGGCCGCGCGGCCGGTTGCTGCGGACGTTCCCTGTTCACCTGGATCCCGAATTGTACGCCAATCGCCGGCAGCCTTCCCCGCCACTGCTGATCGAGGCGCCGGTCGTGATGCCGCTGGCTGCGTCACCACCGGTCACCACCACTGCGCCCACTACTCCCAGCCTGCCGTCTGCGCCCCCCGTCAGCTTTGAAGGCGCATCGTTTTATGGTCCAGTTCGGCGGGGTGAGAATCTCACCCGGATCGCCAATCAGGTCCGTCCCTCGACCGCTATCAGCGTCCCCGAGATGATGTCCATTCTGGTCGCGGGCAACCCGGAGGCCTTCGCCAACGGCAATCCCAATACGTTGCGCGTCGGCGCAGTGCTCAAGGTGCCATCGCCGCAGGCTTTGGGTGTATCCGGCGCGCCAGCTCCAGTTCCCGACGTAGCCGCTGTTAATCCGGTCGAACCCGTGGAGAGTCCGCCAGTGTTGCCGGTCTCGCCACCGGAGGAAGCTGCCGTATCGCCCGCACCGGTTGCATTGCCACCAGTCGCACCGCCGCCCACCGAAACTGCGCCCGCCGTTGTAGAATCGACACCGCCACCCATGTCGATTCCGCCACCCCAGGAAATCGTTCCCCAGACGACAATTCCCCAGCCGGAGCCTCAGCCAGCTCTGGCCCAGAGCACTCCGCCACCGTCTGCGGCAACCGAGACGCCGACGCCACCGGTCACTGCAACCCCGCCGCCATCGGTCGCCGAAACCCCGCCGCCGAAACCAGTAGCGCCGCCTCAGGAGGCCGGCATGGATTGGTTATCCAATCCGGTGGTTTGGATTGCGATCGCGCTGATCGTATTAGCCGTCGGATCAGTATTGTTATTGCCGCTACTGCGGCGTCCGACCACCACGACAATCGGCGAGCCATCGGCGGTATCCGTCGGGGAGCCTGGAGAGGCCGCCGCCCGATCGGATACCCGGGTTTCGGTGCGCAGGGAAACGAGATCAAAAAGACCAGTCCCGGCAGCGGCTGAGGAAACCGCTGCCGCCCGACTGTCATCGATGGCTGAACCCGTAGTTAAGTCTGATCTCAAGGCGGCGGCGACTCTGCCCCCTAAACCGATCGATGAGCTACTGAAGGATATCGACTTCAGTCTGGGTGATGAGCGTCCGCGAGCAGCTACTGAAGGAAAGAAAATATCGCCAGCGCACGGCGGCGCAGCGCGGCGTATGCCCGATGCCGAACCGCCTACTGCCTCAGTCACCCGGACGCCCAGTTCGTCTGCGCCCGCGTCGCCAGCGAAGCCCGCCACACCGGCGCCTGTCCCGACGACACCGCAATCGTTGGTAGAGCCGCTGTCAGAACTGCCTTCCGGGTTGCAATTCGACAAGCTGGATTTCGACCTGGGCGATCTGGGATTGGATTCCACTCGAAAACCGGTGGAGTTGCCGCCTCTGGAACTGAAGCCCTCTGCACCTGCCAAACCCGCTGATTGGGCGGTGCTGGATTTGAGCTTGCCCGATATTAAGCCTCCGACCCCGTCGGAACCCACTCTAGAGCCTCCCAAAGCGTCAGATTTGAAATTCGAATTCACTGACGTCAATCAGGAACAGGTGCGAAACCGCGAGGATCTGGCGCGGCTTGATGAGGAACTGCAAAGCTTCGGCGGTGGTCTGGATTTGGGCAAGATGGCGCTCGGCTCACCGCCGGGCGGCGCCGATGCCGGCGCCGATTACCTCGAAACCAAACTGGATCTGGCCGCCGCCTACCTGGATATGGGCGATCAGGTCGGCGCTCGCGGCTTGCTGGAAGATGTTTTGCAGGAAGGAGATGCTGCACAGAAGAAGCGGGCCGAGGATCTGCTCAAGAAACTGAGCTGATTCCACCCTTCCCCAAACTCTCCTTCTCCCGCAAAGGGAGAGAGGAGAGCAGAAGAATCAACGCAATCGGGTGGTGGATACTGGTTCAGCCAGCACCAGCGTCCGATCAGCAGCGCCGCGTTGCGCCAGGCGCGCCATGGTTCCCGCCGGCAGCCACACCATGGTTCCCGCCGGCAATGAAATACGCCCACTCTGGGCCGGCGGATTCCAGGCCCGGTTCAAAGTGGTCAGCTCGCCCAGATTCACTTCGTAATAGTTGGCCAGGATGTGGGCAGCCACCGTTTGCCGGAGCCGAATGCGATCCTGATTCAGCGGCGCCTGATAGCTCAAGCCTTCCGGGAAGAACCGCTGCGGATTGCGGGCGATGTTGCGGGCCGCCAGGAATTCCGCGTAAAAGTTCCGCGAGGCGAAACCGAAACCCTTTCCCGAATAATTCCTTACGATAGCAGCGATGTCATCGCCCCATGCCTCTTTGGCCCGAGCCATCCCACCGACCCCATGATTGTAGGACGTGATCGCTAATGGCCAACTGTCCAGACGGTTGTGGGCTTTCCCCAGATAGCGGGCCGCGCCCTGGGCTGAGGCCACGGGATCGCGCCGTTCGTCCACTGCCGCGTTCACCATCATGAATTGCCGGGCGGTGTCCGGCATGAACTGCCACATGCCCACTGCGCCGACCGAAGAAGCCGCATGGTTCTGGAAGGAAGATTCGACATGCGGCAGATAAGCCAGATCTTCGGGCAATCCGGCTTCGCGGAATGCCTGGCGAAAGGCAGCATCATAACGACCGCTGATTTCCAGCCCCCGCTTGAATCGTTCGCGCAAGCCGCGCTGGCTGCGCAGCCGGTCGCTGGCGCCAGTGATCGCTCTGGGACCACCGCTGCTGGACTGAATGCGAGCCGCCAGTGCCTGCTCGCCCGTGGTCAACGGCGCTCTGGCGACGGTTTTGGACTCCAGTTGGCCCAGGGCGGCTTTCAGGTTCTCATAGCGCGCCTTGAGCAGCGCCTTCTGGCTGTCGCTATAACCTTCGCCGGTCTCGCCAGGCAGGGTAATGACATCGTAAATCAAATCCAGGTAGCGGTTGTCGTGCAGCGCGACCTGACCACGCCCCCAAACGGCATAGACGTTTTGCCAAAAGGCAATTTGTGGCTGCAAGGCTGGCGGAGCTGGGAACACCGCATCATAAGAAGCGATGGGAACCCTGGCTGGCGGTGGCGCCGGTTGGTTGGCGCAGGCCGCCAGTACGAGTATCGTCAATATGATCGAGAATCCGCGCAGTCGCATCGGCGCTTTCCCCCTGGTTGCGTAATGAAAAGCAAAAATCCTGCGGAGTCCCGCAAGACGTTAACGGGCGTAGCCGCCTGCAACAACCCTCATAAGGGCAGCGCGCCCGAGAAGTTCAAAGACCAACGTCCGTCGTTGCCGGGTAGCCCCAGCAGGGTCATCGCCTGGCGCAGGGCGTGGTTGTTCGCATCGCGAACTGCAGCTTGACCACTGAACCGATAACGGCCGTCTGGCATCAGGTTGAAGGCGCCTTCCAGCGCCAAGGGTCCGTTGTTGTCCCGGATAACCCCCTGAACGCCCTCCGGGTACGCCGGTTTAAATCGGGCTGTAAAATCGCCCAGCGTCAACGGTTGGCCCAGCATCACGCGCAGGTTCAGCAAATGCGCTACGCCATCCGCCACCTGGGGCTGACCAGTGGGGCTCAGGCGCAACTCCCGCAGGTCGAATTCCACTACGCCTTGCAACGGTAATTTAGGCCGTCCAGCCAGTATCGCCAGTTCAGCAAGGCGCAAGCGACCCGCCAACTCCCGGAAACGGAGGCGCTGACCTGGATTCATCGCTGCTTTTCCGGCCAGCTTGATTTCAGGATCGTCAATCTTCAGGTGAAATTCCAGCCAGCCGGTGAGTAAAGCCAGCGGCCGCCAGTTCCAAAACAGTCGATCCACCTGGACGCCGCGCCAGTGCAGGCCGCTCGCCGCGCCATCGGTAGCGGTTCCTTCAACCATTTGCACACTGCATCCCGGCAGCCGCTCAGCGAGAGGTTCCATGATCAGGGTCGCCGGGGCCAACAGCAGCAGGAACAGCAGGAACGCCAGCAAACCCAGCAGTCCATAGCGCAAGACGCTCTTCATGGCCGGCTTCCCTGAAGGATGACCCGGGCATTGACCAAACCGGCGATTTCAGTGCGGTCTACGCTCAGATTGATGAGAACAACGGGGTATTGGCGCTCCAGGGCGCCCAGCCAGTCGAGTAGCTGATCGAACTCGACCCTGTCCAGCCGAGCGCTCAGTTTATCGTCACCCTGCGGAGTGATCTGTTTCAGTGCAGCGCCCAGTCCCGCCGTGCGAGCGGTTTGATCCACCAGAGTTAACAGGGAGCGACCGTCGCTTTCAGGCGGTGCTGCGCTACTCAGACGTTGAATCTCCTGGGCTGCCTGCCGCATCCAGGCCAGATCGGCGCGTTGTTCAGCAACGCTCTGTTGGAGTCGCCGGTGGCTGGACTGAAACGGTTCCCAAGCCAGCCCATAGCCCAGCACAGCCAGCGCTACAAGTGCGCCGCCGCTGATCAGGGCGCGTTCACGGGTGGCCAGGCTTTCCCACCAGGCCTTCATGAAGCCGCCTTTTTCAGCGTCACTTTGCTTTCCATCCGTCCTTCCCGTTGAGTTGTGCGCATTTCCGCCCGGATGTCTGGCCGCTGTTCGAATTGTTGCCGGAGTTGATCCAGCACTGTCGGATTGCCACCTTCCAGCGCCAGATCCAGTTGACCCTCGCGGTAGCTCAGGCCGTGCAGGATGATGTCAGGAAAATTGACAAGTGCTTGTCCACCTTGGTGGAGCAGTTCGAGAAACCCGCTGTCGCCGGCAATGGTCGGGGCCAGTTCCCGCAACCGGGTTTCCAGTTGCACTCTAGGATTCACGATTCGGGTCGCGCCAGGCATGGCGTCTTTGTAAACCTGTTCGATCTCAGCACGCAACGTGATCTGTTCCTGCTGTAGCCGTCCGTGTTCGTAGACCTGTCCGAAGCCCTGTACGATGAGCCACACCCCGGCCAGGATTGCCGCCGTTCGCCAGGGTCGCAACCTGCGTTTCCACGGGGTCTGCTGACTATAGGGGCCTTGCAGCAGGTTGAGGGCGGCCTCAGGCCGGTAGCCAGCGGCAAATCGTTGCAGCGGTTCGGGCGATTCATTCTCGATCTGCCAAGCCCTATCCAGCGTGATGGGGGGTGGGCTTCCCCAAATGCGCAGCCGCTGGGGTTTGGCTTCCCCGGCTTCGACCAGAGCCTGGTTCAGAAACCAGTTCAGTGTTTCCGGTTCCGTGACGAAACCGGTCCAGCAGCCCGTGCGCACTACGATCCGCTGACCGTCCGGCAGGATGCTCCAATCACCCTCCTGCCAGGGCAAAAGCAAGGTGTCCGGGATGACAGTAACTGGCATCAGTCCGGCTTGAGCGCAGGTTTCCAGCCAGCCGCGCAGGACATGGCGATCGACCGTCGCCACCGGCAGACGGTCGCCATCCGGCGTTTGACCCAGCGCGAAGTGCAGGGTCTCGATATCGTCGATCAGTTGATCTTCCAGGGCGTAAGGCGCCGCCCGCGTCCACAAGGCCCGTTTGCGACCCGGCAGAGGAATGCGATGCAGGGTGATCGCCTCGCCCGGCGCGACCAGTATCCAGCGGACATTGCCAGCGTGGTGGACCAACTCGGCCAAGGCACCGTGTTGGACTCCGCCATCAGGGCACAGCCATTCCGCCTGGTCGGGGGCGAGGAAACGGAAAAAGCATAGAGGGGCCGGCACGGGGTCTAGTCCTGGTTGCCAAAACTGCGCCGCAGGACGCGGACGCTGTTTTCGTCACGAAAAATCATACTGTATAACATCGCACGGCCATCGCCCACCCGCGCTTCAGCCTGCAATAAAAAATACTGGCTATCGACACTCAATAGCGCTTTCGTGGGCGCATCCGGAGTCATTTTCGCGGTATTCAGAAATTCATCCACACTTTCATAGCCTTTAGCGGGGCGATCTTCCAGCAGCCGCTCCAGATCGGCAAGCTCTACTTGTTCATCGAGCGCCGCCAGCACCCGCGCCGGCGCAGTGTTGACGTTCAAGGGTGTACCGGGCGGCAGCGCACAGACCAGCAGCGCCAGTTTGTCATAAATTTCCCGGTCTACGCCCTTGACCAGGCGCAGTTCCGAGAGACTGGCGAAGGGTTGGTTCGCCGCCAGATAGGGCGGGTTCAGCACAGTGTAGTCGCTGTCCTCCGCGCCATCGGGAAATTGTGGATCCGGGTCAGGATCGATCCAGTCGGCGATCGCCTGAGTTAATTCCGGTTGCAATTCCAGACCGATCAGCAAGCGTTGCAGAACTTTCAGTTGCTCTTGGTTAATTCCGGCTTTGCTGGAAGCCGATGAGGCAGGATCAGTAGGATTGGGTGGTTTGGACGCGGGCGACGGTTCGGCAGGATTCTCCGTGTCCTTATCCGCTTTATCGGCATCTTGCCGCGGGTTGTCTTGAGCTTCGCCCAGCGCGGGCCGCCACAAGTTATTGAGATTGAAGCAGCCTTGCAGATCGCGGATTTTTCCCGAAAGCTCCCCATTCTCAACCGGCAACATCGAAGGCAGGCCGGCCCATATTTCGCCGGGGTGGTCCGTAGCATTATCTTGCTGGTCGTGCATTAAAATCAGTGCCGCCCACTGCTCGACACCCAAGGTGTACAGGCGGGCCTGCTGTTGGTGCTGGAGAACCGTACTGCGGCGAATAGCGATTTGCTGCACTGTGGCTAGGCTGATGGCGGCCATACTGGCCAGAAAAACGATCAGCAGGACGGTGATTAACGCAACGCCGGATTGATAGTGGTTGATGCTGATCCTAGCCGGGTAGCGGAAACAGGCGGGTAATCGCACCCCAATCCTCCAACAGCAGCGTGATTTCTACCGCACGCGGCGGCCTGTTCGGATTTGGCGGGTTACCACCGGCAGCAGCAGCGGGCGGCGGCCAATCTGTCCACCACGCCACATTCTGATCCAAAAACCGCGCCCGGAACTCCCGCACCTGATCGAGTAACAAAGTTTCGCGCGGCGCGACTGGCCCGCCGCGATCCAGCACATCCCAGTGCAATCGCCACAGCCGACCTTCCCGCAGCCGGTAAGCGACTCGTTGTAATGTCGCCCGCGACTGGCCAAGCGGATTGTCCCAGCCAGCGCGGGTCAGGATCAGCGCGTCATCCAGCAAATTACCACCGCGCAGGGCGGGTTGGAGGTCCCCATATTCATCGCGGACGCCACGCGGCGTAGCCTGTTGAATATCCTGTTCCAGGCGAAATACCGCAAGTTGTACCGCCGCCAGCCGACGGGTTTGCTGTTCCACCGCCGCCCGGGTGAACAAGACATTACTCAAACCGCTGTAGGCGGCGGTCGCCATGATGGCGAACACCGCCAGGGCAACCAGTAGCTCCAGCAGAGTAAAGCCGCACGTTGTCCGGTTCATGGCGTCTTTGCTCGTGGGGTTGTTCGGGGCTGATCCATAGTCGATGGATCAGTTTGATCATGAGTAGGTTTCTCTCGAGGCGGATTGGCCTTAAAGGCGGTTAGCGTACTCAGCACGGGACCATTTTCAGTAGCGCGAACGGTCACTTCGATCCGGCGCAAATCAGGATCATCGGTTTTGGCGAAGCGGACTTGCCAGCGCCAGGCGCGATTGGCCAGTTCGGCGCTGCCGTCGCGGGAACCCTCTTCAGGCCAGGGTTCGGGGTCCAGCAGTCGTTCATTGACTTGGTTAAGCGCAACCCAGCTAGCCAAGGTTTGATCACGCAAATAAGCCGTGTTGGCAATGCTTTGGGTTGCCGCGTTGATGATCGCGCCCAGGGCGATGGCCAGCACCGCCAGTGCGATCAGCACTTCCAGCAGGGTAAAGCCGGCGGCCCGCCTCATCGCGTGACTGCTCCGATTGTCAAACGGCCCATGGCGTCGCCAGCGACCCGATATAACGGCGCATCGAGCGACGGATCGTCAGCGCGGCTAAACACGACGACGAACTCGGTCGCTTCGCCACTATTCAACAACAGCACTTGGGGAAAGCGGGATTTTTCCAGCGGCGCCGGCCGGTTATCGACCCACAGGCCCAGCGCCAGATCTTCGGGCAGTGTGTGGCGAATCAGCGTATCCGTCGCATCCGGCGGCCCCCAGGCGCCTTGCTCATCCAAAGTCAGAATCACGTAACCCTGCCGGCTGAACTGAACGCCGCGAAGTTCCCCGGTCAGGATGGCTTCCTGTTGCTGCAATTCCAGCAATGCCGCCAACCGCTGTCCTTCCTGCGCCAAGCGATCTTGCGGACCGCCGCCTGCCGACAACACCGCCAAGCTGGACAGGATACCCATGAGCACCATTACCACCATGATTTCCAACAAGGTGAAGCCCCGGGGCGGCGTGATCATCGGGCAATACCTCAGCGCTGCAAGACCTCTCCGGACTCAGCGCCGTCCTTCACTCATCCAGATTCCAGTTGCCGATGTCGGCGTCCACGCCCTCGCCGCCTGGCTGACCGTCGGCCCCCAGCGAGTAGATGTCCAACTGACCGTGCTGGCCGGGACTGAGATACTGATACGGTTTGCCCCAGGGGTCCTTGGGCAGTTTGTCCAGATAGCCGCCCTCCTGCCAGTGCGGCGCGTCCACCGGTTTCTGCACCAGCGCCTCCAAGCCCTGTTCCGTGGTGGGATAGCGGAAATTGTGCAGCCGGTACAAATCCAGTTGATTCTTGATGACGCGGATGTCCTGCTTGGCCTTGACGATCCGCGCCTTGTCCGGGTTGTCCATGATGCGCGGCACCACGACTGCGGCCAGGATACTGAGAATGACCACGACCACCATCACCTCAATCAAGGTGAAGCCGCGCGCCCACCGCCGGCGGTTCCGCCGCGCTGGCTCAAGGAGGGTTATCAACAACATGGGAGTCTCCTCATGCGAGGTCTGGAACCCGCCATCAGGCGCGTCCCAGCCGATACAGGGCGATTTCGCCGAACAGATTGGGCCAAAGCCGCGCTCCACGCCAGGGACGATGGGCGTAATCCAGCACCATGCGCTGCAAAATGTCGATGTGCTTGCTGCGACAAAGTTTCTCAAAATCGCGCAGGGTGAAAAGATGAACGTTCGGGGTGTTATACCACTCGTAGGGCAGAGTTTTACCCACCGGCATCAGGCCCTGCAAAGCTATCTGCATCCGGCAACGCCAGAAGCCGAAGTTGGGAAAGGTCACAATGCCCTGCCGGCCGACCCGGAGCATTTCGTCCAACAAACGCTCGGTGTGCCGGACCGCCTGCAAGGTCTGGGTCATCAGCACATAGTCGAAGCTGCTGTCGCCGAAATCCTCCAATCCCGCTTCCAGGTCGGCGTGAATGACGTTCACCCCCGCCTGAATGCATTTGACAATGTTGGCGGTGTCAATCTCCAGCCCATAGCCATTGACCTGCCGTCGTTCATGCAGATAAGCCAGTAACGCGCCATCGCCACAACCCAGGTCCAGCACCCGGGTACTAGGGCGAATCCAGTCACTGATCAATTCCAGTTCAGGCCGCATGAGCATTCACCTCGCCGGCTACCCGGGACAGATAACTGCGCAACAGGTCGTGATACAACGGAATCGGCATCAGAAAGGCGTCATGGCCATACGTCGAGGGGATTTCGGCATAGCTGACCTCGCGCCCGGCCCGCACCAACGCCCGGACGATTTCCCGTGAGCGGGCTGGCGAAAATCGCCAGTCGCTGGTGAAGGAAACCACTAAAAACTGCGCCTGCGCCCGATGAAAAGCCGCTGACAAATCCTGATCGAAATCCGCCGCCGGGTCGAAATAGTCCAGAGTCTTGGTCATCAGCAGATAGGTGTTGGCATCGAAACGGTCGACAAACGCCTTGCCCTGGTGACGCAGATAACTTTCCACTTCAAATTCGGTATCAAAATTGAAATTGGGCCGACCCTCGCGCAACTCGCGGCCAAACTTGGCGCGCATCCCTTCTTCGGACAGGTAGGTGATATGGCCCAGCATCCGGGCAATCATCAGTCCCCGGCGCGGCACCACGCCGAATTCGTAATAATGCCCATGATGGAAATCGGGATCGGACAGGATCGCCTGCCGGGCGACTTCATTGAACGCAATATTTTGGGCGGATAGCCGGGGCGCGGCGGCGATGGACAGTACATAGCGCACCCGTTCAGGAAAGGTAATGGCCCATTGCATGGCCTGCATCCCGCCAAGGCTGCCGCCGATCACCGCCGCCCACTGCCGGACGCCGAGCCGGTCGGCCAGCCGCGCCTGGCTGCGCACCCAGTCCTTGACGGTGACGATAGGAAAATCTGGGCCATAGGGCTTGCGATTGTCCGGGTTGATCGAGGTCGGGCCGGTGGAGCCTTTGCAACCACCTAAATTGTTGCAACACACCACGAAAAATTCACGGGTGTCGATAGGCTTGCCAGGACCAATGCAGTTATCCCACCAACCCGGTTTGCTCAAATCCGCCGCTTCGTGATAGCCGGCAACGTGGTGGTCGCCGGACAGGGCGTGACAGATCAGTACGGCGTTGCTGCGGTCGGCGTTGAGCGTTCCATAGGTTTCGTAGACGATTTCATAGTTCGTCAGCGTTTGGCCACAGTCTAGCGCCAGCGGCTCGTCGAAATGGGCGGTCCGGGGCGTGACCTGACCGACGGAATCGGGGGGAAAAAGTGCGGCCATTGTTCTCCTGACCGTGATGTTTTGTCCTTGAGGGGATGGGGCAAAAGAAGGTTAAGTCTAATCGGCGCCGGGGTCAGGGGCAACCGGGCGCAGGCCACCCTATTCCGTCTCAGGTTCAATCCCCGGCGGCCATCGTTTCGGCGCAATAATTCGCCAGCGTTTGTCGCGCCCGGTCTCGCCGGCCAACAGCGTCACTCGGCTTTTCGCCACCCCGAACAGCGCCGCTAAAAACTCGCGCAAATGCACATTGGCCTGACCGTCTACTGGTGGGGCGGTGATGCGGATGCGAAACCGATCCTCCTGCAATCCTGCCCACTCATTGCGGCTGGCGCGCGGCTGCGCCCGCACCCACAGGATTAAATCCGCGCCGTCCCAGACATAGCCCCCTGCCATCGCTTCAGCGCAACCCAGTCCACAGACCCAGAAAGTCCTGCAACAACAGGCTAACAAAGATCAACGCCACCACGACTAACATCGGCGACAGGTCCACCCCGGAAATCGGCGGGATGATGCGCCGGGCGGGCCGCAGCACCGGTGCGGTCAGATGCGCTAGCACCCGCGCCGCTGGATGGTACGGATCGGGATTAAACCAGCTCATCACGGCTTGAATAATCACGCCCCATAAATAGATGTTGATCAGCAACTTGAGCAACTCCAGGACGGTCAGCATCAACAACCCGCCAACGCCGACTGGCTGAATGGACAGAGTATTCAACAGCGTGACCTCAATAAACTGCAGTACCAATGCCAGCACCACCGCGGCCAGATCCAATCCCCGGTAGCCAGGGACGATCCGGCGCAGCGGCAGCAGCGGCGGATTGGTGATGCGTACCAGGAACTGCACCAGCGGGTTGTAGAAGTCGGCGCGAACGCATTGCAGCAGGAAGCGCAGCATCACCGCCAGGATGTAGAAACCGAACAGCGTCTGAATCAGGAAGACCACGGCGGTCACGGCTGGCCTCCCAACAGGTTGCCCAGTTCTTCGGAACGACGACGGGCGGCATCGAGCGCTTTGTTCACCAATTCATCCAGTTGCTCGGTCAGCAACGACGGGGTCTCCATGATAGCCAGCGAGGCTGCCAGCGACCGGGCAATCAGCCGATCAAGCTGCTCATCCTGGAATACGCTGATTGCCCGTTCGGTAGTGCCGCCAGGCGACGTGACTCCAGCGCGGAGAACAGCGACATTTTCCGGGCTTTCCAGGGCCATCTTGGCGGCCCCGAAGGCAGTTTGCAGCGTCAGCAGGCGGGCGGTTTCCGGGGCCAGGCCCAGTTGCACCCCGGTCTTTTCCAGGGCTTCCATGAGCAGGAAGAAATAGGCTGGACCGCTGCCGGACAGTGCGGTGACGGCATCCAGCATCCGCTCGCTATCCACCCACACCGTTACCCCTACCGAGCGCATGATCGATTCCGCCGTTTGCCGCTGGGTGTCATTGACCTGGGAATTAGCGAACAGGGCGGTAGCACCGCTGCCCACCAGGGCTGGCGTATTAGGCATGGTGCGTACAATCGCAGCGTCATAACCCAGCCAGCGGCGGAGATCGGGTTCACGCACTCCGGCAGCGATGGAAATCACCAGCGGCTGGCGCGCCTGGGCGATCTCCGCCAATCCCTCAGTCACCGGACGCAAGATTTGCGGTTTCACCGCCAGGACGATCACCTGACCTCTAGCAGCGATCTCCCGGTTATCAAAGCCGGTATGGACGCCAAACCGCCCGCGCAGGAGTTCATGTTGGCCGGCGTCGGGTTCCGCGACCCAGAGATGATCAGGATCAGCGCCGCTGGCCAGCAGGCCACCGATCAGGCTGCGGGCCATGTTGCCGCCGCCGATAAAGGCAATGGGGAGGTCTTTCATCTGCACCTCGTGGAGTCTGTAATGCTGTTTTTCAATGGGATAGCGAGAGTGAAACGGTGAAATCGCGGAATAGCGAGTGAAA
>Ga0209573_1004385_pt1 | contig 13979 bp, 12 predicted proteins | sample TNRBio252014_DNA_FD_185870 | JGI IMG/M metagenome (GOLD analysis project Ga0209573, IMG submission 185870) | Wastewater treatment Type I Accumulibacter community from EBPR Bioreactor in Madison, WI, USA - TNR Reactor_6/25/2014_ DNA (SPAdes)... | ecosystem: Engineered > Bioreactor > EBPR >...
CCAAACACAAACCAACACACACACGCCAACCTATGGCCATACACAAAGTAACCGCCGCCCTCGGACAGGGCACCATTGAAATCGAAACCGGCAAGTTTGCAAAGCTTGCTGATGGAGCCGTCACCGTTCGTCTCGGCGACACCATCGTCATCGTCACCGCCGTCTCCGCCACGAAAGTGAAGGACGGCCAGGACTTCTTCCCCCTCAGCGTTGAGTACAAGGAAAAAGCATCCGCCGCAGGCCGCTTCCCCGGTGGCTACTTCAAGCGCGAAGGCCGTCCGACCGAGAAGGAAATCCTCACCTGCCGCATGACGGACCGCCCATTGCGTCCGCTCTTCCCGAAAGGCTACTACTACGACACCCAGATCGTCGCCCTGCTCCTCAGCGCGGATGGCGAAAACGATCCTGACATCCTCGCGATCAACGGCGCGTCCGCCGCTCTTTGCGTTTCCGACATTCCCTTCGCCGGCCCTGTCGGTGCTGTGCGCATCGGCCGTCTCAATGGTGAGTTCGTCGTGAACCCGACGCAGAGCCAGCGTCTCGAGAGCGATCTCGATCTCGTCTATGTCGGCAACGCCACCGACGTCATCATGATCGAAGGCGCCGCCAACGAGCTGCCCGAGGCTGAGTTCGTGAAATCACTGCACTTTGCCCAAAGCGAAGTCACCAAGATCGTCGCCGCCCAAGTCGAGCTGGCCAAGCTCGCTGGCAAAGCCAAGCGCGAAGTCCCCCTCATGCTCGTCAAAGATGAGCTGCTCGAAATCGCCTACCAGATCGCGGGCGACCGCATCGAAGGCGCTCTCTATCAGCCTTCCAAAGTTGCTCGCGGCAAGGCCGTCGGCGCTCTGAAGGACGAAGTGGAAACCGCCATCAAGGCCGCTTTCCCTGCCGCCACCAACTTCGAAATCAGCCAGGCCTTCGACTACCTTCAGAAGAAAGCCTTCCGCATCAGCATCCTCGACAAGAAGAACCGCTGCGATGGTCGTGGTCTCGACGATCTGCGCACGCTCTACGGCGAAGCCTCCGTGCTTCCTCGCACGCATGGTTCCGCCATCTTCTCCCGTGGTGAAACTCAGGCGCTCGCCATCGCGACGCTCGCTCCCGCTGATGAAGCTCAGGAAATGGACACCTATGCCGGTGGCCCAGAATCGAAGCGCTTCATCCTGCACTACAACTTCCCTCCCTTCTCCGTCGGTGAAACCGGTCGCTTTGGCGGTCAGAATCGTCGTGAAATCGGTCATGGTGCTCTTGCTGAGCGCTCCATCGCTCCCGTCATTCCTGCGAAGGAAGTCTTCCCTTACGCCATGCGCGTGAGCAGCGAAGTCATGGAGTCCAACGGCTCCACTTCAATGGCCTCCGTTTGCTCCGGCGTCATGGCACTCATGGACGCAGGCGTGCCGCTGATCCGCCCTGTGGCTGGCATCAGCGTCGGTCTCGTCTCCGAGTTCGACACCAGCGACAAGATGTCCCGCTACCTCACGATGATTGACATCCTGGGCAGCGAAGACCACTTCGGCGACATGGACTTCAAGCTCTGCGGCACCAGCGAAGGCGTCACCGGCTACCAACTCGACCTCAAGCTTCCTGGCATTCCTTTGACCATCCTCGAAGAAGCCATCGTGAAGGCCAAGAGCGCTCGCACCACCATCCTCAACGCCATGCACGCCGCCATCGGCGAAATCAAGCCGCTGAGCAAGTATGCCCCGCGCATCGAGATCATCAAAATTAACCCTGACAAGATCGGTGAGCTCATTGGTCCTGGCGGCAAGAACATCAAGGCCATCCAGGCCGAGTCCGGCGCTGAAATCAGCATCGAGGACGACGGCACCGTGTACGTTTATTCCAACCGCAAGGAAGGCATCGAACGCGCGATCGAAATGATCAGCGGCACCTCGCAGGAAATCGAAGTCGGCAAGACGTACACCGGCAAGGTCGTCAGCACGACGAACTTCGGTGCCTTCATGAACCTCGGTGGCAAGAAAGACGGCCTGATCCACATCAGCGAACTCGCCGACTTCCGCGTCAACCGCACGGAAGACGTCGTCAAGACCGGTGACATCGTCACCGCCAAGTGCGTCGGCATCGACGACAAGGGCCGCATCAAGATGAGCCGCAAGGCCGCGATGAAGGAAAAGGACGCTGCCGCCGCCGCTGGCGATGCCGCTCCTGCCGAAGACGTGGGCTAAGCCTCATCTGCCACATCATCCCAACCACGAAGGGGCCGCGTCACTGCGGCCCCTTTTTTGTGCTGTCGCCGAATTCATGCCTCATTTCCTCACATAGCGGGCCACCATGAAGTTGTAGTAGGGCAGTCCGAAGTAGAGATACCAGTTGCGGTCGCCGTAGCGTTTGAGTTCGAACTCCGCCATCTCCTTGAGCGTGTCGTTGAGGAACTTGAGGCCGCTTTCCTGGCCTTCGTCATACTTCTCGTAAAACCCGGCCTTGGATTTGTTCATCGGGTCATTTGGGTCGGCCTTGGACTTGGCCCAGTAGAGGCCGGCGATGGCGCTGAAACCACCGGCGGAGTCCGCCAGTTCCTCCAGTCGTTTGGTTTTAAGCTCGGTCTGCTTGAGCACGACGTAGTTGCCTTCGAGATGGGCCTTGGCCTTGTTGATTTTGCCCTGCAAATCACGGAAGGCTCCATAGGCCTCGGGCGAGATGCCGCCGTCACCTGAGGCGCGTGAGGGCAGAATGGGCAGGCCGGGCGGCGCATAGTCCGGCTGGAGGAATTTCTCGCGCGGATCAATGATCTCGAAGGCTTCCAGCAGGTTCAGCGTGGTCTGCAACAGGCCGGCGATGTCCACGTTGGCTCCCTTGAAGCCTTTCTCCTCCAGGCTTTTGATGTCGATGGGAGTGTTGAAGTCGATTTTGCCCTCGGTGATGGTTTTAATGGCCTCCGCGATCTCTTTGAACTTGTCGATGTGTCCCTGGATCTGCTCGGCATGGCGTGGATCCTGGTCCGTGTCTGCCACGGGCCGGGGGCGGATGTCGAAGTTTTCCTCCTGTGTGTAGGCTGGGGTGAGAGCCAGGAGGAATGGCAGCATGATGAGTGGCACCCGGCCTTTCATCTGCTGTCCTCGGAACATCAGCGCGGCGATCACGATGAGCGCGATGAAGATGCCCGACAGCAACACGGTCATCATTGAGACACCGCCAGCTCTCTCAGGCGCGGCGGTGGCGGTCTCATTTGGCGGAGAGATGTCCGCCATCGACTGCACGGGACTGGGTGGCGGCAGGATGATCTGTGGGCCGCGCCAGACGGAGAGCTGGTAGGCGGCTCCTTTGTCGCCCGTGATTTGAAACTTGACGTCCTCTCCGGTGCGAAAGGTCTGGGTGGCGATGCCGCTTGCGGCGGTGTCTTTGGCAAACAACTCCCCGCTGTCCTTGAAAGCACGGATGCGCAGCGGTTTCGCTTTATCCTGCGCGGTCAAGGTGATCACCACCGGCGCGGTGAGCTGGTTGTTCATCAATTTGAAGTGAACACCCGCAGGCGTGGTTCTGCCACCGATGGCGGAGAATGTGCCGGCCGCGACGCGCGGATCTTTGACCGGCTCGATCTCCCAGTAAGTGGTCTGTGCGATGACCGGCGTTTCCAGCATTGCGCATGCAAGGAGACTGGTCATGACGACAAGCATGTTCCGCAGGAGTTTCCTGCGTAAGATGGCGTTCATAAGCGTGAAGGCGGCGGTTGATGGCTATTTTGCGTCCAGCGTGAGCTCGCTCAAGGTGTTGGCTTTGATCTCGACCTCTTGCTCGGCTTTTTTCTGGCCTTCACTGCGTACGACAAGCACCTTGCCAGCGGGCAGGGCGACTTTGAAATTTTGATCGTAGGAGTAGCTGAGCTTTTTGCGGTTTCCCTCGGCGTCCTGCGGGCCGTAGATGTCCCAGCCACCCGGAGTGCTGGAGGTGAGCTTGAGCGTGCCTGCGTTCAAATTGACGGCCTTGGGAATCATCTTGCCGCCGATGACTTCGACCTCGTTCTTGGCCGCCACACCGCCACGCGTCACCATGATGAGGTATTTGCCCGCGATGAGGCGGAATTTGGGCTGTGCCTCGTAGCTGTAAGCCACCTTGGGTCGTTCACCCTCCGCATTGGGTTCGCCGAAGACATCCCAGGAGAGACCATCGGGCGCAGGATCAGCCCCATCGGTCATCACCGCCGTCGCGGCGACTGTGCCGGCATTCAGGATGATGGCTATCTCCTTGAGCTTGCCGGCCGCGACATCGATTTCTTGTTTGACCGTGGCATTGCCCCAGACCACTTGGGCGAGGTATTTTCCCGCAGGCAGGCTCAATGTGGGTTGTGCTTCGTAACTGTATCCGGCCTTGGGACGGGCACCTTCGGCGTCGGCAGCGCCAAAGATGTCCCAGGCGAGATCCTTGGCGATTGGTTCAGCTCCTTCAGTGGCGAGCGCTGAGAATTTCACCCGGCCAGCCCCCAGGGTGATGATTTTTTCAACGGTGGCCCCGGCCTTGATCTCGACTGTGGCAGTGCCCTTGGCATTGCCGACGACGGCCTGAACGAGGAACTTGCCCGCTGGCAGGCTCAGCGTTGGCTGCGCGTCATAGCTGTACGCCGCTTTGGGGCGGTTGCCTTCAGCGTCGGCCTCGCCAAAGACATCCCAGGCCACGTCCTTGGCAACGGGTGTGCCGCCTTCTTCCATGACAACGGCGAGCTTGAGTTTGCCGCTGCCGATGAGCACCACGATGTCTTGCGTCTCACCAGCCTTCACCTCGACTTCCATCTGCCCCTTGGCATTGCCGTAAGCGACGGTCACGAGGCAGGGGCCGGAGGGCAGCGTGAGCTTGGGCTGTGCATCGTAGCTGTAGCCAAGTTTTTTGCGCTGACCTTCGGCATCGGGCGGTGTGTAAATGTCCCAGCCGAGGTCTTTGGTGATGGGCGGCTGGCCTTCGGCGCTGATGGCGCTGAGTTTGAGATTGCCGCTGCCGAGGATGACTTTGACTTCCTGCGGCGGGCCTTCTTTGACCACCACGTCCACACTGGCGCTGGCATTGCCACGCACGGCTTTGAGCAGGTAGGTGCCGGCGGCGACTTTGAGGAAAGGTTTGGCATCGTAGCTGTAACCGAACTTCACACGATTGCCCTCGGCGTCGGCAGGGCCGTAAAGATCCCACGACACATCTTTCTCAAAGGCTGTGCCGCCTTCTTTGTCATAAGCGACCGCCTTCAGACCAGTTTCGGAGAAAACCACCTCCTTGGTGACGGTTTCGCCTTCCTTCAGGCTCGCATCGAGCTCGATGACCTTGCCGTTCAGCTTCGCGCTGATCGTGTATTTGCCTGCTTTCGGAAGTTCAACGCTCCAGCGGCCGCCAGTGCCGTTGAAGAGGGCTTTTTCGTTCGCGGCCTCGCCGAAGACTTCAAATGACACGCCGCTGATGAGTTCGCCGCCGGAGGATTTTTTGGCCTCGACGACCAGTGTCGTCACCGGCTTTGCCACCTGCTTCATCGCCACTTCCAGCGAGGATTTGAGCGACGCGGCATCCTTTGCCGCGAGATACATGCCGCCGGTCTTTTTCGCCAGGCACTCCAGGCCCGAGGATTCACCCGGCTTGAGGTCGAAACCGATGACGTGGCAGGTGAAATCAATGCCGAGGCGTTCCAGCTCCTCCGCCGCCATGCAGGGATCTTTTTCACAGGTCTCCACGCCGTCGCTGACCAGGATCACAGACGCCTTGGCCTCCTCGAACTTCAGATACTTGGCCGCTTGGATGACGGCGGCGGTGAGAGGCGTCTTGCCCTTGGGTTCCAGCGCGGCCACGGCTTTCAAGATGGCCGCCGCACTGCCTGCCTGCGGCGGCACCAGCAGTTCGATGTCTTCGCAGTCGCCTTTTTTGCGGTGACCGTAAGCCATGAGTCCCAGTTCCATCGCCGGATCAGCCGTGCCGACAATGTCGCTCACGGCCTTTTTTGCGATGTCGATTTTCACACCGCCGGGCACCTGGCCGTACATGCTTCCTGAGGCGTCAAAGACGATGATCGCCTTTGAAGGAGCGGCTGTCTGCTGGGCGACAACCGCCGTGGCTCCGATGAGCATCGCCCATCCCGTCAACACACTGGTAAGAATACGTTTCATAAGCTGATTCCCTCGTTGGTTGAACCTGACATCGGAATGCTGTCAGAAAAGAGCCTCAAAGTCTTGTTCAAAATGCAGGCTTTTGGCCGCGAAACGGGTTGGCGATTGCCGGGTGAGTTTGTCGTCGAAAACCTTGCCATCGGCGTGCTGTTCTGGCAAAACCATCTGCATCAACCTCTCACCGCCATGACCTCACGCCGTTCCTTCATCGCCCAGTCCGCTCTCGCCTTCACCGCTTTGTCCACCAGCCGGGTGCTGGGGGCAAATGACAAGATTCGCATCGCTTCCATCGGCCTCGGTGGTCAGGGGATGGGGAATGCGAACCGCATGGCGAAGGTGCCGGGCGTGGAGATCGCTTACCTGTGCGATCCTGACACGGCGGCCTTGGATCGGGCGAAGAAGGTTTTCCCGGAAGCGAAGACGACGCAGGATCTGCGTAAGGTGATGGAGGACAAGGACATCGACGCGGTCATCGTCTCCACGGGCAATCATTGGCATGTGCTGGCATCCATTTGGGCGCTGCAAGCTGGGAAGGATGTGTATGTGGAGAAGCCGGTCTCCCACAACATCTGGGAAGGCCGCAAGCTGGTGGAAGCGGCGCGGAAGTACAACCGCATCGTGCAGGGCGGCACGCAGCAGCGCAGTGATCCGCTACAGGATGAGATCAAAGGTTTCCTTGACGCGGGAACCATCGGCAAGATCAAGTATGTGCGCTGCAATCACTACAGTATGCGCGCCACCATCGGCAAGCAGGCGGAGCCGCTGGCACCGCCGCCCACGGTGAATTACGACCTGTGGCTTGGCCCGGCGAAGGATGAGCCGATCTTCCGCAAAAAGTTCCACTATGACTGGCACTGGGACTGGAACACCGGCAACGGCGAGATGGGCAACTGGGGGCCGCACATCCTCGATGATCTGCGCAACGTCGTCTTCCGCGACAAGGTCACGCTGCCGAAGCGTGTCATCGCCGGTGGCGGACGTTTTGACTGGGATGACGCGGGCGAGACGCCGAACACGCACTTCGCCTACATGGATACGGGGGACATCCCGGTGATCGTCGATTTCCACAACCTACCGCGTCAAAAGGGCATCAAGGCTCCAGATGTGTATCTGCGCCGTCGCACGGGCGCTTTCCTCATCATCGAATGTGAAGGCGGCTACTACACGGGCAGTCGTGGCGGTGGCACGGCCTATGACGCCGAAGGCAAGAAACTGCACACCTTCAAAGGTGACGGCGGCAAGACGCATGCGGCCAATTTCATCGCCGCCATCCGCAGCCGAAAACAAGCGGAGCTGAAGGCTGAGATCGAGGCCATTCATTACTCCAGCGCGTGGTGCCATCTGGGCAATCTCTCTTATCGCCTCGGTCAGCAATACAACCGCGAGCAGGCGGAAGCCGCCGTGAAGGACTTCCAGCCGTGGAACGACGTGATCGCCGATTTCCACGAGCATCTCGTCAAAAACGAGCTCGATGCCGCGAAGCTCGACATCAAGATGGGACCGATGCTGGAACTCGATGCCGCGAAGGAGACCTTCATCGGCGAAACAGCGACTCCCGAGGCTCTGGCTCTGCTCACGCGTGAGTATCGCGCGGGCTACGAGGTACCGCAGGCGGTGTGAGCGCCGCTTTGATGTCACGCTGAACCTGGGACTTGAGTTCCTCCAGGCCGCTGAACTTCATTTCCGGGCGCAGGAGTCGTGTGAAGCGCACTTCGAGATCCTGGCCGTACAAATCGCCGCTCCAGTCCGGGAAATGGACTTCGAGCGTCGGATCGGCGTTTTCAGCGACGGTGGGCCTGCGGCCAAGATTGGCAACGGCAGGTCGCCATTCAGCGCCGATCCGCGCCTGCACGGAGTACACGCCGAGCGGCGGCAGTTGTTCGTTTTCGACGGCGACATTGGCCGTGGGGAAGCCGAGCTGACGGCCGAGGCGCTGGCCTTCGACCACCGTTCCGAACACGGAGTGCTCGCGGCCAAGGAAACGCGCGGCTTTGGAGAAATCACCTTTGGAAACCGCCTCGCGGATGAGCGTGCTGCTGACGACATCGCCGTCGATTTTCAGCGGCGGGACGCCATAGACGGCAAAATCGTGCTGCTGACCCAGTTCCATCAGCAGGTGGATATTTCCTTCACGCTGGTGGCCGAAACTCCATGTGTAGCCGACGGAGATGCAGCCTAGTGGTCTGGCGGCTGCCACCAGCCGTCCAATGAACTCATGCGCAGGTGTTTTGGCGGTCTCAGCCGTGAAAGGGCAGGCCAGCAAGCAGGGGATGCCGAGTTGGGAGAGGATGAGCTGCTGATGACGCGGGCCGCAGAGCAGTTTCGGGGCTGAACCAGGGCGCAGCACCTGCGCCGGGTGCGGATCGAAGGTGACGACAACGGCGGTGCCGTGGTGCTGGGTGGCGTGCTCCTGAGCGGCGCGGATCACCTCCTGGTGGCCGAGGTGGAGGCCGTCGAAAACGCCAACAGCGAGCGCCAACGGGCCGGGAAGGGTGGAAAGAGCCTCAATGGAGCGGAGAACCTGCATGCTTGGGGCGGGAGCTTTAACCGGGGCGCCTGCGGACCGCAAGGCGAAGGCCGCTCCAGGCCGGTTTGATTACTTCAGGTTGCTCAGCGTGTTCCAGAAGGAGGCGAGGATGCTCTTCTGCCCGGCCTTCATGGTGCTGGCGACGTTGGTGTGGGCGGTGCCGATCAGGGTGTTCATCACTTCGCCGTAAGCAGGCATCGAGGACCAGCCGAGGGTGATTTCTTCGTTCTTGGCGGTGGAGGAGGTGGTATTGGTTTTCATATGATTCGTAGATTTGAGAGTTTCGAGGGGATTTAGGCGGTGAGTTTCAGATTTGAATGAACTTTGGCTTACGAGTGTGAGAATCGAGTCGCGAAAATGAGAATCACATGCCGACAGGATGACGAGGGCTGAAACCAGCGTAGCTGCGGCCCTTGGTGCGCCAGCGTGGGCCTTCGCCAGTGACCTGGCCGGAGGTGTCCATGCGAAGACCGCAGACGGTCATGAAAACATGTTCGCCAGGCTTCACCCAGATGGTGATGAAGCGGCCCTCGCCAGCCTGGCCGTAGTTGGCGAACTCCTTGCTGGACAGGCAGCGGTTCAGCAATCCTGCCTTGATCAGGACATAAGAAGTGCTGCTGGAGCAGTCGTAAGCGCTGTCCTCAATGTTGCGATGGCCGCCACCGAGCACATAAGGCTTGTTCTGGAGGGTGTTGGCGGCGTAAACGGCGAACTGGAGGGCCTGAGGAGCGGTCTGGCCGACGGAGGCGAAGCGACCGTCGAAGCGGATCTGAGAATTGCCACCGACGGCGGGGCGGGTGGCGGCAGCGCGTTGAGCTGCGGCGCGCTGAGCGGCGGCCTGTTGGGCAGCTTGCTGCTGAGCGTAGTAGTTGGACCAGGCCTGAGCATTGGCCTGCTGGGCGTGGTAGGCGGCCCAGGCTTGGGCGTTGGCGGCCTGCTGTTGAGCGTAAGCAGCCTGGGCCTGGGGAGCAGCATAGTAACCGGCGGCAGAGTAACCGTTCTGAGCGTTCGCGATGGAGGCGACGAGGAGGCTGGCGGCAAGTGCGAGGCGGATGATTGTTTTCATGGCTGCGTAAGTGGTTCTTGTTTCTGCTAGTATTTATAGCAAAAGCTAGAATCATTGCAACAACCGTTTCAGAAATAACTCATTATTTTGTAAATTTGATAAAAACAGCAACAAGTAATTTTGTTAAATTATTGCTTATCAATGAGTTATGTTTTGGTCAAAAATGACCGCCGCTCACGAGGTTTTGGTTTTTTGACTCGAAATGCCTATTCAGAGACGCGAAAAACAGGCTTCATGGCCTCGGCTCGGTCAAAAATGTGATAATAATAGAAAAGGCAGTTTTCCTCCTTTTCTAATTTCTGCACACCTGCGACTTCCTTTGAGAATCGGAGCCAAAGCGTGCTTCGCCTCGCCTCATGCTGGGCAGGCAAGGGGAGGGGACTCCCTTGGCCTGCTCCGTCGGCTGGAGCATGTCATCTGGGCACGATTTTCCCTGCCATGGGCAAAGGGGGCGGCAAACCACTGCATCGCAGTGGTGGGGAGGGCTGGATCAGCCTTGCTCGCCATCAGTCCGGGCCTTTGGCCCGGAATTGGGTGACTCAAGCCTTCTTAGTCTTGGGATCTTCCACAAACGAGGTCACCGCCAGCAGGATGGCCGCGCAGACGACGCAGGAGTCGGCCACGTTGAAGGACGGCCAGGGGTGGAAGGGCGGGAAACCGAAGTCGAACTTCAGGAAATCGACGACGTAGCCGTCGAGAAAGGTCCCGGCGAAGAGATGGCCGCCCTCATGGGTGCGGAACAGGCGGTCGGTGAGATTGCCAAAAACACCGGAGACCAGCAGCGCGACGGCGAGGCGGCTCAGCTTGCCGGGGAAGAGTCCTTTGCGATGCATCACATAGATGAACGTGAGCGCGGCCAGGGAGACGGCGGTGAAGGCGTAGTTCGCGTACTCGGTGCCGTTGAACATGCCGAAGGCCACGCCCGTGTTTGCGGCGTGATGCAGCCAGAAGATGCCGGGGATGATCTCCTGCTCGGTTTCATACAGCCGGAAGTTTGCCACGATCCAGCTCTTCGTGAGCTGGTCGAGGATGTAGAGCGGCAGGGAGAGCAGCAGGAAAAGGCGAATCATGGCAATCACGCGGGCTGCAGCACCACTTTGAGCAGGCCTTCTTTGTTATCGTAAAGGCGCTTGAACCAGCCTGCACCCTCGGAGAGCGGGGCGACGGCGCTGAGGAGCGGCTCGACCTGAATGCTGCCGTCTTGAATGCGGCGGATGGCCTCAGGGTATTCGCCGGCGCAGGAGCAGGAACCTTTGATGGTGATCTGGCGCGTGACGACTTCCTGGAGTGGGAAGGGGGTGCTGGGCTGGAGATTGCCGATGAGGACGACCTGGCCGCCCTTGCGCACGCTGCGGATGGCGAGATCGAGTGGTGCGGCGGCTCCGACGACTTCAAAGCTGGCATCCGCACCGTCACCACCGCAGATCTGGCGGATGTGCATGGCCAGACCTTCCTGCTTGGCGTTGAAAACCTCCTCCGCGCCCAGTTTGCGGGCCAGTTCGAGGCGTTTGTCGTCCAAATCGACGGCAATCACCTTTTCCCAACCGCGTGCCTTGAGCGCCTGGATGACGAGAAGGCCGATCAAACCAGCTCCCACGACGACGGCGACGCCGCCTTTGGCTTCGGGTTCGCAATCGCAGCCGCCTTCATGGCAATGATCTTCAGCGGGGGCAAAAGCCTCTCCGACTTCGATGCCGTCGGCCAGATTGACCGCATGGAGCGCAATCGACACCGGCTCCGCGAACGCCGCCTTCTCATAAGAGAGCGCTTCGGGGATGCGATACAGGATGCGAGTCGGTAGCGCGATCTTTTCGGCGAAGCAGCCGTGGCGGCGGTATTCGCCAGGGGAAACGCCCAGCACGCGGCGGTTTGGGCAGAGGTTCACGAAGCCTTCTTTGCACTCGTCGCACTCGCCGCAGTATTCGGTGGAGTCAAAGGTCACGCGATCGCCGAGGTTCCAGCCGGTCGCGCCTTCGCCCAGGCCGATGATTTCGCCCGCAGCCTCATGCCCCATCACGATGGGCATCTGGCGGCGTCCGCTGCGTCCGTCCATGCCGTGAATGTCGCTGCCGCAGATGCCGCAGGCCTGCACTTTGACCAAGACCTCGTTCTTGCCCGCTGTGGGCTCGGGGAAGTTGAGATCGTAATTAAACTCGGAGGGGGCGGTGAGGACGAGCGCTTTCATGGGAGCGCGGATCATGCCGCGAGTGCGCCCGGAGGCAAGGAATGATCACGCGTTCGACTTACTCGTCACCAGCGACCTTGCCGCGTCCTTCTTTGATCCCGGCGCGGTGCCGCTTGCCGGCGACGAAACGCCGTTTCAGGCCGCGTGGACGGGCGCGGGTCTGGCGGCGGACTTTTTCGCGTTCGTTTTGGATTTCGAGCTGGGCGGTTTGAAAGGCGGTCTCCAGGCGCTCGCAGAGCTCCTGGCGGGCGATCAGGCGATTTTGCGATTGGGAACGCTCGCGCTGGCAGCGCACCTCAATGCCGCTGGGAATGTGCCGCAGCACGACGGTGGAGCTGGTTTTGTTGATCTTCTGGCCGCCGGCGCCCGAGCCGCGAATGAACGACTCCTCCAGATCCTCCTCGCGAAGGCGGAGTTTCTGCATGCGGGTGCGCAAAGTGCTGTCGTCAGGCAGATCGGCCATGGCGGAGCATCGGGGCAGGGGAGCGCTGCTGCAACCGCCGCGTTTGCATCCGCCGCATGCCCCGCTATGACTGGACGATGGAAGAATACCACCGCCTGCTGCGCAAAGTGCTCGAACACGGAAGCTACCGTGAGGACCGCACTGGCACCGGAGCGTACTCCGTTTTCGGCGAGCAGAGCCGCTACGACCTCAGCACCACCTTTCCGCTCGTCACCACGAAGAAACTGCACCTCCGCTCCATCATTCACGAGCTGCTGTGGTTTTTGAAGGGCGACACGAACGTGGCCTACCTGCGTGAGAACAAAGTGACCATCTGGGACGAGTGGGCGGATGAAAATGGCGATCTCGGTCCGGTCTATGGCGCGCAATGGCGGCGCTGGCAGGGAGCGCCGGGCGCTGAGCCGGTGGATCAGATCGCCAAGCTCATTCACGGCCTCAAAACGAACCCTTACAGTCGCCGTCACATCGTCAGCGCCTGGAACGTGCCGCACATCGACAAAATGGCGCTGCCGCCGTGCCACTGCCTGTTTCAGTTCTTTGTGGATCGCGGCAAACTGAGCTGCCAGCTTTACCAGCGCAGTGCGGATCTGTTTCTCGGCGTGCCGTTCAACATCGCCAGCTACGCGCTGCTCGTGCTGATGGCGGCGCAGGTCTGCGATCTCCAGCCTGGCGAATTCGTCCACACCTTCGGCGATCTGCATCTCTACTCGAATCACCTCGATCAGGCCAAACTCCAGCTCACGCGTGAGCCGCGTGCCTTGCCCGTGATGAAGCTGAATCCCGCCGTCAAAGAGATCGACGCTTTCCGCTTCGAAGACTTCACGCTCGAAGGCTACGATCCGCATCCGGCCATCAAGGCGGACATCGCGGTGTGATTGGGGCACAAAAAAGCCGCACTCGCGCGGGGCGGGTGCGGCGTGGGTGACTTCAAGTCAAAGAGGCGCGATTACTTCGCGTCCTTCTTTTTCTTTGGGGTGATTTCTTCCATGGAAAGGGAGCCGTCCTTGTTCTTGTCCATCTTGCCGAAGCGCTCTTCAGCCTTGGCGGCGTCTTTCTTGGCACCTGGGGAGGCGAGAAACTCTTCTTTGGAGATGGAGCCGTTGGCGTCCTTGTCGAGCGTCTTCATCATCTGCTCTGGGCTTGGCGGAGCCTTCTTCTTGCCGGCTTCGGGCTTCTTGGCGTCGCCTTCGGCGGCGTTGATGGTGGCGGCGAGGGCGAGGATGGCGAGGATCGAGGTGATCGATTTCATAGTCTGTGGTTGATACTGGTTTGTGTTTACGGAACGCGGGGGGTTGGGGTTCCAAGCCTGCGTGTGCGTGCTTTAACGCGAATGTTCCCAAGCAGTTTCAAAAAAGATCGGGCTAATTTTGCCAGGGAGCATTCCAACTGCCAAAAGCCTGCTTAGAGCAGCCTCGCGGCGGCTTCGGCCAGGGCGCTGCGCTCGCCTTTCACCAGCGGCACATGGGCGGCGAAGGGCTGGCCGCGCATGCGCTGGCGGGTGTAAACGAGACCGTTGCTGCGGCTGTCCACATACGGATTGTCGATCTGCGCCGGATCGCCGACGAGCACGAGCTTGGAGCCACGCGACATGCGGGTGACGATGGTCTTGGCCTCCAGCGGGGTGAGCTGCTGCGCTTCATCCA
>Ga0209573_1004386_pt1 | contig 13979 bp, 11 predicted proteins | sample TNRBio252014_DNA_FD_185870 | JGI IMG/M metagenome (GOLD analysis project Ga0209573, IMG submission 185870) | Wastewater treatment Type I Accumulibacter community from EBPR Bioreactor in Madison, WI, USA - TNR Reactor_6/25/2014_ DNA (SPAdes)... | ecosystem: Engineered > Bioreactor > EBPR >...
TGTTGCGTCTGTATGATGTCTCAGCCGGCCGGATCTGCCTTGATGGCCACGATCTCCGCGATCTCGAGCTCGACTCGCTCCGCAACGCCTTCGCCTACGTACCGCAGGAGGCCTTGCTGTTCGCCGCCAGCATCCAGGACAACATCGCCTATGGCCGGCCCGGGGCGAGCGAAGCCGAGGTCATGGCCGCGGCCCGAGCGGCCAACGCCGAGGAGTTCATCCAGCGCCTGCCGCACGGCTATCAAACCGTGGTCGGCGAGCGCGGCGCAACGCTCTCGGGCGGTCAGCGACAACGGATCGCCATTGCGCGCGCCATCCTGCGCAACGCGCCTGTGCTCATCCTCGATGAACCGACCTCGGCGCTCGATTCCGCCTCGGAGGAACTCGTGATGGGGGCGCTCCAACGATTGCGGCGCGGACGCACCGCCGTGATCATCGCCCACAGGTTGAGCACCATCCGCGACGTCGACCGCATCCTTGTGCTCGAACACGGACGGATCCTCGAGCAGGGCACCTACGACGATCTGATCGCGCGCGGCGGCGTCTTCGCCCGGCTGGCGCAGCTCCAGCTCGGTGAGCCGGCCGCGGCGCAGAGCGCGCCGCGCGTTGAGCCGTTCGGCATGGAGGTCGGACGATGACTACCAGCCGATCGTTGCAGCTTGCGCTGGTCGGTCTCGTGGCGCTGCCCGCGACGCTCACCTGCGCCGCCCTGGTCGAACTGGCGCTCACACCGCCCGAGCGCATCGTGTCGGGCACCCCGTTGGCGGCCGTAAGCCTCAACGCGACGCCGCATCCTCTCGACCCGGCCGGGTTCTATCGCGATGGCCTGGCGGCGCGCGACGCTGGCGATCTCGCGCGTGCGGAAGTCCTTGTACGAAGCGCGCTCGCCCGCGAGCCGCAGCACGCGTTGTGGCAGAACACCCTCGGCCTCATCCTGTCCGAGCAGGGCCGCTATCCCGAGGCCATCGAAGCCTTCGAGCGGGCCGTGACAGCCGAGCCCGCGTTCACGGAGGCCCAGGCCAACCTGGGCGCCGCCTATGATGCCATGCGCCAACCCGCTCGAGCCCTGGCTGCCTATCAGGCCGCCGTCCGCGCCGACCCTGGTTTTGCTCCGGCCTATGTCGGGCTTGGAACCGTGTTGATGGATCAGGGTCGATTGCCCGAAGCCATCGAATCCTTCAAACGCGCGCTCGAACTCGACCCGACGTTGGCGGCCGCGGAACTCAATCTCGGCGTCGCCTATGGCCGTCTGGGCGACTGGGCCTCTGCGGTCGAGCGCCTGGAGCAGGCCGTCGCATTGCGCCCCGATCACGCCGCCACACTGTACAGCCTGGGCGTTGCGTATCAATCAACTGACCGACGCGACGAGGCCCGCACCACCTTTGAGTCGGTCGTGGCCCTGGATCCGCAAGGGACCTGGGGCGCGCAGGCCGCCCGGCAATTGACCCCTGATCAACCCTAGAATCGGAGACGAACCCATGTCGAAGAGCCCGAAATCGCTGATGCTCCACCCACGGCTTGTTCTGCTCGCCCTCCCGGCCGCCGCCGTCACGGCGGCCAGCCTCTGGGCGCTGGCCTCGGTGACCCTCGATGCCGCCGCCGGGAGCCGACCCGGCGATCTGCTCCATCCGCTACGCGAACAGGCGCTCGAGTTCCAGCTCGGCCTGGCCGATGATTCTGCCGAGCGTGCGCGGATCGAGCTCGAGATGGGCCGCTTCAGTTTCATGGAGCCCGGCCTGGTGGACGAAACGACTGCGCTCAACCCGACCGCGACCTTCGAGCCGACGCCAACGGCCCAGGCTTCCGCGACCGCGCCGCCTGTAACCGTCGCACAGCCGACAGCCGCGCCGGCGACCACTGCGCCGACGCTTGCCCCTGCCGTCTCACTGCCTCCGGCAGATCCGGCCGGCCCGGCGCCGGCCAGCGCGGCCACGCCCGATGATCACGGTGGCCAGCGCCACTCGAACGGCGATGACAACTCCGGCTCGGGGGGCGGCTCCGACGACGGCGACGACAACTCAGGGCCCGGTGACGGATCAGACGACGACGCCGACGACAGCGACGACGACTCGGCCGACGACTCAGCTGACGGGGACGACTGACGCCCTAGTGCATGCGCGTGGGTCAACGAGAGGCCGTATTGAGCCGCGCTTCGACTACACGCGGCGCAATATGGCCGGCGCGCACAGTGTGCGGCCTAAGTTCAGCAGGGCCCGGCTCCATAACCTGACAAGCAGGTTTGCCAACAAGATCACGCGTTGATAAAATATATGTTCTACTTGCGTCGTTACCCGTGAATGGCTATGCGCAGCCGCGGGCTGCATCGGAGGCCCCATGGACTTCAAGCTCCACGCGCCGTACCAACCAACCGGCGATCAGCCCGCCGCCATCGACCAGCTCACGTCTGGCGTCCAGCAGGGCCTCAAATGCCAGGTGCTCCTCGGCGCCACAGGCACCGGCAAGACCTTCACGGTGGCCAACGTCGTCCAGCGCATCCAGCGCCCCACCCTCGTCATCGCGCACAACAAGACCCTGGCCGCCCAGCTCTACAGCGAGTTCAAGGAGTTCTTCCCCGAGAACGCCGTCGAGTACTTCGTCTCTTACTACGACTACTACCAGCCCGAGGCCTACGTCGCCCGACACGACCTGTACATCGAGAAGGAAAGCCAGATCAACGAGGAGATCGATCGCCTGCGCCTGGCGGCCACCACGGCCCTGCTCAGCCGCCGCGACGTCTTGATCGTGGCCTCAGTCTCGTGCATTTACGGCCTCGGCTCGCCAGAGGCCTACGGCAACGTCGTCATCCATCTCCAACAGGGCCAGCAGGTGCGCCGCAACACGCTCCTTCGTCAGCTGGTCGAGATCCACTACACCCGCAACGACATCGATCTCAAGCTCGGCACCTTCCGCGTCCGCGGCGACACGCTCGAGATCATGCCCGCCTACACCGATCAGTTCGGCTATCGCGTGACGTTCTTCGGCGACGAGGTCGAGCGCATCAGCGAGTTCAGCCCGCTCACGGGCGAGATCGTCAAGGAACACGAAGGCCTTGACCTCTTCCCGGCCAAGCACTTCATCACGGCCGCCGACAAGCTCCAGGCCGCGATCCAGGGGATCGAGACCGAGCTCGAGGAGCGGATCAAGACCTTCAAGGAGAACGACCGCCTACTCGAGGCTCAGCGCATCGAACAGCGCACCCGCTACGACCTCGAGATGCTGCGCGAGGTCGGCTACTGCTCGGGCATCGAGAACTACTCGCGCCACCTCGATCAACGCCCCGCCGGCTCGCCGCCCTGGACCTTGATCGACTACTTCCCGCCGGACTTCCTGCTGGTGGTCGACGAGTCGCACATGACCATCCCGCAGATCAACGGCATGTGGGGCGGCGACCGCTCGCGTAAGAACGAGCTGGTCGACTACGGCTTCCGTCTGCCGTCAGCGCTCGACAACCGCCCGCTGAGCTTCGCCGAGTTCGAGGAGCGTGTGGGCCAGGCGTTGTTCATCTCGGCCACGCCGGGCCCGTACGAGATGCGCGTCAAGGAACAGCTCGTCCAACAGGTCATCCGCCCGACCGGTCTGATCGACCCCGAGATCGAGGTCCTGCCGACCAAGGGCCAGGTCGACCACCTCGTCGGCGAGCTGCGGGCCCGCATCGCCAACGGCCAGCGCGCGCTCGTGACCACGCTCACCAAGCGCATGGCCGAGGATCTGTCGACGTATCTCCAGGAGCTCAGCTTCAAGGTCCACTACCTGCACTCCGAGGTCGACACGCTCGAACGGATCGAGATCCTGCGCGATCTGCGGCTCGGCATCTACGACGTGGTCGTGGGCATCAACCTGCTCCGCGAGGGCCTCGACCTTCCCGAGGTGTCGCTCGTGGCGATCCTTGACGCAGACAAAGAAGGCTTCCTGCGCTCGCAGACCTCGCTGATCCAGACCGTCGGCCGCGCCGCGCGCCATGTCGAGGGCAAGGTGATCATGTACGCCGACAGGATCACGGATTCGATGCGCGTCGCGATCGAGGAGACCAACCGCCGGCGCGCGATCCAGGTCGCGCACAACGAAGCCCACGGCATCACGCCGGCCAGCGTGATCAAGGGCATCCACGACCTGACCGAGCGCGTCCACACGGTCGCGGAGGAGCCGGCCGAGTACGCGGGCGGCGAGCGCCAGGTCACGGCTGCCACGTTGCCCACCGACGAGCTCGAACGTCTGGTGGCCGAACTCGAGGCCCAGATGCGCGCCGCCGCCCAGGAACTGCAGTTCGAAAAGGCCGCGCTGCTGCGCGACCAGATCCTCGAGCTGCGCCAGTCGGTGCTCGACAAGACCGGTGGGCTGCCGTCGTGGGAGAAGCTCTCGCGGCTGGGCGAGATCGAGCGCCGCCTCGACGCCGGCGAACCGACGGCCGCCAAGACGCGCACCCGTCGCATGCCCGGCCCCCGTCGCCAGCGCGAGCGGGCCTGAGGCCGGATCTCACCCGGCTGAACCGCAACCCACAAGCGGTGTAAGACCAACGCGATCGGAAATCACCAAACTGCCTTGACAAGCATCCGAGCGTCTTGCTATAGTGTCGTTATTCCTGAACAAGAACGTCGTTCAAGCATGTGAACACTGTGATGTCGGGCACCCGTGCCTGACAGTGCAGCCGGCGGCAAATCCCACGCTTGCGCTCAGAGAGGGACGGGTCAGTGACGACACCCCCGCTCGCACGTGAAACAGGCCAAACGGAAGCCCCTCGCGTCCCGCGACCGGCGCGGCGTTGGAACCGCGAAGCCCTGCATGGCTATGTGTTCATGTCGCCCGCGATCCTCGGTCTGTTGATCTTCACCCTCGGCCCGATCATCGCCTCGCTCCTGCTCAGTTTCACGGACTACAACATCCTGACCGACCCGGAGTGGGTTGGGTTGAAGAATTACGTCGACATGTTCGAAGAGCGGCTCTTCTGGCAGGCGCTTCGAGTCAGCGCGATCTACTCGGTGGTGAGCGTACCACTCGGGTTAGGGTTGGCGCTGGGGCTGGCCATACTCCTCAACCACGCGATGCGCGGGATCTCGGTCTTCAGGTCGATCTACTACATGCCCACAGTCATCTCGGGCGTGGGCGTGGCGATGCTCTGGCGCTGGCTGTTCAATGCCGAGTTCGGCGTGATCAACGTACTGCTTGGTAAGGTCGGCATCGAGGGCCCTGCATGGCTACTTGACGCGAACTGGGCGCTGCCGGCTCTGATCATCACAAGCCTGTGGGGCGTCGGTGGGACAACGCTGATCTTCCTGGCCGGGTTGCAGGCCATCCCCGAGGAACTCTACGAAGCGGCCGAGATCGACGGCGCAGGCTTGTGGAGCCGGTTCTGGAGCGTCACCCTGCCTCTGATCTCCAATGTCACCTTCTTCAACCTGGTGCTTGGCATCATCGGTGCGCTGCAGGTCTTCACCGACGCCTTCGTGATCACACGCGGCGGGCCGAATCACGCCACGCTCTTTCTCTCGGTTTACCTCTATCAACATGCCTTCCAGTATCTGAATATGGGTTACGCGTCGGCCATCGCCTGGTTCATGTTCTTCGTGGTGATGCTGCTGACCGTGCTTGTCTTCAAATCGTCGCCGCTTTGGGTCTACTACGAGAGCGGCCGGCAGGAGAAGTGAAGGTGGCCACATCGAACGGGGCTGTTCCGTTTTGGCGTACACGGCGCGGGCAGCGGCGCCTGACGACGATCGTCGTCCTCGTGGCGCTCTGCGCGGGCGCCGCGATCATCCTGTTGCCCTTCTTCTGGATGGTCTCTACGGCGCTCAAACCGGCCGAGCAGGTCTACCTGTCGCCGCCGGTCTGGGTGCCCATCCCGCCTCAATTCGGTAACGCCATCGAGGTGCTTACCCGGGTGCCCTTCAACCGCTATGCGCTCAACACTTTCGTCATCGTTGCCCTTGTGATGATCGGCACGCTCTTCTCGTGCTCGTTTGCCGCCTACGGCTTCGCCCGCATCAATGCGCCGGGCCGCAACCTGATCTTCATGCTGGTCCTGGCCACGCTGATGCTCCCCGGCGCCGTGACGCTTGTGCCGACGTACCTGATGTTCAACAGCGTCGGCTGGGTCGACACCTTCCTGCCCCTGATCGTGCCCGCCTTCTTTGGCAATGCCTTTTCGATCTTCCTGCTGCGCCAGTACTACCTGACCATCCCCGTCGAACTTGAAGAGGCGGCGAAGATCGATGGGGCCAGCCACTACCGCATCTGGTGGAGCATCATCCTACCGCTGAGCAAACCGGTGTTGGCCACCATCGCCGTGTTCACGTTCGTGGGCACCTATAACGACTTCTTCACACCGCTGATCTACCTCTCTAATGAGGATAACTACACCATCGCCGTGGCGCTCTCCTTTTTTCAGGGGTCGCCGCGCATCGGTCCGCAGATGCACCTGTTGATGGCGGCGGTCACCATGTCGATCATCCCGCCGCTCCTGCTCTTTGTGGCCGCGCAGCGCTACTTCGTACGCGGCATCGTGATGAGTGGCATCAAGGGATAACGGCGAGGCCTTTTCCTCGCCGGCCTGTCCCTGGCATAAGCACCCGACAAAGGAGAGAGATGCGATAACGAAGCTGATAGGTTCCAGGACGTCCCTCATCAGTCGGCGCCAGTTCTTACACGGCGCCGCCCAGGGCGCCGCCGGCCTCGCCCTGGCCGCGTGCGGCGCCTCGCAGACCCCGACAGCCCAGCCCGGCGCGACCGGCGCCCCCGCTCAGTCGTCCGGCAGCCCGCAGAAGATCCGGGGCATGATGTGGCAGAACGGCCCGGTGCTTGATGAGAACTTCAGGCTCCGCGCCGAGATGTTCAACGAGGCCCACAAGGGCAAGTACGAGATCGACCTGCAGTTGCTGCCTTACGACCAGTACTGGTCGAAGCTCGATCTGGCCTACGGCGCCAAGGACCCGATCGACGTCTACATGTGGGACGTGCAGGCCTACTCCCACTACAAGAACGGGCTGCTGCGCAATCTGCAGTCCGACTTCGCCGCAGTCTCGGCGTTTGGCGACAGCGCGCAGTACCCGCTTGACCTCTACAACTACTGGCGCTTCGACGGCACGAACATCTTCGGCATCCCCGAGAACATCCAGATGATGGCCTTGTTCTATAACAAGGACATCTTCGACAAGGCCGGGATCGCCTACCCCGACTCGACCTGGACCTACGACAAGGTCCTCGAGGTCGCCAGGGAACTGACGATCGTCGAGAACGGCGAGACCGTGCAATGGGGCTGGGACAAGGGCGCGCTCGGCGCGTGGTGGGGTGCGCAGACCTTTGGTTGGGCAGCCGGCACGTCCTGGTTCGACAAGGTGATCGAGCCCACGAAGTTCACGGTCAGCGACCCCCGCAACGTCGAAGGCCTTCAGTGGCTGACCGATATGGTCAACGTCCACAAGGTGGCGCCCGACGCCACGCAGGCCTCGGCGCTGGCCCAGGATGTGTCGCTTTTCCAGACGGGCAAGCTGGCGATGGTCGCCGACGGCACCTGGTACATGTCCAGCAACACCAACTCCTCGTTCGCCTGGGACATGGCGCCCCTGCCGATGTGGAAGGGGGCCCGCGCACTGCCATTCTGGTTCGGCGGCTGGGTCATCGCCAATGCGTCGAAAGCGCCCGAAGCGGCTGTCGCCTGGGCGACCTGGTCGGCCACCGATTACCAGAAGGAACTGGTCACCAACCGCGACTGGATCCCGATCCGCAAGGCCGAGCGCGAAGATCCGGCTTATCTCTCCGGCCTGCCCGCCGGATTCAAGTCGGTGATGGACACGATCGGCGATGCGCGCATCGGCGACGTGTATCACGGTCGCTCGGCGCAGCTCGTCAATGAGGTCATGAACCCGACGCTCGGCGAAGTGTTCAACAACAACATGACCCCCGAAGCCGGCGCCGCAGACATCGACGCCAAGGCAAACGAACTGCTCGCTCAGGGCTGAGCCGAGAGCAGCGAGGCCCACGGGCGGCGGGGTGAGCGAGGCGGCGATGATGCTGAAGCAGACGCCGCTCACCCTGCCGCCCAGGCCGGCGCAGGGCGCCGCGCCAGGTCCACACGTGTCGAAACCATCGTCCCTTCCCTGAAGCGAAGGGCCCAATTTGTGCTCCGGAGCATCCACCGATGACAAACTCCTGGTCCGTGGCCGGAGGCGGCGTGACCTGTCAGGTTGCGCTCACCGACGGCGCACTCACCTGGCGCCTGACCGGCGACGCCCCCGGCCTCGACACCGCCCCGGCCCCGCTCTCGGCGATTGAGATCGACGGCAAGCCCGTGACCTGGACGGGCGCCGAGCAGAAGCGCCTCGATGCCTCACCCAACGGCGTCAATACACTGACGATCGAAGCCCGTGGCGCCGGAGGGCTTACCCTGATTCAGACCATCGAGCTCTTCCCGGATCGGCCCTTTGTGCGGCTTTCAGCGATCGTGGTCAATCACGGATCCGACACGGTCACCGTCTCCGACTGCGCGATCCTGTCGCTTGCGGTACCGCAGGCGCCGTTGTACCTGTTTCACGTCGACCAATTCAGTTGGGCCTACCGGCGCGACTTCTTCAGTGACCACCAGGCTCAAATCTGGCCTGACCGGATCCCGCTCGAGGTGCGGATGGGCTCATTCCCGTCGCACCACAACGGCCCCTCGAGCTGCGCCTGGTTCGCCCTGCGCCCGCCGCCTCACGACTACGATGAAGACGCCCCGCCCCATACCGGGCCCGGATTGGTGTGCGGGATCGAGTTCAACGGCAAGAGCCGTCTGAAGGCCTGGGCCTCATCGGCGCTGTGTCAACTATCCAACGCCATTGAAGCGTTGCGGCACAGCCTCACCCCAGGTGCGTCGTTCGAAGTGCCGGCGTGTTTCGTCGGGCGCTACCACGGCGACTGGGACGAGGCCGGGTACGTGACACAACGCTTCGCAGAGGCGTACGTCCACCCGTCGCGCCCGGATGATCGTTATCCGTGGGTGCAATACAACTCCTGGAAGTACGGGCAGGAGATCGACGAGGCTCAACAGCTCGCCGTGATCGACCGCTGCGCCGAGCTCGGTGTGGAGCTTGTGGTGGTCGATCTTGGGTGGGCCCGGGCGATCGGCGACTGGCGCCCGAACCCGGACAAGTTCCCGCGCGGCCTTGCCCCGCTTGTCGAACGCGCCCACGGTCATGGTATGCGGTTCGGCGTGCACATGGCGCTCGCGCAATGCAGCCCTGAGGCGCCGATCGCCACCGAGCATCCAGACTGGCTTGCCGGCGACTACGACGATTACTTCGGCGCGGGCTTTCTTTGTCTTGGCCATGCGCCCTGCCGTGAATGGTTGACCGGCGAGATCCTGCGCCTTGTCGACGAGGAACGGATCGATTACATCATCCAGGACGGCGAGGACATGGTCAAGCTATGTTGCCGCGCCGACCATACGCACGCGCCAGGCAACAGCAACTACAGCGGATCGCAGCTCGGTCTCGACCTGTTGCTGGCGACGCTACGCCGCGAACGTCCGCACCTCGTGCTCGAGAACTGCGAGGACGGCGGCTGCATGATGACTTACCAGATGGCGCGGCTCTATCACACGAGCATCACGGTCGACAACATCGGAACCTACGCCACGCGGCAGGGCGTCTTCGGCGCGTCGTTTGCCTTCTCGCCGCGCTACAGCGTGCGGTACATGGAAGACGACCCGACGCCCTATACGCTCCGCAGCTCGATCTTCGGCGGGCCGTTGATCTTGATGCAACGCATCGGCGATTGGAATGCGCAGCAGATCGCGGACACAAAAGCGGCGGTCGCGGAGTACAAGTCGCTGCGCGGCCTGATCCGCGACGCAAAGGTCATTCACCTGCGGCGGCCCACGGCCAATATCGCTGGCGGCGGATGGGGCTGGGATGCGATCCAGGCGGTCTCGGCCGCGCAGGATCACAGCGTCGTCATGGTCTATCGGGCTCAAGGCGATACGCCCGAGCGCACGTTCCGGCCGCGGGGTCTATTGGCCGAGGCAGTCTATCGGGTGGAGGTAGCGGGAGCCATAGCCGAGCGCACCGGCTCAGCGCTCGCCGAAACCGGCATCACCCTTGCGCTGCCGGAGTTCGGAGCCGAGATCGTCACGATCCGTCGCGTCGATGGTTAGGTCGAAGGATCGTGATCGTATGGGAGGCGAGATGCCTGGGCAGCACGCGCGCCGCCAGCCGGGGAGCAGCTTGCTGTGGAGCCAGTTAGTGGGCGTTCAGGTCTGGCGCAACGCTGTCGGCAGACGATCGTGCCTCCGCCGCCGCACGGGCAGGTTGCCCTGCGAAGCCAAGGATCATCGAGAGGCGCTGCGTCTGCGCCAGCACCAAGGCCAACAGTTCGTCACGACGGCCCGGGCTAAAGCGGACGTTGGGAACAGAGACGCTCACCCCGGCCACCACGCCGCCGGTCGCGCCGTAGACAGGGGCCGCCACACAACAGAGACCCGGCGTCGACTCCTCGTAGTCGAAGGCATAACCGCGCGCGCGGATGGTCGCCAGTTCGGCGCGCAAGGTTTGCCCGTCGGTGATCGTACGCGGTGTGAGCGCCGGCAGGTTGGCCCCAGCGGGGAAGCGTTGCGCCAGTTCGCCGTCGCTCAAAAAAGAGAGCAGCACCTTACCCACACCGGTGCCATACGCCGGAAACCGTTTGCCCACTGCCGAAACCATGCGGACTGTGCGGGTGCCCTCTTCCTTGACCAGATACAGCACATCGGAACCATCGAGCACAGCCAGATGCACCGTCTCGTCGCAGGTGTGTGCGATCTCGGAGACGATCACCTGGCCGTCGCTGACGAGGTCGGTGCTCGACAGGTAGGCGCTGCCGATCTCGAACAACGCCGGGCCAAGCCGGTAGGTGCGCTCTCTGCGGCCCACGCGCAGATAGCCGCGGCTGACGAGCGTTTTCAGCAGCGCGTGTGCGCTGCTCTTGGGCACGTCGAGCGCCGTGCAGATCTGCGAAAGCGCCAGCCCGTCTGGGTGCTGCACGAGCAACTCGAAGACGTCCAGCACACGCAGGGCCGATTTGACACCACTGAGGGCTATCGAGGATTTATCCATACATACGAACAGCGTTCAAGTACCCGAACGATTATAGGAGCCGGCCCCGGTGCTGTCAAGAACCCCGGCGGTCAGGCGCTTGCCCACGAGGAACTCCACGCATGAAAGCTGTGATCTGGCTTGGGCCGCGCGAGATGCGCATGCAGGACATGGCCGATCCCGTTCCCGGCGCCGACGAAGTGGTGCTCCAGGTTCGAGCCGTCGGCATCTGCGGCAGTGAACTGGCGGGCTATCTCGGCCAAAACAGCCTCCGTGTGCCGCCCCTGGTGATGGGCCACGAGTTCACCGGCGATGTCATCGCTTGCGGCGCCGACGTGACCCATCTGTCTCCCGGCGACCGGGTCGTCGTCAACCCATTGGTCAGCTGCGGCACCTGCACGTACTGCCGCTCAGGGGCGGCGAACCTCTGCCCGCGCAGGCAGCTCATCGGGGTCCACCGCCCTGGCGCGTTCGCCGAGCGCGTCGCCGTCTCCGCTGCTAACTGCTATCCCGTGCCCGACGCCCTCTCGCCGGTGACGGCTTCGCTGGCTGAGCCGCTGGCCTGCGGTGTGCATGCAGCCCGAATCGGCGGCGTCCAGCCGGGTACGACAGTTTCCATCATCGGCGCCGGTCCCATCGGGCTGATGTGTATTGCCGCCTGTGTCCAAGCCGGGGGCGATGTGCAACTCGTGGTCGACCGCCATCCCGATCGGCTGTCGACGGCGACCAGCTGGGGCGCCGGCGCGACATACAACGCCCGCGCCGATGACCCGGTCGACGCAGCCCGCCAGGCCCTTGGCGGGCGCGGCGTCGATGTCGTGATCGATGCAGTGGGCAGCACGGACGCGCGGCGTGCCGCAGTCGCAGCCGTGCGCCCGGGCGGCACAGTGGTCTTCCTCGGGCTGCATGAAGCCGAGAGCGCGGTGCAGGGCAACGCCATCGTGCGCAGCGAAGTGCGAATCATCGGCTCGTTTTCAAGCACTCCGGCCGCCTTTGCCGAATCCGTGGCGATGTTGGCCCGCGGCGACGTGTGCGCAACCCCAGACTGGCTCGAAGAGCGGCCTCTGGACGCCTGCGCCGACTCGTTCAATCAGTTGATCGACGATCCTTCGGGCATCGCCAAGATCGTGCTCCGCCCCTGAGGGGCCGGGCCTGCGGCGCGGCAGGCCGGGCCTGCGGCGCCGCAGGCCCGGCCCCCGGACGAGGCTTGGCACTGACCCGAACCGGCTGTGCCGCCGGTGCGGGTCGGCTCATTTCGATGTGCGCTTCATGACGGAGCTGTAACCACCACCGCCCGGGTACACCCAGGCGCCCTCGTTGGTATCGACATCCGTGAAGGTCCCCTTGAAGTACGCGGGCGACCCCTTGAATCCGCCCCAGATCGTGAGCGTGTCGCCCTCGAGCTCGTAGACGTAGTCGAGCGTGTTGCCCTGCGTGTCGTACACCCGCGAGTGGATGTCCTCGCTCGGCGCCTGGCCGAACGGGCGCAAATGCCCGATGTACTCGGTCGCGCGGACATGCTGCCCAAAGACCGTGATGTCGACATCCTGGATGAGGAAGAACCCGCCCTCCATCCAGCGGTAGACGACCGTGCCGGTCGACTCACCCGAAAGCTCCCAGGTTCCGACCAGTCGACCGAGCGCCTTGAGGCCCTCGCTCGGCACGGGTGTGGGTCCATACTCCTGTGTGTCTGTCATTGCATTCGCTCCTTTGCGAGTGGTGTGTGCCGGATTGCCTCGGTATACTAGGCCCGACCATGCAAGAAATCTTTCAAAAAAGCGCAAAGCCTGAGCGCGTCGCGGAGCTGCGCCGAGCCGGTGTTTTGAGCGCCGCCTCGTTCGATGATTACTCGACCCTGCGCGCCTTCCTCCCCGATGAGACGCTGCAGCCCCTGATCTCGCATTACTGGGTCGTGCGCTGGGCGATACCCGAGGGCGTTACGTACCGCCCGACCGAAGTGCTCGCCTCACCGATGGTCAACATCTTTTTCATGCCCGACGAGGCGTTTCTGTACGGGCTCACGACGCAGACCTTCGAATACGAGGCGCGTGGCGACGGCGTGATGGCTGGGGTGACCTTCCAGCCCGGTGGGTTCTTCCCTTATTGGCGAAAGCCGATGACCGGCCTGCCACGACACAAGACCGCCCTTGAGCTCGTCTTTCCGGGCGCCGCCCGTGCCTTCAGCCAGGCGCTCCTGAAACAGTCCGACGAAGCGATCGCCGCCGGGATCGAGGCGCTGATCACGAAGCGCCGCATCACGGTTGGCCCTAACCTCGGCACGATCGCGGCCATCATCCGGGCGGTCAGCCTCGAGACGCGGCTGCGCAGCGCGCGGGCGGTCTCCAAACACTTCGGCATCCCGACACGCACCTTGCAGCATCTCTTTCAGCGCGAGGTCGGCGTCAGCCTCAAGTGGGTGATCATGCGCGCCCGCCTGCTCGAGGCCATCGACGAGGCATACCGACATCCAAAGCCAGCTTGGGTGCGCATCGCCGTTGACCTTGGATATAGCAGTCAGGCGCATTTCATCGCCGACTTTCGTCGCGCAACCGGGCGCTCGCCGGCCGCCTTCCACAAAGCCGGCGAAGGCCGTATGGTTTCGGCGGCCTCCGCGTCTTAACTCCCAGAACAGCGGCGCACCCCATTCCAGCGCCGTCCGGGAGGTCGAGATGGTGAGACACGGGACCCTTGTTGCGGCGCTTGTGCTCGGCTTGCTTGCGGTATTCGGGCCGTTGGGCGCACTGGCCCAATCGGCGGGCGACGACGACGCCGAGTGGATCCAGATCTGTCGCCGGTTGTACAACGCGCACGGATACCTGCCGGCCCGCTGCCGCGCCCAGCTGGCGACCGAGACGCACGAAGCCTACTGCGACCGCGTGGTCGGCACACATGCCTGGACCCGGCGCTGCGCGTCGCCGACGCCGACAGCCACCTTTGACC
>Ga0209573_1004387_pt1 | contig 13976 bp, 11 predicted proteins | sample TNRBio252014_DNA_FD_185870 | JGI IMG/M metagenome (GOLD analysis project Ga0209573, IMG submission 185870) | Wastewater treatment Type I Accumulibacter community from EBPR Bioreactor in Madison, WI, USA - TNR Reactor_6/25/2014_ DNA (SPAdes)... | ecosystem: Engineered > Bioreactor > EBPR >...
GGCGGCGAGGGGGGTGGCGGCCTGCTCGAGGAAACGCTCGAGATTGATCCGTTTCGCGATCCATTCGAAGGATCCCGACATCACGACCCGGCGCGGGGTCGCCGCGGTGATTTGGCGATCGGCGTGGAAGGGCCCTTCGTAGCCGGGGGTGAGGCAAAGATAACGCTGGCGGGGGAATTGCTCGCGATAGGCCTCCACCTCGGCCGGGGTGATCGCGGTGACGAGATCGACTTCGCGGCAGAGGGCCTCTTCCTGACGGGCGTATTTTTCCGCATCGACGCGCAGGGCGAGGCGGCGAGGCAGTCCGGCGGACGAGTTTCGCGCCACTTCCCGACGGACCTTGGCCTCGTGGTTGTGGGAAAGGTAGACGAGGGCGGGATCGCCGGGGATGCCGGTGGCCTTGCGTCGTTCGCGGATCGGTCCGAGGGCCCAGCCGAGGGCGGCGTGATCGATGAGGATGGCGTCCCAGGTCTCGTTCGCGAGCGCTTCGACGAGGGCTTTTTCGGGGCCACCGTTTTTGAGCCGCCAGGAATCGGCGGGATAGGTCGTGAAGAGACTGCCGAGGCGCGAGCCGAGCTCGGGCGAACCGAGGCGCCATTCGACGCGGTCTTCGTCGCGATAGAGGCTGGACTCGGTGCCGTCGCCGACGGGGGCTTCCTCGTTATCATGCGCCAGCACGGTGAGTTCGACTCCGGTCTTCGCGAAGGCGCGGATGAGGCCATTCGAATAGATCAGTTCCCCGCTGTTGGAGGGGCGCGGATACTTGCGGGTGAGCCAGAGGCATTTCATGGGTGCGGGGGAATTCATCAGAGCAGGACGAGGTCGCCCTCGACCGGCAGGCAGGCACGGGGATGATGCCGCCAAGGTTCGGGCAGGTGGTGATGGAGGATCGATTCGGCGCGGTGGCCGGGCATGCCGTGGTAGGTGGCTTCGCCAAATCGCGAGAGCACGATCAGGGCGGTGGCGGGGTCGAGACCGGCGGCGGGATCGTCGATGAGCTTTTTCACCAGCATCAGCAGGCCCGCGCCGCCGGGGTGAAAATCGGCGTAGTCGAGGAGGAGGCAGGCTTTGACTCCGGCGCGTTGCTTGTAGACGCCGAGGGCCCGGGCCAGCGGCATGCCGTCGGCATCGAGCAGTCCGAAAAAACTCCGGGGCTCGGAGCCGGATCGGGCAAGCCAGGCGAGGGTCGCGCGATCGGCCGGATAATGGATCGCACCGGCCGGCAGCGGGGATGGCTCGGTCCACCCGGCAGGATCGGTCAAGAGGCGGCAACCACCGACTTCTTCCCGGGTGGGCAGAGCCACACTCCAACCGGCGGCGACGAGGGCGAGGCGGGCGGCGGCCCCGCCGAGGCGGCCCGTCGGAAATAGATACTGGGCGCGATCCCCCGCGCAGAGGTAGCCGAGCTTTCCGAGAATCCGCCGCATCTCGGGCGAGGGCGAGCCATCGATGATCTGGTGGGTGCGCCCGAGTTCGCGTTGGCGTGAGATCAAACCCATCACGGCGCTGCGATGCCGTTCGCGGACGAAGAAGGTCGTCGTGACGAGGGTCGGGATGCTTTCCCCCGCCGCCTCGTAGGTAAAAGGGATGAGCCCGCTGAATCCCACGAGCCCGGCCTCGTCGTGGGTAAGGAGAAAACCGCGCGGGGAATCGTCGTGGCAATGGGGATTGTCATCCCACCACCATCCCATGCGCCGCTGCCAGACGGCCGGATCGTCGTCGCCCGGACGTGGTAGGAGGAGTTCGCCATCACGAACGAAAGAGGCGAGAAACGCGGCGACTTCGCGGCGTTCTTCGACGGATCCGGAGACGGCTGTGATCTGGTAGGCCATGACGTCGTCGCACACTCACCCGGCGAGATCCGCGAGGAGGGATTTGCGGTCGATCTTGCCGTTGATGGATTTGGGCATGTCGCTGAGAAGGACGACCCGGTCGGGGACCTTGGCAGGCTCGAGCACGGCGCCGAGCGCCTGCAGGATCGCCCCGGAGTCGAGCGCGGAATCAGAGGAGGTCACGAAGAGATGGAGGGTGTCGTCGCTCTCGCGCTGGAGGAGGGCGGCCTCGACGACTCCCTCGATCTGACAGGCCTCGGTCTCGATCTCGATCGGACTGATGCGGTGGCCGCGATGCTTGATCCAGTCGTCGCTACGGGCGGAGAATCGGATGTATCCCGCGGCGTCGACCGAACCGCTGTCGCCAGTGAACAACTCGACAGCGCTCTCGGGGGCGCGTTTGCGAAAACGTCGCGCCGTTTCCTCGGGCGCGCGCCAGTAGCCGAGGGCGACATGACGACCGCGCACGACGAGTTCGCCGGTCTCACCGGGGTGGAGCCGCCTCCCCTCGCCATCGACGGCGTAGACTTCGGTGCCAGCGAGGGGTCGGCCGACCGTGTCGGAATGTTCGGCAAACTCCGAAGGCAGCAAGATGGAGACGCGCTTGCACTCGGTAAGACCGTACATGACGAAGACCTCGAGCCCGCGGAGGAGACGCTGCAATTCCTCGATGTAGGCGAGCGGGAGCCGCTCGCCCGTGTTGGTGATGGCGCGCAGTTTCGGTAGATCGAGCGGTCCGCGCCGTCCGAGGGCGATGAGCGCGGCATAGACCGAGGGCACTCCGGGCAGCACGGTCACTCCGGCTTCGCGGAGGATGCGGGGGAGGCGGGGTCCCACCTGATCGGGATCCCCGAGGTAGAGTTTGGCACCCGCCTGGGCGGCGAGAAAAATCTGGTAAAGCCCGTAGTCGAAGGCGAGCGGCAGAAAACCGCCGATGAGGTCGTCGGCCCGGTAGCCGAGTCGCTCCTGGATCGCGCCGACGACGTAGGTGATGTTGTCGTGCGTCAGGGTGACGCCGCGGGGCGTGCCGGTGCTGCCCGAGGTGAAGACGAGGCAGGCGGCATCGACGTCGCAGCCCGGCCAGTCGCCGACCCAGGGCTCACGCGCGATGGCTTCGCGCCAGCTCAACACGCCCTCCGTCTCCGCCAGGGATACGACCCGAGCCGATCCCAGGTCGAGCCCCTCGAGATTCGCGGCGGTTACCTCGTCGACGACGATGACGAGCGGTTCGGCTTGGGCAAGAATGGCAGCGAGTCCCTTCGGCCTCAGCTTGGCATTGAGAACGACAAAGATCCCGCCGACGAGGGACACGCCAAACAGCGCGGTGGCGAGCTCGCAGCGGTTTTGCAGGTGAATCGCGACCCGGTCGCAGCGACGGACTCCGACCGACTCAAGAAAGGCCGCGAATTGCCTCGCTTCATCGGCCGCTTCGGCATAAGAAAGACGACGCCCGAAGCGATCCTCGAGAAAGGACGCCCCGGGATGGGCTTCGGCCGCAGCGAGCAGCAAGCCGGGGATACCACGCCCCGGCTGCCAACGCTCTGCCTGAGTGGAAAAACAACTCATGCTTGACAATAATTGATAGTTTTTATAAAAACAATATTTAATCAGTCCTGATCTGCCTGATTTGAGGTCCATTTTGTCACCGACGCTTTCCCGCTTGCTCCCCTCCCCTGAACTTGTTTTCATCTAGCCGCTTGAACGCCTACCTCCAACGCATCGAAACCGACGAAACTCTCGATCTGGCCGCCGTCTCCATCATCGGTCGCAGCTCGGAATGTCAGATCATCATCGCCGATCCGCGGGTGTCGCGACGTCATGCGATGATCCGGAAGCAGGACGGCGGGTTTTACCTTTTCGACCTCGGCAGTTTCAACGGGAGCTACCTGAACGGCTCGCGCGTCACCGCGACGCGTCAGTTGCAACACGGCGATGTCCTCACGTTCGCGGATCATGAATTCCACTACGCCGAGCGCGGGGAAAAGTCGTCACCCGCCAGCCTCGAGGATCTCGGCGGCTCGACCATCGCGCTGATCCGCTCGACCCCCGTGGTCCTGCTCGTCAGCGACATCAAGGGTTTCACCGCTCTCTCCGAATCGATCGAAGCGGATGATCTCGCGCAGATCATTGGCAGTTGGTACTCCGACTGTGAACGCATCCTCGCCGAGGCGGGCGCGACGGTGGACAAATTCATCGGCGACTGCGTCCTCGCCTATTGGACGACAGTGACGACGGAGTCGCTCTCGGCTTCGCTCCGCGCGGCGGAGCAACTCCTCGCCTCGTGCGACCGGATCTATCGCGAGCGGCCGGATGTTTTCGAAAAGATCGACCGTCAATTCGAGATCGGGGTCGCGCTCCACACCGGAAAGGTCGCCTACGGTGGCATGAGCCAGGGCGAATTCACCCTCGTCGGCGACCCGGTGAACCTCACCTTCCGCCTCGAGTCGCTCACCCGTGAGCTGGGCAAAAACGTGCTCCTCTCGGGTGACTTCGTGCGCGAATGGCCCGAAGTGCGATCCTACTGCAAGAACCACGGGGTCCACCGCGTCAAAGGACGCGCCCAGGGGGTCGAGGTCTTTTCGATGAACGAATTCCCCCTCTGAAGTCCGTTCACCGGATCAACCGAGGCGCCCGGAGATGTAATCCTCGGTTTCTTTCTTCTGCGGGTTGTTGAAGATCTTCAGCGTCTGATCCATTTCGATGAGACGGCCGAGGTAGAAATACGCGGTGCGATCCGAGATCCGCGCGGCCTGCTGCATGTTGTGGGTCACAATGACGACGGTGAACTGTCGTTTCAGTTCCATGATCAGTTCCTCGACCTTCGCCGTCGCGATGGGATCGAGGGCCGAGCAGGGTTCGTCCATGAGGAGGATGTGAGGCTGGTTTGCAATGGCCCGCGCGATGCAAAGACGCTGCATCTGGCCGCCCGAGAGGCCCAATGCGCTTTGCTGGAGACGGTCTTTCACCTCTTCCCAGAGGGCCGCGCCCTTCAGGCTGCGCTCGACGACCTCGTCGAGGATCTCCTTGTTCCGCTGCCCGGCAACGCGCAGGCTGTAGACGACGTTTTCGTAGATCGACTTGGGAAAGGGATTCGATTTCTGGAAGACCATCCCGATGCGTTTGCGCAGGGAAATGACCTCGAGATTCGGGTCGAAGATATCCTGCCCGTTCACGTTGATGGTGCCCTCGTGCGAGATCCCGTCGATGAGATCGTTCATGCGGTTGAAGTTCCGCAGGAGGGTCGTCTTGCCGCAGCCGGAGGGGCCGATGAAGGCGGTGACCTCGTTCTCAGGGATGTCCATCGTGATGTTGTGCAGCACGCGGACGGCGGGCGTGTAGTTGAAGCAGAAATCGCGGACCTGGATGTAGTCCTTCTTCCGGACCGGCGCGGCGGGCGCGCTCGTTTCCGCGGCGCTGGTTACGGAGCTGGACGGCTGGGTCATCGGATCAAGGTCGTGGGTGGGGTGGGTGTCCTCCATGGAGAAGATGCGTGCGGTCGGGCGGGTCGGAAAGCGGAGATCAGAAGGCGCTGCTGGCGTATCTCCGCCTCAGTCTCTCGCGCAGGAGGATGGCCGAGGCGTTGAGGACGACGACCAGGCCGATGAGGAGCAGGGTCGTGGCGAAGACCATCGGCTTCGCCGCCTCGGAGTCGGGCGACTGGAAACCAAGGTCGTAAATGTGGAATCCAAGGTGCATGAATTTGCGCTCGAGGTGGATGAAAGGTGCCACGGTATCGAGCGGCAGGGTAGGAGCCAGTTTCACCACCCCCACAAGCATGAGCGGTGCCACTTCACCCGCGCCCCGCGCCATCGCGAGGACAAGCCCGGTGATGATCCCCGGCACCGAGGCCGGCAGGACGATGCGCTGGATCGTCTGCCACTTCGATGCTCCAGCGGCAAGGGAGGCCTCGCGGGCGCCACGCGAAACGGCGGCGAGGGCCTCTTCGGTCGAGACGATGACGACGGGCACGGTCATGAGCGCGAGCGTCAGCGAGGCCCAGAGAATGCCGCCCGTGCCGTAGGTCGGCGTGGGCAGCCGCTCGGGGAAAAAGAGGCTGTCGATGCTGCCCCCGACGAAGTAGACGAAGAAACCGAGACCGAACACCCCGAAGACGATCGAGGGAACCCCGGCGAGATTGTTGACGGCGATACGAACGGCGCGGACGAGCGGCCCCTGCTTCGAATACTCCCGCAGGTAGATCGCTGCGATCACTCCGAAAGGCACGACGGCGACGCTCATGAGGAGGGTCATCACGAAGGTGCCGAAGATCGCCGGGAAGACCCCACCCTCGGTGTTCGCCTCGCGCGGTTCACGCGAGAAGAAGTGCCAGATCTCCGAAAAGAAAAGTTCGACCCGCCCGAAGAAGCCGATCTGGTTCGGGTAATAATACTGCATCAGATCCCCGACCGGAATTTCGCGCTCGGTCCCGGTGGGCAGGCGGTAAACAAAGAGGCCCGCCTTTTGCTCGGCTCGCAGGGCCGCGGCCTTGCCCGCCAGTATTTCATAGCGCCGTTGCAAATCGGCGAGTTCGGCGGCGATTTCGGTTCGGTAGTCGTCGGTGAGTTTGCCGTCGAGTTCCGCCTTCCGTTGGGCGAGGCGCAGGGCTCCCATGCGGTGGTTGATTTTGCCGATCTGATCTTTTTCGATTGACTCGATTTCATGACGCCGCGCGTTGCCTTTTGCGACCGTCTCTTCGAGGCGTTTGAGGAACTCGGGGGACTCCGCTTTCACTTCACTGGCGGCGAGCTTCAGCGCGACCGGGTAGCCGATGAGGTCGCCATATTCGACCCGTTCGGCGAGGAGGATGCCCTCGGGATGGGAAAGTTTCGCTATGTCGGATTCGTCGACATACCGGAAGCCGAAGCCGAAAGCGTCGCGGTTCCCGACAAAGAGCTGCTTCTCCCTCGCGGTGCCGCCTTTCTCCGCCTGGATGTGCTTCTCCTGAATTTTGCGGACCTCGCCCGCGAGCACTTTCGCCCCCTGGATGGCCGCGGGACTGCCCTCGACCAACTCGATCTCCATCACCCGCGAAGGCCAGAAGATGGAAAGACCGTTTTTCACGATCACCCCGAGGAGAGTCACGATCATGAGGAGGCCGATGCCGAGCCACATGCCCGAAAACCAGACCATCGGCTCACCGCGGGCGGGCTCGACTGGATGGGAGGAAGATCGCGAAAAAAGGCTCATGCGGGCGGGCAATCGGACGGATCAGACGGTCTTGTAGCGCTCGCGCAGGTGTTGGCGCAGCACCTCGGCGACGGTATTCACCGCGAAGGTCATCACAAAGAGGGCGACCGCTCCGAGGAAAAGGGTGCGATAGAGCGTGCCATGATGCGGGGCTTCGGGGAGCTCGACGGCGATGTTCGCCGAGAGCGTGCGCATCCCGGAGAAGATGTTCCACTCCATGATGGGCGTGTTCCCCGTGGCCATGACGACGATCATGGTCTCGCCCACGGCGCGACCGAGCCCGATCATCAGGGCCGAAAAGATCCCCGCCGAGGCGGTTGGGAGGACGACCCGCCAGGCCGTTTGCCAGCGGCTTGCTCCGAGTGCGAGCGAACCCGAGCGCAGGGCTCCCGGGACGTTCGATAGCGAATCCTCGGCGATCGTGAAAATGATCGGGATCACCGCGAAGCCCATCACAAAACCGACCACAAGGGAATTGCGCTGCTCGTAGGAAGTGCCGGTGACGCTCGGCCACCAACGCGTGAAGTCCCCGATGCGGGTGCCGCTCGCGGCATCGTGTACCGTGAAAATGACCTTCTCGAGAACCGGACCGAGATGCCAGCCTGCGAAGAGGATACCGAGAAGGACCGGCAGGAAATAGAGAAACTCGCGTCCCGCCGGGACGTGCTTGCGGAACGACTGCGGTTGGCGGCTCCAGAGCCAGCCGATCAGGAAGGAGGCCGCCGGCAGCAGGATCGCGATGCAGAGGATCGAGGGCACCCGCTGCTCGAGGATGGGAGCAAGCCAGAGCGCCGCAAGGAAACCGAGCACGACCGAGGGCAGCGAGGCCATGATCTCCATCACGGGCTTCACATAGACCTTGTTGCGGGGATGGAGGAATTCCGACGTGTAGATCGCCCCGAACAGCGCGATCGGCATCGCAAAGAGGAGGGCATAGAAGGTGCCCTTGAGGGTGCCGAAGATCAGCGGCACGAGCGAGAGTTTCGGCTCGAAATCATCAGAGCCGCCGGTCGATTGCCACTCATACTTCGGCTCGGGCGAGCCTTCATACCAGACTTTGCCAAAAAGCGCCTTCACACTGACCTCGGGATGCGGGTCGTCGAGGGCGTAGCGATGGAAACGGCGGTCGTCTCCGAAGAGCACCAGCGCATCATACTTCGCCCCGATGAGACCGTGGCGCACCGCAAAGGGAAACTCGCCCTCCCATCGCACCTTTTCGGTGGTGGCGTGACGCAGGCTCACCTGCTTCCCGGCACCGACGAGGAAGGCCTTGTTTCGAAGACTCTTCGTGAAAAAAGCGCCCGCCATCTTGCCCTCGATCGGCGCGAAGTGTTTTGTCGGATGGAAGACACGCACCGGCTCCTCTTCGGTGCGGTAGAGGCTGTAGATCACGTTCTCGCCCATCGGCGAAAGGAACACGAGCGAGACATCACCGAAGAGAAAACCCGCGCTCGCGATCGTGGGATTGGCCAACTCGGCGAAAGGACGGAAGGTCTGGCGCAACTCGAACGCGGTCGCATTCCCCGAGCGGAAATGATAATCGACCTCGCCGTTGGCAAACACCACGATGAGCGTGTCGGCCCGATTCGAGACCAGCAGCGAATTCACCGGCACGCCGGGCCGGAGCGTTTTCGTGAGATCGATCGAGGCCGTCTCCTTCCACGTGCCCGAGCCCACGAGGCTGCGTTTGCGTTCGATCAGGTTCACGACGAGTCGGTCGCCGCCTTCCGCGGCCGCAAGAGCCGCGACGAGACGGGCCGCACCCGATTGTCCGAAGGCGACACGACGCACCGGGCCGCCAAAGGCGCCTGAATACCCCTTGGCGATGGTCTCCTTCACGCTGCGCTTGCCGCCCGAAAAACTCGCCTCGTAGGAATAGTCGAGGAGGTGGACCTTCCCACCGGCGGTGCCGACGGTGACCACCCCGCTACCCGGCAGGGTGCTGACCGCCGAGATCGTGTCTCCTTCGAGAAACTGGAAATCAGACTCCGCGACACGCCCCGCGTCATTGAGATCGGTCACGAAGAAACGGCCATCCGCGCGCAGGGCAAGAGGGCGCTCGCCCCATTCGTCCGAGGCGATCGCCACATAGTCGCCCTCCGGCAGGGCCTCTCCCAGTCCCGTGGGTGTTGTCGGATCGATCCGGGCCGACTGAAACATCGGCACCACCTGCGAGACGATGAAGACAAAAATCCCGATTACCGCGATGACCACACCGAGCCCGCCCACCTTGATGAAGCGGTTCATGAAGGCGTCGATCAGGAGCACCCGCTTCGACGCCTCGAACCGGCGCGGGTCGGGGACGTGCGCCGCCGTGGCCTGGGCAGCGGATTCCCGCCGGCTGGACTGTTGCTTCATAAAACGTTTCGGGTGCGGGGATTCCGCCCCACACCCAAGACCAAATCCGCGCGGCGTAAAACTAAAACGCCGTGTGAGTCGAAAATTTTACTTCGCGAGCTCTGCCATCACTTCCGTGACGATTTCGGCAGGCATCGGGTAATACCCGTCCTTCACCACGACTTCCTGGCCTTCCTTGGAGAGGACGTACTTGAGGAATTCGAGGGTGAGGGCATCGAGGGGCTTCTCGGGGCTCTTGTTCACATAGACAAAGAGGAAGCGAGCCATCGGGAAGTCGCCGCTGAGGCAATTCTCATAGGTGGGCTCGAAAAGCGTGTCTTCGCTGGTGCCGAGGGCGATCGCCTTGACTCCCGAGGTCTTGTATCCGATGCCCGAGTAGCCGATCCCGCCGAGGTCGCTCGCGACTCCTTGGACCACGGCCGAAGACCCGGGCTGCTCTTTCACCGACGCATCAAAGTCACCTTTGAGGAGGGCCTCATCCTTGAAGAATCCATAAGTACCGGAGGCGCTGTTGCGGCCGTACTTCGAGATGTCCTTGCCCGCCCATTCCCCTTCGAGACCGGCCTGGCCCCAGGTTTTGATCGCGGTGCCCCCCGCCTTGAAGGTCGAGGAGAAAATCGAGTCGACCTGGGCCATCGTCAGTCCCTTGATCGGGTTGTCCTTATGGGTGTATACGGCAAGCGCGTCGATGGCGACCTTCACCTCCATCGGCTTGTAGCCGAACTTCTTCTCGAACTCGTCGATTTCTTCCGACTTCATCGCGCGGCTCATGGGGCCGAGCTGGGCGGTACCTTCGATCAGCGCGACCGGAGCGGTCGAGGATCCCTTGCCTTCGATCTGGATGTTCACATTGGGGTATTTCGCCTTGAAACCCTCGGCCCAGAGCGTCATGAGGTTGTTGAGCGTGTCGGATCCGATCGAGCTGAGGCTGCCGGTGACACCGCTGACTTGTTGGTAAGGGGTGATCGCCTCATCCACCTTCACGACTTCGTCGGCCTGGAGGGGAGCGAGTGACACCATCGCCGGCAGGGCGACCGTCAACGTGAGGAATTGGGAGAACAGTTTCATGCGTGTTTGAGGGATGTTTGAGAGCGTCTGACAGACCACGAATCGCCGTGCATCCGCGACGCGCCACCTTCTGCCCAACCGTTTACGAATCAGGATCAGAATTGTCACATTTCCGTCACATTGGAAACCTGGAAACGAGCTGGAAGCCATTTCAATAGCAATTATCCGTGACAGAATCTCCACAATTCGTCATTTCCGGCACCTGAATCGCCCAATACAAAAGAATCGAATTTGATTGCCCGTGGCGCGAAAATTGCCCAAGATCCCTCCATGAGCGCGATCGAACAGCCCCAGACCAGCAAAACCTCCGGAGGAAAAATTGCGGCATACATCGGATGCGGATGTGGAGCCCTCATCCTCGTGGCGCTCGCGGTCGGAGCGCTCATCTTCTGGGGAGTGGTCAAAGCGATCAAGAACAACGCCCCCTACAACGACTCGATCACCGCCGTTCAGAGCAATCAGGCCGCGATCGACGCCCTTGGCAGCCCGATCGAGCCCGGGTTCTTCCCGAGCGGCAGCATCAATCTCAACAACGGCGAGGGCAGCGTCGATTTCAGCATCCCCGTCTCCGGCCCCAATGGCTCTGGCACCGTCCGTGTCGTGGGCACGAAACCCGCGGGAGCGAGCACGTGGATCTACGACACCTGGCAGCTCGACATCGAGGGAGCCGACTCCATCCCGCTCGGCCAGTGACCCGCCTTGTGCGCGCCGTTGCTCCGGGCCCGTGAGGGTGCGAGACTCGCCCGATGCAGCTCGTCTTCCTCCTTTTCCTGATCGCCATCGTCGGCACGATGTGGGGACGCACGCGCTTCCTCAAGATCTATGGGCAGGAGTCGACGAATCTGATCTCCTCCCGCATCACCGGGGCCGAGTTGGCCGAGGCGATTCTGCGGAAGCGGGGCGTCGAGGGGGTCTCGATCGCGAGAGGCCACGGACTGCTCCCCGACTTCTACGATCCGGCCACCCACCGACTCACCCTCGCGCCGCAGCATTTCGGGGGCTCGAGCTTCAGCGCCCTCGCCCTCGCCGCCCTCCAGGCCGGCAAGGCGATCCAGCAACACGAGGATCACAAACCGCTCCTCTGGCGCATCTCGGCGGTGCGGACCTCGATCTATCTGACCCCGCCCCTTTTTGTCATCGGCCTCTTCACTCTCCTCATCGGCATGAGCAAAACCCTCCTGCCCCTCGTCGTCCTGGGGTGGAGCCTCGTCACCTTCTGGAATTTTCTCACCGTCCCCACCGAGATCGATGCCGGACTGCGGGCCAAACGCCAGCTCGACGAGATGCGGGTCTTCCGGAATCTCGACGAGCGCATCGGCGTCGAACGCGTCATCGGTGCCGCGAGCACCGCCAACATCGACGGCATCTCCATCGTCGCGTCGTGGCTGGCGAAGAGCTTCCTCCCCTGGATGAAGGAGAAGTCGGACTGAAGATGGTCACTTCAGCGACTTGACCCTGATGTCCTTGAACCAGACGACCTGCCCGTGATTCTGCAGGCCGATGCGGCCGATGCGCGGTTTGTCCTTGATCGCCACCTTGAACTTGTTGGGGGTTCCGTCAGGATTTTTTCCGGCCTCGGGCCAGTCGTTCACGTCAACGTCGAAGACGAGGACCCCGTTGAGAAGACAGGTCTGACGGCTGCCCTCGCAACGGAGGACGAAGGTGTTCCATTCCCCCACCGGTTTGGCGGCATCGGCCGCGGGAGCCTTGCCTTCGTAGAAGGATCCATTCAACTTCTTCGCGTCGAGGGGGCCGTGGGTTTTCTGGTAGCCCGCGTCGTCCATCAGTTGCACCTCGAAGCCGCGATGGACCGGATCCGTCTTCTCCGCCCTGTAAAACACGCCGCTGTTGGCGCCTTCGGAGATCTTGTAGAAGAGCGAGAGCTCGAAATCGCCGAAGTCGGCCTTCGTCCAGATGTAGCCCATCGAGCGCGTCTTCACGGTGCCGTCGTCGCCCTCGGAGGACTCCATCCGGCAGACGAGCGAACCGTCTTCCTCGATCTCCCAGGCACCGGGCGCGAATTCCCAGGCGTCGAGATTCTTCCCGTCGAACAGCACCGTCGCCTCCGGATCGGCCGGGCGGGCAATCGAGGTCATTGAAAAGAGAAGAGTGATCGCAAGTAGGGATATTTTCATGGGCGGAGCGTATTCTACACCAGTTTTCCAAATTTCGGCATTTGCCGCCTCCGCCGGATCGTGGGAGCCTCTTGATACTCTCCCCGCATGTCCGCCTCCCTTCACACCCTCACCCTCGCCGAACCCTTCCGCATCGCCCACGGCACTTCGGCGACGAGGACGGCGCTGCGGGTCAGCCGAGACGGTCATGTGGCCGAGGCTCCCTTCGTCCCCTACTACGGCGAAGACCCTAACGAAACCCTCGCCGCGATCGAGCGTGGCACTCCTCTCGCCGAGCTTCCCCGCACCGCGCGACTGGCCTTCGACCTCCTCGAGCAGGACCTCGCCGCGACCGCCGCCAGCGAAACCCTCGCGGACCGGGCCGCGCGACGTCTCGGCAAGGCGGCCGGTCCGACGCCACCCGGCTGCCGCTCTCTCGGCATTCCCGAGGATCTCGAAGTCTTTTCGGAAAAGGTCTCAACTCTCGCGCGGCAATTCCGCGTGTTGAAACTGAAGCTCGGTTCGGGCGATCTCGGGCTCGATCTCGCGATCGTCTCCGTAGCCCGCCGTGCCGCGCCCGAGGTCGCGCTGCTGATTGATGTCAACGGAGGCTGGGACCTCAGCGAGGCGCCCCTGATGATCTGGAAGCTGATGGACTACCGTCCCGCCCTCATCGAGCAACCCCTCCACCATTCCCTCGGACTCGAGGCCTGGCGCGACCTGCGCGCCGAGATGCCCGAAGGAGCGCCCCCCATTTTCGCCGACGAGAGCGCCCAGACCGTCGCCGATCTGGCCGGGCTCGCCGGCTATGCCGACGGGGTGAATGTGAAACTGCTCAAGTGCGGCAGCTTCGACGGAGCCGTCGACATGATCGCAGGCGCGCGTCGGCTCGGCCTCGGCGTCCTCCTCGGTTGCATGATCGAATCGAGTCTCGGCACCACCGCCGCTGCCCACCTCGCTCCCTGGGCCGACTGGATCGATCTCGACGGCCATTTCTACCTCGCCCATGACGACTACGAAGGAATCGCGTATGCTTCCGATGGTTCCCTCGTGATGCCCGCCCGCCCCGGCATCGGAGCCGTCCCCCGATGAATCCCGCCCGCTTTCAATCCGCCGCCGAACGGCATCTCCCCGCTGCCCTCGACCTGCTCCGCGAACTCGTCGCGGTGAACAGCTTCACGACCAATGCCGGAGGCGTCGACGAGGTCGCCCGCATCACCGCCGCGGCTTTCGAACCGCTCGGCTTTCATGCCGACTACGTCCCTTGCGCCTTTCCCGGAGCAGGACCGCACCTCTTTCTCTCACGACCCGGCGAAGGAGATCCCATCGTGCTCGTGACCCATTCCGACACCGTCTTTCCGCCTGAAGAAGAAGAAGTGAACGACTTCCGCTGGGATGAACGACCGGCCGAGGGCCG
>Ga0209573_1004388_pt1 | contig 13972 bp, 9 predicted proteins | sample TNRBio252014_DNA_FD_185870 | JGI IMG/M metagenome (GOLD analysis project Ga0209573, IMG submission 185870) | Wastewater treatment Type I Accumulibacter community from EBPR Bioreactor in Madison, WI, USA - TNR Reactor_6/25/2014_ DNA (SPAdes)... | ecosystem: Engineered > Bioreactor > EBPR >...
CAGCCTCGACCGGCTGCGACGCCCAGCCCTGGTTCCGCATCTTCAACCCGGTCACTCAGTCCGAGAAGTTCGACCCCGAGGGCCGCTTCATCCGCCGCTACCTGCCCGAACTCGCGCGCGTGCCCGACAAGTTCATCCACGCCCCCTGGACCATGGGCGGCATCGACCAGACCGCGTGCCGGACGAAGATCGGCGTCGATTACCCCGGACCGATCGTGGATCACGCCGCTGCGCGTGAGCGCACGCTGCAACGTTTCGGCGTGGTGAAGAACGACGCGCAAGGCACATAGGCGTCAGCCCGGGGATTCGGTGCGCCGTCCGGGCGCCGGATCGCGACTTGCGTCGCTCCCGCGGGGCAGCGAGCGCTCGGGGGAATGCGGGACAATGACGCCCCGTCACCCTTCACCGGACGCCCCGCCATGACCGCCCCCGCCTTCGACTTCGACCGCCTCATCGACCGCCGCAGCCTGCCGAGCGAAAAATGGGGCCGCTACGCCGGCCGCGACGTGCTGCCGCTGTGGGTCGCCGACATGGACTTCGCCGCGCCGCCGGCGGTCATCGAGGCCCTGCACCGGCGCATCGACCATGGTGTGTTCGGCTACACCGATGCCTGGCCCGCGCTCGAGCAGGCCGTGGTCGAAGGCCTGCGGCGGGATCACGGATGGACGATCCAGCCCGACTGGCTGGTGTGGCTGCCGGGCGTGGTCGCCGGCTTCAACCTCGCCTGCGCCATCGCCGGCGAAGCGGGCGACGGCGTGCTCACCGCCACCCCGGTGTATCCGCCTTTCCTTACCGCCCCGGCCAACACCGGCCGCGTGCTGCAGCGCGCCGAACTGGTGCTGGGCGACGGCCGCTGGCAATGGGACTGGGACGCGCTCGAGGCCGCCTGCACGCCCACGACCCGGCTGCTGCTGCTGTGCAGCCCGCACAACCCGGTCGGCCGGGTGTTCGACGAAGCCGAACTGCGCCGGCTCGCCGACTTCGCCGCGCGCCACGACCTGCTGGTGTGCTCGGACGAGATCCACTGCGGCCTGGTGCTCGACGCCGATCGCACGCACCGCCCGCTCGCCGCGCTCGACGAGGCTATCGCGCGGCGCACGATCACCCTGATGGCGCCGTCCAAGACCTGGAACATCCCGGCGCTGTACTGCGCCTTCGCGATCATTCCCGACCCCGCGCTGCGCCGGCGCTACCGCCACGCCATGCGCGGCATCGTGCCGCATGTGAACGTGCTCGGCATGGTCGCGGCGGAGGCCGCCTACCGCGACGGCGATGCCTGGCGGCGGGCGCTGCTGGATTACCTGCGCGGCAACCGCGAGCGCGTGCTGGAGGCCGTCGCGGCGATGCCCGGCCTGACGACGACGCGCCCCGAAGCGACCTACCTGGCCTGGGTCGACTGCCGCGCGATGATGGCGGCGCGCGGGGTCTCCGACCCGGCGGCCTTCTTCGAGGCCGCCGGCGTCGGACTCTCGGATGGCGCGGCCTTCGGCGCGCCGGGCTTCGTGCGGCTCAACTTTGGCTGCCCGCGCGCGACGCTGGACGAAGCGCTCGCGCGAATGGCGCGCGCGCTGGACGCGTAGACGCCGGGACGGAGCGGTCTTCCACTGCAATATCTCGACTTGCGTCGCTCCTGCAGCGTGCTTCCACGCCGGGGGCGCAGGAGCGACGCAAGTCGAGATCGGCGGCGGTTCGGAGGGCGTCGAGGCGCATCCGTTGCCGCATCCCGGCTGGCACCGCAGAAAGAGCGAGGCCCCCCTCAGCCCTTGCCCGCCTGTGCGTAGCGCGCCACCAGCGCGAGCAGCTCCTCTTCCTGGTAGGGCTTGCCGAGGTAGTGGTCGGCGCCGACCTCCAGGGCGTAACGGCGGTGCTTCTCCGCCAGGCGCGAGGTGATCACCACCACCGGCAGGTCGTGCAGGCGCGCGTCGGCGCGGATGTTGCGGACGAGGTCGAAGCCGTCCATGCGCGGCATCTCGATGTCGGTGAGCACCACGTCGGGCTTCAGGTCGATGAGCTGCTCGAGCGCGTCCACGCCGTCCTTGGCGGTGAGCACGCGATAGCCCTCGCGCTCGAGCAGGCGACCGGTGATCTTGCGCACGGTCAGCGAGTCGTCCACCACCATCACCGTGGGCAGGTGCAGCGGCGGCGGCGCCTCGGCAGCGGGACCGAACAACCCCGCGTGCGCCTCGTCCATGGTGGTGGCGGCGCGCGCGCCGAGCGCGACCGGGTTGAGGATCAGCACGATCTCGCCGTCGCCAAGCACGGTCGCGCCGCTCATGCCGACGACGCGGGTGAGCTGCGGGCCGGCGTTCTTGACGATGACTTCCTGGTTGCCGCGCAGCCCGTCGACATGCAGCGCGAGCGTCTGCGCGCCGGCGCGCAGCAGCAGCACCCAGCTGTAGCGCGCCTCGGCGGGGCGCGCCTCGCGATCGCCGAGCAGGCGCGGCAGATAGCGGTAGGGATAATGCTCGCCCTGCCATTCGATGCCGTGCGCCCGCTGCATGGCCTGCAGCGCGTCGGGCTTGAGCTCCATGGCCTGCACGATCATGTTGGCGGGAACGGCCCAGCTGCGGCCGAGCGCCTCCACCAGCAAGGTCTGGGTTACCGCGAGGGTGAGCGGCAGGCGGATCGAGAAGCGGGTGCCGGCGCCGGGCCGGCTGGCGACCTCGACGCGGCCACCGGCGGCGGCGGTTTGCGCCTTCACCACGTCCATGCCGACGCCGCGGCCGGAGACCGCGGAGACCTCGCGCGCGGTGCTGAAGCCGGAGACGAAGATCAGGTTCACCAGGCGGCGCTCGTCGACGCGCTCGTCGGCGCCGAGCAGACCGCGCGCGCGCGCCTGCGCCGCGATGCGCTCGAGGTCGAGCCCGGCGCCGTCGTCGGCGATCTCGATGGCGATCTCGTTGCCCTCCTGGCGCACCGTCAGCTCGATGTTGCCGGTCTCGGCCTTGCCGGCGGCCAGGCGCGCGGCCGGGGCCTCGATGCCGTGCGCGACCGCGTTGCGCAGCAGGTGTTCGAGCGGCGCGGCCATCTGCTCGAGCACACTGCGGTCGACCTCGATGCGTCCGCCGCGCAGGTCGAGCGCGGCACGCTTGCCGAGCTCGCGCGCGCTCTGCCGCACCACCCGGTAGAGCCGGCTGGCAAGGTTGTCGAAGGGCAGCATGCGCACCTGCATCAGCCCTTGCTGCAGCTCGCGCGCCATGCGCGCCTGGCTGCCGAGGGCGAGCTCCGCGCCGTCCAGGTTGTGCAGCAGGCCCTGCTGCACGGTGGTCACGTCGTTGACGCTCTCGGCCATCATCCGCGTGAGTTCCTGCAGGCGGGTGTAGCGGTCGAGCTCGAGCGGATCGAAATCGGTGTGCTGGGTGCCGGCCTGCGCGATGCGCGATTGCATCTGCACCTCGGCCTGGATCTCGACCTCGCGCAGCTGGTTGCGCAGGCGGATCACGTTCTCGGTGAGATCGAGCAGCGAGCGCCGCAGGCTGCGCAGCTCGCCCTCGACCCGGCTGCGCGCGACGCCGATCTCGCCGGCCTGGTTGACGAAGCGGTCGATCCGCTCGGCGCGCACACGCAGGGTCGGGGAGGCGAGCGGCTCGACCTCGGGTGCCGCCTCCGCGCCGGCGCCGGCTTCCTCGGCGCGGATCGGGGCGGCCGGCGCCTGGAGGGCCGCTTCGCCGAGGGCGAGCTCGTCGATGACCTGCTCGCAGCGGTCGATGCCGTGCGCGAGCGCTTCGGCGAGCCCGGCCGCCGCCTCGCGCGCGGCGAGGCCGTCCTCCAGGCGCGATTCGAGTTCGTGCAGGTGGGCGCCGAGGCGCATCGCGCCCGCCATGCGCGCGCTGCCCTTGAGCGAGTGCAGCAGGCGCGCGACCGCACGCGGCGCCTCTTCGTCGTCGGCCTGCATGCGCCAGCGGCGCAGGGTGGCGTGGAGCTCGCCGATGGTCTCGGCGGCCTCTTCGAGGAAGATCGGCAGCAGCTGGCTGTCGATGTCGTCCTGCGCACTGTCCACGGCGCCCGCCTCCGCCGCGGGGACCGCTGCGGGTAGGCTCGCGGGAGCCGCTGGCGGGGGGGGCGCGTGGTCGGCGGCGCGCGCGCCGTCGAGTGCGGTCTGCGCGTCGACAGCGAGGGCGATGTCGGGAGCGAGGACCTCGGGCAGGTCGGCCAGGCCTGCGCTGTCTTCGTCGGCGCGAGCGTCCAGGCGTGCGACGAGCGCATCCTCCGCCGCCGGCGTGCCGCCCGCGGCGATCTCGTCGCGCATCGCGCGCAGGGCGTCGAGGGCCTCGCCGAACAGCGCCAGCTCGTTCCCGTCCGGAGCCCGGGCGGCGTCGGCGAGGCGTTCCAGCCGGTGCTCCAGGGCGCGGCCGAGGCGATGCGCGGCCTCTGCGCGCACGGTGCCCGAGATGCCGGCCAGGGTATGGGCGGCGCGTATCGCGGCGGTCGAGGGGGGCTCGTCGCCCGCGTGCAGCGCGCGCAGCGCCTGCTCGAGCGCGGCCAGGTGCTGGGCCGATTCGCTGCAGTAGAGCGCGTGCAGCGCACGCGAGATCTCGCCGTCGCCGATGCGCAGGGTGTCGCCAGCGGGGCTGGCGACGACATCGCTGGCGGGCGCGTCGTCCTGCGTTGCGGCGGGCGCCTGTGCGGGGGCGACCTCGTCGTCTCCGCCTTCGATTCGCACTTCGTCCGGCTGCGCCGGGAAGAACTCGAAGGCTTCCAGCGCGATCGGGGCGCCCTCGTCGAGCGGCTCGATGAATTCGATCAGCTCTTCTTCGGCTTCGCTCGCCGCGGTCGCGGCGGGGAACACGGGCGTGGTCTCCTCCGTGCCCGCTGGGGGGGCCGGCGGGGCTCCGCCGATCTCGCCGTCGAGCAGGAAGTCCACGCTGTCGATCTGCATCGGCGCGGAGGCGGGGGCCATGGCGGCGGGTTCCGCCTCGATCTCCTCGATCGGCTCGGGGAGGGGCGGGAGCGCTCCGCTCGGCGTGGTGATGCCGGCGTCGTGCACCGGCTCGGCCGCTTCGTGGAGCCGTCTCGCCTCGGCGATCAGAGCCGCGGTGTCGCCACCGCCGGCCTCGCCATGTTCGAGTTGCGCCACCCAGGCGGAGAACACCCGATGGCCCTCGGCGACGAGGGCGAACAAGGCGGGGGTGAGCGCCCAGTCGAGTTGCAGCCAGCGGTTCAGCGCCTGCTCCACCGCCCACGCGGTGTCGCCGAGCTGGACGAGCCCGACCATGCGCCCGCTACCCTTGAGGGTGTGGAAGCCGCGCCGGATGGTGACCAGTTGCGCGGGCTCGTCCGTGCCGTCGCGGAGTGCTTCGAGCCCGGCCGCGATCCCGGCGAGCACCTCGTGCGCCTCCTCGATGAAGATCGCCAGCAGTTCGGCGTCGATCTCCGCGCCCACCGGCGCCGCCCCTGCGGCCATCGGGGCGGCTGCGCTCTCCGCGGCGACTGTGGCGCCGAGTTCGGGGGCGGCGGCAGGCGCCCGCGCATCGGTGCCGACGGGCTCTGTCGCGGCCTGCGGCATTGCGGCAGGTGTCTCGAGTTCTTCGAGGGGGCTGAAGTCGAGATCGGGGAAGTCGAGGCCGAACAGGTTTTCGGGGCTCTCCGGGTGGGCCGCTGCGACCTGCGTCGCCGCGGCGTCCAGGTCTTGTGGAGGCGGCTCCGCGGCCGCGGGCGGCGGCGGCTCGGGCATCTCGACGGGCGCCGCCGCGGCGGCTTCGGTCGCGGGCGTCGGTGCCGGTGCCGCCACAGGTGTGGCGGCGATCGCGGCAGCGGGCGCCGCCGCGTCCTCCTGTGCAGCCGGCCTGCCCTGGAGCCCCAGGCTCGGGTCGAGCAGTTCTTCCAGGCGGGCGCCGCCGCGCGGCATCGCCTCGATGTAGAAGCCGAGCGCGGAGAGGTCGCGCGCGAGGCGTTCGAACTCGGCCTGGCCGGCGCGGCTGTCCTCGCGCGCGAGGCTGGCGATGTGGATCGCGGCGTTGCGCACCAGGGCGAGCGCGTCGGTCTCGCCGAGCATGCTCAGGGCACCGATGATCTGCTGCAGCGGCTGGTGGAGCTGCAGCAGGGGCTCGCGCCTGGCCTGGTTGCGGAAGAAGTCGTCCAGCACCTGTTCGACGTGGGCGAGGCTGGCGAGCATCTCCTTCGCCACCTGCTCGAGCGCGGCGCGCTCCTGCGCCTGGCGGGCATCCGCCGGTGCTGCGACGATCGCGCCCGCGGACAGGGGCTCGCCGCGCTGCAGGGCGAGCAGACGGGCGGCGATCTGTTCCGCGCGCGCGCCGAATCCGGCGGGCGGCGGACGACGGTCGAGCGCGCCTTCGAGGCTCAGCAGCGCGGTGGCGACCTCCATGCCCGAGGTCTCGACGAACTGCAGCGGATCGCGGCGCAGCCAGCGCGCGAAGTCGAGCAGTGCGGCGCACAGGATGCGCACGCCCGGGCGGCCGAGCGCCTCGGCGGGGGCGCTCATCGCCGCGACTGCATCCTCGAAGCGGGGCAGGGCCACCGCGGTGCCGGCGCAGAAGGCTTCCCAATGCGCGCGCGCCTCGCCGAGGCGGGCGGCGAGGGCGTCGAGCAGCGGCGCGATCGGTGTCTCGCCGACCTCCAGCCCCGGCTCCGGGATCTGCGCGTCGAGCTGCCAGCACGCGCGTACCGCACGCTGCTGTTCAGTGCGCACCGGGGCGCGCGCGATCTGGTAGAGGAGTTCGCGCAGCAGACGGTCCGGCACCGAGGGCGTGCCGCTCAGCAGGCGGCGGAACTGGGCGTCGAGCTGGGTGCACAGGCGCTTCACCGCCGGGTCGGGCTGCAGCCCGCCGTGGATCAGGGCGTCGTAGAACGCGAGGCTGGCCCACCACAGACTGCGCGCAGCCGGGCTGCGCTGCTGCGCCTCGACCTCGGCGATCGCGTCGCGCATGACGCGCGCGCCTTCGCCCGCCGCGCCCTTGCGCAGCCACTCCAGCAGACCGCGCTCGAAGCGGCTGCGTGCCGCGCGCAGCTCCCGCGCCTCGCTCCCGGTCGTGTCCGCCGGCGGCGCCGCACGCGCAGGCGGGCGGCGCGAAAGATCGGGATGGAAGAGGTCGGCGGCGCTGGCGTCGTGCTGCCCGCGCGCTGCGGCGAGCTCGAGGTAGCGCGCGGCCAGCCGCAGCGGCTGGTCGGGCGCGCCGTCGGCGAGCTCCTCGAGGTAGTTGCCCACCATCGCCAGCGCGCGCAGGGCGAGCGCGTGGCGCGCGGCGTCGGCCGGGACCTCGCCGCGCGCCATCGCCCCGAGCAGCTGCTCGAGGGCGTCGGTGAACAGCGTCAGGCCGTCGAGGCCGACGATGTCGAGGGCGCCGCGCACCTGGTGCAGGTGCGATTGCGCGAACTGCAGGCCGGCGGCTTCGCTGCCTGCGCAGCCGCGCTCGAGGATTTCGCGCGCGCGCCCCAGCGCGGCGTCGATCTCGCCCTTCACCCAGGTCAGCGGTCCCAGGTCCGGCTCGGTGGCGTGTGTCATGCTGTTCTTCCGGGCGACAGCCAGCGTGGTCAGACCTTGAAGCCCGAGACCGAGCCCTTCAGCTCCACCGCCAGCTCGGCGAGCTGGTCGATCGACACGGCGGTCTGGCGGGTGCCGAGCGAGGTCTGTTCGGTGACGGCGAGGATGTCCTTCATCGCCGCGGCGACGCGGCCGGCGGTCGCGGCCTGTTCCTGCACGTCGGCCGAGATGCGCTCGATCAGGCTGGCGGTTTCGGTGGAGACCTGGTCGATCTCGGCGAGCGCCTGGCCGGCGGCGTCGGAGAGCTGCGCGCCCTCGACCACGTTGCGGGTGGCGCTCTCCATCGCACCCACCGCGTCCTGGGTGTCGGTCTGGATGGTCTTGACGATCGCGGCGATCTGCTTGGTCGCCTCGGCCGAGCGTTCGGCGAGGCGCTGCACTTCCTCGGCGACGACGGTGAAGCCGCGCCCGGCCTCGCCGGCGGTGGCGGCCTGGATGGCGGCGTTGAGCGCGAGCACGTTGGTCTGCTCGGTGATGTCGGAGATGAGCTCGACGATCTCGCCGATCTCCTGCGAGGATTCGCCGAGGCGCTTGATGCGCTTGGCGGTCTCCTGGATCTGGCTGCGGATGTCGTTCATGCCGCGGATGCTGTTCTGCACCGCGTCCGCGCCCTTGCGCGCGGACTCCAGCGAGCGCCGCGCCACCTGGGCGGACTGCAGCGCGCGCGCGGAGGAGTCGGTCATCGACTGCGCCATGCGCTCGGCGGTGGCGCCGGCTTCCTCGATCTCCTGCGACTGGCGGTCGGTGGCGGCGAGCAGCTCGGTCGAGGTACGGCGCGCCGACTCGGTGGCCGAGGTCACCCGCGTGGCGGCGTCGTTGATTCGGCGTACCAGCACCGAGAGCTCCTCGATGGTGTAGTTCACCGAGTCGGCGATCGCGCCGGTGATGTCCTCGGTGACCGTGGCGCGCACCGTGAGGTCGCCGTCGGCGAGGTCGCCCATCTCGTTCATCAGGCGCAGGATGGCCTGCTGGGTGAGGTTGCGCTCGTCCTCGGCCTGGCGGCGCTCGGCCTCCGAGGCGAGGCGGCGCGCCGCGGCGTCGGCGGCGTAGGCGCGCGCCATCTGCGCCAGCACGAACACGGCGAGCAGGGCGGCGAGCGCCGCGCCCGCATGCAGCGGACCGAAGCCGCCGGTGCGCCCGGCGAGCGCCGTGCCGAGGGCCGTGCTCGCGGCGAGCAGGGCGGGGGTGTTCGCCGCGAGGCCGGCGCTCGCGGCGTTCGCCTGCTGCAGCGCGCCCGCGTCGGCGCCGATGCGCTCGATCGCCTGGAGGATCGGTGCCGCGGCGGACCCGAGCGCGCGCAGGCTCTCGTCGAGGACGCTGCCGTTGCTCGGGCGTTCGAGTTCGGCCAGGCGCTGACGCAGCTGCTCGGCCTCGCCGGCGAGCACCTTGGCCGCCGCCGCCGGGTCTGCATCCGCGGAGAAAAGGGTGTTTGCCTGCAGGGTGGCGCGCTGGGCATGGAGCAGGAGGGCGTGGGCCGCACGCAGCGCAGAAGCGTCTCCGTTCATCGCCGCCACACGGCGACCGAACTGGTCGGCCGCGTCGGCGAGGGCGCCGCTGGCCGCGTTGATCGCGCGCACGGCAGCGCTGGTGCCGGCGAGCGGCGCGCCTTGGGCGGCAAGGCGCGCCGCCAGCGTGGCGTTCTTCTGCCACTCGGCGTCGAGGTCCTGCAGCAGGGGCCGCATGCTCGCGGGCAGCGGCGGCAGCGTGGCGCCGGCATGGCTGCCGCCCTGGCCGAGGGTCTGCAGCAAGCCGGCGAAGCGTGCCCGGGTCTGCTCGAGATCGGCGACCGCGCCGGGCTCGCCGAGGCGGGCGAGGCGGGCCGCCCTGGCCATCTGTCCGGGCAGCACCTGCAGTTCGCTCGCCGCGCCGAGCTGGAGCGCGGACAGGCTCGCATCCCGCGCCTGGTATGCGAGCAGTCCGGCGCTGATCGCCGTGCAGGCGACGAAGAGTCCGCCGAGCATGCCGAGGCGGCCGCCGGATCGAGCGGGGGGAGACGGAGTCTTGTTGGCGACCGTCTGCTCCGGCGCGGAGGTCTCGATGATCGTCTGGGCCTCGGTGCCGGCGCCGGGGGCCGGGGCTTTCTTGCCGAACGGGTTCAATGCCATGGTCGATGCTCGATTTTTCGGTCGGGTTCTTGCGGGGTGGATGCGTACGTCATTCCAGCCCGGCGTCGAGGAAGGCGGGTTGGGCGAGCAGGCGGGCGGGGTCGAGCTGCAGCCACGCGCGGCCCTGCATGTCGCGCAGGCGGCGTGCCACCCAGGGCGGGGCATCGCCGCCCGGGGCGGGCTCGAAGTCCTCGTGGCTGCGCAGGCCGCTCGAGGACGACACCAGCAGCGCGCTGTGGATGCCGTGGCGCGCACCGATCAGCAGCAGGCGCGCCCGCCCGCCGGCGCTGATCGGCGGCTGGCCGTTGAAGGCGGCGAAGTCGACCACGCCGTACAGGCTGCCGCGCACGTTGGCGAGGCCGCGGAACCAGGGGCGGGTGAGCGGCACCGCGGACAAGGGCGGTGGGGGCAGGATCTCGCCGGCCTCGGCGAGCTCGATCAACCAGTTGTCGCTGCCGCACTGGAAGCCGAGCAGGCCGCGGCGCTCGGCGCCGGCGGCCTCGGCGAGGCGACGGGCGAGGCGTTCCTGGAATTCGCGCAGGCTGCTGCGGGCCATCGAGCTCAGCCCATCGCCCGGATGCGGGCGAGCAGTTCGTCGTGGTCGACCGGCTTGACCAGGTAGTCGAGCGCGCCCTGGCGCATGCCCCAGATCTTGTCGGTCTCCTGGCCCTTGCTGGTGCACATGATGATCGGGATGTCGCGCGTCTCGTCATCGCGCGAGATCGTGCGCGTGGCCTGGTAGCCGTTCATGCCCGGCATCACCACGTCCATCAGGATGAGGTCGGGGTGGTCGCTGCGGCTGCGTGCGATGGCCTGCTCGCCGTTCTCGGCGGTCAGCACCTGGTAGCCGTTGCGGCCCAGCACCTCCTGGAGGGCGAGGCGTTCGACGGGAGAGTCGTCGACCACGAGAATCTTGCGGATCGGCATCGGTCGTCTCCGGCGTGGCTCAGCCTGCGCGCGCCGCATCGCCGCCGCGCCGTGCGTGGCTGGCGACCGCCCGCAACAGGCTGTCCTTGGTGAAGGGTTTGGTGAGGTATTCGTCGGAGCCCGCCATGCGTCCGCGCGCGCGGTCGAAGAGGCCGTCGCGCGAGGACAGCATGATCACCGGCGTGGGCGACAGGCGGGGGTTCTTCTTGATCAGCGCACAGGTCTGGTAGCCATCGAGGCGCGGCATCATGATGTCCACGAAGATGACGTCGGGGTGGTGGTCGGCGATCTTCGCGAGTGCATCGAAACCGTCCTCGGCGAGGACGACCTCGCAGCCCGCCTGGGCGAGGAAGATCTCGGCGCTGCGGCGGATCGTGTTGCTGTCGTCAATGACCATCACCTTCAGGCCGGCAAGGTCCATGCTGTATTCCTGGTGGGTTGTCGGGCGGTGGCGTCCGGGCCTAGATCTCGACCATCTCGAAGTCTTCCTTGCGCGCGTTGCACTCGGGACAGGTCCAGTTCGGCGGAACGTCCTCCCAGCGCGTGCCCGGCGCGATGCCCTCGTCGGGCAGGCCCGACGCTTCGTCGTAGATGAAGCCGCAGATCAGGCACATGTAGGTCTTCCAGGGGGTATCGGCCATGTTCCAGCGTGACTCGAGGGTTGGGGGTAGAATCGACCGCCTATCTTAACGCATCCGCGCGCACCCCATCCGCGCTGCATTTCCACCTCCCATGCCGCTCGCCATTCCGGAAACTCCCCCCTGCGTGCTGTGCCTGTCGGCGGGTGACGCCACGGCCGGCGGAGGACTCGCGGCCGACATCCTGACCCTGGCGAGCATGGGCTGCCACCCGCTGCCGGTGCAGACCGCGGCGCTGGTGCGCGACACCCGCGGCATCGACGAGCTGTGGCCGGTCGCGCCCGAGCTGATCGCCATGCAGGCGCGCGCGGTGCTCGAGGACGTGCCGGTGGCGGCGTTCAAGCTCGGCTTCTGCGGCAGCGTCGAGAACGTCGCGGTGATCGCGGAGATCCTCGCCGACTATCCCGACGTTCCCCTGGTGGTCGAACCCGGCCTGCACGCCGCGGCGCTGCTCGGCGAGGCGGGCGAGGAGATCGCCGCGGCGCTCGCCGACCTGATCCTGCCGCAGACCACGCTGTTGGTGGCCGACCGCCACGAGCTGCTGCGCCTGACCGGCCTGGCCGGGGACGAGGCGGCCGAGTCCGACGAGGACGACGGTGGCGGGGGAGGCCAGGGCGAGACGGGTGGCGCCGAGCTCGACGAGGCGCTCGAGCGCCTGCTCGGCAACGGTACCGAATACGTGCTGCTCACCGGCGGCGGCGACCACGGCCCGCAGCTCGTCGACACCCTCTTCGGCAGCGAGGGCATCGTGCGCACCGACGCCGGCCCGCGCCCGGCCGCGCCCTGCCTGGGTGCCGGCACCACCCTCGCCGCCGCCGCGGTGGCAGCGATGGCGCACGGCATGGCGCTGCCCGAGGCGGTACGCGAGGCGCAGGAGTTTACCCGCCAGGCCCTGCGCCACGCCTATCGCGCCGGCATGGGGCGGGCGCTGCCCGACCGCTTCTTCTGGGCGCGCGGCAAGGGCGAGAGCGATGACTGAGCGTTTCCCGGCGCGCACGCTGCGCGGGCTCTACGCGGTCACCCCCGACGAACCCGACACCGGCCGCCTGCTCGCGCTCGCGCAGTCCGTGCTCGCCGGTCATCCGGCGCTGCTGCAGTACCGCAACAAGGGCGCCGACGCCGGTCTGCGCCGCGAGCAGGCGCTGGCGCTGCGCGACGCCTGCCGGGCCGCCGGCGTGCCCTTCATCGTCAATGACGACCTCGCGCTCGCGCTCGCCATCGACGCCGACGGAGCGCATCTCGGCCGCGAGGACGGCCCGCCCGCCGCGGCGCGCGCTGCGCTCGGCCCACAGCGCATCCTCGGTCTCACCTGCTATGCCGACTGGTCGCGTGCGACCGAGGGCGCCGAGATCGGTGCCGACTACATCGCCTTCGGCGCGATGTTCCCCTCCACCACCAAGCCCCACGCGCCGCCCGCACCCTTCGCGCTCGTCGAACGCGCCAGGCGCGAGCTCGGCCTGCCGGTGGCGGCGATCGGCGGCATCACGCTGGAGCGTGCGCCGCAGGTGATCGCCGCGGGCGCCGACCTGCTCGCGGTGGTCGGCGACGTGTTCGGCGCGGCCGATCCGGCGGCGCGTGCGAGGATGTATCGCGCGCTGTTCTGAACCCCGCACCTCCCGCCCGACGACCCTACGCGGGCGGTAGCGCCCCATCCTGGCCGAGGGCCCGCATGCGGGGCGATCGCACGAATGCATGACCTGCCCGAGCGGAACCCGTGGGAGCGGGCCTGCCCGCGCAAGGGCGGCGTGCGGCGCTCCTGCGCGGGCAAGCCCCCCGGTGCAGAAGATGGGCACAGGCTGCGCCTTCATGCGACTGCGTCGAGCTTGTATGTGGCAATGCCAGTGCTATACCGGAATCATTCCATGGGTCTGGCGGATGTCATGTCGACCGGGCGTGAGCCTCCCGTCTCGCGAGTCGCATGATGGCGGGTTGATCCGGCTTTGCCGCCTTCACGGAGGCTGCACGAATCGCAATCGGGTCGATGGAGGTGTCCGTGGTGAGGTGAGAAAGGGAGACGGTCATGGATGAAGAAAAATGGAAAAACCTGGAGGCTCTGATCACCGGCCTCGACAAGGTCGTCAAGGCTGCAGCGGTCAACACCCGAACCCGATCACTGGCTGATCGCGTTACCGCCTTGCAGAGCGATTTCGCCTCGGCCAGGGCGAGTGGCGACGCGACCATGCGCGATCACATCGAGATGGCGGTTCAGGAGTTGTGGGCAAATGTCGAGCGTTGGAGCGGCGTAGCACCGAAGAGGAAGATTTCGGAGTGGTTGGCAGACTTCAGCATTGCGGGGCTCATCGGGCTGGTCGTGCTCCTGGTTGTACTGGGCTTGCTCGTCGCCGGGATCATGTTGTTCACCTCCGCAGTTGGCTGGAAGGCGCTCATGGGCGTGGATGGCACACGACCCATCCTTACCGTGGCGGCGATCATTGCGACGCTGGCGTATGGCGGCGGGCTGATTTTCAGCGCTCTGTACTCCAACGAGGGGAAGTTCGAAGAACGTTTCAGGATGGCGCGCGAAATCTTTCTGGTGTTCTCGGGGGTATTTGCAACCATCGTCGGCTTTCATTTCGGAGCGGGCAACAATGGTACGGGCGGGGCCGGGGGGGTGGAAAATGTGCAACAACTCGAGCTTGATGTCCGGCGTGGCGCAAAGCCGGGCGAGCTCGAATTGTCGGTGACGGGGGGAACGCCTCCCTATACCGTCACAACGACGGGAACCAACATAAAGACAATCTCGCCCGCGCAACACGATAGGTCTCCCATCGTGATCGGCATCACGCGTGAAGACCCGGAAA
>Ga0209573_1004389_pt1 | contig 13968 bp, 15 predicted proteins | sample TNRBio252014_DNA_FD_185870 | JGI IMG/M metagenome (GOLD analysis project Ga0209573, IMG submission 185870) | Wastewater treatment Type I Accumulibacter community from EBPR Bioreactor in Madison, WI, USA - TNR Reactor_6/25/2014_ DNA (SPAdes)... | ecosystem: Engineered > Bioreactor > EBPR >...
GCCATCGGCGCGGCCATCCAGGCCGGCGTGCTGGGCGGCGAGGTCAAGGACGTACTGCTGCTGGACGTGACGCCGCTGACCCTGGGCATCGAGACCCTGGGCGGCGTGGCCACCCCCATCATCGAGCGCAACACCACCATCCCGACGCGCAAGAGCCAGGTCTTCTCGACCGCGGCCAACAACCAGACCAGCGTCGAGATCAAGGTGGTGCAGGGCGAGCGCCCCATGGCGGCCGACAACAAGCTGCTGGGCAACTTCATCCTGGACGGCATCCCGCCGGCCCCGCGCGGCATGCCGCAGATCGAGGTGACCTTCGACCTGGACGCGGACGGCATCTTGCACGTCAACGCCAAGGACAAGGCCACCAGCCGCGAGCAGAGCATCCGCATCACCGCCTCCAGCGGCCTGAGCAAGGACGAGGTCGACCGCATGGTCAAGGACGCGGCCGCGCACAAGGCCGAGGACCAGCGGCGGCGCGAGGAAGTCGAGGCCCGCAACCAGGCCGACGGCGCCGTGTTCCAGGTGGAGAAATTCATCAGCGACACGCCGACTCTGTCTGACACAGCCAAGTCGGAGCTGGAAGGCAAGATCGCAGCCGTGCGCTCGGCCATGCAAGGCTCCGACTCGGCCCGCATGCGCAGCGCCGCCGACGAACTGATGCAGGCGTGGCAAAACGTAGGCACGCAGATGCACCAGGGCGCCCAGCAGTCCGACAGCCAGACCCCGCCCCCGCCTGGCAGCGATGAGGACGTCGTCGAAGGCGAGTTCCGCGAGGCGTAGAACTCTGCACAGACGTGACCGGCCACCGCGCGACTGCGGTTGATCTGTGGCCGGCCACGGCTGGCAGCATGGCTAAGCGCGCTGCCCAGGCTGATCACGGCCGGGCAGCGCTGATTTTTTGCGAGAGGTCAAACAACCTGATGACAACCCCGATGACGGTTCAAGATGGCATGGTCGTGAGCCTGGACTATACGCTGCGCCTGGGTGCGGGCGACGTAATCGATAGCTCGGCTGATGGCGAACCGCTGGAATTCCTGCAAGGCGCAGGCCAGATCATCTCTGGCCTGGAGCAGGCGCTCTACGGCATGGTCGTCGGCGATGAGAAGCAAGTGACCGTGGCGCCGGCCGACGGCTACGGTGAGATGGATCCGCAGGGCGTGCAGTTCTTTCCCGCCGCCGACTTTCCAGAGGGCATGGAGTTGGAGGTAGGCATGGCCTTGCAGGCTCAAGACCAAAGCGGCCACGCCTACACAGTCTACGTCAGCGAGGTGCAGGAGGACGGCGTGCTGCTGGACTTCAACCACCCCCTGGCTGGCGAGACGCTGCACTTCCAGGCCAAGGTCGCCGGACTGCGGCCGGCAACGGACGAAGAGTTGGCCCACGGACATGCCCATGCCCACGGGCACAGCCATTGACCGCAAGGCATGTCGTGCCTGGCGGAGGGCATCTGAATTCCGTAACTCGTAACCCGTAACCCGGAGTCGGCGAGAAGCGCCTCTGGGTTACGGGGTACGAGCTATGTGTTACGGGTTACGTTCCCGTCCTCCTGGAGCAGCAACCATGAGCAACACCCTATCCGGCCTGCCGTCCCGCCTGCAGGCCATCGTCGATGAGTTCGCAGACGCTGAGGGCCGCGAGAAGCTGGACCTGCTGCTGGAATACTCACAGAGTCTGCCGCCGCTGCCGGCCTGGCTGGCGGACAAGCACAACGACATGGACCAGGTGCATGAGTGCATGTCGCCGGTCTTTGTCTACGCCGAGCAGCACGACGGCCGCATGCAGTTCTACTTCGACGCGCCGCCCGAGGCGCCCACCGTGCGCGGCTACGCGGCGTTGATGGCCGAAGGCCTGAACGGTGCCACGCCCGACGAGATCATGGCAGTGCCAGGCGACTTCTTCAACGCCATGGGCCTGCAAGAGGTCATCACCTTCCAGCGCATCCGGGGCATCAGCGCGATTCTAACCTACATGAAGCGGCTGGCAGTGCAGACGATACAGTAGACCCTTGAGACCCTTGGGGTTTGCGGCAAAGCCCAAGGGTCTGGGAGGAGTGCCATGAGTCTTCGCGAGTCGATCACCAACCGTTTTCTCGAACGACCCTTTAGGAACCTTAGCGCAGCGCAGATAGCCCAGCGGCTGGAGCTGGACGGCCGCACCTTGGAGCGCACCTTCGCCGCGGCCAAGGACAACGAGCACAACCGCAAGCTGCTCAACCACATCATCGGCATCGAGCGCTGGGGCCAGAGCCGCCTGCGCGTCGCCCTAGGTGAGCCGCTGGCCATGGACGAATACGACGGCTACCGGCCGCCGCGCGAGGCCAGTTGGTCCGAGTTACAGAATGCCTTTCATGGCACGCGCCAGCAGAGCATGGCCCTGGCTGGCCAGCTCGACCAGGCCGTCGCCAACGGCGTCAAGCCGTCGCACAACCAGTTCGGCCCGTTGACCGTGCGCAGTTGGCTGCGCTACCTGGACATCCACGCCAGCATGGAGGCCAAGAAGCTGCGCCGATGAGCCAACTGGGCGTTCTGCTGGTCAACACCGGCTCACCTTCGTGGCCGACTGCCTGGAGACGCTGGAGGAGATCGGCATCGCCGGCCGCGAGGCGTTCCTGACGGCCGGCGGCGAGAGCTTCACGCTGATCCCGGCGCTGAACGATCAGCCGCAGTGGGTCGCAGCGTTCGAGGAGTTGATCGGCGACGCGTAAAGGCCGCCATCTCGGCCGCCAGGCTGTCGGCGTTGGCCACGGCTTGTTTGAACTGGCGCACCACCTCTAAATCATTCCATACCGGGTCGCCAGCCGAGCCGCATCCAATTGCGTCTGGCGTCCAGAATGATATCATTGTTCAGGTTGAGTGCAGCAGCCGTAGCTCGCCCGACCACCGTCAAGCCCAAAATACGCACACCGGCCTCATCCCATGTGAAGTGTTCATCCCAGCGGTCGCGTCGCGCATCAAAGAGAGGCGCCATCTCGCCGCTCAATGGATCGATAGCCGTCACCCTTGACCCCTTGAATAGATTGCATCGATAGCAAGCAAAGCAGAGGTTGTCGAAAGCAGTGACGCCCCCCTTGCTCAGTGGAGGCAAGTGATCCACCACCATCGGGCTGCCGCTGTTGGCCTGCGACGTATGGCAATAGGCGCAGCGGTGATCGTCGGCTTGGATCAGCCGCTGCCGGAGCGTTGCGGTGAGATAGATCGCCACGCGGTCATAACCTTTCCAGAGGTGGCACCGCATGGCCGCGCCACTGCAACAGCGCAGCGGCATGGGCTTTACGCAGCATGAAGCGATCGGCTTCGGCAACCTGGGCGGCTAGTTCCAGTTGCTCAGCCGCCGTCAACGCATCGGCGGCGTTCTTCTCGAGCAGCTTTTGCAGCAGCGCTGCATCCGCGTCGCTGCGCTGGCTGCGGGCAATGCGCCACAGCGCGTCGTCGTTCAGACGATCAAGGGCGGCCAGGTCGGCCTGGGATTCGGCTGGCGCCTGCGCCCAGTCGGGCGGACTGCCGGCGCGCAGCGAGCGCAGCAGCATATCGGTCAACGACTGCCGGGTAGCACGGGCGGTTTGCTCCAAACGTACGTACAAGTCTTCGGGCAACGGCAACACCACATCTCTTACGGTCATAGCCACACTCCTCTTGTTGCGACCACTGGCTTCATCGTCGGTACAGGTGCGGACAGGTTCACATCGCCAGCAACGCCTGCTCTGATTGTACCGATAACGCCCGACCGGTCAAGCCGAAATCGTTCAAGCCGCCAAACCGTCGACGTTGGTCGCGTCGCGCTTGAACTGGCGGCGGCTAGCCATTAGCACCGGTCATCCGACATGCGCTTGACGAAGAGCATGCCAAAGATGTACTCCTTGTACTCGGACGCTTCCATCGAGCCGCGCAGGATGTCGGCGGCTTTCATCAGGAAGGATTCGAGTTGGGCGAGGGTGATGCGCTGCTGCATGGGTATCCTGCCGCTGGCTGGATGAGATGCGCCATTCTACCATCGCGGCCAGAACAAGTCAACGCCGGGCCCGACTGCACGCCGCAGCCGGCAGAAGTGCATGGCTGCACTCCCGACTGTTAACAGTTTCCCGAGCATCTCCAACGCTACCAGTTGCCCTTCCATCCCCCCTCTGGTACAATACCTCATCAACGGGTCGAACCCACCAATCTACCAAGCTACCAGTTTCCCAATCTACCAACCCACCATGCGCCTCGGTTTCCCTGTCAAAGTTCTCGGCCAGGCCGGCTTGAAAGAGCACGACAGCCGGCGTTGGCAGAACAGCCCGCACCTCAGCGTCAGCCTGGCCTATCTGCGCGACATCTTCGAGTACCTGCGGCGGGAGCGCATCGGCATGTACCGCATCTCCTCGGACCTTGCGCCCTACCTGACCCACCCGGAGCTGACCCAGTTCCACGGCCAGATCGAGGAATGTGCGGCCGAGCTGGCAGCCGTGGGAGATCTGGCCCGCGAGATCGGACTGCGTCTGTCCTTCCATCCCTCGCAGTACGTGGTGCTCAACACGCCGGACGAAGCGTTGGTAGTGCGCAGCGCGCTGGACGTGACGACCCAGGCCGAGCTGCTGGAGCGCATGGGGCTGGACGATGAGGCCGTGGTGGTGCTGCACGTGGGAGGCGTCTACGAAGGCCGCGAGCGGGCGCGCGAGCGCTTTGTCGTCGCATTCGAGCGCCTGCCGGAGCCGGCCCGCCGCCGGCTGGCGCTGGAGAACGACGACACCCGCTTCGGCGTGGCCGACATACTGTGGATCCACCAGCGGACCGGTGTGCGCTTGATCTTCGACAACCTGCACCACCACAACTTCAACCCCGACGGCCAGCCGCTGCGCGAGGCGCTGGCCGCCTGCCTGGCGACCTGGCCGGCCGGCGTGCGGCCCAAGGTGCATTTCAGCTCGCCGCGCACCGAGATGCGCATCGCCGAACAGCACGACCCAGCCACTGGCCGCCGCGTGCAGCGCTTGCAGGCGCCCATCTGGACGCGCCACTCGGACTTCATCCACCCCTTCGAGTTCATCGCCTTTTTGCGCGCGACGGCCGGTCTGCGGCCGTTCGATGTCATGCTGGAAGCCAAGGGCAAGGATCTGGCGCTGCTGCGACTGCGCGCGGACGTACAGCGCTATGCCCCTGACCTGGCGGGAGGAATCACGTGAGCGACTATGACGAAGACGCCCCGGTTTTGGTGGCTGTGGTCAACAACGAGACGGATTTCGCGCGCGCCAGAGACGAAGGCTGGTACCGCATCCCGGTCAAGCGCGCGCCGCGGCGGGTGGCGGCTGAATTCCTGGCGCTCTACCAGACGCGCGCCTTCGGCGGCGTGGGCTGTGCGGTCAACTTCTATGCGCCGGTGCGCCGCTTTCATGTGCTGACGCGCGCCGAGCTGCTGCCAGACGAGCCGGACCACCCGCGCGCCGCCGACGCCTACTACAAGATCGAGATCGGCCCCTTGCAGCCGCTGGCGCGGCCGGTGCCCAGCCGCGCGCTGCGCCGCATCAGCTTCATCCCCACGACCCTCAGCCGGCTGCTGGCCGCGCGCGAGATCAACGACCTGTGGCTGCGCGACGATCCGCAGGAGCGCCTATGGCTGGCGCTGCGCGAGGCCGGGCTATTGGTGGAGTATCGCTGCCAGGTCAGCCAGCCAGGCGGCGACCTGGCCGTGGACTTCGCGCTCTTCTGCCGCGATGGCCGCATCGCCGTGCTGTGCGATGATGCGGACGACGACGAGACCGGGCTGCGCGAGCGGCGGCCGGTCGACTACGAGTTGACGGCCGAGGGCTGGACCGTGCTGCGTTTCAGCCAGCAGGAATTGGCAGCCGAGCTGCCCCGCTGCGCCGGCGCGGTCATCGCACTGGCCCGGCGGCTCGGTGGGCAAGGAGATTTAGCCACGGATTACACGGATTAGACGGATTATACGGATTTCCTCTCTGATCCGTGTCATCCGTGCAATCCGTGGCCAAAGGCTGTTTTTGGCAGGAGACCATGAGCGATAACTTTTTGATCTACGGTTCATACGGCTACACCGGCGACCTGATCGCGCGCGAGGCGGTGGCGCGCGGGCTGCGGCCCATCCTGGCCGGCCGAGATCCGCAGCGGCTGGCGCGGCAGGCGGCCGAGTTGGGCCTGCAGCACGTGGCCTTTAGCCTGGATGACCGCGCCACCATGGATCTGGCGCTGCAACAGGCGCGGGTCGTGCTGCACTGCGCCGGGCCGTTCAGCCGCACAACGCAGCCCATGGTTGACGGCTGCCTGCGTAGCCGCGTCCACTATCTGGACATCACCGGCGAGATCGCGGTCTTCGAGGCGCTGGCCGGCCGCGGCGCCGAGGCCCAGGCGGCCGGCGTCATGCTCTTGCCCGGCGCAGGCTTCGACGTCGTACCCAGCGACTGCCTGGCCGCGCACCTCAAGCGGCGCCTGCCCACGGCCGACCGGCTGGCGCTGGGCATCCGCGGCCTGGGCAGCGGCCTCTCGCGCGGCACGGCTACCACCGGCGTCGAGAGCATCGGTCTGGCCACCTGGGTGCGACGTGACGGGACGCTGCTGGCCGTGCCTGCGGGCTCCCTGGCGCGCCAGATCAACTACGGTCGCGGCCTGGAGGCCAGCGTAGCCATCGGCTGGGGCGACGTATCCACTGCCTACTACAGCACCGGCATTCCCAACATCGAGGTCTATTTCGCCTTCCCGCGCGCCGTGCGCTGGGGGCTGCGCGGCACGCGCTACCTCAACCCGCTGTTGCGCTCACGCCCGGCGCAGCGGGCGTTGAAGGCCGCGATCCAACGCCAGCCGCCCGGCCCGACCGCCGAACAGCGCGCCCGCGGCCGCAGCCTGCTATGGGGCGAGGTGCTCGACCCGGCCGGCCAGCGCCGCGTCAGCCGTCTCAGCACGCTCGAGGGCTACAGCCTGACGGTGCTGTCGGCGCTGGCCATCGTCGACAAGGCGTTGGCCGGACAGGTCAAGCCAGGCTTCCAGACCCCGTCGCTGGCCTACGGCCCGGACCTGGTGCTGGAGCTGCCGGGCGTGGCGCGCGAGGACATTGCGCAGTAGCCGGCCGAGTGAATCGAGTTCACCGGCTGACAGCACGAAGCCGCGAACCGGCCAGAGCAAAATACCTTGGGACAACTTACGCCCAACTGTACCAGTGCTTTGTAAGGCTAGTTTTTGTTGGTGTCATGCTGAGTTGCATAAGGCGCCAGGGCGCCATTCGTGCTGACCGAGAAACTGGAGATGCTTCGGCGGACCTCAGCATGACATAATGCCAGTTTCTTGGTAGATCCGCCGAAGCATCCCTGGCGTGCTGGCCGGGGATGCTTCGCCGAGCCTCAGGATGACACTTCCAAAAACCAACCTTCCAGACCACCAGGTCAGCCTCTCTGGCCGAGCGATCGTACGAAAGGATCTCCATGCGCTATCTCACCGTTCCCCGCACCCTCTGCTTCGTCCTGCACGGCGATGACGTGCTGCTGATCCAGCGCGCGCAGCACAAACGGCTCTTCCCCGGCAAAGTCAACGGCGTAGGCGGCCATGTTGAGACCGGCGAGGACGTAGCCGTCTCGGCCGCGCGCGAGATCTTCGAAGAGACCGGGCTGGAGGTCAGCGACCTGTGGCTGGCCGGCGTGGTGCATGTGGACGGCCGGCTGGGCCAGGCCGATGCGCTGCCCGATGGGACCATGCCGGGCGTGATGGTCTTGGTGTACACCGCCCAGGCCGCCAGCCGTGACGTACGCGCCAGCGAGGAAGGGGAGCTGCTGTGGGTCCCGCTGTCCCAGGTGCATGGGCTGGACTGGGTGGACGGCGACCCTAAGCTGCTGCTGGCAGCGCTGGCGGCCCGGCGCACAGGGCGCCCGTTCTCGCTTTACCTGCCTGGGCAAAGCTGAAAGCGTGCGGCGCTGTCCATCGTGCTGGCGCCGAGGCCAGCTAGACAGCGCTGAACATCGCCTCAACCTGTGCGCCTGGCAGCCCGGCCATCAACCCGCCGCTGGTGCCCAGGATCACGGGCGTGCCAGCCAGGGGCGCCAGCAGCCGCTGCACCTCGGCTGTGATCTCGGCGGCCGGCCGCGGCTGGGCAAGCCAGCCTATATCGACGTTGCCCCACAGGCACAGATCCGGCCCCACCTTGGCCCGCACCCCCGCCAGGCTCATGCCCGCGGCCGGCTCCAGGCCCTGTAGGCCGTTGATCCCCGTTGCGACCAAATCCGCCAGCACATCCCACAGGTTGCCGTCGGAGTGGAAGACCGCCGGCAGGCCGGCCTGCTGGCAGGCCTCCACCAGCACCGTCAGGTAGGGGAAATAGCTTTGGCGCAGCGCGGCCGGCTGCACGTAGGCGCTGCGGCGGTAGGCGATGTCGTCGCCGATAAGGATGCCGTCGGCGCCGGCCTCGGCCAGCCGCTGCACGAACACGGCCTGCTCCACCACCGCCTCAGCCATGAAGCGCGCCACGTCGGGCGGTAGTTGTGTCAGCTTGACCAGCGCCTGCTCCCAGCCCCAGGCCTTGGCGGCCGCGCTGAAGGGGCCATCCACCAGTGCGAAGACAAACAGATCGGTCTCGCTGCGCCATTCCCGCAGCAAAAACAACGCCTCGTCGGGATCGGGCTGGACGGGACTGCCCCAGCCGTGGGAGAAAGAGACCACCACCAGGTCGTGGTGCAATCGGTCCAGCACGGCGCGGCGCGCGGCCCAGGGGATGGCCTCTCCCTCCAGGCCCACAACATCGCGCACGAAGGCATCGTCGATGACCAGCTCGCCGCGCAGCAGCCGGCCGGGCCACACGCCGGTCAGCGCCCGCTGCACAGCCCGCCGGCGGCTAAGTGTGTTTTGTGAGGTGTCGTTCATGGCAATCTCTGCCGGCTGGTAGTGACGACTTATGAAGGCTACGGATTTATCCCGGTAATCTCGCCGCAGCGCCGCCTGCGTTTGAAACCGCAGGCTGATATCCTCAAAGCATGCTGAAGCAAGCTGGTACGCGCGACTGAGCTTGCTTTAGCATGCTTCGGGTGTGTCAGACGCCGAACACCTGCCCGGTTTACGGGTTTATTCGGCGGCGACGCCGCGGCGCGATTACTGGAACATTTTCTTAACTTCCATCATTCGGCGGCGACGCCGCGGCGCGATTACCGGAACATTTTCTTAACTTCCATAAGCCGTTGCGACAAGCTGCGTGATCACGCGCCGGCCGGCTCTGGTTCGTCTGCTCGCTCACGCACCCAGCGCAACAACACGAAGACGGCCACGGCTGAGCCGGCCACGCCGAACAGCGCCGTCAGCAGCATGCCGCCTTGCTCGTAGAGCGCCACCGCCACGTAGTCGCTGACCGTGCGCGTGATGCCGCTGGCTACCACCGCCAGCGACATGACTGTGCCGCGCGCCAGCGGCGCCTGCTCTGACAACAGGCTGATGTTGGACACAATGCTGAACTCAAAGGCCAGCGTGAACGCGGCCATACCGGCAACGGCCAGCGCCAGGTTGCGCTCCAGCGCCGGCAGCAGCAGCAGCGTGGCGGTCATGGCGGCCAGGCCGATGCCTACACCGCGCCGCTTGCCCAGCCGGTCGATGAACAGGCTGCTGGTCCCCGACGCGGTCAACTCGGCCAGACCCAGCAGCGCGGCCACGCGGCCGATCTGGTTGGGCGCCAATCCGAAGGACTGCTCCAGCCAGGCGCCGTAGGTCACAAAGAAGCTCTCGGCCGCGACGAAGATCAGCCCGTTGACCAGGATAGCCCCGCGGGCGCTGGGCGAGCGCCACACCGCGCCGGCCATCTGGCGAAAGCCGCGCTGCACAGAGGTGAGCGCCTGGCGGCGGCGGGGCAGCAGGAAGGGCAGCGGCGCTACGACCAGGCTCAGGCCGGCGACGATACGCAGCGGCGCCTGCCAGCCGTTCTGCACCATCATGACGCCGACGATGGGCAGGATCGCCAGGCCGGTGATGGCCCAACTGAACTCGATGATGCCCACCACCCGGCCGCGGCGGTGGAAGGGCACGTGCTCGGCAACGGCCGCCTGCAAGGTAGGGATGAAGGCTGAGGAGGCCAGGCCCAGCAGGATGACCGGCGCAATCGCCTGCGCCAGCCCCTGGGCTGTGCTGAGCCACGCCAGGCCCAGCGCCTGCGCCAACAGCGCGGCCGTCAGCAGCGCGCGCGGGCCGTGGCGGTCGCTCCAGGCGCCGAACAGCGGGCTGGGGAAGACCATGGCCGAGCGCAGCGCCAGCAGCAGCCCGCCCTGCGACAGGGTAATACCCAGCCCGCGGCTGATCTCCGGCAGGAAGGGATAGAACATGCGCACGGCCGTGTCCACCACCAGGCGCATGGCGATGGCGACGGTGATCAGCCGGCCGCTGCCGGTATGGTCCTGGTGTTGCTGTGTGGGGGTGATTGGCATGGCGGCCGAGCTTACTTCAGCATGCTTTGCTGTGGCAGGCGCTGAACACCTGCCCGGTCGGGGATCGTCTGCCATCAAGCGCCGCGGGATGATGGCAGACAGGATGTGCCAGGCGCGCAGCAGTGAAGCTTCTTGCGGCGACAACGGCGGAAAAGAACCAGAAGATCATCAGGGACGCATCATGACAGGGAGCCAGCTCTGCGGCAACTCCAACGGCTCGATGTAGCGGAAGATGAAGAAGCCGGCTGCTGTGGTAGCGACATAGACATAGCCGCCATCCACGGCCGTGCTCGTTGGCCAGCCAATCAACGGATCGGTGAACAAGCGAACAGGCCTCAAGGGGCGGCGAATGTCGAATATAGTCAGGCCACTAAGGCTGGTGAAATAGGCGCGTTGTTGTGAAACAACGAGGTTGCTCCGATAGGCGTAGGATACATCCGCCCAGGCTGCCGGCGTGGGCAACGCGGGGTTGCTCACGTCCACGGTGAACAATCGCTCATAGTGTTCGTAATAGTCTCTGCTGGCGGTTGCGTAGACATAGCTGCCGTCAACTGCCACGCTCCATGTAGCCCCCAAATAGGTAAACCCGGTCATGGCAAGCTGCATCGGGTTGGCGATATCAACCACAGCCAGGTTGCCACTAAGGCGGGTACGCCAATGATAGAAGGCTCCTCCGACATAAGCATAATGTCCTGAGAGCGCCACGGTGCGAGACACGAATTCGTCTGCAGCCCAGGGAAGATAAATGTCATCAACCAGCTCAGGCCGCTCCGGGTCTCGTATGTCAATGCTATACAAACCAACAACGCGAACCATATCAAAAAAATCACCGGCGGCGTAAGCATAATCATCCGCAATTGCCACGTCGGTAACGTAGGAGATTGTGAGCGGCTGGGTGATTCCCACAGGCTGCACAGGATCGGTGATGTTAAAGATGTGCAGTAGTCCATTGTCTACAACGTAAGCATAGCCTTTGGCTACTTCGACGTCGTTCTCATGATACGGGTTTGGGTATAGTCTGTCCACACGGCCCACTTCGGTGGGGGTAGTTGGATCAGTCACATCAACGATCGAGAGAAAGCTCGTATCATCAACCGTATAGACAAAATCCCCGGCCACTGTAATGTCGGTAACATTGCCCTGGGAGAAGATCAGCCGTCCTATCTCAATGGGCGGGGCGAGCGGTGTGGTCAGGTCGGCAAATCCAACCGCAGGGAGTGAGACCGGCTGCGTTGGAACGAATGCCTGCAGACAGTTCTTCCCAGCCGCGTAGATGTACCGGTCATCGACCACCAGGTCGAACGGATCCTGGAACAACTCAACACTTCCCACCGGCGCAGGCGCTGCTGGATTGACAAGATCAAAAACCTGAAACCCATAGCGCGCTGTGATGTACACAGACCCGCCGCGCGCAGCGATGCGAAAAGGCATGGATTCTGGAGGATTGGCAATGGGATAGCTGCTGAGTTGAACCGGGGCCGTCAAATCGGCCGCGTTGACTATCACCAACGCGTTGTTAGTCGCGGCGTAAAGGTACGGCGCGGCTACCGCCAGATCTTGAACCGGCGCATTCGTCTGCAGGAACCCTACCTCGACCGGCGCGTAGGGATAGCTGGCATCGATGATGCGCACTCCTGCCCGGTAGGCTGCCACGTAGACGATTTGAGCCACAACGACCAGTTTTCCGCCGCCGTCCAGGGCGGGCAGCGCCACGGTACTGAGCGCCGCCGGCGCGGTGGGATCGCTGACATCGAGGATGGTCAGTCCAGCGTCGTGGGTGAGATAGATGTAATCTCCCTCGATAGCCAATGCCCTGATCTTCAGATCGGTTTGAGAGAACGAGCCAACTTCAACCGGCGCAGTGGGGTCAACGACATCGAACACCCGTATGCCATCGTCGCGCATAGCAGCGTACACGTACCGTCCGGAGACCGCTAGATCGACCAGCATGGCCGGTAACACGCCCGTTTCTCCCAGCATGCGCAGGTTGGCAGGATCGCTCGTGTCGACTATCTTCATCCGCGGCCCCACCCCGGCAAAGGCCAGTTCACCGCTGACGGCCAAAGCAGTGAGAGTGCCGCCGTATTGCCCAACAAGGTCCAGACGCGGGGGAATGATCTGAGGTTGAGCGTTTGCTGGTTGTGACCGATCAACAGCCGATGAGGAGAGGACACTGTCTAATGACGCCGCAGCCGCACCAGAAACAGCCATCTGTACCGTCACAGACAGCAAAAGCACCACCCTGATGAACGACACGAAACGCTGTACGCCGCGCTGTGCTACCATGTTTTCTCCTGAACTGGTTGCATACTCAAGTGCCCGGCACCTATGCACCCAAGCCAATCCAGCTCCATTATACTACCCCTCACAAAGCAAGTGGAATCGTTACTACTCAGCCGCCGGGTGCGAGCACGTTGATTTCGATACGGCGGCCTACTCAATCAACGTGCTCGCACCCGGCGGCGGGCCAAACGCTGGTTTCGATACGGCGCAGACGCCTACTCAACCAACGTTTGGCCTGCCGCCTGAGTAGCTACGTGGAATCTTAGCCGGTGTTGGCCGCTACATAATGCGGCCAGGACTGCACCAGGCCCGGGGCGAGACGATCCGGCGTTTCCTCCATCATCCGGTTGACTTCGTCGGAACTGGCCAGATACAGGCCCACCACCTCGCCGTCGGCGAAACGCAGGTTGGCCAGGCCGGCTGGAGTCAGCGTAGCCGTGAAAACCTGGGTGACATGGCAGATATGCACGGGCGGGTTGAGGCTGTCGGCCTCGCAGCGGCGGTACGGCCAGCCAACGGCCATCAAACCGTCAGAGGTAATCATGCCGGCCAGCGGCGTCAGGTCCAGCCCCAGTTCCTCGGCCGCCTCGCGCTGCATGGCCTGCTGCCAGCTCAGCCCGGCGCGCACGTGGCCGGTGACCGAGAGGTCGAGCCGGCCCGGCCAGTCCACATGCCGGCCGCGCACCTGCAAAGCCAGCCAGTCCTGCGGCGTGCGCAGCACCAAATGCACCGTGCGGTGGCAAAGGCCCAACAGATGGCACAGCCAGCGCGGCGCAACGACGCCCGTCGTTTCGCCGTCGCAGGTCACCAGGCCGAAAGGCTCATGGTGCTTGGGCAGCGGCTGGACGACGGGCTGCCAACGGCCGATGAGCTCAGTCACGTGGGGCTGGGTGAGCTCATCGCCGCCGCCCGCCCAGGCCATGTCGTCAGCAAGCCGCTGCAAGGCAGCCAGATCGAAGGAAGGCGGCGCAGAAAAGGATAGTTTCATAGCAAAAAACAAGCGCCCATGCCTCGCCAGCGCTGGCGCCAGGGGGACATAGGACGCAGATAAACACAGATGAACACGGATCAGAAGAATGCATCTGATCTGTGTTCATCTGTGAAAATCCGCGTCCTACCTTCTTCGACTTCGATGGGTTAGTGCAGGATCTTGCTCAGGAACAGCCGCGTGCGCTCGTGCTGCGGATTGTCGTACAGGTCGGCTGGCGTGGTGTCCTCGACGACAAGGCCCTGATCCATGAAGATGATGCGGTGAGCGGCCGCGCGGGCAAAGCCCATCTCGTGGCTAACGCAGACCATCGTCATGCCGCTCTCAG
>Ga0209573_1004391_pt1 | contig 13955 bp, 5 predicted proteins | sample TNRBio252014_DNA_FD_185870 | JGI IMG/M metagenome (GOLD analysis project Ga0209573, IMG submission 185870) | Wastewater treatment Type I Accumulibacter community from EBPR Bioreactor in Madison, WI, USA - TNR Reactor_6/25/2014_ DNA (SPAdes)... | ecosystem: Engineered > Bioreactor > EBPR >...
TCAATGAAGGCGCAGCGGGCACGGTCGGAGACCGGCCCGAGCGATTTCCAGGTCTGACGCGCATAAGCTGGGCGCACAACCATGGATGAAAACAGCGGGCACGGTCGGAGACCGGCCCGAGCGATTTTTGGGTTAGCCGATGCGACGAGTTGCCAGCCAGCTTCTCTCCCCATCGTGTGTGCCACTATCCCAAGACTGAGTGACCGCTGCCTGTTAATCGTTTGGGGTGCGGCTGCCAGGTTGAGTTCAATGCAGTGAAGCGGAGAAACCCATGACTTTGAATCTGCTGGTGTACTACAACGCGGAAACGGCTGAAGCAGCAACAGGCGGGATCGATGAGCTTGGCAACCACCGGTTTCTTCAGCGCTACGCTGACTTCTCCAGGGGGTGGACGCACATCGCCGCCACGAAAGACCGGCTGTTTTACTACAATGCGGCGACGACCGAGGCGGCGACCGGGCAGATCGACGCCGCAGGCCATCACCGTTTCTTGCAGCGCCTTGTCGTTGACCGTACCCCTGCCTGGACTCACATCGCAGCCACCGAAGATCACCTGTTGTTCTACGACACGACCACGGGCGAAGCTGCCACAGCCGCGATTGACGACTCTGGCAACCTGACGGTCCTGCAGCGCTACGACGATTTTGCTCCAGGCTGGACGAACGTTGCAGCCACCCAGAATCGGCTGCTCTACTACAATGCTGCAACAACAGCGCTGGCCACGGCTGAGATCGACGCGGCAGGCGGCCATCGCTTCGTCCTGGTTCTCCCACCCGAGTCAACCCGTTTTTGGACGACGTTGATCTCGGCTCAGAGCACCTTTCTGTTCTACAACGTCGATAGCGGCGGCGGCGCCACAGCCCAAATCGACGCCGCAGGCAACTACGTGCCGTTGCAGGCGTTTCCCGATTTGTCGCCAGGCTGGGCGCAGATTGCCGGAACGCAACGCCATGTCTTGTTCTACAACCCCGGCGCAAGCTTCGCGGTCACGGGGGAGTTTCTTGACGATGGTATGTATCGCGATCTGTTCAGCTACGCGGATTTTTCCACAGGCTGGACCCACGTCAGCGCGCTGAAGGTGGCAACGCAGGGGCAGGCCGAGGCGCCCGTGTTTGACCCGGTCGTCACGTTGTTGCGCCCCGATGACCTGCTCAATCTCACCATCGAGTGCCGCAACTTGCAGTTGGATAGAAGCGATCGCGCCAACCCCGTCCTTGTGGCCACCGATGCCAGCCAGCCAGCCTATCTCATCGTGCATTTCCCGCCGCAGACGATTGCCGAGGAGGCGATCTACGAGCCAACCCCGCCGCCTGCACAGCCTCCAGCCGATGAGCGCGTCAAACCCGCCAACGCAACGCCCCCTGGTTTTCCTGCATCGCGCATGCCGACCCAGGCGCGCGCGAGGATGGGGCAGCCCAGCCGCCTGGTCTTTCAACTGCCAGCCAACAGCGATCCCCGCATTCCGTATACCATCGAAGGGCTACTGGACTGGACGGGGCTGCCCTTGAGCGTTGCTCCGGTGGCAGCCATGCCCGAAAGACCGACAGCGGAGCAGCTTGCCACGGCTCCAGCCATTGCCCCGCCGGCTGAGCTCGAGACGGCCATCGAGATGCCCTACCGCCTCATCCTGTCGCCGGGGCGCGACGGGAGCTGGGACCACGAGTTGACGCCCAAGACGCGCGCCGGACGCACCGAGCTGTGGCATACGCGCCTGGTCAAGCGGGATGGCGCACACATCGTCGCGCTGTCGAAGGCCAACCCGGCGCCCTTGCGGGCGATCTGGTCGCCCGACTACGTGGCCGAGCCGTCGCAGCCAGGCGATACGTGGCCGCCGCTGGGCGGCCCTGACGAGTGGTCGAACACAGCCGTGCTGACGGCGATGAACCCGCGCGATCGCCATGAGTTGGTCATCCTCACCTCAGCCTTCACCACAGCGCGCACGCGCGGCTTCGTCAGCGACCCTGCTCCGTGGTACCCCAACTTCGAGCCAACCCCGATTCAGGCCGAGCAGGTGATGTTATCTCCCTTGGGCGGCTGGTTGAAGTCGCGCGGCAACTGGCAGCCGCCGCTCGAGTGGTTGCCCGACTTGCTGGGACCGGTGATCCCCCTGCCGCGTCCCATCCAGTTCAACCCCAACCGGATCGAAGATCTGCGGTTGTTGCTCGATCCCGGGCTGCGAGATGTGATTGTGGGCCGGCCGCCGTTGGCCGAGGACGCCTATCGGGTCCGGCGGCGGGGCAAACCGGGCGCAGCGCTCAACATCTCCGAATGGGTGCATGTCGCCACCCAGGGGCGCGATCACTATGTGCGCATTGTCTATGAGGGCTTCCTCTATCCCTTCGGGCATCGGGCGGCGCTGGTTAAGGTGACCGAGCGCAAGATCAACAACGTCAACGGGACGCCTGTTGCCTACCTGGCCCAGCGCATGTTCATCGTCGTGCGCGAGCCCTTGAAGGACTATGCCAAGGAGTCGTTGGAACAAGCAGGCCGGGGCATGCCATTGAAGCAGGTGCGACTGACCACCCTGGTCACGCCGGACATCGATCTGCCTGCGAAGATCGCCGGCGACTACTGCTTCTGGATCACGGTAGGCGGTCGGGCATTCCGCTTCCATGCCGCCGGCCAGGACAGCGCGGGGCACGCGATCGATTTTACGGCGGCTCTGATCTTTGTCCCCAGAAGTGACGCCTACCAGCCTGGCGTGCCTGACAGCGTGCGCGCGGTCTACATGCAGCCTGGCAACAGCGAGCTGAGGCGCTGCGAAGTTCCCGGGCAAGCGGTAACCTACGCCGAGCGCAATGGCTCAGCCAGCGACAACACAGCCCTGACGACCCGGTCGCTCACCTTCGACACCTACCCTGCCCCGGCCAACAAGGGCGGCTTTCTGCCCAAGCTTGACAAAGCCGCTGTGAATCTCTCCGCGGTCGAGCAGATCCTGGGCACGTCCACCCCCGTCGAGATCAAGTACTTCGGCCCCTACCTCGCCACTGGTTTTGACAGCGCGAATGAGGTCTTTGCCGAAATGATCACCAAGGTGAAGTCCGAGTTTTCAGCCGACAAGGCAGGCGGCATTGCCACGCCCAACTTGTCGATCACCAGCCTGACGCGCAAGCTAGGGGCGATCGCCGGCACGCCAGCCAAGGCTGCCGCGGCCGCGCCTTTCGATCCCAAGGACTTCTTCGGAGACGTGGCCGACAAGGCCTTGCTCTTCGGCAAGCTGAAACTGAGCGAGCTGTTGGACGACGCGGGCACGTTCGCCAATGCTCCCAAGATCCAACCCCTGCCCACGGCCGTGCCGCCAGCCGTTGAGCTCACCTGGGAACCGCAAGTCAAGCCGACCTATAGCCTGGGTTTCCTCAAGTTCGTGTCTGACGACCCTGATCGCAGGCTGATCGTTTACGCCCGGATCGAGAGACCGGCCGGCGCAAACCCCGGCCGATCGGAGTTCAGCGGCAGGCTGAACAGCTTCCATCTCGAGTTTCTGAATGTGTTGGCGTTGAACTTCGTGTCGTTCGGCTTCCGCTCAGAAACGGGCAGGAAGCCAGATGTCAGCGTGCAACTCAATCCTGGCGCCCCCATGCGCTTCATGGGCGATCTGGCATTCGTCGAGGACCTGAAAGACATCATCCCGCCGGCCCTGTTCGGCAAAGGTCCCAGCCTGGATGTGACAGCCGAAGGCCTGCGCGTTGGGTTTGCGCTGGGGCTGCCGCCCGTCGCCATCGGGGTCTTTGCGCTCAGGGATGTCAGCCTGTCAGCCGCGCTGCAGTTGCCCTTCAGCGACGGCAACCCGATCTTCGACTTTGGCATCTCGGAGCGGCAGCGTCCCTTCAACCTGACCATCGCCTTCTTCGGCGGAGGCGGTTTCTTCCACCTGCAACTGGACACCAAGCAGGGCCTGCGCGTGGTCGAAGCCGCGCTGGAGTTCGGCGCCAGCGCGGCCATCAACCTGGGCGTTGCCAGCGGCGGCGTCCACATCATGGCCGGCATCTACTTCAAGCTGGAGCGCAAGGACGGCAACGATTACGCCACATTGTCCGGCTACTTCCGCTTGGGCGGCGAGCTATCCATCCTTGGGCTTATCTCCGTCTCGCTGGAGTTCTTGCTGAGCTTTACCTACGAGACGGAGACCGGCAAAGCATCCGGTCGCGCCACGCTGACGGTCAAAGTCGAGATCCTGTTCTTCAGCAAGTCGATTGCCATCATCGTCGAAAAGAAATTCGGCGGCAAGAACGCAGATCCGAAATTCATCGACACCTGGGATGCACCGGCTCTTTGGGATGAATATGTTGGCGCTTTCGCGTGAGTTCCGTCACGCGCATCGCATTTTTCGAGAAGGAATCGATCGATGACGAGTCAAACGATCTTGTTTACCGTTGCGCCGCGCGGCATCAGTGTCAATGCTGAGACGCTGCCTGTATCGGTGTTTGTGTCGCCGCGGCTCTTTGGCAACGGGGAGCGCGCAGTTCTGGACGAGTTTCCTGACTGGCTGCACTGGACGCGCCTGCTGCAGGAGCAGGGCCTGACGCTGACTTTTGGCTGCGCTGGCCAGCAATTGGACGTGCCGATTGCGCCAGAGGGCCTGCGGCCTGACCTTTGGGAGGCCTTGTTCAAGCCGACGACGCTGGTGCGTTCCCACGTCGTCGACGATTATTCCAACCATCAGGTGATTTCTTCCTCGACCCGCGCGGCGTTGTCGCTGCTCAAAGGGGTCTATCAGAAGGCAAGCGTCGAGCTGGCCCTGCCGGAGTCGCTGGAGCAGGCGCAGGCGCAGGAGGCCAACCGCTACGACACACTGCAGGCCCTGGTCGAAGGCTTCGAGGTGAACTGGGACGACGAGCGCAGCTATCCCATGCGCTACGAGTATCAGAACAGCGCCCAGTCGAGTGTGGCCGCGCTGCGCGACCAGGCCAGAGGCAGAAGCACGCGCGGCGCGTTGGACCAGGAGTGCCTGATCCCTGTCACCGGGCTACTGGCTGGCCGCAAAACTGAAGACGAAAAGAAGATCTTCCGGGATGTGGCCAGTGGATTCATCGCTGCGCAGAAGATGCCCCAGGGCACAACCCTGGATGACAACCCCACCGACTTCGAGAACCTGCTTGACTTTCACCAGGCCCTTAGTTCGCTCAACTCCTACCCTGAGTTGCTGCGGGCGCTGGGATTGGTGTTCGATGTTGAATTGCCCCAAGACTTCGTGGCGCTGGCCGCGCCGGGAACCCTCAGCGTCGTCGCCAGCACGCCGCATTGGGACTGGGCGCTCGCTCCCACCGCCACGCCGCCGCTGGAGACCGCCTATCTCCATTTCCAGATCGAGAGCGGGGATCACGTCTTTCTGACCGCGCCCAAAGCGTTCAAGCCGGCCGCTGAGCAGGACGCTGGCGGCGCGCGGTCGGCTGAGCTGGACACCCTGGGCCTGCTGATCCTCGACCCCCAGCGCTTCGGCCTGGCGCAGGTCGATGTGGACGGGGCCATGCATAAGACCATCATGCTGGCGGAGACCGTACAACGGGACCACCCCGATCGTCCCGGCCCCGCCCCATCGTCCCATCCTACCGTCTTTGATCCAAGAACCACCCTGCCAGCGCTGCGCTCAGGCGGTCTCTCGCTCTACGTCGACGAGCGCGGCAGCAAGCTGCTGAGCAAACTGCGGGCAGCGAAAGCCATCGATACGGCGTTCGCCGGCCAGCGTCCGCCGACCTTCTACGCCGAAGATCTCGTCCATGGCTATCGCATCGACATCTGGGACAGCCACACGAAGCAATGGCACTCCCTCCACCGCCGCAACGCGACCTATACACTCGAAGGCGAGACGTTTATCACCGCGGATGAAGAAGGATTCATCCAACTGGCGGCGGCTCAACCAGCGCCTGACCGTACAAAGCCCCAGCCCAAGGATATCTACCTACAGGAGACGATTGCTCGCTGGGCAGGCTGGAGCTTGAGCGTGCCATTTCCAGAGAAGGCACTGTCCAGCGACCCGGATCCTGAGCTGGCCCTGGCGCAAGCCAGGAGCGAGCAGAACACCCCGGCGACCCCTTTCAAGATGACGACCGAGTTCAAGATCGTCGGCAGTTCGCTGCCGAGCCTGCGCTTTGGCCGGCGCTATCGGCTGCGGGCCAGGGCGGTGGATCTGTGCGGCAGCAGCCTGGAGTTGGATCATCCCCTGATCGATCAGCTTTCGGCGCAGCTTGCCTTGCCAGCCGATCCGGACGGGGTGGCCTACCTGCGCTTTGAACCCGTGATCGCGCCGCAGGTCGTGCTGCGCGACGGGCGCGCCGTGACGGAGCCCGGCTCCCAACTGGACCGCCTGGTGATTCGCACCTACAACACGGACCCCTCTAAGGATGCCGATGCGGCCGATCTGACGGCCGGCGACCGTCATATCCTGCCCCCGCGCGCCAGCGTTGAAATCGCCGAGCGCCTGGGCATGCTCGACGATGCCGCCGGCCGGGTCAGCCGCAGCCCGGCGCTGTACCATCTGCTGGCCGCCAAAGATGGGGCGGAGTTGAACCTGGCCAAGGTTGAGGTGGCCGGGCAACTCCAGGAGTTTGCGTTGGAGCCTGGCGACCGGATCGATGCCCTGCCGTATATCCCCGATGTCCTGGCGCGCGGCGCTGCTCTGCGCGATCTGCCAGGAACGCCGGCCCACAGCCTGGCCGCGGTTCAGCCTGGGGTCGAGCCTGAGACGCCCATTGCCTATGGACAACTTGATGATCCCAATCCCCGGCCTGGCTCGGCCACGCTGATCGGTTTTGGCGGCGCAACTGACTGGCAGACTGTGCAGCCATTTCGCCTGGCGCTGGATGAAGGCTCGGCCGCGCCGCGCTGGGATGCCCAAAACCGGGTGTTGACGGTGTCGCTGCCCAAGGGGACGACAGCCGTCGTGCCGTTGTCCAGCTATCTGCTCCCTGAGGACCTGAAGTTGATGGGCATCTGGCGCTGGCTGCGGGAGTACGTCGAGCACACGACGGCAACCGCGCCGGATCAGACCATGCTTGCGCCTGGGGAAGATATGGACCGGATTGCCCACATTCTGCAGCGTGCGGTGGAGGGGGGACACTGGATGCTGACGCCGCCGCAACTGCTCACGTTGGTTCACGCCGTGCAACAGCCGGTCGGCAACCCTGCCTTCACGGCTATCAGCGTCCAGCATGCGCTTTCTCAGGCCCCGTACAACGAGCGCAGCCCCGATCCCAACGCGCTGCAAACCATGCCCGAAGGCCCGCCAACGGCCGAAACCGAGCTGAACCCGATCACCGCCTGGCGCTTGCTGGGCAGCACCGACGCCTACCTGCTGGGCGGCTTGCAGGTGCATGGGGCCAGCACCGCCAAGGTCGATCTTCTGGCCGAGTGGGAAGATCCCGTCGACGATGTCACCCTGCCGGCGCCCGTCTCGATTCATGCGGCTGCTCCGGTGGACGAGGCGCCCATCCACCGCCTGGACGATCACGAGGTGGTCGTCACTCCCGACGCGCGGCGCGTTGGCTACTACGACGCCGACCATGACTTGCTCTGCTTCGCCAAACAGGGCGACGCGCTGGGCAATCTGCGGGGCTCGGGCGCCTTCATCAACGGCAACTACGCCCCGCGCCATCAGATCAACGACACGAAGCACCATCGCATTCGTTATACCGCGGTCGCGACCTCCCGCTATCGCGAGTACTTCCCGCAGCAGCAGGACGACCCGCTGCAGCCGGGCGCCACCGTGGATCGTGACTTCACGCGTGCCAGTCAGCCGGTGACGGTCGAGGTGCCGGCTTCTGCCCGTCCCGTTGCGCCGGAAATCGCCTACGTCATCCCTACCTTTGGCTGGCAGCGCCAAAGCCAGACCAATCTGAAGCGCAGCGTGCGCTTTGGCGGCGGGTTGCGGGTGTATCTGGAGCGCCCCTGGTTCTCATCCGGGGAAGGCGAACTGCTGGGAGTCACCCTGTACGAGGGGTTGTCTTCCGAGATCGAAAAGCGCGACGTGCGCGACCGCTGGAAGTCCTACATCACCCAGTGGGGCAATGACCCGATTTGGCGCACAGCGGGGTTACCCATGCAAACACCCGCGGCGCACTTCTTCCCCGATGCCATCGCCCAGGAGCGTTCTTTGTCGCTGGAAGAAGACCCCAGCAAGCGCGTGAGCGTGGTGGGGTATCCGGTCGCTTTCGATGCCGAGCGCCAGAAATGGTACTGCGATCTGACAATCAATACGGGCTCGACCTACTCGCCCTTTGTGCGTTTGGCCCTGGTGCGCTATCAGCCCCATGCGCTGCTGGACGCGAAGCTGTCGCGTGTGGTGCTGGCCGACTTCGTGCAACTGACCCCAGAGCGATCGGCCATGATCACGGCCGATCCCTATCATCCGCGCCAACTGCGCGTGGTGATCTCAGGCGCGGCCGCGGCCTCTCACCAGGCTACCGCCAATCAGGACTTGCGCAGCACTGTCTCGGTCATCCTGCAAGAGCGCGATGACAGCCTGGATGGCGAGCTGGCCTGGCGGGATGCCCCACCCGAACTGACGGTGCGTCCCAGTGCAGAGGAGCAAACTCAACCGGCAGCAGCCCCGGTGCTGTGGTCGAGTACTTTCCAGTTTAGCGCGGACCTGGAGCCTGGTCGCTATCGCCTCCTGATCCGCGAGTACGAGTGGCTGCCTGCCGACGGCATTCCGAGGGTCGTGCCGCTGGGCAGTCGCCTGGTCTATGCCGAGACGATTCTGTTGGATGACGCGCTGCTATCCCCGCCGGAGGCCGCAGGCCGCCGTACGACGCTTTAGGTTCTGCGGGTGATTCTCAGGTTGTCCTAAGAAAGCTCCGCGTCGATCTCATCCACCGAGGTAGACGGCTCCGTCTCGCCAGCGGCGGCCGGCGCTGTGTCGCCGGCCGTCGGCGCGCTGGGCTCCGGCAGCGCGGCCAGGGCTGCATTGGCTTCCAGCGCCGGCTCCAGCGCCAGCCGCCGGCCATAGATCGCAGCCAGCGTCGGGCCGGTATGCTCCAGCGGCATCCGGGAGCGCAGCGGCGCGTGGTCGCGCTGCCACTGCTCGTGCAGGCTGCGGAAGCTCCACTCGGCGGTGATCAAGCCCTCAGTGCTGTCTGTCCCCATCTCGACCATCACGCCGCTGTAGCGGGGGGTCATGCTGGCCGGCGCGGCGATCAGCGAACGGCCCAGGTACGGCTCCGCGTCGCCGCTGGTGAAGGGGTTGTAGCCGACCGCAAAGCTCAGCGCGCCATAGACCTGGTTGTCCTCGGCGCGCGCCAGCAGGCCCAACCGCTGGCGGTGGTACTGCACAGCCTCGGCCGTTGCGCCCAGCCCTACCAGCATCTCGGCGCCGCCGTAGGCCAGGATGCGCCCGGCCTCGGGGTAGAGCATGTCGCTGCCGATCAACACGCCCAGCCGGCCCAGCGGGGTCTGGATCGCCTGCCAGGTAGGCGCGGCCTCGACCATGGGGTGCTCGTCGTGGGCCAGCGTCACCGCGCCTTGCGCGCCCAGCAGACTGCCATCAGGGCCAAAGACGCCCGCGACGTGACGCACAGCGCGGTCGCTAGGGTCGGCCAGATAGCCGGTGCCGGCCACCACCACCATGCCGTGGTAGCGGGCGATGTCGCTGAAGAGCGAGGCGTAGCTCTCCCACAGCAAATCGGGCTGCTGGAGCAGCGTGCCCTCCAGCGCGCGGCCAAAGTCGGCGCCCAGCACGCCGGCCGCGCCGCCGGCCAGCTTGGCCTGGGTGCGGGTCCAGAAGGATGCATTGCTGCGGCGGGCGCGGTCCGCCTGCTTGAGCAGCCCGGCGCCGCGGCCCTTGACCACCAGCGCGGCAGCCATCAGGCCGGCGAACTGCGGAAAGACCAGCAGCCGCGCCCGCTTGGTCTGGGCCAGGCGCACAAAGCGCACCAGATGCTGCTCCAGCTCCTCCCGGTCCTGGGGCAGGCGGATGCGCAACTGCACAACGGCGGCGACGAATTCATCCATAATAGCTTGCTTGCTTTCGTGTCCTAAGAGCGATAACCGACCGTGCCCGTGGACGACACTCAGTCTTTGCCACGAATTACACGAATTTGACGAATTGAGCGAGCCGGCTGTCGAATCGCCTCTGCCAATTCGTTGAATTCGCGCAATTCGTGGCTAAAGGTTTCCTGCCGCCAGCGCACCTGCTGCCGCGGCCAGCCGGGCCAGGGTGCGCTCGCGGCCGAGGATGACGATGGTCTCGAACAGCGGCGGGGAGACCTTGACTCCGGTGACGGCGACGCGCACCACGTGCAACAACTGGCGGATCTTCAGCCCCAGCTCATCGGAAAGCGCGCGTAGGGCCGCCTCGATGCTGACGTGGTCGAAGCTGGCCAGGCCGGCCAGCGCGGCCGCGCTCTTTTGCAGGGCATCGGCCGTCTGCGCAGCGCTCATCTTTTCGCCCACCAGCGCCTGCGGGTCGGGGTAGGCCAGCACGCCGTCGACGAAGAAGAAGTCCAGCATGGGCGCGGCCTCGGCCAGCGTCTTGATGCGCTCCTTGATCAGCGGCACAGCCGGGCGCAGCTCCGGCCGCGCGGCCATGGCCTCGACGCTTAAGCCCGCGCCCGCGGCCACGAAGGGCAGCAGCCGCTGGTAGAGCTCGTCGTCCTCCAGTTGGCGGATGTAGACGCCGTTCAGCCAGACCAGCTTGTCGTAGGGGAAGGCGGCCGGCGACGGGTTGATGGCCGTAATGTCGAAGGCGACGATGGCCTGCTCGGGCGTGAAGACCTCGGTGCTGCCGTCCAGGTTCCAGCCCACGTTGGACAGGAAGTTGACCATGGCCTCGGGCAGGTAGCCGTCCGCGATGTACTCCTTGAGCAGCACGGGGATGCTCTTTCCGTCGGCGCCGACCGCATGGCGCTTGCTCATCTTGCCCTTGCCGTTGGGGTTGAGGATCACAGGCAGGTGCGCCCACACCGGCGGATCCCAGCCGAAGGCGTTGTAGAGCAGCACGCCCAGCGGCGCGCTGCTCAGCCACTCGTCGCTGCGCATGATGTGGCTGATCTCCATCAGGTGGTCGTCCACCACCGCAGCCAGGTGATAGGTGGGCCAGCCGTCGGATTTGAGCAACACGGCGTCTTGCAGCAGGCTGTGCTCGAAGGTGATGGCGCCGCGGATGGCGTCGTGGAAGGTGGTGCTGCCGTCCAGCGGCTCGATGGCCAGCCGCACCACGAAGGGATCGCCGGCGGCCTCGTGCTGGGCGCGCTGCTGCGGGGTCAGAGTGCGGCAGTGGCGGTCGTAGCCGGTCTGCTCCCTGGCCGCGGTCTGCTGCTCACGCACCTGCGCCAGCCGCTCCTCAGTGCAATAGCAGCGGTAGGCGTGGCCGTGCTCCACCAGCCAGTCGGCCCACTGGCGGTAGATGGGCAGGCGCTGGCTCTGGAAATAGGGGCCGTGGTCGCCGCCGACCTCCGGGCCTTCGTCCCACTGGCAGCCCAGCCAGCGCAAGCCGGCCATGAAATCGTCCAGCGCGTCCTCGACCAGGCGCTTTTGGTCGGTGTCCTCGATGCGTAGAATGAACTTGCCGCCGGCGTGGCGGGCATAGAGCCAGTTGAACAGCGCCGAACGGGCCGAGCCGATGTGCAGGTAGCCGGTGGGGCTGGGGGCGAAGCGGACGCGGGTGGGTTTGTTGCTCATGGGTGATGACAAGGTGACTGGGTGACTGGGTGACTGGGTGACAAGGTGACAGGGTGACTGGGTGACAGGGTGACTGGGTACTGATCACCGGTCACCGGTCACCGATTACCGATCACCGGTCACCGCCGTCAGCAAGCTCCGTAACGCCGCCAGCACGGCTGCCTCGCGCGTGCGGGCCAGGGCGGGATCGGCCGCGGCCAGGATGGAGTGGCGCAGATCGATGGCCAGGTCGGCCGGAAAGTCGGGGCGCTGGGCCAGGCGCTCGGCCAGCAGTTGATCGCTGAGCGCAGCCACACCCAGCCGGGCTACGGCCTTGCCGCCGCGCGGGCTGGTCAGCGCCACAGTGACGCCGCTGCCGTGCAGCAAGATGGCTGCGGTAAGCAGGTCGTGGTCCAGTCCTGGCGCCAGATTGCGCAGCGGCGCGGCCAGTTCCAGCAACGCCACGACAGTCTCGATCAGCTCGCCGGGCCGCTGAGGCGGCGCCAGGCTGAGGGCAGAGATGAAATCGCCGTCGCCCAGCAAGCTGGCCAGCAGGTCGCGCAGCGGCTGCTGGCTGATCTGTTGCACCGCGGCATGGATCAAAGCCAACGCCTCGCTGACGTCCGCACTTGCAGCCGGCTGTAGCTCAACCAAATCGATCTCGTCAGGGTCAGCCGGCTCGATGCTGTCTACTCGCAGGCGAATGCGGCCTTCGTACAGCTTGGCGCGGCCGGTCACATGGACGATGTCGCCCGACGCCAGCCAGCTTGCCGCCTCCTCGGCCTGCTCCCACAGCCGGCCCTCAACCTGGCCCGTGCGATCGGCCAGCAGCAGGTGCATGAAGTGTCCCTTGTTGCCATCGCGATAGGGCGCCAGCCGCGCCTCCAACACCCGGAACACGCCGGAGACCTGGTCGTCGGGCTTGATGTGGGCGATGGGGGATGCGTTCATGATCGGATAGGGGTAGACAAGTACACAAGTACACAAGGAAGAAGGGGGGCGAATGGTCGTCTTGCCTTGTCTACTTGTCTACTTGCCTACTTGTCTACCTGTCTACTGCCTGCTCTGCACCTTCGCCCATTCGTCCTTCAGCGCGACAGTGCGGTTGAAGACCAGGGTGTCTGGTGTGGAGTCGGGGTCGACGCAGAAGTAGGCCAGGCGCTCGAACTGGTAGCGGCTGCCGGGGGCTGCCCCGGCCACGCTGGGCTCGACATAACAGGCGCGCACTTCCAGCGAGTTGGGGTTGAGATTGTCCATCCAGTTGCCGCCCTCGGGCACGTCGTCCGGGTTCTCGGTCAGGAACAGCCGGTCGTACAGCCGCGCCTCGGCCGGCAGGGCGTGGGCGGCCGACACCCAATGGATGGTGCTCTTGACCTTGCGACCGTCGGGGGCGTTGCCGCCGCGCGTCTCCGGGTCGTAGGTGCAGAGCAGCTCGACCACCTGACCGGCCGCGTCCTTGACCACGTCCACGCATTTGATGAAGTAGCCGTAGCGCAGCCGCACCTCGCGGCCCACGGTCAGGCGGAAGTACTTGGGCGGCGGCGTCTCGCGGAAGTCGTCCTGCTCGATCCACAGCTCGCGGCTGAAGGGCACCTGGCGCACGCCGGCCGCCGGATCCTCTGGGTTGTTGACCGCGTCCAGCCATTCGACCTGGCCCTCAGGGTAGTTAACCAGCGTCACCTTGAGCGGATCCAGCACGCCCATCACTCGCAGGGCGTGCTGGTTCAGATCCTGGCGAATGGAATATTCCAGCAGGGCCAGGTCTACCACGCTGTTGTTCTTGGCCACGCCGATGCGCTCGGTGAAGTCGCGCAGCGCGGCCGGGGTCACGCCGCGCCGGCGCAGCCCGCTCAGCGTCGGCATGCGCGGGTCGTTCCAGCCGCTGACGAGGCCCTCGTTGACCAGCTTGAGCAGGCGGCGCTTGCTCATCAGCGTGTAGGTCAGGGCCAGGCGGGCGAACTCGATTTGCTGGGGCGCGTGGATGCCCAGGGCCTGGATGTACCAGTCGTACAGCGGCCGGTGGTCCTCGAACTCCAGCGTGCAGATGGAGTGGGTGATGCCCTCGATGCTGTCCGACTGGCCGTGCGCCCAGTCGTAGGTCGGGTAGATGCACCAGGCAGTGCCCGTGCGCGGGTGCTCGGCGTGTAGAATGCGATACATCACCGGGTCGCGTAGGTTGAAGTTGGGCGCGGCCATGTCGATCTTGGCGCGCAGGGTGCGGCTGCCGTCCGGGAACTCGCCGGCTTTCATGCGCGCGAACAGGTCCAGGTTCTCCTCGACCGAGCGGTCGCGGTAGGGGCTGGGGCGGCCCGGCTCGGTCAGCGTGCCGCGGTGCTCGCGCACCTCGTCCGCGCTCAGGTCGC
>Ga0209573_1004392_pt1 | contig 13952 bp, 11 predicted proteins | sample TNRBio252014_DNA_FD_185870 | JGI IMG/M metagenome (GOLD analysis project Ga0209573, IMG submission 185870) | Wastewater treatment Type I Accumulibacter community from EBPR Bioreactor in Madison, WI, USA - TNR Reactor_6/25/2014_ DNA (SPAdes)... | ecosystem: Engineered > Bioreactor > EBPR >...
AAACGCGGCCTGGGTGGCTTTGTCCGGGCGACCTGGGAAGAAGTCAATCCATTGATCGCCGCCACCAATGTGTACACCGCCAAGAAATACGGCCCTGATCGCATTTACGGGTTCTCACCGATTCCCGCCATGTCGATGATTTCCTACGCCGCCGGTTCCCGTTATTTATCGCTGATTGGCGGCGCGTGCGGATCGTTCTATGACTGGTACTGCGATTTACCGCCGGCCAGCCCGATGATCTGGGGCGAACAGACCGACGTACCCGAATCGGCGGACTGGTACAACTCCACCTTCCTGATGATGTGGGGTTCCAACGTCCCGCAGACTCGCACCCCCGACGCTCACTTCATGACCGAGGTGCGCTACAAGGGGACCAAGACGGTGGTGGTGACCCCCGACTATGCCGAAGCCTCCAAGTTCGCCGACATTTGGCTGCACCCGAAGCAAGGCACCGACGCCGCCGTGGCGATGGCGATGGGCCACGTCATTCTCCGCGAATTTTATGTGGACGGGAAATCGGACTATTTCACCGATTACGCTCGGACGAAAACCGATTTCCCGATGCTGGTTTTGCTGGACAAGGGCAAGGACGGGGCTTACATCAATGGCCGATTCCTGCGCGCCTCTGATTTGGTGGACAACGCCGGGCAAGCGAATAACCCGGAATGGAAGACGCTGGCTTTTGACGAGAACAGCGGGAATTTGATCGTGCCCAATGGCTCTATCGGCTTCCGCTGGGGCGAGAAGGAAGGCATGGTCGGCAAATGGAATCTGGAGCCGAAAGAGTCGCTGACCGGCGCTGAAACTCAGTTGCGCTTGTCAGTCGCGGAAATCAATGACGCTATCGTTCCGGTCGCCTTCCCCTATTTCGGCTCAACCGAACATCCGCATTTTGCCTGCACTAGCCATAACCCGATTCAGGTGCGTCATGTGCCGGCTAAGAAGGTGAAGCTGGCGAACGGCTCCGAAGCGTTGGTGACGACCGTTTATGACCTGACTCTGGCGCAGTACGGTCTGGATCGCGGCATGGGTGGAGAAAATGTCGCCAAGACCTTTGACGATGACGTGCCTTACACCCCGGCCTGGCAGGAAAAAATCACTGGCGTGCCCCGCGCCCAGATCATCACCGTCGCCCGCCAGTTCGCCGAAAACGCCGATAAAACCCACGGCAAGTCGATGATCATTATCGGCGCGGCGATGAACCACTGGTATCACATGGACATGAATTACCGGGGAGTCATCAACATGTTGATGATGTGCGGCTGCGTCGGCCAGAGTGGCGGCGGCTGGTCGCACTATGTCGGTCAGGAGAAGTTGCGCCCGCAAACCGGCTGGACCGCGCTGGCGTTCGCGCTCGACTGGCACCGTCCACCCCGGCACATGAACTCCACCTCGTTCTGGTACATTCATAGCAGTCAGTGGCGGCATGAGAAGCTGGCGATGACCGAGATTCTCTCGCCCTTGGTGAATCCGGTGCAGTGGCAAGGGACGCAGATTGACTACAACGTGCGGGCCGCCCGGATGGGCTGGCTGCCGACTGCGCCGCATTTCGATGTCAATCCGCTAGGCGTCGCCAAGGCCGCTGAAGCTGCCGGGCAAGCGCCTGCCGCCTATCTGGCCGAGAATCTGAAAGCGGGCAAGGTCAGCTTCGCCTTTGAAGACCCGGATAATCCCGTCAACTTCCCGCGCAATCTGTTCGTGTGGCGCTCCAACCTGCTCGGCTCTTCCGGCAAGGGCCATGAGTATTTCCTGAAATACCTGCTGGGCACGACTCATGGCGTGCAGGGCAAGGATTTGGGCGAGGAAGGCGGCGAGAAACCGCTGGAAGTGCAATGGCGCAAGGGTGTGGAAGGCAAGTTGGATTTGCTGGTGACGCTCGACTTTCGCATGTCCACCACTTGCATGTATTCCGACATCGTGCTGCCCACCGCTACCTGGTATGAGAAGAACGATCTCAATACCAGCGACATGCATCCGTTCATTCACCCATTGTCAGCGGCGGTTGATCCGGCCTGGGAATCGCGGACGGACTGGGATATTTTCAAGGGCATCGCCAGGACCTTTTCAGAAGTGTGCGTCGGTCATCTCGGTGTGGAGAAGGACATCATCGCCTTGCCGACGCATCACGATACCCCGACCGAACTGGCTATGCCGGACGTGAAGGACTGGAAAAAAGGCGAGTGTGACCTGATTCCCGGCAAGACCGCGCCCAGCCTGATCGTGGTGGAACGCGATTATCCCAACACCTACAAGAAGTTCACTTCGGTCGGGCCGTTGCTGGACAAGCTCGGTAACGGTGGCAAGGGCATCAGTTGGAATACGCAGGATGAGGTCGATGCGCTGGCGACGCTGAATTACACGGTGCTGGAGGAGGGCGTTTCCCAGGGTCGGCCCCGGATTGAGACCGACATCGACGCTGCCGAAATGGTCATGATGCTGGCTCCGGAAACCAACGGCCATGTCGCGGTGAAAGCCTGGGAAGCGTTGGGCAAGATCACCGGTCGTGACCATACCCATCTGGCCATTCCCAAGGAACACGAGAAAATCCGCTTCCGCGACATTCAGGCCCAGCCGCGCAAGATCATCTCTTCACCGACCTGGTCCGGGCTGGAAGATGAAAAGGTCAGCTACAACGCCGGCTATACCAACGTCCATGAATTGATCCCGTGGCGCACCGTCACCGGGCGTCAGCAGTTCTATCAGGATCATCTGTGGATGCTCGGCTTCGGCGAAGCGATGTGCGCCTACCGCCCGCCGGTGGATATGAAGACCGTCGCGCCAATCATCGGCAAGCGGTCCAATGGCAATAAGGAAATCGTCCTGAACTTCATCACCCCGCACCAGAAATGGGGGATTCACAGCACCTACACCGACAACCTGCTGATGCTTACCCTGTCGCGTGGCGGTCCGATCATCTGGATTTCCGAGAAGGACGCCCGCCAGGCCGGGATTGAAGATAACGACTGGATCGAAGCTTATAACCTCAACGGCGCAATTGCGGCGCGGGCGGTGGTCAGCCAACGGGTTCCCGAAGGCATGTCGATGATGTACCACGCCCAAGAGAAGATCACGAATACGCCCGGCTCGGAGATTACCGGCACCCGTGGCGGCATTCACAACTCGGTCACCCGCACCATCCTGAAGCCCACGCACATGATCGGCAGCTACGCCCAGCAGAGCTACGGCTTTAACTATTACGGTACGGTCGGGGCCAACCGCGACGAATTCATCATCGTCCGCAAAATGGCCAAGATCGACTGGATGGATGACGAACAGCCGGCTGAGACTGAAGCGGCAGGTCACTGATAGAAGTTGTTAACCACGAAAGACACGAAAGACACGAAAGGCTTTGAAAATCTTGTCGATCGTGTCCCTGGTGGTAAACCGAGAGGAATATAGAGATGAAAGTACGCGCACAAATCGCTATGGTCCTGAACCTGGACAAGTGCATTGGTTGCCACACCTGTTCCGTGACCTGCAAGAACGTCTGGACTTCCCGTGACGGGATGGAGTACGCCTGGTTCAACAATGTCGAGACCAAGCCCGGCATCGGTTATCCGAAGGAATGGGAGAATCAGCAGAAATGGAATGGCGGCTGGAAGCGGCGCAAGGACGGTCGGATCGAACCGAAGCAGGGCAGCCAGTGGCGGATTCTGGCCAATATCTTCGCCAATCCCGATCTGCCGGAAATTGACGACTATTACGAGCCGTGGGATTACGACTACGCCCATTTGCAGAATGCGCCGGAGTCGAAAGCCATGCCGGTCGCCCGGCCCCGTTCAGCGATCAGCGGCGAGCGGATGGAGAAAATCCACTGGGGGCCGAACTGGGAGGAAATTCTCGGCACCGAATTCGCCAAGCGTTCCAAGGATTACAACTTTGAGGGCGTGCAGAAGGAGATTTACGGCGAGTTTGAAAATACCTTCATGATGTATCTGCCGCGCCTGTGCGAACACTGCCTAAACCCGGCCTGCGTCGCCTCGTGTCCCAGCGGCGCAATCTACAAGCGCGAAGAAGACGGCATCGTGCTGATCGATCAGGACAAGTGCCGGGGCTGGCGGATGTGCGTCTCCGGTTGTCCGTACAAGAAAATTTACTACAACTGGAATACCGGCAAATCCGAAAAGTGCATCTTCTGCTACCCGCGCATTGAATCCGGTCAGCCGACGGTGTGCTCGGAAACCTGCGTTGGGCGCATTCGCTATCTTGGCGTGTTGCTGTACGACGCTGACAAGATCGAGGCCGCCGCCAGCGTCGCCGATGAGCAGAGTCTCTATCAGGCGCAACTGGATATGTTCCTCGATCCGTTCAGCCCGACGGTGCAGGCCGAGGCGCGGAAAGCCGGGATTCCCGAAGCCTGGCTGGATGCGGCGCAGAAATCGCCCATCTACAAGATGGCGATTGACTGGAAGATCGCTTTCCCATTGCATCCTGAGTACCGCACCCTGCCGATGGTCTGGTATGTGCCAGCCTTGTCGCCGATTCAGGCCCGCGCCGAGGCCGGGCAAATCGGTATGAACGGCATCATTCCCGATGTCGGCTCCCTGCGGATTCCCTTGAAATATCTGGCGAACCTGTTGACCGCCGGTGATGAAAAGCCGGTCAAGCTGGCGCTGGAGCGGATGCTGGCGATGCGGGCCTATATGCGGGCCAAAACCGTCGATGGGGAAATCCATGAAGAGGCGTTGAAAGCGGTCAATTTGCGCCTCGATCAGGTGGAGTCGATGTACCGCTATCTGGCGATTGCCAACTATGAAGATCGGTTTGTCATTCCGACTTCACACCGCGAATACGCCAGCGCCACTTATGACGCCTTCGGCGAACGCGGCGGCTGCGGCTTCAGCTTCGGCAATGGCTGCTCGCCGGGAACCGATAAAACCAATCTGTTTGGCGGCAAGAAGATCAACGTGCGCCGGGCCAGCCCAATTCGGGTGGAGAAGGCGGAATGAAAACCCTGAAAGTCCTCTCCGCCCTGTTGTGCTATCCGCAGCCGGAGATACAGGCGGCGCTCGGTGAGATGGCCGAAGCGCTCGAGCAGGAACGTGTGCTGCCCGAGCGGGAGCGTCGGGCGTTATGGGCGCTGATGCGGCAAATGGCGCAAACCGACCTGATGGAATTGCAGGAGCGATACATTCGGCTGTTTGACCGGGGCCGGGCGCTGTCGCTGCATCTGTTTGAGCACATCCACGGTGAATCGCGGGATCGCGGCCAAGCGATGGTTGATTTGTTGGAAGTCTATCGCCAGCACGGTTTCGAGCTGAACGCCCGCGAATTGCCCGACTACCTGCCGCTGTTCCTGGAATATCTGGCGCAGCGTCCGGAGAGTGAAGCGCTGGAGTTGCTGGGCGAGGCGCTGCACGTCATTGCATTGCTGGGGGCGCGGTTGGCGGAACGCGGCAGCGATTATCACATCGTGTTCGAGGCGCTTTCCGCGCTGGTCGGTGAGCCAGCGGACATCGCGGATATTCGCCGCCAGGTCGCCGACGAGGGGCCCGATCAGACGGTGGTGAATATGGACCAGATTTGGGAAGAGGAGGCGGTGACGTTTCTGGCGAATCAGGAAGGCTGCGGAATGCATCGACCGATGACCGGTTCGGCGCAGCCAGTGCAATGGGTTCCCCGATCTTCACCGTCACAACCGCCCGCTTATTCCCGGTAAAACCTCCCCTCTCCCGCCAGCGGGAGAGGGGTCGGGGGTGAGGGCCGTTTTCGATTATGCGAGGCAAACGATCATGAGTTACCTGGATACCCTGTTTTTTGGCGTCTATCCCTACCTGGCCGGCGCGGTGTTCCTGTTCGGCAGTCTGGTGCGATTTGACCGTGACCAGTTCACCTGGAAAGCCCATTCCAGCCAGATTTTGAACAAGAAGGACATGCGGCTGGCCAGCAACCTGTTCCATGTCGGCATCATCCTGCTGTTCTTCGGCCACTTCTTCGGCATGTTGACCCCGCCGGAAATCTTGCATGCCGTGGGCGTGTCCGCTAGCGCCAAGCAAGTGCTGGCGGTCGTCGCCGGCACGATCTTCGGCGTCATGTGTTTTGTCGGCTTGACGATGCTGGTGAAGCGGCGGCTGACCGATCCCCGGGTGCGGGCCACCAGCACCAAAATGGACATTTTCATCCTGCTGCTGCTGTATGTGCAGTTGATTCTCGGCCTGCTGACCGTGCCGGTTTCGCTGATGCACCTGGATGGCGGCAATATGCTGCTGCTGATGCAGTGGGCGCGGAATGTCGTGACCTTCGATCCCGCAGAAGCAGTGGCGGCTATCGCGCCGATTGGCTTTCTGTTCAAGTTGCACATGGTGCTGGGCATGACGGTGTTCCTGGTGTTCCCGTTCAGCCGCCTGGTGCATATCTGGAGCGTGCCGGTCACTTACCCGGCCCGGTCTTATCAGGTGGTGCGGCAGCGTTAATCCGCCGCGATTCCTTCCCTCGATGCGGGGGAAGGAATCCTGTTGCTAGCCATCGTCCAAAACAGGACTGATTTTTTGTCACCCAGTCAAGCTGCTTGTCGATCTGATGCTGGAATCCGGTAATACAGCTCGTTCAGCGGCGCTGAACGACCGGGACCGAGGACAATCCGGCAATGTTCGCGCTGCAACTGCTGGGGATGCGCCGCTCCACAGGCATGAGCAATGATCGCCACTTCATGCCGCAGATTTTCCACATAATGCCGCACCCGTTGCGCCTTGTCTTCCGGGTCCAGGCCCCGTTGCAAGCGGAGATTGTGGGTGGTGATGCCTGCGGGACAGGTGTTTTTGTCGCATTGCATGGACTGCACACAGCCAAGCGCGAACAGAAAACCCCGCGCCGAGTTGACAAAGTCCGCACCTACGCACAGCGCCCAGGCCACTTCACCGGGATTGATCAGCTTACCAGAGGCGATCACCCGGATGCGTTTGCGCAAGCCATACTCGATCAGCTTGTCCACGACCAGCGGCAAGCTTTCCTGTAACGGCAGACCGACGTAATCCATCAGGCTCATTGGTGCGGCCCCGGTGCCGCCATCGGCGCTGTCCACCGTGATGAAGTCGGGGGCGTGGTCCAGCCCCTGGCGGACGATGGCTTGGCAAAGATCGTCCACCCCGCGCGGGTCGCCGATCACCCACTTAAAGCCGGTCGGTTTGCCGGTCAGGGTTCGCACCCGGTGGATGAAGTCCAACAGCGCCATGGCATCGGCAATGTCAGGATGACGATTGGGGCTGCGAGAATCCTGACCGACGGGAATCCCGCGAATCGCGGCAATCTCCGGCGTCACCTTGGCCGCCGGCAGAATGCCTCCTTTCCCCGGCTTTGCGCCCTGACTCAGTTTGATTTCAAAAAGGCGCACTTGGGGATGAGCGGCCACTTCGCGCAAGCGGGCTTCGTCCAGACCGCCTTGTCCATCGCAGACGCCATATTTCGCTGTGCCGATTTGGAACACCAGATCAGCGCCACCGGCCAGATGATACGGCGACAGACCGCCCTCGCCGGTGTTCAGCCAGCATCCGGCCCTTTGCGCCCCGGTCGACAGTGCCAGCACTGCTGGCCGAGAAATCGCGCCGTAACTCATCGCCGAGATATTGAAAAAACTACCCGCCGCATAGGGATGAGCGCAGTCCGGGCCGATGACCAGCGGCGGGGCTGCCTCCGGTGCGGTTTCCAGCGCCGGAAAAGGCGCGTTGGCGAACAGCAGGGTGCCAGGTGGACGTAAATCGCGGGTCGAGCCGAAGGGTTGAGTGTTGTCCAGATTCTTCGCCGCCCGATAAACCCACCCGCGCTGGGCGCGATTGAACGGCATTTCCTCGCGATCCATGGCATAAAAATATTGGCGAAAGAACACGCCCAAGTGTTCCATCTGGTAGCGCAATCGCCCGATCACCGGGAAGTTGCGGCGAATGGCGTGTTGAGTCTGAGTGATATCGATGAAGTAGAGAATAGTGAGCAGCAAAACGCCCACGCCGACGGCAAAGACAAATAACGCCGCCATAACCGCTAGAAAGGTTGTAACGAAACCGGATAGATCGAGAAAACTCATGGTCAGCCTCCATTTAATGCAGTCGTCGTCGTAACTACTCAGAATCCTTTTAGATCCTGCCTATTACACACGAGCCTCCCTCTTCCCTTGCGGGGAAGGGAATCTGTTGGCTTTTAGTACTAATAAAATCATTAGGTTGGAGAAGTATGTCATGGACGGCTTTTAAATCTCGTTCACACGCTGAATCTTGGGAATCCGACAGGAGTAGTTTATATCTGAATCACGGATTCCACGGATGAAATTCTTTCTTGTAATCCGCGAATCCATTAGCCGGTGATGCAGATGGAGAGTGTGAGGTGGTGATCAATAATCATCCAATTTGAGGCGGCAACGCCGGTTAAACCGAGAGCCGTATAAGCATGTAGATGGCTACGCCCGCCATCGCTGTAGCGAACAATTTTTGCAGGCAGGGACCAGCGAGATGACGACTCAGGCGCCCACCCAACACCATGCCGCCTAGCCCACCGAGGACGAACAGGGCGGTCACCCCGAGCGCCAGAGACCGTCCCGCCAGCAGATAGGAGGCGCTGCCCGCCGTGCTGATGATGGCAATGATCAACAGCGAAGTGGGCACTGCGCGCTGCATCGGCAGAGACACAACCAGCACCAGGACCGGAACGATGAGGAACCCGCCGCCGACGCCGAACAAGCCGGACAGGAAACCGGTGAAAAAGCCGCTGAAAATCAGTACAACAGTGCAACGAGAGGTCAGGGTTAAACCGCCGGCGGGATTAACCCGGCAGGCGGGGCCGGCCGTTGGCTCAAGCGCGCCATTTCCAGCGCGCACTACCCGGGCTTCGGCAGGACGGCGGACGGCTTGCAGCCACATCCGCGCCGCCACCAGCAACATTAACAGGGCAAAACCGCCCAGGAGAAAATCAGCAGGCAGTTTCGCGCCCAGCGTCGCGCCCAGTGGCGCCCCGATGATGCCCGTCATCCCGAACAGAAGCGCAGCCTTGAGTTCCACTTCGCGCTGCCGCAATCGGACTATCGCTCCGCCCAGGGCGGTAGCGCCTACCGCTATTAATGAGACGCCGACCGCCTCATGCGCGGGCATCGCCAGGCCGTAAACCAGCAGCGGTACGGCGAAAATCGAACCGCCACCGCCGGTCAGTCCCAGCGAGAAACCGATGATCAGGCCAAACAGCAGGCTGATCATGTCCTATGCGCCACTCTCAGCAGGGAGAGGAGGGCGTCTGTAAGATCAGCCGCTGAATTCCTCATAGGCCCGCAAGGCTTCGGCGGCGTACATCAGCGCGGGTCCTCCACCCATGTACACGGCAACGGCCAGCGTTTCGTTGAGTTGTTCCCGCGTTACACCGAGACGCACCAGCGCCTTGACGTGGAACCCGATGCAGCCATCGCAGCGCGCCGTCACGCCAATCGCCAGGGCGATCAATTCCTTTTGTAATTCCGACAAGACGCCCGGCGCCATCGCAGCGTTCGCCATCGTCCCAAAACCCGCCATGGTTCCGTTGGCTTCCTTGCGAAATGCGCCGAGCGCCTGGTTGATATCGCGGGTGATCTGTTTGAAGGATTTACTGCTCATCCGAATTCCCTAAATCGAGGTTTGGAAAAAAGTTGCGGCGTACTCAACGACCGGTTGACTGATCAACTGGGACGAGAACAGTCACAACGGATGGGTCGCGACCGCCAGAAACAGCGGGTATTCCCGCCTGCCTTGGTCGGTCGCTTTCTTCATCAGATAGGCGGTGGAGAAATCCACAGTGTTGAATCCGGCCTGGACCAGTTGCGTCCGCAGCGCCTCCCGGTCAAAACCGCAGTGCCCGGTAAAGCCGGCGCCATGAAATGAACCGTCTTCCTGATCCAGATCGGCGATGCCCAGCCAGCCGCCCGGACGCAGCAGGTCATGAAAAATCCGCAGCAGCCGGTCAACGTCGGCGACATGGTGCAGGGTCATCAGGGTGTAAATCAGATCGTAGCGTTCCACAGGCCGCGGATCGATCGTCAGATCGAGAGCGCATGGATGCAGGTGCGTCAATCCGGCGGCGGCGATCTTTTCTTTCAGCACGGTCAACATGCCAGGCGAATTGTCGGCCAGGGTGATCCGACCCAGATCAGCGCACAGGGCAAAACTTAGCAAGCCCGTCCCGCAGCCGTATTCGAGCGCCTGCCAAGCGGTTGATAGAGGAACCCGCTGGCGGAGCGCGGCCGCAACCGCTTCCGCCCGTTCCTGTTTGACGGGATCGGTGTCCCAGGTTAGGGCCTTGTCATTGAAATCCATCAGTCATCCCAATTCCAGCACGTCGCCATTGCCTACGAACAGATTCGTTTGTGAACCATTTCGGGCGCTTCCGCGCAGGACGGGAATGCCGACGTCCAGCATCTTCTCAACCGCCGTGCGTCCGGTGCAGTGGTTGCAGGCCACTTTGGCGATGCCATACCCGTTCAAAGCGTGGACGACCTGATCCCGCGCTTCATCCCAGTCTTCCAGCGGCGAAATATGCAGCCCACCATAGATCGCGTGAATCCGCTCGCCGCCGGTGAAGGTCTGACGGGCGTAGTTCAGCAGGTTGAGTACCCCGCCGTGACCGCAACCGGTGACCATCGCCATACCCTGATCGGCAAGGTGAGCGTACAGCACATTTTCGCCATCGACCCTCAACAGGGTATGCATCGGGAAATTGACCAGCGCCAGACCGGAAAACAATATCAGCGGTTGATTGACGGGAACCGTGACGACCTGGCCGGTATGCCCCTGCCGCCGGATCAGGTCGAACCCGGCGGGATGGAAACCTGCGGGGACATAGATCGTGAGACCGGGAGCGTGCTTGAGGGTCGAACCGATCCCCCAGAAGTGATCGAAATGCTCGTGGCTGATGACCAGCGCTTCGATCTGATCCTGTTGCAACAACTGGTCGATGCCCTCCTCGGCAAAGCGCCGGTCCATCCACGCGGGATTCCATCCGGTGTCAAACAGCAGACGGCGCACCGCGCCATCGGTCGCCTCCGCCTCCAGCAGCGCCGAAAAACCGGCGGCATTGTCGCTATGCAGCGGCCCGAACGGCGGCCAGGGAATCGTGTATTGATCAGTTTCAGCACCTCCCGCGTCCCGGATGTCGCCAAATACGGTGGCCGTGTCAAACCAGCCGGTTTCAGAAACACAGCGAATCTTCAACCGTTGCAGGACGCCGATATCGAGCAATTGCGAAGTGGACATGACGATAACCCTCCTTCGGATGGAATCAGGGCTGACTTGGGGACAGGGACGGGAGGCAGACCGAATCCTCGGGTGAGGCTCAGGCCGGCGCTGACGTTCGAATCAGGTGATCAAAGGCCGATAGCGAAGCCTTTGCCCCTTCGCCCATCGCGATGATGATCTGCTTGTAGGGCACCGTGGTGCAGTCGCCGGCCGCGAACACGCCCGGCGCGGAGGTATGGCCCTTATCATCGATGATGACCTCGCCGAACCGGGTCAGCTCGATCGTCCCCTTGAGAAAATCGGTGTTCGGCAGCAGGCCGATTTGTACGAAAATGCCTTCGAGTTCGAGCCAGTGCGTTTCACCCGTAACCCGGTCCTTGTACATCAGGCCGCTGACTTTGTCGTCGCCGGTTACTTCTGTAGTTTGCGCGCTTTTGATCACTGTGGCGTTGGGCAGGCTGTAGAGCTTCTTTTGCAGCACCGCGTCGGCGCGCAGATCATCTGCGAATTCTAGCAACGTGACGTGACTGACGATGCCGGCCAGGTCAATGGCGGCTTCGACGCCCGAGTTACCGCCGCCGATCACCGCCACACGCTTGCCCTTGAACAGCGGGCCGTCGCAATGCGGGCAGTAAGCCACACCCTTGCCATTGAATTCCTTTTCGCCGGGCACGTTCATGTTGCGCCAGCGCGCGCCAGTGGCGAGGATGAGGGTTTTCGCCTTTAGCGCGCCGCCGTTTTCCAACTGCACTTCGGTCAGCGCGCCCGGTGCGATTTTTACGGCGCGCTGGTGATTCATGACATCAACTTCGTACTGTTTGACGTGCTCCTCCAGCGCCATCACCAGCTTGGGGCCTTCGGTTTCCTTCACCGAAATAAAGTTTTCGATGCCGAGCGTATCCATGACTTGGCCGCCGAAGCGTTCGGCGACGATGCCAGTACGGATGCCCTTGCGCGCCGCATAGATCGCCGCCGCCGCGCCCGCCGGGCCACCGCCGACCACGAGCACGTCGAACGGTTCCTTGGCCGACAATTTCTTTGCATCGCGCGCCGCCGCTCCGGTATCGGCTTTCGCCAGAATTTCGCCGAGTTCCATGCGGCCCTGGCCAAAGAGCTGGCCATTCAGGAAGACCATCGGCACCGCCATGACTTGGCGTTCTTCGACTTCCTGCTGGAACAGCGCGCCGTCGATCATGGTGTGGCGGATATTGGGGTTGATCACCGCCATCAGGTTCAGCGCCTGCACCACTTCCGGGCAATTGTGGCAGGACAGTGAAACGTAGGTCTCGAAGTTAAATTCGCCTTCGAGGTTGCGGATTTGCTCGATGACTTCGGGTTCGGCCTTGGGCGGATGACCGCCGACCTGCAATAGCGCGAGAATCAGCGAGGTGAATTCGTGGCCCATGGGCAGGCCGGCAAAGTGCACACCCAGGTTGGCGCCCTTGCGGTTCAGCGAAAACGACGGCTTGCGCTGGGCGTCGTCGCGGACTGCGGTGAGTGTGATCTTGTCGGTCAGGCCGATGAGATCGTTGAGCAGGGCCTGCATTTCCCGCGACTTGTCGCCATCGTCGAGCGAGGCGACGATTTCGATGGGCTGCGTGACTTTTTCCAGATAGGCTTTGAGTTGCGTTTTGATGTTGGCGTCGAGCATGGCGATTCCGTCCGAAAGATAAGGAGTGATGTCCGCCGCGATGCGGCGCGCCTAAAAAACAGCCGGCATGAAGCCGGCTGTGGAGCTGACATTCCGGGCGGTGGGCACCCGGAAACAGGGCAACGGTTTAAATCTTGCCGACCAAATCCAGCGACGGCTTCAGGGTGGCTTCGCCTTCCTTCCACTTGGCCGGGCACACTTCGCCCGGATGGGAAGCGACGTACTGGGCGGCCTTGACCTTGCGCAGCAGCTCGGCGGCGTCGCGGCCAATGCCCAGATCATGAATTTCCGCAACCTTGATCTGGCCTTCCGGGTTGACCACGAAGGTGCCGCGCAGCGCCAGACCCTCTTCCTCGATCATCACGTCGAAACCACGGGTAATCGCGCCGGTGGGGTCGCCGATCATCGGGTAATGAATCTTCTTGATCGTGTCCGAAGCGTCATGCCAGGCCTTGTGCGTGAAATGGGTGTCGGTCGAGACGGAGTAGACTTCGACGCCCAGCTTCTGGAATTCCGGGTACAGATCGGCCATGTCGCCCAGTTCGGTCGGGCAGACAAACGTGAAGTCCGCCGGGTAGAAAAAGAACACGGACCACTTGCCCTTCACGCTGGCGTCGGTGACCTCGACGAACTTGCCGTTGTGGTAAGCCTGGGCCTTGAAGGGTTTGATTTCGCTGTTGATGATGGACATTTCATGTTCTCCGGGTGGTTGATGGAACGGTCAGGTCAAACTTGATGGAGCACAGTGTAGGCGTGAGCGTCGAATTGATCTAATTGATTCTATGAATACCGCCTATTGCGTAACCCTATCAGACTGGCGCCGCGCGCCCGCCCGTCTCCAGGCGACAGTACGACCGCTTTATTGTAACGATTTCTTGAGGCTCAGGCATGGTGGTGGTGATGATTGGCGCCGTGATCGCAGGAGCCTGCGCCGCTGGTCAGCGTTCCTTGCAAGTAGGCGGCAACCGCCCGGTCGGGATCGGTTTCCGCGGTCATCAGGACCGCGATGCCTTTAGCCGCAAGGCGTTGCTGCAATCCCGGCCCCATGCTGGCCGTAATCAGCGCCTGTACGTCGTCTAGCGGATGCGGTTCGTGCGGCGGGCTTTCATGAAAGGATTGAG
>Ga0209573_1004393_pt1 | contig 13951 bp, 12 predicted proteins | sample TNRBio252014_DNA_FD_185870 | JGI IMG/M metagenome (GOLD analysis project Ga0209573, IMG submission 185870) | Wastewater treatment Type I Accumulibacter community from EBPR Bioreactor in Madison, WI, USA - TNR Reactor_6/25/2014_ DNA (SPAdes)... | ecosystem: Engineered > Bioreactor > EBPR >...
GTTCAAATCTGCTCGTGGCGGGCATCAGTCTGATCACATAGAGCGGCTCCGACGGATCGAAGCCGGTCAGCACATCCGGACCGATCTCCTGCAGTCGCACTGCCTTGATCGCAAGTTGCTCTCTCGCGACAGCCACCAGAACCAGGATTCCCGCCAGGGGCGTCACCGGCCAGTACCGGCCCTCACGCTCTTGACCAAGGAATTCGCCATAACTGCGCGCTTCGGCAAACAGCTCACTATCCCACAATATGATGTCCGGCCCGATGATTGCCCGGGCGGCTTCGATCACCCGATCATTCTCGCACAAATCCAGAAAGCTCCACGGATCGGTCAGGCCAATGCAATGTCCCCATGGGTTGTGAATCCCCGATAGCCTTTCCTGGCGGATATTCCCCTTTTTGGCGACAATCCGGGCGACCGCCTCGTTGACTGGCAGACGCGCCGGTATCAGCGAACTCCGGCCCGCCAGATCGAGATGATCGGAGACGGCCAACGTCATGAAGGCACCGTCACGCAGCGGCCACGGCCATAATTGCTCTCGGCAACCACCCCGTTCTCGTAAACCACATCACCGCGAGAGACGGTCATCACCGGCCATCCCTTGAGAGTCCAGCCTTCATAGATGCAGGTGCCTTTGCCGGTGTGAGCGACCGTGCGCTCCTCGTCGAGATCGATCAACACAAGATCGGCGTCGAAACCTACGTCGATATGGCCTTTGCGCGGCCACAGACCAAAGCGCCGTGCCGGGTTGAACGAATTGAGTTCCACCAGGCGGCTGAGCGGCAGACCGCGCTGATGCACGCCGAAATGCAGCATCAGCGACAATTCCCAGGGGAAGCTGACGACGCCTGGGAATTCCGTCCACAGATCCTCAAGCTTCTTGGGCAGAAACGGCACGTGGTCGGTTCCCAGACTGTAGACTGAGCCGTTGAGCATACCCGCCCAAAGACCTTCGAGTTCGTTGCGGTCACGCAGTGGCGGCGAAATCTTGGCGCGCATGTCGAGATCTTCGTCGTAGCAGGTGCGCGTCAGATAGTGCGGACAGGTTTCGACTGTTACCTTGACGCCCCGCGCCTGCGCTTCGGCGGCCAGAACCGGGCCCATGCCGACCGAAGTATGGACCAAATGCAGTGAGCATCCGGTCTTCTCGGCCAGGAAGATCATCCGCCGGATGGTCTCAACTTCGCAGAAGGCCGGCCGCGATTCTGTGTAGGCTCCGAGATCCTGACGGCCGGTCGCAGCGATTTCCTTCTTGATCCACGAGGCGATCTGGGTGTTTTCGCAGTGAACATTGATGACGCCGCCTGGAACCTTGGCAAGAATTCGCATTGCCGCATAGACCCAGCCGTCCGTCGCCGGCACGATGCCGATCGGATTATCCGGCTCGTAGCCGAAATAGCACTTGAACGACTTCACGCCGGTCTTGGCGATGATTTCAGGAATCTCGGCGATATGTTCCTCACGCTGGATGCCAAAGTGGAAACCAAAATCGATAACCGAGTTTTCCTCGCCGAGCGCTTTGCGCTCCTCATAGAACGGAAGATACGATTCCTTGAGATTGCGAATGTAGAGCAGTGCGGTGGTCACGCCGCCGGAAGCCGCCGCCGCGGTCTCGGTTCGCATGTCTTCTGCGAATGGAAACTTGACGCCCAGATGGCAGTGCGGGTCGATCAGACCCGGCATCAGCACCCGGCCTTCAGCATCGATAATGCGGGTCGCATCCGGCAATGACGCATCTGATCCGGTCAGAACGATCTTGCCGTCCTTGACCGCGACGCCGCCATGAAATTCGCCATCATGACGCACGACCCGCGCATTCTTGATAACCAGATCCGCTTTCATGATTTCTGCTCCAATATGCCTTCGATACGTCTTGAGATCCCGCTCCACTGGCTGCGTCCCACAGTAATTGGCGCACGGGAACCCATGCCCCGCGCCCACACTGTCTTCAGTCCAAGTTGAGCCGCCGCATCACGGTCGATCGTGCCGGGGGGCGCCGCGACATCGACCAGCAACGCATGCTTGGGCAGGAGCATAAGCTGATCTTTTTCGAGCAGCCGCTTCGGCACGCTGCCGATGACAATATCCATCTTCGGCAGATACTCGGACAGTTGTTCAAGCGTCAGCGATTCTGCGCCTGCCGCATAGGCGGCGGCGCGCTGGACCGGGTTGCGCGCGGCGACGTGTACGTAAGCGCCAAGCCCGACAAGCGTATTGGTCAGCAGCGAGCCAATCGTACCCTGTCCGACCAGGCATATATTGGCTTTGTGGATCGTGATCTGGGTGTTCTCGATGATCACCTTGAGCACGCCCTCCACGATCGCAGGCCCGCGAAGCAGCATCAGGTCGACGTCCCACTCATACTCATGCAGCGTGATGCCGAGCGCTTCGCAGTGGCTTTTGAGATTGGCGTCGCCCCACCCAAGAATGATGTGGCCTGGCTTGTTCATACCGGCGAGCATCTCACGTGTCGGGATGATCTTCTCCGGATTCTTCGGCGCAAACAGCGCGCCTTCCGCAGTGATTCCCGGAATCGGAAATAGTGCAATGTCAGCGCCTTTCAGCGCGTCTGCTGCATCCTTCGCGTGATAAACGCCGTCGATACCTTCTTCCGGCCATGGAAAACCGTAGGCGCGAACGGTCGCGCCAGCACGCACAGCGCAGCGGGCGATTTCCTGTTCGCGAGCGTCACCCGCAACAACCGCGATAACAATGTTTTTCCCGATCATTGCGCCCTCACCTTCTGAATCACCTGATCTTTAGACATGCCACCGATGCCCATCGCCTCGGCGGTGCGCCCGCCTTTGCGATAGTCGGTTCCGACGGCAATTTGGGCGAGGCCGTAAAGCGAGTGCGCCACAGGCGTGTTGACGCCGGCTATCCTGGCGAACTCGAGGAACGGCAGGAGACCGTGGCCGAAATCTTCCTTATAGTAGCGATATTCAAGCGAATCCGGCCCCTTGATGCGTTTGTTGGCCTCTCCGCCCGATATCGCGGCGCGAAAATCGCTTGTGTCGGTGACATCGGCTTCGACGGTGCCGAGCAGCTTCATTTCCTCGATCAGATTGGGAAGGTCATGCCCATACGCTTTGGCGACGGCCAGCCGTTCATCGTCAAGCTGCTTCATGACACGGGCGACGCCCGGGGTCATGGCGTCGACGTAGAAGGTGAAATTGCCGCCAGTCGCCTCAACCCAGGCCGCAGCCAGAACGGCGCCTGGCGGGTGCAGGATCATATTCACGTTGGAAAGATCTGATGCAATGACGTCGGTCACAGGCGTCAAACCGGCGTAGAGTTGCCCGGCGATCGCGATCGCCTCGGAGCCGCCCTTGAGCGCGGCGGCCTTGAGTTGTTTGGCGCGGCCGGACACGGTGACGCCGTCAGGACGATATTTGCGCGCGACATAGGTTAGCGTCGAGAATTCGACCACCGGCGGCGCGGCCCGGCCCGTGCGTGAGAACGTCTCCGCAAATTCCAGCGCGCCACCTGTGTGACCCGGATTAAGGACCACCAGCTTGTTCGACGGCCAGCCGGCGGCGGCCAGAGATGCGGCAATGGCCGAATGCGAGAAGGTCGGCAGCACGACCACCGCAACGTCAACGCCATCGATCGCAGCCTTTAGGTCGGTAGTGATCAGAGCTGGCCTTGCCAGACCCTCCCCAAGCACGCCCTCATAGGCGACCCCGCCCAACCTGACATGTGGCTGAAGCGTCTCTGCCGAACGGGCCCAGAAATGCACTTCATGTCCGCCCTGGGTCAGCTCCGCGACCGAGGCTGCACCGCCCGCGCCCGCGCCCAATACTGCAACTTTCATACTCTCCTCCGGGGCAGAGCGACGGCCATTCGGACGCACAATCTCGTGCGCAGAACGGGTTGCCCTTCCCGTTCCGCATACCAATTGATTGCCATCGATTAATTTGATCACACTTTATGATCACAATTAGAATTGTCAAGCGGTAGAATGTTCTCGCGAGGTTCAGGCAGCCTGATGTTTTAGCCCGGCTGCTTCTATGCCGGCGATGGCCGCAATTTCGTCATTGTCGGACGTGTCGCCGGTGATTCCGACAGCGCCTATGAGTTCGCCCGCCGCATCGCGGATCAGCACGCCGCCAGGCACCGGCACTATCCGGCCCCCCGAAACAGCATTGAGCCCTTCAACAAAATGCGGACGTTCCTTCGCCGCCTGATCGAGCCAGCGCGAACCCATGCCGACTGCCAGCGCACCATAGGCTTTGCCGGTGGCGATCTCGGCTCGTAGCATTGAGGCGCCGTCCTGCTTCTGGAAGGCTTTGAGGTGACCGCCTGCGTCAAGCACAGCCACGGTCAGGGGCTTCAGCTTTAGTTCGGCGCCTTTGGCGAATGCTGCTGTAATGATCATATTGGCAGTTATCAGCGTCAGTTTGGTCATGTTTTTCTCCTTGGGAGGTAGATGGCGGTCGGGAAGACGCCATTCGTCGTCTCGGTTCCCGGGTCAGGCCGCTAATGCGGCGTCAACGCGGAACTCGCTTGATATGGTTTCGGCGATCATCTGGGCAGTGGCTGCGGAAAGGGTCCAGCCGAGGTGGCCATGGCCGGTATTGTAGAATACGCCGCGCTGGCGGCCCTTGCCAACTCTCGGCAGCATATTCGGCATCATCGGTCGAAGACCCGCCCAGGGCACAACACGATTGGTGTCTACGCCGGGAAACAACATGCGCGTCCAATCGACAAGCGGCTTGACGCGATCATCGCGGATGTCGCGGTTGGAGCCGTTGAATTCAGCAGTGCCGGCAACACGAAAACGCCCTGCGCCGAGGCGGCTTGTGACGATTTTGGCGCGGTCATCAAGCAGGCTGACCCAGGGAGCAGCTGTCTGGCTACGCTCATCTTCGAGATGCACCGTGATGGAATAGCCCTTGACTGGATAAATGTTCACCCGGTCACCAAGCATTGCAGCAAAATGGCGGCTGGCGGCGCCAGCGCAGACAACGATGCCGTCCGCCTCCACGACACGGCGTTCTGTCTGGTCACCGGCGTCATTTGAGGTGTAGTCGATTCGAAACTTTCCGTCCCTTGCTATCCGCTCGACATTGGCGTCGAACACGAAACGCGCCCCGCGCCGCTCGCAAGCTTTTGCGAGACCCGATGTGAACTTGTGGATGTCGCCAGTGGAATCGGATGGCGTGAAAAAGCCGCCGTGGAATTCGCCGTGCAGCGTAGGCTCAATCGACCTCACTTCCTCCGCCGTTACCGGATAGCGGTCAAGGCCGCCTTCAACCAGCATCGAATTGACCTTCAACGCATGCTGAAAACTCTGCTTGTCCCAATAGAAGTGCAGAATGCCGCGGCGCACGTGGTCAAAATCAATATTTTCTCGCTCCGCTATGGCGAACAGGTGCTTGCGTGCGGAAATGGCCAGTCGCGTCGTGTGCACCGTATTGTCGCGGTAATTCGCTATGTTGGACACAAACTCCGCCAACCAGGCATATTTGTGCCAGGTCGGCTTTGGGTTCATCAAAAGCGGCGCGTCGCTGCGCAACATCCATTTGATGCCCTTGAGCATCGTCGACCAGTGATTCCAGACTTCGGCGTTACTGGCCGACAATTGCCCGCCATTGGCGAAGGAGGTCTCCATCGCAGCATAGCGCTGACGCTCGAGAACCGTGACGGTATAGCCGCGTTCCAGAAGGGCATAGGCAGTGGTGACGCCGGTGATTCCGGCGCCGATAACGGCAATATGAGGCATTTCACTCTCTCCGCAAACAAAGTTGGGTGTGGGCCGCAGCCCGTTTTTCCCCAATCTGTCGCTGTACCTGAGAGCTTAACCGCGCAGACAAGGCTGGCGTGGTTTTCCCCTTCGGTGGACGCTCCAGGCGCCTCTCTCCAGATCGTTCAACTGCACGGTCTCTTTTGCCTGAGAGTTTCCTGGGGGGTTGCTCCGTCGGCGCCGGCCGGTTTCATTGTGACAGCGGCCGATCTCTCCCATGCAGCCATGTGAACGCGTCATTCTCAGCTGTCGCCAGGTCGTTCCCTCACAAGAGCTCCGGAACGGCCGGCGTCAGTTGCCTTCGTCGTATAGTGTCGTCGTCGTCTCAACATCATCCCCGTGCAGACCAGCGCGCATCACAGCGGCAGCGGCCAGTTCGCGGGCCTTGTGGCGAATGGCAGCCTCGTCAACACCGTGAACCTTGCCATCCGCGTAGACCGCCTTGCCGTCGACCCAGGTCTGGGTGATCGAAGCCGTTGACGCTGAAAAGACCAGCGCCTGCAGTGGATCATAGAATGGCGTCCACTCGACATGATCGAGGTCGAACAGGATGAAATCCGCCTTCTTGCCAATCTCCAACGAGCCGATCTCGTCGTCCCACATCAGGGCGCGCGCGCCTTCGATAGTTGCGGCGCGCAAAGCATCGCGGGCAGTAAAAATGTCGGGCTTGAGCCGCGCGTCCTTGAACATGCCGGCCACAACGAGAATCTGCCGCATCAGATTCATATTGCCTGCAGCCGACACGCCATCAGTGCCAAGACCAACCTTTACGCCAGCCCTGACCATCTCGGGATATTTGCCAATCGATGTGGCGCCCTTGCCAAGCTTGAACGAGGAGCATGGGCAAAAGGCGACGCTGGCGCCGCGTTCCGCCAGCAGTTTGACCTCTTCATCCGAAACGGCTGCGCCATGGGCAATGACGAGGTTCTTGCGGATGCCGCCGGCTTTGTCGATCCGGGTGATCGGCCAGCAGCCATATTTGCTTTCACAGACCTTGGCCTCCTCGATTGAGGTCGCCAAATGATAGGTCGTGCCTACACCCAGCCTTTCGGCCAGCGCGACTGCGCCGACATGCAGTTCGAGGCTGCAGGGCTCCTTACCTTCAATGTTGACCCAACAGCGAGCGCGGCCACCAAGCGCGTTGTTATAGCGCAGAACGTTCTCCTCAAGAACCTTCAGCGCCGTCTGCGCATCGGGGAAGAAATGATGCTCGGCCATTTCCTCGGTCCAGCCGCGCGGCAGTTCGGCCGGTCTGTTATCTGCAGCATGGCGACCGGTGATGCCGCGAATGCCTGTCTTCTCCATCGCGCGAATGACGATGCCCGGATCATATTGCGAACCCATGTCGAGAAAACAGGTGGTGCCGCAGCGCAACATCTCGGTGATGCCAAGCAGCGCACCCCAATATTCATCTTCCTCGGTAATGTGGGCGTAAAACGGCTTCGCCCAATGGAACACCCATGCGCGCGTGTTCAGATTGTCAGGGAAGACCGCGCGCGACAGCGTCTCGGAAAGATGCACATGGCTGTCAACGAAACCGGGACACATGCCAAGCATTTTCCCATCGATCACCTTGTCGAAGCTTTTACCCTTTTGGCGCGCCGCCACCTCACTCGCAGGACCGATATCCGCTATGCGGTCGTCCTCGACGACGACGCTTGCGTTGCGCAATACCGTATCGTCCTTGTCGACGGTGAAGGCGAAGTTCAGATTTTCGATCAGCGTGCGCATGCGGCTCCAACCAATGTTCTATGCACGGACTATCCACATCGCGCCGCCGGTCCGTGGGGGCGGCGCTGCCAGCGCTCTTCTACGGGACTAGCGATCGATCAACTACTCAATCGCCGGCCCGCCAGCGGCGTTATTCAGGCGACGGCTTTGACCTTGCCGCCCTGTCTGGCGGTTCCGCAAAGGATCAGCTTGTCGGTATCTGCATAGTCAGACAAAAGCTTCGAACCATTCGAGGTCACCAGCAGCATGTCCTTGTTCTGCATGCCATAGCCATAACCTGTGTCATAGCAGAGTGGTTCAAAGCCAAGCACCATATTCTCCTCCAGAACGGCGTCGCTGCCCGGCTTTCCGAGCACCGGCGTCAGACCGAGATAGGGATCCTCGTGCAAATGCAAACCGATGCCATGTCCGACGAACGAGATCGGCGGCAGGTTCAGTTTAGCCAGTTTGGCGATGAAGGCGTCGTAGATCTCGCGGCAGCTCGAACCCGGCTTCACCTTCTCCATGATGTCATATTTGCACTCCACCAGATGCGACCAGATTGCATCGGCCATAGGCGGCGCTTCGCCGACAATCGCTGTGCGGCACACACCAGCCTGATATCCGTTGATCACCGAGAATATCTCGACACGGCAGACATCGCCGCGCTTGAGAATGCGGTCTGAAGGACCGACATTCGGCAGGACAGAGCGCTCGCCGGTGGCGACAATCAAGAGTTTGAAATGCTCTGCGCCTAGCGAATACACGTTGCGCGTCAGGTGGCCGGCAATATCCATCTCGGAATCGCCGGCGTCCACTACGGCCAGCGTATCCGTAATGGCCTGGTCGGCTATGCGCGACAGTTTGCTGAGCAGCGCAACTTCTTCCGCCGTCTTTATTTGCCGTAGCCGCGCCAGAATTGACTCGGCGTGTTCAAAGCGCGCGCCGGGCATCGCCGCGATCAGGCGCGCGAAGTCGCCTGCCGGCAGATAGTCCATCTCAAGGCCGATGCGAGCTTTGCCCAGGCCAAGACCGGTAAGCTGGTCGGCCAGCACGAGCATGGGATCATCGGAGAACTCGGCCCAGATGCGCGCCTGCATATCAGGCAGGCGGCGCTTGATCGTCGAGGCCTCCATATCAACGCCGAAGATCGCTGTGCGTCCGTCCGCCGTGACAATTGTCATTGCATGCCGGTGACGGATCAGCGGCTGTGAGGGGACGACGAAGCCCGCAGTATAGGCGAAGTTCTCTGGCGACGAGCAGATGATTGCGTCGAGCCCATGCTTCGCCATTGCTCCGACTTGCTTGGAGACAATCTCTGCCCGCATGATGTATTCCTCTCGTGAGTTTCTGACTGGCCGTTAATCGCGTACGCGGTATTTCTCGACCTTGGCTAGGTCGACATCAATGCCCATGCCCGGGCCGGACGGCACAACAATCGCGCCATCGACCACCTGCATCGGTTCGACCAGCAGGTCATCCTTGTAATAGATGCCGCCTACCTGGCCATGCTGCGCCTCGGCCGGGGTGGAGATCGGGATAACGCATGAAAGCGTTACCGCCGGCGATGCGGCGGCCACCTGGACATTGGCGAGGTTACCGATACCCGTTTCAATCGAACCATTGACGTTGCAGATGATGCCAGCGGCGCGGCAAACGGCTCCGACTTCCATCGCCTTGTAGAGACCACCGGCCTTGGTTGTGTAGATCGAAATGATCTGAATGCCGCCATTCTGGATGATCTGGACCGCGTCATGGGCGTTCCAGGCAGACTCATCAGCCATAACAGGCGCATCGATGCGGCGGCCAACCTCGGCGATGCGCTCTATTCCCATGACCGGCTGCTCGACATATTTCAGCCGGTATTTTTCCATCTGGCGTACGGTCTGCACCGCTTCACCGGGCATCTTGTAGCCCTCGTTGGCGTCCACGCAGATTTCCATCGCCTCACCCGCCGCCTCGCGAACAGCAGCAACCATCTTCACATCGCGAGCCGGATCAACCCCGATCTTCACCTTGATGGTCTTGATGCCTTCTGCAGCAAGTTTGGCCGCCTCGGCCTTCGCTTCCTCGATCGAGATCAGTCCTATCGAATGGGTAACGGCAACCTTGTCGCGCGCCTTGCCGCCGAGCAGCGTATAAACAGGCACATTGAGCCAGCGGCCAGCAAGGTCATAGGCAGCGAATTCAACCGCTGCCTTGGAATATGGATAGCCGCGAATGATCGCATCCATGCGGGCATGCAACTCGGCGAAGTTGCCGAGCTCAACGCCTATGACCGCCGGCGCCAGATAGGTTTCAATAACGCTACGGGTGATCATTGCAGACTCGCCGAAGTAGCGGCCGAACTCGCCGCCCCAGTCTTTGAGCGCTGGGGCCTCGCCCCAGCCCACCCTGCCGTCGCTGTCGGTCATCTTGACCATGACATAGCGGCCAATGACTTCAGTGAGACCCGCCCATTTGTGTTCCCGGCGCGTTGGCAGTTGAACAATCAGCGTTTCAATGGACTTGATCGTGGGCACCGGCCTTACCTTTTTCTTGTCAGCGCAGGAACATATCCTTACACTGCGATCATCTACTGTGATCACACTTTATGATCATATTCAGGGATGTCAAGCGATCTGCCGACTGAAATTTGGCGCAGCCGGGGCCGGCCGCGATGAGATGGATAAAACGGAGGCACAGATGATCATCGAAGCTACAAATTATTTTGCGGCTGAGGGCATGGCTGGCGAAGTGCTCGCACAACGCCGTAGCTCGACTGAGATCAGGCGCAAGCTTGGCCTCGAGCCCGGACGCATCCTTGTCCGGCTGGAAGGAAATGGCCCGGACGTTCGGTGGGAATGCAGTTTCGCCACGCGAGCGGCTTACGATGCGGACCGGGAAGCGAGAGCAAATTCACCCGAATTCGAGTCTGCGCGAAAGGAGATGCACACACTGTTGCAGCGGTTCGAGCGGCATGTCAGTGAAGTTGACGAAGCCTCCGCCTGAAGGCTCAATTGACGAGATGAGAATTGGCGACCGGCACCCGGCGCTGGCAGGTTAATACTCTAACGACCGACAAAAACGCGGCGGCGGGCGCTTTCGATATGCGCCTGCATGCGCTCACGGGCGAGGTCCGCGTCGCCATTGCGGATCGCCTCGAATATGGCGCCGTGTTCGCTGTTGGCAGTGGCCAGCCGCACCGCCGCCGGGCGCGTCGAAAGCGTGGCCGCAATCGAGATGCCGATGCGGATCGCCCGCGTGACCGACTGGATCGTGCGGACAAAATAATCATTCTCGCTGGCCTGCGCGACGGCGATATGAAAGGCGATGTCCTCGTCGGCGCCCAGACCGCCATTGGCGATGCAGCGGTCCATCTCCTTAAGCGTCGCCCCGATATCGTCGATGCGGGCCCTGGAACTGCGCGCAGCCGCCAATCGGGCGGCTTCGCCTTCGACGCCTACGCGAAATTCATAGCAGCGCTGGATGTCGGCGATGGAGCCGGGTTCGGCGAATTCCAGAACCTGCTGGCTGGGCGCGCCGATCACCCGCGTGCCGGCCCCCTGTTTGGACGCCACCAGCCCGTCAATGCGCAGGCGCAGCAGCGCTTCGCGAATTACGGTGCGCGAAACGCCAAACGTATCGGCCAGTTCAACCTCGGTAGGCAGCCGGGTTCCTTCCGGCCACTCGCCGGAAGAGATCCGCTCATAGACCTTCTGGTAGACCGCATCGCTGAGCGTCCCCCCGGCTGCTACCCCCAAGGTTGTCTTCGTGTCCTGAGCAGCGGTTACGGCCATCACTGGTCGCCCTTTATGCGTTGGTGCGAGATCAGGCGGCTTTCTGGCAGGTCTGGTTCAACGCGACAAGGGCGGCGACCGCTTCGCGCACTCTCGGGCGATCGGCCTCGGCCACATTGCCTGCCATTGGCAGGATCGGACCCATATCCGCAATGCCGGACAGGGTAACCGCATCATGCATTACGGAAAATCCGTTGATTGCGGCGCGCACTCTCTCGAAATGCAAGAATGGCTGCGACAGCCGTGCCGCTTCAGCGCGGTCGCCTGCACGATAGGCGTCAAGGATCGCCATTGAAGCAGCCGGCGCAATACAAACCCCGCCCGAAGTGAAGGTGCGCACATTGTAGTGCGGCAAATGCACGTGGATCGGCGTCTCGCCCATGCCGCTGGCGATATTGCCGGACCCTATCGCGCTGCAAAGGTCTGACAAATACGCATCACCGGCCGGGTCCTGGCGTTCGACCGCATATTTGACGAAGCACACCGCGCCATCGTCCATGAGGGCGGCGACCCGGTCCGGAGCAAGATAGTTCTCGCGCTTGATGTAGAGAATCAGCGGCTTTCCAAGCGAATCTGCCGCCGCGCGCAGAGCTTTCTCGATTCCGGATGGCTGGGTGGGAAATGTCATCGGCAAAGCCATCACACCGGCAAATTTACGATCCCGCAAAAGCTTGGATTCGTCCAACAACTTTCCAAAATCCGGACCAATCGAGGGAATGACGTCGGTTTCCGGTGCGGCTGTATCTGACAGAAAATCCATCAACGCAGCAAAACGCCCACGATCGTAATGGTACAGATTGGCGTTGCCGCCATAAAGCAAAGCGCCAACGCCTCCCGATTCTATGTGCTTGATCAATTTACGGTTTTCGTTCTCTGCAAGCTCCAGGCCGCTGGTCCATGCGACGGGCGGAACCGCCACGACGGTCCGGCCAAGGCGGGAAGCGATCGGGTGTTGCGACATATTTAAAGCCTCTCTCTGCATTTTTTTCTTGCATAGTTTGGTATAATGATTTTGTAAATATCAATAGATTGTATAACAACTTTCAATGCGCTATACGCCGTCTCGTCAAAGGAGACACAATGCCAGATAAACCCGATCAACTGCGCAGCCACCGATGGTTTGGCGTGAACGATCTGCGTTCGTTCGGCCATCGGTCGCGCCTGCTTCAGATGGGCTACGAGCGCGCCGACTTCATGGGCAAGCCGGTGATCGGCATCTTCAACACATGGTCGGACATCAACCCCTGTCATGCGCACTTCAAGGTGCGCGTGGAGGAGGTCAAGAGAGGCATCTGGCAGGCCGGCGGTTTTCCGCTCGAACTTCCGGCCATGACCTTGTCGGAGCCATTCCAGAAGCCGACAACCATGCTCTACCGAAACCTCCTTGCGATGGAGGTTGAAGAAGGCGTCCGGTCCTACCCGATCGACGGCGCGGTGTTGATGGGCGGCTGTGACAAGACCGGGCCGGCCCTGTTGATGGGCGCCATCTCGGCTGGCGTGCCCGCCCTTTTTGTACCTGCAGGGCCAATGCTGCGCGGTAACTGGCGCGGCGGAATCCTTGGTTCGGGATCGGATACCTGGAAATACTGGGACGAAAAGCGCGCGGGCAATATCAGCGAGGCCGACTGGCGCGAGATCGAAGGCGGCATCGCCCGTTCGCACGGCACCTGTATGACTATGGGCACCGCCGCCACGATGATGTCCGTCATCGAGGCGCTCGGTTTCTCGCTACCGGGCTCATCAAGCATACCGGCGCCCGATTCCAACCATCCGCGCATGGCCAGTGACTCGGGGCGTCGCATTGTCGAAATGGTTTGGGAGGATCTTGTTCCTGCCCGCATCCTGTCGCAGGCGTCGATTGATAACGCCATTACCGTTCATCAGGCGATGGGCGGATCGACAAACGGGATCATCCATATCATCGCTCTGGCGCGGCGCGCCGGGCTCGAATTGACTCTCGACCGATTTGACGAAATTTCACAGCGCGTTCCGGTTCTCGCCAATGTCAGGCCATCCGGGCAATTCCTCATGGAGGACTTTTTCTATGCCGGCGGCCTGCGGGCGCTGATGTCGGAACTTGGTGAACTGATCGACCGGACCTGCCTCACCGTCACAGGCAAGTCGATCGGAGAGGGTCTTGAAGTATCAAGCACGTGGAATGCTGACGTGATCCGGCCGCTTTCGAACCCGGTCTATCCGCGTGGCGGCACTGCGATTCTGTATGGCGCCAGACGGCGCTGTCATGAAGCCATCCGCAGCCGATCCGCGCTTCCTGAAGCATAGGGGTCCGGCGCTCGTTTTTGATAGCTACAAGGACATGAAGGCCGTCATCGACAGTGACGAACTCAATGTCACCGTCGACCATGTTCTCATCCTGCGCAATGCCGGCCCGCAGGGCGGACCGGGCATGCCGGAATGGGGCATGCTGCCTATTCCCGGCAAACTTGTCCGCCAGGGCGTACGCGACATGCTGCGCATTTCAGACGCGCGTATGAGCGGAACCTCCTACGGCGCGTGCGTTCTTCATGTCGCGCCGGAGGCGCATGTCGGAGGTCCGCTGGCGCTTGTGCAAAATGGCGACATGATCGAAATCGACGTCGCGGAGCGCCGGCTGGAACTGCTGGCGCCAGACGAAGAACTCGCCGCACGCCGCTCAGCCTGGAAGCGGCCTGTGGCCCGCTATGGCCGCGGTTACGGCTCAATGTTCGCCAGCCAT
>Ga0209573_1004395_pt1 | contig 13944 bp, 8 predicted proteins | sample TNRBio252014_DNA_FD_185870 | JGI IMG/M metagenome (GOLD analysis project Ga0209573, IMG submission 185870) | Wastewater treatment Type I Accumulibacter community from EBPR Bioreactor in Madison, WI, USA - TNR Reactor_6/25/2014_ DNA (SPAdes)... | ecosystem: Engineered > Bioreactor > EBPR >...
GAGGAACGGCATGATCCGCCCGGGACGAGTTGTCGGACTGACATACCCCTTGCTGTCAGCCGCCAGAACGGTCGCCCACAGATGTTTGCAGGCCTTGCTTTTTGCAAACTGATCACATGTGCAAAACAGGCCAACGTCGTCGGGCTGGTAGCGGAGCTGTGTCTGGAACTCAGCACCGTCCTGCACAAGCCCAAAGATGTTTTCCGGCGTCACGCGCACCAGTGTGATGCGTTCGGCCTCGATGTAGGCGGCCCCGCGGTGTCTCAGGTCGGCTCGAAAACGATTCTGCAAAAGCTCCGCAAGCGTCATAGGTTCAGGTCAGTCGATCTGTCGTGCGCGACAAACGGAAGTTGTCGCGCCTGGTCAGGAAAAAAGCCGCATTGGGGCGAACGAGGACTCCGCCATTGACATCCACGCGATCAATGCCGGATGCCGTTGCATATGAGATCGGACCAGAGACTTCTTGTCCCATCGATTCATTCGCCCCGCGGCGCAGCGGATCGGGAAGGGTAATCGAAACCCAGGCCTTTTGACCAGAACAGCATCACGGATTCGCAGACACGGTCACTATTTGGGGGAACATGACAACACTGCCGCGCATCGCAGATCGCATCAGAACGCGGTGAATTCTCCAAACGCCGTCTTCGTCAGGGATGCCGAATTCGAGAAACTCGCTGGAACATCCAACCAAATCTGGGGCAACCGTCGAAAGTTCAGTTCTGCATTCCTGCGACACGATGGCGCGTGAGAAATGATGAGTCCGCTGAGGGACCCGTTTTGAATCGGAATCTGCGGATGGGTCAGAAATGCTCAGGTGCAAAGGCTGTTCGACTTCTTTGTTACCCGATTGTCCTGAAACGCGTCTCCCTGACTGGTGTTCAGTCTGGGTGCCGGCGTGCCCTGGAAGGATCAACGGATTTGAATCCGCAACCAGGCCAGCCAGTTCCGGAGGATTTTTGAAACCGCATCACGAAGCCAGCCTGCATAACTTCAGGGCATCGTTGCGAAGAAATTGTGTGGTTTGCGTCGAAGAAAGTCCTTTCCCATTCAAAATTCGGCGGGTCATCTTTCCACATCGCCCCAAGAAACGCAGTTTTTTTCCATTGGGAAGCTTTCAACCAGAAATACCAGGCTGGCAATTTCGTCATTGGAACGATCTTTGCTTTTCAGGAATCCAGGAGGCGGTTAGCGGAGTGGTGGGACCCGCTGGTCGCGTGAACTCCTCAGGAGTCATCAGGAAGGGAAGGTCAGGAATCTCGTCTGTTTCCGCTCACATGGGTGCGTGGCCCGAGCGGAAAGCTCCTGTCGAGAAGTCGGCTTCGGTAGGCTTCTCAGTGGAAAGGGGGATGAACTTGTTCATCCCCCTTTTCTTTTTTGCTTCGGCTGAGCCAACGTCAAATTGTCAACAATTATTTGACGGCGCTGTTCGCCAACCTATGTTTCCTCTGATCAGCCCGGGAGCCATTCAGGCTCCGCACAGCCGACGAAAACATCAGCGCAGGCTGCATTCAAACGAAAAAAAACAGCAGCGCGGTAAGGAAAGCTTGGAGCTTTGAGGGGACCTTACCGCGCTGTTTTTGCGCGCACGCGTCAGTCTGCGCAGATCAGGGCGACTTTTTGGATTTTTCCTGATTCGACGCCCCGCTTCCAGCCGATGACGAGCCTGAGGCAGTGTGCCTCGTCATTTTCTCTCGTGCCGTAACAGAGCTTATGGATGAGTTCTCTCGCACTATCCCGAAATCTGATGACGGTTTATGTCGTGATCTTCAGTCTGCTGGCGATCACGATCTCGTCGGGGTTGAGGAATCATTCGCAGGTAACCCTGGCCGACCGATCGGGAATGACGGCCGCCGATGCCAGGATGCGGCCGGATGACAGCCGCCAATCCTCAGGATCTGTTCTCCTCCGAGAAGAGACTTCAGAATTCCCGCAGGTCAAAAACGTTGTCACTTCCGGAACGCGCGAGAGTGGAGGGCCTGAGATCCGCCGGGATGTTTCATTGACGAGCGAGGCTCGTTCTCTCGACTCAGCGAATCACGATTTCCCTCATGTTTCCGATGTGGCCGTTCCTGTCACTGTGAACGCGGGTCATGGATCGCTGGTCATTAAGTCGCTGCAACCAGACAGCATTCACGACTCTCGAATGGCTGATTCCGAGGTCGTCGCACGAAGTTCAGATCTCAATCCAGCAGCGATCGGTGATTTCAGCACGGTAACTTCAGAACTGATGTCAGACATCGCCGCGGCCGAGTCTCCTGTGTCTGCACGTGAAGGTCGACATCCGGAACCTGCGTTGCCGACGACCGAAGTCGAACTCCGCCTGGCTGATAGTTCTGATGATGGCGTGGCGTTTTTCCCAACTTCAGATGCCTCCACTGGCGATGATACGCAACAGAAACCACCCCGCAGTTTTCCGGAAGAGTCCTTAGTGACATCGCCTGTTGATGGTGTGGACGAAGCGATCTTCAACTCAGGGGATGTGCCGTCGGAAGTTGAGTTTCAGTTCACTGAACCTGTTGATTCGAACTCCCGCGAAGATCGTGTCGAACTTTCTCTGCCGGGATCTCCGGATGAATTATCACCACTTCCAGCGAATACAGATGCTGCCGCGACTGACGAATTGGTGAATCCGCAGAGTGATTCGCCGGCACAGAAACTCGCAGCAATTGCAGAGACAGCTTCAAAGGATTCGGCACGAAATCCCGCGGAGCCAATCATTGAACCCGCCAGGCGAGTACCTCATGGAGAGCCTGGCAGGCCATCGAGGCTGGAGGTCCAACCAGATTCCGTGCCAGATGTTCCACTGATTATTCCCAGAAGTCGCGACGCGGAATTTTTTGGCCGAGCGGTTGCTGTAATCGATCCGGCCGCGAATCGCCGCGTTTCGAAGTCCGCTCCAGATCGGGTACCGAACGAAGTACCGCAATGGGATGAGATCGACACGGCTTCCGCAAAGGATTCGGGTCCTTCCGTTGTCCCGCCGATTCCGTCGAGCAATGAGCTGGTGGCGGCAGCCACTCGGACCGCGCCTGTAATTCCCGGAGATCCGGAACCGCCATCGTTGAACGGCGAGGCGATTGTGCCGCTGCTTCCAATTCCCGGAGCTCACATGAACAGCATGCCGACTGACGTCGCGCAGCCACAGCGATATCTCGGATCCGCTCGACGTCGGACTGTCCCTCCTGGGATCCTGTCACAGATGAAGCAGAGACTGTCCGAGCTGTCACCTTCTGTAGCAGCGCCGGACATTGATCCACCAGCGTGGATGGATCAAATGGCAGAGCGTGTTGACGCGTTTCGTGCAGGCGGGAAGTCCGTGGCCAGTAGCTCTGAAAAGCCCCAATCCGGTTCTTCAACAAGACCACCTCGCGGAACGATTCCTCAGAAAAAGGTTCCCGGGCAGAATCTGCGGCAGTCTCAGCATGCACTCGGTAAACAGGGAATGACCCGGCCCTCGCCGACAAGTCCACCGCGCCGCCCGAACGTAGCCGCACCTGAGTTGAAAAGTTTCTTCCCGGAAATTGCCATCGCCGACGCTGAACGCAGAGGGTTTCGACTTCCTGATCTGAAAATGCCGTCGCTCTATCTGCCGACATGGTCAGTTCCACAGCCGCGTGATTTGTCTCCGGCTGCATGGGAGATAAAACCCTATGTTGTTGAACTGAACCTTTCCCTGCCGGAGGTCCCGCAGTTGCCGGAATGGCTGGTCGACCTCCCGGACGCGGATCCGCTGGAGCCACTGAGAAATTCCGCAGCCGTGCATCGCGTAAGTTCGACGATACGATACGCAGCAGAGCCGAAAGTGGTTCGTTAGCAATCAGGGTCGAAGCAGGAGTGAATTCTTCCCATGTCCCGGTTTGCTGTGATCCTGCCAGCCGCAGGAATGAGTACTCGCATGTCGGGCTATCAGAAGAAGAAGCCCTTCATGGAACTGAAGGGCCGGCCAGTCTGGGTGCGGACAGCCGAGTTGTTTGCAGGACGCAGCGATGTCTGCCAGACCATTCTGGTGATTTCGCCCGACGATCTTGAATGGTTCCATGAGACGTATCGGGCCAATCTGGCCTTTCTGCAGATTCAAGTGGTCGCGGGGGGCCGTTCACGTGCAGAAAGTGTTGCGAACGCACTTGCCGCTGTGACTGACGAAGCGGAATATGTTGCTGTTCACGACGCCGCGAGGCCACTTCTGGTGCCGAAGTGGATTGACGGTGTTTTCTCAGCGGCCATTGCTCACAAGGCCGTCATTCCTGGCTTGCCTGTCACCAGCACGGTAAAACGAACGACTGTCGCATCAACGATTGCGGAAACAGTTGACCGAACACGACTGGTACTGGCTCAAACACCACAGGTGTTCGAAAAGGAACTACTCAGGCAGGCCTTTGCCGTCTATGGGCCACTGGCTTCTGCCACCGACGAAGCGTCAATGGTTGAGGCAATGGGACACCCCGTTTATGTCGTGGAAGGGTGGCCAATGAATATCAAGATTACGACAAGTGAAGACTTCCGGCTTGCAGAGTTGTTTGTGAACGCACTGCCCAGGCCAGCCGCAGGCGGTTCTGGTCATCCATTTGGAGACGAACTCTGGAGATGACAGAATACGTGCCAGAAGGCACGGTTGCCTTGATGCGTTTGCCGCCCGGACCGGAACGGACTGGCTGGAATCGATCTGCAGGGGTTCAGAACATTGTGATTGAATCTGAACGCCATGAACCGTCAGTTCTGACAGCCGCATTCGGAATTAAAAAACTCTGTGAGGCCGGAATGACGGACGTCCATTCAAAGGACCAGCGGTCCTTCAATATGTCGAGGATTCGATCGAAGGATACAAAGCCCGAGCTGATTGTCAGATCTATCGTTCATCAACTGGGTGGACGCTTCCGGCTGCATGTGAAAAACCTGCCCGGGCGACCTGATCTGGTATTTCCGTCCCGCAGAAAGGTGATCTTTGTTCATGGCTGTTTCTGGCATATGCATACCTGTCGCTATGGTCGGGTAAAGCCAGCCACCAACGCGACGTTCTGGGAGGCCAAGCGGCAATCGAACGTCGATCGGGATCGCAGGGTGCGGCGTGAGCTGCGTGCGGACTCGTGGGAAGTTCTGGTGGTATGGGAATGCTGGACCAGGGACATCCCGCGAACATTGATCCCTCGCATCCAACGGTTTCTTGCGGACTCAAATGTCGGATAAAACCCTGGTGGCCTGCTGATTGTGCGGCATCATCTTCGCTGCAGTGAAAGACATACGTTCCTGAGTCGCCTGAACCGTCCGGATACCCCATGGAGTTTCCATCCTTTGATGTTTCTCGCCTGCTGAGAGAATCCAGCCTTCAGTATGTGGAGTACCACCAAAAACTGCCTTCCACGAACTCGACGGCGCAGGCATTACTGGAACCCCTGCTGGAGCAGGCGCCGTCACTGGTCCTGACGTCCATGCAGACCGCTGGACGAGGCCGGAAGGGGAACCAGTGGTGGTCAGCGCCCGGCGCGCTGACGTTTACACTGGTCGTGGCTGCAGATGATCTGTCCGTCAGTGTGGAGCGTCGACCGTTGATTTCACTGGCTGCGGGACTGGCCGTTCGAGACGCTCTTTCCGAACTGGCATCGGATCACGAGTTCTGGCTCAAGTGGCCGAACGATGTACTGTCCGGGACACAGAAGATCAGTGGGATTCTTGTCGAACAGCACACGCTGGAGACGCGACCGGCACTTCTGATTGGGATTGGCGTGAACGTGAATAATTCACTGAAAGAGGCCCCCGCGGAAATCTGTCTCCGCGCGACTTCGCTGTTTGATCTGTCGGGGCATTCTTCCGATCTCACCACTGTGCTGATTGCCATTCTGCAGCGACTGGATTTCCGTATTGCTCAGTTGACCGGTCAGCCAAGAATGGCGTTATCGGACGCCAATCGTTTTCATTTGCTCGCCGGACGAAGTCTGTGTGTGCAGCAGGGAGAAGAACGGATTTACGGCGACTGCGTCGGTATCGATGAGGACGGACAGCTTGTGCTGCAATGCGAAGACGGCATCCATCGCTGCTCAAGTGGAATTGTGGCGCAATGGTAGCGGATTCCAACTTGATGCCAGGGTAAGGGTCTCAGACCGGATGAGTTGCAGCAGCGTTCGCTCACCGCGACTGATTCCTGTTGCTGCGGCAAGCAGAAGATCACTTACCACTTCCAGCCACTGACACCACGCAGGTTCTGGATGCATTCGCCCGGCCATTCGCCCCGATGCAGTCTGATGATGATTTCGGCCCCCAGAGCCCACGTGGCATCGTGGGATTCGTTATCGAGTCCGGCCACATGGCCGCTTAGAAGAACGTTGGGCATTCCGATCAGCGGGCTGTTGAGTGGCAGCGGTTCCTGCTCAAACACATCGAGTCCAGCTGCTCGCACTCGTCCGGATTTCAGCGCACGAATCAGCGCCGGTTCGTCGATGAGAGGTCCCCGCGCGGTGTTGATGATGACGACTCCGTCCTTCATGGTGGCGATGGACTGATCGTTAATCATGTGCCGCGTTTCCGCAGTTGCGGGTGAATGCAGCGAAATGAAATCCGCCTGCTTCAGGAGATCTTCAAGCGATACAGTGGTGATCCCGTGCTGTCTAACGAAGTCCGCCGGCGCATACGGGTCGAATGTGATAACGTTCATCCCCAGGCCGATCGCTCGCGTGGCAGTGGCCTGACCAATTCGTCCCAGTCCAACAAGCCCCAATGTTCGACCGGCAACGCGAGGATAGGGATTCCGATTCCATTCGCCGCGTCGAAATTCCTGATCAAGAGCCGGAAATCCCCGGCCAAGTGCCATCAGCATCGCGATCGCATGTTCCGCAACAGAATGATGGTTGCAGCCGGGAGTCGTTGCCACCACGATTCCCGCGTCGTCACAGGCTTTCAGATTGATGGCATCGAAGCCGACTCCGGCCCGGGCGATCACCCGGACGTGTGGGATCGCAGCAATGACGCTGGCGGGATACGGCTCGGATCCCGCGATGATCGCATCAAAACCCTGCAGCGTCTCGATGAGAACATTGTTGTTCCACAGGTCTCGACTGCGATCCGGGACATGGCATTCGTGCCCGGCGTCAGTCAGCATTCGGAAATGAGGTCCGCTCTCGGCGTTCAATGCCGTACACAAAACACGTACCATGTGCCTTCCTTCGAAGGTTGATTCAATTCAGATGGTTGTTCCCACGAATAGTCTCGGATCGGAACTTGGCTCGCAAAATTGCCTTGCAACAACGGCAATCCTCAATTGAGCGACCGGACTGCCGTGGTGGGCAACTTCGTTGCAGGCCTGAGTTCGATGCGAAACGTATCAGTCCGTTTAAGTGCTCACAATCAGATTGAAGTCCGTGTTGGTAATGAATCCCGCACAGGAGAAACGTATTATCTGGGACTTCAGTCGGATCATCATGCCGAACCGTGTGGTCCCGTGACTGGAACTCTGAAACTGGTGACGGAATGGATACGCCTCCTTTCGGAACTCAGGGACGGCGAGCAAGTGTTTCTGCCGTTTGACTTTTCCGACGAATACACCCGCTGGCTGACACTCACCCGAGACGCTCGAGACGTGTCTGTGGTTTTCGGCTGGGCCAATATTGAAGGTTGGGCAATTCCGCCGTCGGATTTTTCGCAGTACGCTCATGAACTGCCTGAATTCGTGCCGGACGAGCCGTTTTACTCGCAGTCATTTTATCTCCCGGCGGTGCTGAGCGATCTGCGACACTGTCGGGCGGTTCTGGAAGCGATGGCGGTACACGAACAAATATCATGAGGATTGCTCACTTCCGCCTGATCACTCCGTCGGCTGTCTCCGGTCAAGCGTTTCCGTGATTCGCTCGCTTCCAACACGTACTCTTCGTGCTCACCGACACGCTTTTCAGACCGCAACGAGTGACCCCGATTACGTAGGTACCTGTTGTCATCAGCGGGCAGATACTCGCGTGAAGCGTTCCTGAAGGCTGACGCGAGCTACTTTGAAGCCTGGCCGGATGTGCCCGAGGGCATCACGTCACGACATTCGCGCTTGACCGTGCTGGGGAACCTGCGAAGCTCTTGATCGCTGTTTTTCTTCCTCCCTCAATTTCTTTCCCTGGAATTGATGATGATCGCCATCACGTGCCGTTCCATCGTGCTGTTGTCCCTGATTGTCAGTGGGACCAGTCCGGTATCTGGTCAGCAGCAACTGGAGCTTCGCAAGGGTGATCGTATTGCCGTCATCGGCAATACGCTGGCAGACCGGCTGCAGCACTTTGGGCATCTGGAAGCGATGTTGCAGTACCGATTTCCCGAACACAATCTGGTCGTACGTGATCTCGGATTCAGTGGTGACACGCTGACCGAGCGACCTCGATCGGACAACTTTGGATCGCCTGACGAATGGCTGACCAGGGTGCAGGCGGATGTGGTCTTCGCTTTCTTTGGTTACAACGAATCGTACGCCGGTGAAGCCGGTCTGCCGCAGTTTCGAAAGGACCTGGAAGCCTTCATCGACCACACGCTGAGCCAGAAATACAACGGCGAATCAGCTCCGCGACTTGTGCTGTGTGCACCCACCGCATTTGAAGATCTCAAATGGCCGCATTTGCCGGATGGCAGGGAGCACAATCAGCGACTGGAGTTGTACACACTGGAAATGGGCATGGTCGCAGTTGAGCGAGAAATCCCATTTGTAGATCTGTTTCATCATACGCAGAAGGCGATGAAGATTGTGACCTGGGACAACAGCCCGATTCGCAATCTTGCCGGTCAGCCGCGTGATCGGTTCGGTGTCGATTATCCGGATAAAACATCCGACGGCACTCTGGCGTTCTTCCCGCTGACAATCAACGGCGTGCATCCGACGGATACTGGGAGCGCGATGGTGGCGATCTCTATCGACCGCACGCTGTTCGGCAATGAAAACCCGCAGCCCGAACAAATGAAGCTCGATGCGATCTGCGCCGCTGTGCTCGCCAAGAACAGGATCTGGCACAACGTCTATCGCGCCACCGACGGCTACAGCGTGTTCGGTGGCCGCTCGACGCTGCAGTTCGTCGATGGTCAGACCAACTTCGATGTGATGCAGCGGGAGCTGGAAATTCTGGAGGTCATGACGGCCAACCGCGACCGCGTGATCTGGGAAGTCGCGCAGGGAGGCCAGGCGGAAGCTGACGACAGCAATCTCCCGAAACCGCTCGAAGTGAAAACGAACAAACCGGGACAGCTCGAAGATGGCCGTCACCGATTCCTCGGCGCGAAGGAAGCCATCGACAAGATGACGATTCATTCCGGGATGCAGATCAACGTGTTCGCGTCGGAAGAAATGTTCTCGGACCTCGTCAATCCGGTACAGAGTGCCGTCGACACTAATGGCCGGTTGTGGGTCGCGGCGTGGCCGACCTATCCGCACTGGAATCCACTTGAGGCCATGAATGATAAACTTCTGATCCTTCCGGACGAAAACGGTGATGGTGTAGCAGACGAATGCATCACGTTCGCGGACGGCTTGCACAATCCGACCGGCTTCGAGTTCTGGAATGGTGGCGTTTTGGTCGCAATGGCTCCGGACATCTGGTTCCTGAAGGATATGGACGGTGATGATCGAGCCGACGTGAAGGAACGCATCTTTCACGGGCTGGATTCTGCGGATACTCATCACACGGCCAATTCCTTTGTGATGAGTCCTGGTGGAAAATTCTATTTCTCACGAGGCATCTTCCATGCAGAAAACTTCGAAACGCCACGGGGACCTACAAAGCGATTTGGTACCGGCGGCACGGGCGTTTACGAATGGGATCCCGTCACGTTTGACATCAACTTCCACTTCCCGATCGGCCCAAATCCTCACGGCGACGTGTTCGATCAATGGGGCAATCAATTCGCGACTGATGGCACCGGCGGCACAGGCAACTACATCGGCATGCCGGGGCATGGTGCGCCGAAGCAGCTCTACGAAAAGCGAGTCCGTCCGGTACCGGCCATTCAGATTCTGGACAGCCAGCATTTCCCGGAAGAGAACCGTGGCAATCTGCTGATTGCCAACGTCATCGGATTCCAGGGCGTGACTCAGTACAAGTTTGAAAAGCAAGGAGCGGGCTTCTTCGCGAAGGAAGTCGAACCAATTCTTTATTCCTCCGATGTTAATTTTCGGCCCAGTGACATGGAAATCGGCGGCGACGGTGCTCTGTATGTGCTCGACTGGCAAAACCCCATCATCGGCCACATGCAGCACAATCTCCGCGACCCCAGCCGCGACCATCTGCATGGACGCATCTATCGAGTCACCGCGGAAGGCCGCAAATCTCTACCCGTACTGAAACTCGAAAAAGCCAGCACCGCGGATGTTGTGAAATCACTGGGTTCACCAACTCTGGCGGAACGCTACCGAGCCCGGCTGGAGTTGACTGGGCGGAATCCGGATGAAGTGGTTGCAGCCATCAACAATTGGGTGAAGCAGTTTGATGCGAAGAAGCCGGAACACGCACGAAATCTGGTGGAAGCAATGTGGGTTTATCAGCAATCACGTCGTCCCAACGAAATGTTACTCGCTGCCCTCATTGGTTCTCCAGTCGCTGATGCCAGGGCCACTGCCGTACGTGCCCTTCGCGACATGGTTCGCGAAGTGAACGTCCTTCGTACCCTCTCCCCAGAGTCGTTGGAGGGGGCCGGGGTTAGTGGCGATGTGTCAGCTGGAACGGATCCTGCAAAACAAGCCTCCTCATCCGGCCTGACGGCCACCTTCTCCCCCGATCTCGGGGGAGAAGGGGCAGAGGACGTCTTACTGCGGCTTGCTGCCGATCCATCGTCACAAGTCCGCGCCGAATCGGTCGTCGCCGCAACGCACACACGCGGCCGGCTTGCAGCTGAGATCGTTTTTGCAGCGATGCAGACTGAACAGGACCCGCAACTCAGCTATGTCATCAACGAAGCCCGCAAGATCATTAATCTGGATGCGGCCATTCGTGACACGCTGGCTCGCGGCGATAAACTGTCTCCCGCCGCTGAAGCCTACGCACTTTCCAACGCCAGCGTCGAAGATCTGCTGAAGATGGAAGAATCTGAAAGCGTCTATCGAGCCATCCTGACTCGCGAAAATGTGCCCGTCGAAACGCTTCAGGAATCACTCAGCGGTCTTGCGAAGCTTCGCAATGTTGCGGAAATCGATGAACTGTTCACGCTGATTGAAGAATTGAACGCGAAGGCCAGCGTCAATGAACTCAATAGCCTCAGCCAGCTGCTGGCCAGTCAGCCAGCCGATCAACTGGCAAAAGTTCGAGACCGCATCGCGAATCTCGCGACAACTGCAAAGTCCGGAGAAACTCGCCGAGTCGCTATTGCCGCCTGGATCAGTGCGGCCCATGCAAACGGAGACCGCAACGGCGGTGCCGTGTTCTCGGCCGTCGAGAAGGACCAGTTGAAGATCGAAGATGCTCTGCGAGCTGTCTCGCTGGTTTCCTCCGCAGAGGCGAAGGATTCACTCTTCGATCGACTGGCGAAACTCGTCCCCGCACTGGAAGGTTCGAAAGGATCCACTCCGCTGACTCAGCCGGGACTGCGAGTCGACTTTTATGCACCGAACCCCGGCAACGTGGCTCGCGAAACGCTGGAAGCCATGTCGCCGTCAGCCACGGGCACGGCCAGCACGATTGTGATGGATCAACCTGTCCTCAAAACTCGAGATGCCTTTGCTCTGAAGTTCACCGGACACATCAGGATCGACAAGCCAGGCAACTATACCTTCTTCATCAGTTCCGATGACGGCTCTCGCTTTTACATCGATGGCGAACTGCTGATCAACAACGATGGTCTGCATGGCATGGTGGAGAAACGCGGACGCATTCAGTTGACCGCAGGCCTGCATCCGATTGTCGCCACGTACTTTGATAATGGCGGCGGTGACGGACTGAAGATGTCCTGGAGTGGTCCGGGATTTCGCAAGCAGGAAATCCCGGCGGACGTGCTGGTGTCAGCAGCCGACCAGACTCAGCAGGATCTGGGCATTCAGGTGCTGATGGAGATTCCGGGCCATGATGCAGAAAAGACGGAAGTGCTGGCTGCTCTTCTGAAGGAACGCTCTTCAGTGAATTCCGCTCTGCAGGCGTTAGGTGCGATTCCCGCCACAGCCTGGCCTGACGAGCAGATCGGTCACATTGCCGAGGCGGCAGTTTCGTACCTGGCCAGTCGCGAACCGAAAGATCGCAACTCGGATCAGGCTCAGTTGGCGCTGACAATTGCGAATGGAGTTCGTATGCGTCTGAAGGATGCGGGCCGGGACCGTTTCGAGAAGCGGCTGTCAGAAGTGGTGGTGCCGCTGATCAGAATTGGTACGGTACGAGAACGCATGATTTTTGATCGCGAGACGATAGCCGTTCAGGCCGGTCGCCCTGTCGAGTTTCGACTGAGCAACACCGATAACATGCCGCACAACTTTGCCGTGGTGCACCCGGGTTCGCTCGTCGAAGTTGGCGAACTGGCAGAAGCCACTGGGCGTGATGCCGATGCGGCCGCACGAAACTTTATCCCGAACAGTGACAGGATTCTGGCTTCCAGCAGGCTGCTGCAGCCGGAACAGTCTGATTCCGTTTTCTTGGAAGTGCCGCAGGAACCGGGAATCTATCCCTACGTCTGCACCTACCCGGGTCACTGGCGTCGCATGTACGGAGCTCTTTATGTAGTCGCCGATCTACAGGCATACGAAGCCGATCCAGGATCCTACGTTGCCGCGAACAAGATGGAAATGAAGGACGATTTGCTGAAATATCTTGGCCGCAACACCGACTGGCAGCTGGACGATCTGAAGGGGGATGTGATGCACCTTGCTCACCGAGCCAACAATTTCGCCGTCGGTCAGCAGCTCTTCAAAGCCGCTGCTTGTGTGGGTTGCCACAAGCTCAACGGCCAGGGCACCAATGTTGGCCCTGATCTGACCAAACTGCCGCCGGAGTATTCGAAGGTTGATGTGCTGGAACACATCCTGAGCCCGTCGAAGAAGATCGACAGGAAGTATCAGTCGAACGTGATCGCACTGACTTCCGGCAAAGTGATCAGCGGCCTTGTCGTGGAAGACACGGGCAACTCGCTGAAAGTCATCGACAACCCATTAGCCCCTGACAGGATCACAATGATCAACACGAGTGAAATCGAAGAACGCATGCTCAGCGAGGTCAGCATCATGCCGAAAGGCGTGCTGAACAAACTGACTCGAGAAGAAATCTTCGATCTTCTGGCCTATGTACTCGGTGGCGGTGACAAGGACAATGCGCTGTTCAAGGAGCATGAGCACTGAGGGATTTTCGATTCGTAATCACAAGCACCCGATTGCAGATTGTCGTTCGACACTCGTTGTCCCCGTGGATTTGAGAACTGAGACGTCAAATCCAATGTGAGGCATTTCGAGCCAGAACCATCCGTCGAATCTGGACACATTATTCCGGCTGGGCCAGAAGTTCTTCGGCGTGCTGCAGTCGGGCTTCAATTTCAGCTCGCGTGCCTGCAGGCGAATGTTGCGCAGAGAGGGGCTGATAGGCGCGGAGGAATTCGGAAACGTGTTCCGCAGGGATGGGGCGTGAGTAGAGATAGCCCTGCGCGTGAGTGCAACCCATCTCGAACAGCATCTGCTGCTGATCCCGCGTTTCAACACCTTCCGCCACGATGTCCAGATCGAGATTCTGGCCGAGTGCGATGATCGTTCGCACAATCTCACGCGTTTCGCTGCAGGACTGCATGTTGTGAACAAACGACTTATCAATTTTCAGCACATCCAGCGGCAGGCGATGCAGATAGGCCAGTGACGAATATCCAGTGCCAAAGTCATCGATGCCGACACGGATACCGGTCTCGCGCAGGTCGTGAATGATCCGGCGTACATGCTCCGGATTTTTCATCAGCGTGCTTTCGGTCACTTCGATCCGGAGCAGTCGCGGATCCGCTCCGATTCGCGCCAGCGTCAGCAGCAGGTCGTTCTTG
>Ga0209573_1004396_pt1 | contig 13941 bp, 6 predicted proteins | sample TNRBio252014_DNA_FD_185870 | JGI IMG/M metagenome (GOLD analysis project Ga0209573, IMG submission 185870) | Wastewater treatment Type I Accumulibacter community from EBPR Bioreactor in Madison, WI, USA - TNR Reactor_6/25/2014_ DNA (SPAdes)... | ecosystem: Engineered > Bioreactor > EBPR >...
ACGAACAGGTTGAACAGGTCGCCGGTGAGAAAGGCCCCGTTCAAGCCCATCAACTGAAGCTGAAACAGCGCATGGAAATACCGTCCCGCCTGATCCTCGCCGCGCATCGCATACCCCAGTGCGCCCAGCGCCACCACTGCGGTCACGATCAGCATCCACGCCGCCAGCCGATCCGCCACCAGCACGATTCCAAATGGCGCCGGCCAGTTGCCCAACGCATAGACGTGGATCGCGCCGCCGCTGGCCGTTGCCCACAGCGCCAGCGCAACCCCCAACTGCGCCGCTGCCGCCAGCACGCTCAGCCGGCGCTGCCAGCGCACATCCACGCTGCGTGACAGGAGCAGCCCAATACCCGCCAGCAGCGGCAACCCAACCGGGGCGATGAGCAGGGTGTTCATGAACGCGGCTCCTGACCATCGACATGATCATTGCCCCATTCAGCCCGCGACCTGAGCGCCAGGATGATCACAAACGCGGTCATGGCGAAGCTGATCACGATGGCGGTCAACACCAGGGCCTGCGGCGCCGGGTCCGCGTAGCCGGTCGCCTCCACTGTGATCACGGGTGGCTGACCGGGCGTCAGGCGACCCATGGCGAACAGAAACAGATTGACCGCGTAGGACAGAAAATTCAGTCCCAGCACCACGGGAAACGTCCGGGCGCGCAGAACCAGAACCACGCCGCAGGCGGTGAGCGTTCCAATGACCAGCGCCATCAGCAGTTCCATCAGAGCACATCCTTTGAGAGCAGGGGCGCCGCCGGACCGGCCTGGTGAACCCGGCCCAGATGCGCCAGGATCAGCAGCGTTGCGCCAACCACCACCAGATAGACGCCGAGGTCAAAGGCCATGGCCGAAGCCCACTCGACCTCGCCCAGAATCGGCCAGTGCTGATGACCAAAGGCCGAGGTCAGGAACGGGTAGCCGAACGCCAGACTGGCAAGACCGGTGAGCGTGGCGATCAACAGTCCCACCCCGATCAGGGCGTACCCGTCTCCGGGCAGACGGATTTGCGTCCAGGCGACGCCGCTGGCCAGATACTGCATGATCAGCGCCGCCGCCGTAATCAGACCGGCGATGAACCCCCCGCCCGGCAAATGGTGGCCGCGCAGCAGAATAAACACGGCCACCACCAGCGCCAGCGGCAACAGCAGGCGCGTGAGCGACGCTAGGATGACGGGATGCAAGTCCGGATCCCAAGCGCGCCCTTGCGCGTCGCGTTCCGGGCCAAGCAGGCGTAACGGCTCCAGCAGAGCGTGGATGCCCAGCGCCGCCAGCGCCAGTACGCTGATCTCGCCCAAGGTGTCGTAGCCTCGGAAATCCACCAGAATGACGTTGACTACGTTAGCGCCGCCCCCGCCGGGCACACTGTTGGCCAGGAAATAGCCGGCGATGCTGTCATAGGGGCGGGTCAGCACCGCCCAGGCTAGGGTTGCCGCTCCGCCGCCCGCTGCTATCGCCAGCAGCAGGTGGTTGACCCATTGCAAGGGAGGCGCGAGGGTCGCGTGATGCTGTGGCAGGAAGTACAGCGCCAGCAGCAACAGCACCAGCGTCACGACTTCGACCGCCAACTGGGTCAGTGCCAGATCGGGTGCTGAAAACTTCACGAAGATCAGGGCGACGATCAGCCCGACCGCGCTCATCAGGATCAGCGCGAGCAACCGTTGCCGATGCAGAATGACCGCGCCGCTCGCAGCGGCCATCAATCCCAGGGCCGCCAGCAGACTGACGCCATCCATCGGCAACAGCGGGCGGTCGCCGGTCAGCGGCGACGATGAACCGGCGAATCCGCTGATCCCCAGCACCAGCGCGGCGCTGATAAAAATCCCCAGCAGGCGTTGCAGCGAACCGGTGTCCAGCCCGCGCGTTATGGCGCCCGCCCCGGCGAACACGCCGTCCAGCAGGCGCTGATAAAGCCTTTTCGCCTCCAGTCGGTGCTGGTGGCGCTCGTAAAATGCAAACAGCGGCTGGCGATTCCAATAGACCAGGCCACCACCAATGGAGGCGATGAGGCTCATCCCCAGCTCCGGGGTGAAACCGTGCCAGATCGCGAGATTGTAGTCCGGCAACGGTCCCTGCAAGACCGCCACGGCAGCAATGGCCAGCAGCGGTTGCACCGTCAGGGCGGGCAAGATCCCGACCAGCAGACAGAGAGCGACCAGCGCTTCCACTGGCGCTTTCATCCAGCGTGGGGGTTCGTGCGGCGTCTTGGGCAGATCAATCGGCTCGCCGTTGAAGAACACATCGTGGATAAAGCGCAGGGAATAGGCGACCGCAAACACGCCGGCCAGCACCGCTGCCGGCGCTACCAGTGCGCCCAGTCGCCACTGGGTCGCCATACCCACGGTTTCGGCAAAAAACATTTCCTTGGACAGAAAGCCGTTGAGCAGCGGAACGCCGGCCATGGCCGCCGCCGCCACCATGGCCAGCAGGGCGGTATACGGCATGAACTTCCACAACCCGTTGATCTGGCGCATATCGCGCGAGCCGGTCTCGTGGTCGATGATGCCGGCGGCCATGAACAGCGACGCTTTGAAAATAGCGTGGTTGATGATGTGGAACACGCCGGCAACAGCGGCCAGCGGGGTGCCAATCCCGAACAGCAGGGTAATCAGTCCCAGGTGGCTGATGGTGGAGTAGGCCAGCAGCCCCTTGATATCGTGCTGGAATAAGGCGATGAAGGCTCCCATGAGCAGGGTGATCAGACCCACCGCACTCACCAGGCCGATCCATTCCGGGGTGCCGGACAGAGCCGGGAACAGTCGCGCCAGCAGGAACACGCCGGCTTTCACCAGGGTGGCCGAATGCAGATAGGCTGATACAGGCGTCGGTGCGGCCATGGCGTTGGGCAGCCAGAAATGAAAGGGGAACTGGGCTGACTTGGTGAACGCGCCCAGCAGCACCAGGATCAGCATAGGGGTATAGAGCGGATGCGCGCGGATCATCTCGCCCGAGGCCAGGATCACCGTCAGGTCATAGCTGCCGGCGATCTGGCCCAGCAGTAGAAAACCACCGAGCAGGGCCAGTCCGCCGGCGCCGGTCACGGTCAGCGCCATGCGCGCCCCATTGCGCGCGTCGCTGTCTTGCGGCCAGTAGCTGATCAGCAGGAACGAGGACAGGCTGGTCAGCTCCCAGAAGATCAGCAGCAGGATCAGGTTTTCGGCCAGCGCCACGCCCAGCATCGACCCCATGAACAGCAGCAGACCGGCATAGAACCGCCCCAGGCGGTCCTGCTCCGGCAGGTAATAACGGGCGTAGAGAATGATCAGCAGGCCGATGCCCAGAATCAGCAGGGCGAACAGCAAGCCCAGCCCGTCCAGGCGAAAGGCCAGATCGAGACCCACGGCGGGCATCCAGCTCAGGCGCTGAACGAGGGTCTGGCCGGCGAACGGTGCGCCCGCCAGCGGCAGCAGCCCGATCACGGCCAGCAGGGTCACGGCGCCAGCGGTCCAGGCGGCATGCAGCCGGCCCCATCGGACAGTCCAGGCCACCAGAAAAGCGCCGAGGAAGGGAGTCAGGATAACCAGCAGCAGGGGCATGGGGTTAAAGGCTAAAGATTGGAGGTAGAGGTTATGAGGTTAGAGGCTGGAGGCTAAAGGTCAAGAAAGACTCGGCGCGACTCGCCGGTTTTCGCGGCTGATCACCTGTTCCTGCCAGATCAGGTACACCGCCGGAATGACGACCAAGGTCAGCAAGGTGGCGCTGACGATGCCGCCAATCATCGGCGCGGCGATGCGTTTCATCACTTCTGACCCGGTGCCGACGCCGTACATGATCGGCAACAATCCGACGATGATAGTCGCGACGGTCATCATCTTGGGCCGCAACCGCAGCAACGCGCCCTCAATCACTGCTTCGCGCAATTCAGCCACGGTCACATTCCGCCCTGCCGCCTGCGCCGCTACCCGACGCCGGGACCATGCCTGATCCAGATAGACCAGCATAATGACCCCGGTTTCCGCCGCAACGCCCGCCAAGGCGATAAATCCGACCCCGACCGCCACCGACAGGTTGTAGTCCAGCCCGTACAGCAACCAAATTCCGCCCAGCAGGGCGAAAGGCAGCGTTCCCATGATCAGCACCGCCTCGCCCAAGCGGCCAAAGCTCAGGTACAGCAACAGGAAGATGATGATCAGCGTCACCGGGGCGACGACTTGCAGTTTCGCCAGCGCCCGGCTCAGGTATTCATACTGACCTGACCAGCGCAGCGAATAACCCGCTGGCAACGCCACCTGTTCAGCGACGGCTCGTTGTGCCTCAGCGATGAACGAGCCGATGTCGCGGCCCTGAATGTCCACGAAAGTGATGCCGATCAGCCGGGCATTCTCGCTTTGCAACATTGCCGGCCCATCAGCGATTTTCACTTCGGCGACCTGACTTAACGGCACGGCAGCGCCGCCCGGCGTGACGATGGGCAGGTTGCGCAACTGTTCCAGCGAATCGCGCACCGCCTGCGGATAGCGCAGATTCACCGGGTAACGCTCCAGCCCCTCCACCGTTTCGGTGACGTTCATCCCACCGACCGCCGTGTTGATCACTTCCTGCACATCGCTGATGTTCAAACCGAGCCGCGCCGCCGCTAAGCGGTCAATGACGATATCGACATAACGCCCGCCCGCCACTCGTTCCGAAAAAACCGAGGCCGCGCCGGGAATGGTCCGAATCACCTGCTCCAGATTCTCGCCGATCTGCTGGATGACCAACGGGTCGCTGCCGGCCACCTTGATGCCCAGGGGCGTCTTGATGCCGGTCGCCAGCATATTGATCCGGTTCTTGATCGGCATCACCCAAGCGTTGCTCAATCCCGGCAGTTTGACGATGCGATCCAGTTCGGCGATTAAATCCTCGGTGGTCAAACCGGGTCGCCATTCCGCGCGCGGTTTCAACTGAATCGCCGTTTCAATCATGCTCAATGGCGCCGGATCGGTCGCGGTCTCCGCCCGGCCCACCTTACCAAACACCCGCTGCACCTCCGGCACGCTGCGAATCAGCTTGTCGGTCTGCTGCATGATCTCTACCGCCTTGCCGATGGAGACGGCGGGAAAAGTCGTGGGCATGTAGAGTAAATCGCCTTCATCCAGATCGGGCATGAACTCCACGCCCAGCCGTTGCAGCGGCCACCAGGCGGTCAGCGTCAGCAATCCAGCGAGTAATACCACCGGCCAGGGATGACGCAGCACTAGATTCACAAAGGGCCGATAGCCGGCCATGAGCAGGCGATTGAGCGGATTCCGCTCTTCCGGCAGGATCCGGCCCCGCACCAGCCAGCCCATCAGCACCGGAACCAGGGTAATCGCCAATCCGGCGGAAACCGCCATGGCGTAGGTCTTGGTGTAAGCCAGTGGCGCGAACAGCCGGCCTTCCTGCGCTTCCAGAGCGAACACCGGCAGGAAGCTGACGGTAATCACCAGCAGCGAGAAAAACAGCGGCGGCCCGACTTCACAAGCCGCCTGTTCCACGATGCGCCAGCGTTCGGCTTCATCGCGCGGCGTCTGCTTTTCCAGATGCTTGTGCAGGTTCTCGACCATGACAATCGCCGCGTCCACCATGGTGCCAATCGCAATGGCGATGCCGCCCAGCGAGAGAATATTGGCGTTGATGCCCTGCCAGTGCATGATGGCGAAAGCGCCCAGGATGCCAACCGGCAAACTGATCAGGATCACCAGAGAGGAACGCAGGTGAAACAGGAACAGGGCGCAGACAAGGACGACGACGATAAATTCTTCGACCAGCTTCTCGCCGAGATTTTTCACTGCTCGCAGAATCAGGTGGGAGCGGTCATAGGTGGGAATGATCTCCACCCCTTCCGGCAGCCCGCGCCGCAACTGTTCCAGCTTGGCCTTTACCCCTTCGATGGTCGTCACCGCATTCTCGCCAGCGCGCATGACGATGATGCCGCCCACGACTTCGCCTTCGCCATCCAGCTCCGCCGCGCCGCGCCGCAGCTCCGGCCCCAGGCGAATCTCCGCCACATCATCCAGCAGAATCGGCGTTCCTGCATCGCTTACGCCCAGCGGAATTTGCTGCAAATCCTCGATCCGTTGCAGATAGCCGTGTGAGCGCACCATGTACTCTGCTTCGGCCAATTCGATGACGGAACCACCGACTTCCCGATTGGCGTTCTCAATCGCCATGCGCACTTGCGCCAGCGGCAGGCTGTAGGCGCGCAGCCGGTTCGGGTCGAGGATCACCTGATACTGCTTGACCATGCCGCCCACCGTGGCGACTTCAGACACGCCATCCACGGATTGCAGCTCGTATTTCAGAAACCAGTCCTGCAACGAACGCAACTGCGCCAAAACATGCCGACCGCTGCGATCCACCAGCGCGTATTCGTAGACCCAGCCGACCCCGGTCGCGTCCGGTCCCAGCGCCGGTTGCGCTTGTGGCGGCAGACGGGGCGCAATCTGACTGAGATACTCCAGCACCCGCGACCGCGCCCAATACAGGTCCGTGCCATCGGCGAAAATGACATAGACATAGGAATCGCCGAAACCGGAATAGCCGCGCACCGTCACCGCGCCCGGCACCGCCAGCAACGCGGTCGCCAGCGGATAAGTGACCTGACTTTCCACCACTTGCGGCGCTTGACCGGGATAGTTGGTTTTCACAATGACCTGCACATCCGACAGGTCGGGCAGGGCGTCCAGCGGAATATGCCGCGCCGCCCACGTCCCCCAGCCGGCCAGCAACAGGGTCAGCAGCGTGACCAGCAGCCGGTTCTGAATCGACCAACGGATAATCGCGGCAATCATGGCTGTTCTCCCCTCGCCCCTTGCGGGAAAGGGGCTGGGGGTGAGGAGGCAACCGCATCAATCACATAGCGCCCATCTGCGCCTTCGCTGATCCGAAACCGCATCCGGCGATCCGGCTTCAATCCCTCCAGCTTGACGCCTTGGGCCACCGGAAAATCCATGGTCATGGCCGGCCAGTTCAGTGCTGGGATTGGCTCATGGGTCACGTTAATGATGCGTGAATCCGTTTCGACCGTGTTAATGGCCCCTTCGGTCCAAATCTCCGGCTTCGGCAGCGTCGTCAACCGTTGCAGACTGGCGCGGACGCTGCTTTCGGAGTCCAGCAGGAATTGCGCAGAAGTCACCACCCGCTCGCCTTCTTTCAGTCCCGCGCGGATTTCCACCTGATCGCCCGATTCGATGCCGATCTCCACCGGTCGCGCCTCGAATCGCCCGCCGCCCAGGTCTACGATCACCCGCTGTTCAACGCCGGTGCGAATCAGCGCCGTGAGGGGAATGTGGAGCGCCTTGGCGCGCGGCGCGGCATGAATGATGACATCTGCAAACTGGTTGAACTTGAGCCGCTCGCCGGGATTGGGGAAGCGCAGCCGGGCGCGCAGGGCGCGGGTCTTGGGGTCTACATCCGGGTAAACATATTCCACGGTACCTTCCCAGACCTCGCCGGGCGCGTGTGGCAGGCGCACCTCGGCTTTTTGCCCAACCGCCAGCCAGCCGGCCTGTTGCTCGAAGACTTCAACCTTGACCCAGATCGTGGACACGTCGGCCAGGGTCATCAATTCCGTTTCCGGCTGAACGTACATCCCCGCGCGGATATTGAGCGCTGAGACCAGGCCATCCTGGCGGGCGTAGACCGAGGTCAACGGGGGAACGCGCCGTTCCTTCTCCACTTGCTGAATCTGGCTTTCCGCCACGCCCAGCGCCAGCAGCCGGTCGCGGGCCGAAACTTTCAATGACTCTTGAATGCCGCCGATCGCTTGCAGGTATTCCTTCTGGGCGTTGACCAGATCGGGGGCGTAGACCTCCAGCAGCAGATCGCCGCGCTTGACCCGTTCGCCCAGGGTGCGAACCTTGAGATTCTCCACCCAGCCGTTGGCGCGCAGGTGGACATGGCTTAACAGCCGCTCGTCGTAGTCGACGTAACCGACGGTTTCGATGCGCCGGCTGAGATCGCCGCGTTCCACCGGCGCCGTGCGCACCCCCAGGTTGTTGACCACTTCCGGGGCAATCGTGATGCCCGGACCCGCAGACTGACGGTCACCATCGGCATAGACCGGAAAGTAGTCCATGCCCATGTCATCCTTGGCCGGGGTATCGGAGAAAATGGTCGGGTTCATCGGGTGACGATATTTGATGGGCTTGCGCTCGGTGGGCGCGGCAGTGTTCGCTTCCGGTTGCGTAGCAGGGGCGGGCGAGAGATGGAGCAGGGTGAGAACCGGTTGCAGGCGGGGCGCCAGCAGTACGCCAGCGCTGAACAGTAAGAGAGCGGCAAGGAGGGCTAGCAGGGTTTTCATAGAAGGATTTCCCCAGGGGAATTGCCGGATGATGGGGTATGCAGGGAGCGGCAAAGCTTAGTCCGTCGTATCGGGGCATTGTTCACAACGCATCTCCCGCTGTGGCGTGGACTGGGGAATGGATGGAACTCGAAAAATACGTCGAACGCGGCGTGACAGTGGCGTTATGATTCAAGAATGTGGCGGATGCTTTTCGGCCAGAGCTGGAAGATTTCAGTGATTAAGAAAAGGCGCAAAATTATGCGATTGAATTAAAATTGTGTCATTAGAACAGGAGGGCGGTAGCTGACGGCGGTTTCGCCCAGTCAGCTCGGTACAGGGATTTTTGCGGCGGCGGCAGCGCGTTGAACAGAAGTAGAACAGGTACTGGTTTGTAATATAGATCAACCGCCCGTATGACTCATGTGGCGCAAAATCACGGGCTGGCCGTCCAGTCGAAAATCGTGACCGTGCGGCTTGAGCGCCATGGCGGCGATAATAGCCTGTTTCAGCCGTTCGCGGTCGCTAGGATGGGCGCGCAAAACTCGTCGTAAATCAACGGAATGTTCCTGTCCGAGGCACAGCAGCAGCCGGCCCTCGGCGGAGATGCGCACCCGGTTGCAGTCGCCGCAAAAATTGTGGCTGTGCGGAGAAATGAAGCCAACCCGGCTGTCACTGCCCGGAATGCGGTAGTAGCGGGAGGGACCACCGGTCGCTTCCGTAGTGGGAACAAGGGTAAAAACCTTTTCCAGATCAGCGCGAATGGCATCGCTGGAGTAATAGGCCAAGGTGCGATCATGATTGCCGGTAATGCCCAGTGGCATTTCTTCGATGTAACTGATGTCCAGACCATTTTCCAGTGCAAACCGCGCCAGATTTACAACTTCATCATGGTTTTGCCCTTTGAGGATCACTGCATTGAGTTTGATCCGGTCAAAGCCGGCTGTGCGGGCGGCGTAAACACCGCGCAGCACTGTATCCAGTTCCCCGCTCCGGGTGAGGCGGCGAAAGCGCTCTGGTTCCAGACTGTCCAGGCTGATATTGATCCGCGCTACGCCGGCGGCCTTCAGGTCGCTGGCCATCCGTTCCAGTTGTGAGCCATTGGTGGTCAGCGTCAGTTCCATCAGACCCTGTTCCCGCCGCCGGCCAAGTTCCTGAAACAGCCAGAGCACGTTGTGCCGAACCAGCGGCTCGCCGCCGGTGATGCGGATTCTGCGCACACCCAGTTCCACAAAAGCCCCGCCCAGGGTTGTCATCTCCTCCAAAGTCAAGACCCGGGCGCGCGGCAGAAACGTCATGCGCTCGCTCATGCAATACACGCAGCGAAAATCGCACCGGTCGGTCACAGAGAGTCTTATGTAATTGATTCGCCTGCCAAAGCCATCAATCAACGCGGGAGGAGCGGAGGATAATGCGCCGGGTGGATACATGCGGGGGTACCTTCGGTTCTGGCGGCGGGCGAGACAATTTTGAACCCTAGCAGAGTTGGACCCGCAAGTGACCTGTTTTGAGGGAATACCTCCTCGGGAGTAGGGGCGGGCGGCGCGAAAATCACAGCCCATCCGTCGAGGATGGCCGATCCCTGGTTTGCGAAGGCCCTCTAAACCGCCGTGGAGGCTCATACAGGCGTTTTTGGAGCCTGACCCATCCATGGGTAGCGGGTTCCTGGGAAAACGTCTTGAACGGCCTTTTTTGGCCGCCGGGCGCGGGCGGCAAAAATCCGCGCCCGGCGGCCCCAAGGTGTGAAACCCCTTAACCCCCCCAAAAGATTTCGGAAGGATGGTGGCGTCTGACAACCCCGCTTTAACCCCTCGTAAAACCGCCGTGGAGGCTCATACAGGCGCTTTTTGAGCCTTCCCCATCTTGGGGTAGCGGGTCTCTGGGAAAATGCCTAAAAACGGCCTCTCTGTTCGTTTTCCGGAAAACCGCTTTCTGGTTCTGGATTGTTGCGGGGCCTGGCCTGGGCCGCCGGGGCCGGACGGGCCTTACTGCAAAACCGTCTTTTTGGGTTTTGGGTTGGGATCGCTGTGGCTGAAGGAGCTGGGTATTGCTGGTTGCTCGCGGGTTCTGAATTTTGGGGACGCTCGTTGGCCTCGGGAGCCGGCCGCCCTACGCGGCGGCGCGATTCCGCGAATCGCGCCGCCGCGTTGTGGTTCTAATGACAGAGCTGTCGTTTTCAAGACGTTTTAACGACGATTATTTGTTTAAAGAAAACGTCTTTTGTTTAAAGATCGTTTAGGCTGCAAAAAGTCTTTTAAAATCAAGTTTTTACGATACCTTATGTCCCCGTTTATGGGATGCAATGTCCCCGTTTATGGGATTTTCGGTCAACGTAATGTCCCCGTTTATGGGACGCGATTTTTGTAATGTCCCCGTTTATGGGATTTTGAAATTGTAATGTCCCCGTTTATGGGATGAAATTTTCGTAATGTCCCCGTTTATGGGACGCGATCTTGAAGTCTGACGAAAATCGACGAGAAAGATTTTAAAATGAACAACTTGAGGGGACATATCCTTGTGGACGCTTTTCAGAACCTGCAACAGTCCATACGCCTGTCGACGCCGATTCCGAGAGCGTGCGATCCACCGGCCCGGTCTGGAAATGTCCCCGTTTATGGGATGAAAACGCCCCTTTGGATCTCGGTTGAATAGGGCAAGGCTTTTGCTACACTGGGATTCATCATGGCGCGCAGCAAAGAAAAATCTGGCCCGGTGGACGCGGCCCGGAAAATCGTCTCGACCGACTTGGCCGATCAAAATCTCAAGAAGCACATCGCCGCGATCCACATCAACAACCGGCTAACGCTCACTCAGCGCAAGGCCTCGAACGTGTTGCTCCACAACGCCTACGAGAACCTGTTGACCGCGCGGGTTCATCGTATCCGGGTCAAGGATCTGGCCGAAGCGATTGGCTTCAACACCCACAATCTGGACCCCCTCAAGGAGGCCCTGAAAACTCTGGCGCGCACGGTGCTGGAATGGAACATCCTCGACGAGGACGGCGCTCAGGAGGAATGGGGCGCTACGACCCTGCTGGCGCAAGCGGTCATCAAGGGCGGCTATTGCGTTTACGCCTACAGTCCAGAACTGTGTGAAAAGCTTTATCGGCCAGAGATTTACGCGCTGCTCAACCTGAGCATCCAGCGCAAGTTCAGCAGCGGTTATGCGTTGGCTCTCTACGAAAACTGCCTGCGCTATCGCCGGATCGGCACGACCGGCTGGATCGGTCTGGATATTCTCCGCCGCTTGCTGGGCATCGCCGAGCCGGAAAACGGTTATTACCAGGATTTCCGCAAGCTGAACGACAAGGTCATCAAGCCGGCGGTGCGCCAGGTCAACGAAACATCGGACCTGCTGCTGGAGGTCGAGTATCAGCGCGACCGACGCCGGGTTACGGCGGTGCGCTTTCAGGTGGAGGATAATCCGCAGATGCTGCTGTTCGCGCAGCGGCAGGCGGCGCTCGCCCTGGCCGGCGAAGCGCCGCCGGCTGACGAAGGCGCAGCCGAGGAGCGCCTGGAGCGTTTGCGTCAGAAATTGACCGACTTTGGCCTGAGCGCCGGCCAGCTTCGCACGGCGCTCGACTCCCACGAACTGGCCTACGTGGAAGCCAACCTCGCCGTAGTCGAGCGTGATCTGATCGCTGGCAAGATTCTGAATCTGCCAGCCTATCTGATGGCGGCGCTGCGCGAGGACTACCGCTCGACCCTGCATCCGTCCAATCCGCTCCCTGCCCTGTCCCGCCCGATGCTCGCCGTTGCGGACGGCGAGCCGTCCGTGCCGGAGTCGAAACCGTTGTGCCTGTCGCTGGAGGCGGCGCGTCTACAGGAAGCGCTGGATCGCCTGACGCCTGCCGAGCGGGCCGTTCTGGAGATCGACTATGCCGCCCACTTGGCTGAGGGCAAGGGTTTTGAGGCGCAACTGCTCCTGAAACTGTATCGCAAGAGTGGTTTAAACAGTAAAATTGTTGAGAGTCATTTTCGGGTGTTCGCGCGTGCGCAACTGCTGGGGGCTTTGGATGCAGCGGAACCTGTCGCCCGCGCCGCGCTTCAGGACGGTGATGACCAGGGGGAGCGGAATAACGGCCAGTCGGATGGGGAGAAATCGCATGAAGCGTATCTTAAAAGGTAAAGCTGGGAATCATGAGAGACTAGGTTACAATAAAAAAAATGCATGCGTAATTAAAAAAACATACAGAGTGCGATTGGCGCTGTGGCGAGCGGCGTTAGCGGGCGCCACGCCGCTGCTCCTGGCGAACGCCAGTTCACCGTCCACCGCCGCGGCGGCCCTGGCAGGGCATTCAAATGGTGGGCAATGGGGGTTCCTGATTGGAGGAGGGTTGGTTGCGCTCGGTCTGTTCGGCGGCGTGTTGGCGGTGTTCCTCAATCAGCGTCATCGCCTGGCGGAGACGCAGCGATGGCTGGAGAACCTGGAAAGCGAAGCCGACCGCCGCCAGCAACAGCTCGTAGCGCTGGCGACGGAAAGCGAACAGCAACAGCAGGAGTTGGAGCGTCTGCGCGACAGTGAACGGCGCTTTCGCGCCCTGAGCGAACAACTGCCGGTTGGCGTGTTCCTGGCCGATGCGCAGGGTGAATGCCGCTATGTCAATGACCGCTGGCAACGGCTGGCGGGCCTGACCCTTGAGCAGGCGGTGGGTTCGGGCTGGACCAGCGCCCTGCATCCCGAGGACCGGGATCCGGCGCTGCGCGCCTGGCGGCAGGCGATTGACAGCGGTTCCGAACTGGTGGTCGAGCACCGGTTTCGCACCCCGTCCGGCCGGGAAACCTGGCTCAGCACCCGCGCCGCGCCCTTGCGCGATCGCAGTGGACAAATCACCGGCTATTTGAGCGTCTACACCGACATTGCCGAGCTAAAACGAGCCGAGGCAACGCTGCGAGCCAGTGAGGCCCGGTTCCGCGGCTATTTCGAATTGCCGCTGATCGGCATCGCCCTGACCGGCCCCGACAAGCGCTGGTGGGAAGTCAACAATCGGTTGTGCGAGATGCTCGGCTACCGGCGGACGCAATTGCTGCGATTGAGCTGGGCCGAGTTGACCTATCCCGAGGATCTGGGCGCCGAGGTCGCGCAGTTCGAGCGGGTGCTGAACCGCCGGACCGAGGGCTATTCACTCGACAAACGCTTTGTCCGCCAGGATGGCGAGATCCTGCACGCCAGCGTTTCAAGCCGTTGTTTGCGGCGGGCAAATGGAGTGGTGGAATACTTTGTGACCGTGGTGCAGGACATCACCGAGCGCAAGCAGGCCGAGGAGCGGATTCAGCATCTGGCCCAGTACGACGCCCTGACCGGCCTGCCCAACCGGGCGCTGCTGGCTGACCGGCTGCGGCAGGCGGTGTTGCGGGCCAGCCGCGACCACAGTCTGGTCGGGGTTTTGCTGCTCGATATTGATCGCTTCAAGCGGATCAACGACACCTTGGGGCATCCGGTGGGCGATCAACTGCTGCGCGAAGTGGCGGCGCGCTTGCAGCAGTGTGTTCGAGAATGCGACACCATTTCCCGCCAAGGTGGCGATGAATTCGCCATTCTATTGCCCGATCTCGGCGTCGGCGATGAGGTGTCCCGGATCGCACAGCGGATGCTGGATGCGGTGGCTCAGCCCTATCGGCAGGCCGAACAGGAACTGCTGATCAGCGGGAGTGTGGGCATCAGCCTGTACCCCCGCGATGGCCAGGCAACCGACGTG
>Ga0209573_1004397_pt1 | contig 13936 bp, 13 predicted proteins | sample TNRBio252014_DNA_FD_185870 | JGI IMG/M metagenome (GOLD analysis project Ga0209573, IMG submission 185870) | Wastewater treatment Type I Accumulibacter community from EBPR Bioreactor in Madison, WI, USA - TNR Reactor_6/25/2014_ DNA (SPAdes)... | ecosystem: Engineered > Bioreactor > EBPR >...
TGAAATACCGCGGATCCCGGCGGGCCGCTTCGCGAAAGGCTGCGCCCTGAATAAACCCGGTCAGCCCGGAAAGCACATTGACATATTTAGGCCGTCATATTTAACCTATAAATATCAATCTGTTACAGCGCTCATTATACCCCGGTACGGCTCACCTATCGCCCCATCCGCAAAATATGTAGATGTGCTAAGTCACGAGGATTGAGGTCTATCTCAACTTGAAAGACTGATCCCACTATCCCAATGGAATCGCCACGGATTATTTACAGAAAGAAAGTTGCACAATCAAATTCAATACCATGTGATCAGCAGAATAAGCAGCATGGTATCGGCTCCCATCATGGCATCGTCCACCGATAGTATCAGCTTTAATGCCATGCTCAAACGCTGCTTGGCGCTTCCTCCAGTTGCCAGACTCTGCCAGACATAAATACAAAAAAGCCCGCAATTACGCGGGCTTCAGAGCATTTCATGCCATCAGATACCTGGCCGTGCCAGACGCGGAATCATTCCCACTCGATCATCAACAGCTCACGCAAGTCCGCGTGGTTAAAGGGATTTTCTTTGATCGACATAGGCCGTTACCGTCGCTTTTACCGTCAGGAAAACAGGTCCTTTGCTGGCGCGGGTTTACGCGGCATCGGCTCATCATCAATCAGCGCTTAGGATACCGTAGCCAGTCGCGTGGCGAGCAAGTCGGCCTGCTCGGAAAACTTCTTCGCATCGGTCTTCTGCAACTGCGCCAGGTTGTGCAGCTTCCAGCGGATGCCCGGCAGGTGTTCAAGGTGCGCGATGCCCAGCAATGACCACGCCGGCGTGCCAGCGGCCAGCGACAGCAGGAAGCGCCGCTCGTCGTCGTCCAGGCCTTGCTGAATTTCGCGCACCATGCGCTCTCGCGCGGCGAGCAGTGTATCGAGCGGCACCGGCTCGGTCGTCATGCCTTGGAAGTTGCGCGCGTAGTCGTGCCGGATGTCCCGCAGCGGCGTGAACAGCACTTCGTGGATCGGCCGATTGCTGCTGGCCAGATAGACCACGAAGGCACGCCGGATGCCGGGCGTGATGCCCTCGTGTGCAAAGAGCTGCATCACGTCGAACAGGTCACGCGGGTGCTGCCGATCCAGTGCCGCCACCAGCTTGCCACCGTACACATCCTCCAGCGACACCACCGGAATTTCCAAATCAGCCATCAACACGTCGCGGGCAACAGGCGTCAGCGAAGCGCGGCGTACTGGCTGCACCGTGCCGCGCATGACGAAGTTGACTTCGACCTTGACCTGGATCGAGCCGCGACGCACCAGCAGCTTGGTCTCCCCTGCTGCTGCCGCTGGCGCGTGTGTCTGGAATCCCCGCTTCTTCAGCCGCTCGGCAGCCTGTCGAATGGCCTCGTTGATGCGCGCCAGTGCCTCGTCGCGCGGCAAGGTGTGGTCGGGAAAGACCAAATCCAGATCCACCGACAAGCGCGGCATGTCACGCACGAACAGATTGATCGCCGTGCCGCCCTTCAATGCGAAGGTGTCGTCCACGAACATCAGTGGCGCCACCTGCGTCAGCAAGCGCGCGGTGTCGAGATAGGTCTGGTTCATGGCTTGAGCACCAGCAGGCCGTCCTTCGAACGAGACACCCAGGGCCGATCACTGCCCGTCGGCAGCATGGCCGGGTCGAGCTTGTCCACCCAAGGCAGCGACGCCTCGCGGCCGAGTTTCAGGCACAGCCGCACCGTCTTGATGTTCGTGCAGTGCTGCAACAGCTCGCGCAGCACGTCGGCGCGCAGGCTGTACGCACTTTCGACGAGTTCACGCGCTTCCTGCAAGGGCTGACGCACGCCGACTTCGCTCAACAGCTCCAGCAAGGCGCGCTCCGGTGCCGACACCTGCGGTGCCCCGCTGCGCTGCTCGAACGGGCCAACGTGCAACAAGGCGGCCGGCTGCTCGTCGAACAGCCGTTTGCGGTGGTACTCGGCTGGGAATCGTTCCGTGAACCATTCCGGCAAACGCGCCGCCGTCCATCCATACAGGTGCAACATCGGCTGCTGCGACACATACTGCCGCACGCCATACCAGTCCAGCGCCGACTTGCCACCCACATGCAGCCCCTCGAATTGGCGCTGCAACAACAACAGGCTGGGATGGAGCGCCGGGGCGTCGTTCGGACGGCAGAACACCCCGCGTGCCAGGCGCGTCAGCCAGCCCGCCCGGACATAGTGGACGGCCAAATCCGCAGAGATACCCAGCGCGGCGAAGTCCTGCGAGGTCAGCGGTGTTCCCGGTGCCAGCCGGGTGTAGAGCGCGTTTAGCTTGCTTGAAGAAGTCGTAGCCATACTACGACATGTACAACTTTTGAAAGCGAATGTCAATTTGATATGGAGCCACCAATCGTAGGCTGGATACGACAATGAGACCTTATCCAAATAATCACCCCTTCGGCATAGTCGCGCGGGAAGAAGGTCGGGAGTCATCTCCCCTGCCCCGCCGGAATCCTCGATCCCCAGCGATAAACGCCTCCAGCATGTGCGGGATCAGCGTCATGGCATCGACCGCCTCGCCATACGCCTGCGCGTGCAGCGCGGAGTAGCGGTCGAGGTCGGCTTTCAGGCTGGCCGGGCAGGCAAAGGTCAGCTTGACGCTCTCGGTCCTGGGCAGCGGCCCGAGCCGCAGCTTCTTGGTCGCGTTCATTGCGAAGCTCCCCGATTGAAGAACATCGGCTGGTACGGCCGCAACACCAGATCGCGGTTGACGATGATCCGCACCGGCAGGCCCGGCCGGCTGGTCAGCGTCGGCTGGATGTTCATGTTGCGCCGGGTGATTTCCTGGCCGACCTGATTGATGCTGTCCTGCGCGCTGTCGCGCCCGGCGATGACGATGCGGTTGCCGTCCTGGCGGTTCTCCGGCGCGGCCAGTTCGGCGCCGACGCCCAGTAGCGTCGTCAACACCGCGCCCGCGACGATGCGATTCCAGTGCCAGTCCACGTTGTCCTCCAGGCCGGCGTAGCCGGCTGGATCGGTGCCCACGAGATTGTCGAGCGTCAGCGAAGACGTGTCAGGCAGGATGACCCGGTTCCACACCACCTGCACGCGGCTCTGCCCATAGCTGACCTGGCTGTTGTATTTACCCAGGATGCGCGAGCCTTGCGGGATCAGCAGGAACTTACCCGTGGCCGTGTCAAAGACCGGCTCCGTCACCGTGGCGATCACGTCGCCCGGCAAGTCCGACTTGATGCCCGTTATCAGCGCGCCTGCGATCACCGTTCCGGCCATCACCTGATACGGCGACGCCGGCAGAGCAAGATTGCCGGAATTGCGGGTCTCCGTAGAACCAGCTTTCAGGAACGCCTCTTTCTGGTCTTGCCGGTTCTGCGTGACGGTTGGGTCGGCGGGCTGGGCCGCCGTCGAGGCCGGCCCAGCCGCGAGCGAGTTTGCAGCGCCCGGCGCCGCCTGTGCCACCGTGGCGGCGGCTTGGCCTTGGCCGCCCGGGAAGCGGTAGTTCACCAGTTGCCCGTCGCCCTGCGCACCGATCACGAACAGCGGCGGCAGTTCACCCTGCGCGATGCCGGGGGCCCGCGTCGCGCCCACGCGCGAGGGCTACGTCAATGCGATTCAGGTGTGGCCCTATACCGATGGTGCGCTGTATCAGGTCTATGCGGCCGTGGGCCGCGTGACCGTGATCGCGCTCCAGCCTGGCGAGGAACTGGTGACGGTGGCCGCCGGTGACACGGTACGCTGGATCGTGGGCGACACGTCCAGCGGCAATGGCGCCGAGCTGCGTGTGAACGTGCTGGTCAAGCCGATCCGCTCGGGCCTCAAGACCAATCTCGTCATCACCACCAGTCGCAGGACGTACCTGCTGGAGCTGACTTCCACGGAAAAGCCTTGGATGGCGTCGGTGTCCTGGGAGTATCCGAAGGGCAGGATGCCCCTTGGGCTGGTTTAGCTCAAGTGTTTCTGGAAGAAGTCCGTCAGCTTGGCGAACGGAATGAGATTCACCCGGTCGTACAGGTCAACGTGGTTGGCACCCTTGACCCAATGCAGTTCCTTGGGCTCGGCGGCGCGCTGGTAGGCGTCCTCGCTGAACTCCCTGGAGTGCGCCTGGTCGCCAGCGATGAACAGCAGCGGGCGCGGCGAAATCGTCTCGATGTCGTTGAACGGATAGAAGTTCATGAACTTCACTTCGCTCGCGAGTGTGCGGTTCTGCGTCTGCTCCAGCGTGTAGCCCGCCGGAATGGCGATGCCGCGCTTTGTGCGGTAGAAGTTGTGATACATCGCGAGCACGGGGTCGGAACCGGCTGGCAGTTCGACCGGCAGGAAGTTCTGGAAAACTGGCTTGCCGCTTGTGAATTCCTCGTAGCGAAGCTGGGTAGCCTGCGTCAGCTTGTCCTTGCGTTGCGCCAGCGTCTGCGACTTGCCATAGCCGTTGCGCGTCACCGACCCCATGTCGTACATGCTGATGGTGGCGATGGCCTTCAGGCGCGGGTCGATCTTGGCGGCGCTGACGATGAAGCCGCCGCTGCCGCAGATGCCGATGCCGCCGATGCGCGCGCGATCCACGGCTTCGTGCGTGCCGAGGTAGTCCACCGCCGCGCTGAACGCTTCCGAGTACAGGTCGGGCGCGACGGCGTTGCGTGCAGCGCCTTCGCTTTCCCCCCAGAACGGGAGGTCGATGGCCATCGCCACAAACCCTTGCTCGGCCATCTTCGTCGCGTAGAGGTTCGCGCTTTGCTCCTTGACCGCACCCATTGGGTGGCCGACAACGATAGCGGGCAGCTTCGTGGAAGCATCGCGGTTGTTCGGCAGGATCAGGTTGCCCACGATTTTCATCCCGTACTGGTTCGGGAAGTTGACTTTCTGGATAGTCACCAGATCGCTGGTGTAGAAGTTGTTGGCGCCTACCGGCATCTCGTTCGACATAGTGTTGGCCCTCGCAAAGGGAATCATTGACATCACACCGAGCGCCAAGACGCTCGAACCCATGTATTTCAGAATCTGGCGACGATCGGCATCCATGTCCGATGGCTCGACGCTCTCTGTCTCTTTCATTGGGTGCACGATCACATACCTCTTAGAATCACCAGAACATTATCTCGGCCTGATGCATTGAAACGATAGATCAATCCTCTGGTTTTGTTGCCTGATCCGATGACTATGCAATCATCGGCGGCATTAAAGGGTGACGCGGAGTCGATCCCAGAATCTTTTCATGCAGGGGATGCATCGAACGCCGTCATGCCAGTTTGGTGCCGGTGGCACGGGCAAGGTCGGCCAGCAGCAGGTCCTGGAATCGGGTGTCGTTGACGGCCGGATGGGGTTGCTCGCGCTTCTGATGGTGCCAGTACCCACCACTGGTCACTGCCTCGGGCTCAACGCTGGTGGCGAGCCATTCCTGCGTCAGGTGCCCCAGGCGCAGATCGTCGGGCGCACTTGTGCCGCCCATCCGGGTCGGCACCCAACCCGGATCGACGGCGTTGCTGAGCACGTCGGGCCACAAGCGCGCCACGGCCGCCGCCAGCGTAGTGACGAACAGCTTGCTGTCCGAGTAGCTGCCGGTGGACGTGCGGCCAGTCCAGTCCATGCCGGCCAGGCTGGCCCGTCCGCCCCTGTGCATGCTGCTGCTCAGGTAGATCAGGCGCTTGGGGCGCTGGATCAGCGCCGTGAGCAGGTACGGTGCAACGACGTTGACGACCAGCACCTGGTCGCCGTTGAGGATGCCCGCGTTGTGGATGACCGCATCCATGGGGCCGATGGCATTGACCTGGCGGGCGAGGTCGCGGACCTGCGCGAGGTCCGACAGGTCGCCGATGGTGGCGACAGCGCCCTGGTCCACCAGTTCCTTCACGGCCGACATGCGCGCCTGCGAGCGCACGTGCACGACAACCTCGTGGCCCTGCGCGAGCAGCGTCCTGGCCGCGGCATGGCCCAACCCGTCGGCCGAGCCGGTGATGAACACGCGGGCCTTGCCACCAGCGTTGCGGATTTGTTGTGCATTGGGCATGGGGGACTCCTTTCGGGGATTGGCGGGCGTCTGCGCCCAGGAGGTCGTGGCGGCCAGCACCGAACCCGCGGCCAGCGCCGAACCCAGCCAGGCGCTGGTGGTGAGAAAACTTCGACGGTCCATGGGAGTGTCCTCCGATAGCTGTTGCCATTACGTCGGGAACGCGAGGCTCATAATTCTCGTCTACATTACGCTGGATCCGACGATCAAGGTGCCGGACCTTGTCTCTGCCTGAGCGAAGGGCCAACCACAACGATGAACGGAGCTATGGCCTGCTGCCGGTTTTTCGGACACGAGGTTATGCCAACATAGCCATAGCTCAATGTGAGGAGCTTTCGACCCATGACCACGCCTCATCCTTCCTGGTTCTTTGGAACCTTCGCCTCCTTGGCCCTCATGTCACAGACGATGGCACCCTGGCCCGTCAGCGCGCAGACCGCTGTCGCCAACCGCGCTGTCGAGAAAGCCGCTCAACGGCCAGGGGCCTACACAGCACGTCCAGTGACGCCTCTACGATGTGATGAATCGCTGAAGGCAGCATTCAAGCCCGACGCTGAGACAACCGTCCTGCTCGTCAAAGCATTCAGCAAAGGTGATGCCCTAATCTTGTCCGGAGCGCCCGAAAGCGCCACGCCAAAGGCTGCCAACGACCTTTGTCTGGTGAAGCTCATCGTTGGCCCCGGCAATCCAGGCCCGGCTGAAGCCCCGTCTACGTCACCGGGAATCGGAATCGAAGTGTGGCTACCTGCCCCTACCCGTTGGAACAAGCGTGTTCATAACGTCGGAGGAGGAGGCTGGGCCGGTGGGGCGGCAGGTGACGCGACCGCACTTGCCGGCGTCGCCGCTTCTAGCGGTGGTGGCCCCGCCGGGCAGCCGGTGCCCGCAGCACGGATTGCGGGAGAGGAAGGCGCGGTCTCTGGACTCACTGACACCGGTCACGCACTCTCCAGCGGGGCGGTCATGATGAACCCTGACGGAACCGTCAATACGGCGCTCTGGAATGACTTCTCAGAGAGGTCCCTGTACCAACTGGCAATCAAGACCAAAGCACTCGCAACGGCCTACTACGGCAGTGCGCCAGCGCGCATGTACTGGGAAGGGGGTTCCACCGGTGGCCGACAGGGCCTGAAGATGGCTCAGGCCCATCCGGACATCTACGACGGAATTATCGCCAACTACCCGGCGGTGAATTGGTCCAAGTTCATCATCGGGTCAATGGCCTGGGGTCAGATAGTGAAGCAACGTGAGCTCGGTGGTGTCACGATGACCCTCGAACAGCAAGCACTGGTCGGCAACGCAGCCATCCAGGCATGCGATGTCGTTGCGGGTCAGCACATGGGTTACATACCCGACCCATCGGCGTGCACCTACGACGCGACCAAGGACGCCGCCGTACTTTGCGCAGAAGTCAAAGGCAACGATGGAATCGTCGGCACGAACGGCTCGGCGGCGTGCGTGAATTTGGCGCAAGCCAATGCGCTCAATAGGGTCTGGTACGGGCAGACGCGTGATGGCAGTGTCCCTGATCCCGCGCTCGACAACTCTTGGAACTTCGTGCCTTCGGGCAACCAGGCTTGGTACGGATACGCACGCGGAACCAGCACTGCGCTGCTCTTCGGTGCATTTGATGATTTCCTGCAGTTTGACATGGTCGCGCTCGTGTTACAGGATCCCACCATGGCCGGTCCCTCGTTCAAGAACGCCACTGGTAACGGCACATTTGGCTACAAGAGTCTTAGCTATACCCAATTTGCGCATGCTTGGGATCGCGGCGTTGCTCTGGACTCCGCGTTCGGCAAGATCAATACCGACGAGCCGAATCTCTCTGCCTTCGCTGCGCGCGGCGGGAAGCTCTTGACTTGGCACGGGTTAGCCGATGGCCTCATTCCACCCCAGAACACGATCAACTACTACCACCGTGTGGCAGCAGTGATGGGCGGGCTTCCGGCCGTGCAAGCCTTTTACAAGCTGTACCTGGTCCCTGGAGCCGGTCACGCCATCGTGAACGGAACGACCAATCCCCACGCCAATCCACCGGCCGTGGCCGAGGGACAGCTCTATGCCAAGCTGACGGATTGGGTGGAAGAAGGCATTGCGGCACCAGACGCATTGAGACTGCGGACGCCAGCCGGCGCGCCTACCGCCCGGAGCGGGCTGGTTTGCGCCTACCCACTGAAAGCTACTTACCGAAGTGGAGACCCCGTGATTGCCGATAGCTACCGCTGCCAATAGCAGCCCTTCGGGCAAACGCACCCCAGAGGGTCAATCCACTTCCCGACAGGTACACAGGATTGGTCTCGTTTTCGTCCAAAGCACTCAGGCCGCCAGGTGCTGTGTGTCCCTGGCGGCGTGGCGTTATTGGGATGAAGCGGGCGGCAGCCCCTTGCTGAACACCTTGGCGTGAAACACCGTCGCGCCTTGCCCGCGATCCATGTCGCTGGTGAGGGCGCAGCACGCAAGAAGCCCTGTGGCGCGGCGTGCGCTACTTCTTCAAATGCGGCCCGATCAATGTGAGGTCGATGTCATTGAGCCGGTCCTTGGCGGACTTGGCCTGATGCCAATACGGGTAGATCAGGGGTGGTGCACTGACATCATCGATGCGCTGGCGCTCTTCGGAAGTGAGCACGAGATCGGCGGCGGCAAGGTTGTCGAGCAGTTGCTCCTCGCGCGTGGCACCGACGATGAGCGACGTGATTCCCGGACGGCCAAGCTCCCACGCCAGGGCGATCTGAGCAGCGGAGACAGCGCGCGATTCGCCGATCTCAACGAGAACCTCGATGATGTCGTAGAGCTTCTTTTCGTCGTTGACGCGTGGCTCGTCCCATCCTCCAGTCCAGCGAGCACCTTCCGGCTCAGGCATGCCGCGACGGAACTTTCCAGTGAGCAGTCCGCCGCCCAGCGGACTCCAGACAAGAATGCCCAACCCCTGGTCCAGCGCGATGGGCACCAGTTCGTACTCCGGCTCACGGGTCCGGGGCGAATAGTGGATCTGCTGCGAAACGAACCGCTGGTAGTTGTGCCGCTCCGCCACGCCAAGCGCCTTGGAGATGTGCCAGCACGAGTAGTTCGAGCAGCCGATGTAGCGCACCTTCCCGGAGCGCACGAGCGTATCGAGAGCCTCCATCGTTTCTTCAAGCGGCGTCTGCCCGTCCCACCCATGTACCTGATAGAGATCGATGTAGTCCGTGCGCAGACGGCGCAAGCTGGCTTCGACCTCGCGAATGATGTGGTGGCGGGAAAGACCGGTGTCGTTCGGGCCGTCGCTCATCGGCATCCGGACCTTGGAGGCAAGGAGCAACTGGTCGCGTTTACCCTCGATCGCTTCGCCGATGATTTCTTCCGACAGGCCCCAAGAATAGAAGTTTGCGGTGTCAAGCAGGTTGACGCCATGATCCGTGGCGATGTCGATGAGCCGCCGAGCACCCGCGACGTCGGTCGTGCCGAGGTTCTTGAACAAGCCTTTGCCGCCGAACGTCATCGTGCCGAGCGAAAGCGCCGATACCTTGAGGCCGGAGCGGCCAAGCTGGCGATATTGCATGGGGTACTCCTTTCGAGTCGAGTTGGAGAAAGTCCGAGGTCAGCTTGTTGGACCCATCTGGTCTCGCTGAACTTCTGGAAGATAGCCTGCTAGCCGCCGCCTCGGGGTGGCACAGTTGCATGCACTACCCGAGTAGACGGCGCCCTAAGCCACACGAGGATTCTCCCTTTCTGACGCGAACGACCGATAGATCAATCCTCTTGTTTTATTGCCTAATCCAATGATCAACGATTGGTTCGTGGCATCAAGGCGCGGTTCGGGGTAAAGTTTCCCCTTCAAGGCGACGCACGCCCGCACCAGCCAGGTACACACCATGACTGAACCTTGCAGCACGCTGCGCGAGCAGCTCGTGCCTGTCATCGACAAGTGGAGCCACGGCAGCGCGGAATGCTCCACGCCCATCCCGGCCGTGAGCTTCTTTCGGCGCGAGGCGCCTGCCGCGCCGGCCTACTGCTTGATCCCGCCGAGCATCGTGGTCGCCGTGCAAGGCAAGAAGCAGATGCTGGTCGGCGGTGATGCCTATGCCTACGATGCGTCCCGTTACCTCATCACGTCGCTGGACTTGCCCGCCAGTTCCGAAGTCGTGCAGGCCAGCCAGGATGTTCCCTGCCTGGGCCTGACGGTGAATCTCGATCTGCGCACGATCGCCGAACTGATTGCGCATGGCAACGTGCCGCCACCGCGTGGTCAGTCCGTCAATGACAGCATCGGCATCGGCGTTCTGACGCCTGCCATCCTGAAGCCTATCGGGCGCTTGCTGGAACTGCTGGATGAGCCGGAGGCCATCCCCACGCTGGCACCGATCTTCCTGCGCGAGCTGCACTATCGCCTGTTGACCAGCGACCAGGCGGGGCGCCTGCGTCAGATTGCCTCGGTGGATGGGCAAGCCTACAAGATCGCCAGAGCCATCGACTGGCTCAAGCTGAACTATGCAGCGCCGCTGCGCATCGAGGATCTGGCCACGTCCGTGCAGATGAGCGCGCCGACGTTCCATCATCACTTCCGGCAACTCACGGCCATGAGCCCGCTGCAATACCAGAAGTGGCTGCGGCTGAACGAGGCCAAGCGGCTGATGCTCAATGACCGCCTGGATGCGGCAAGCGCCGCGTTCAAGGTGGGCTACGAAAGCCCGTCGCAGTTCAACCGCGAATACAGCCGCTTGTTCGGCGACTCACCGGGGCGTGACATTGCGGCGTTGCTCGCACTGGAGCCGGTCAAGCAGCCCAAGCGCAAAGTCCGGGCTTGATAGCGCGGGGGCCAGGAAGGCAGCTATCTACAGCCTGACCTTGCCCCCAAATGGTGGACTCCATAGCTTGGGTCGTCATGCAGCCTCTTTGCGCTGGGCTGCGATCCAGCGTTGTTCGTATTGCATCGGACTGAGGTAGCCCAAAGCCGAGTGCAATCGGGTGTGATTGTAGAGAGAGATCCAGTCCAGAACAGCTGCCTTGGCCTGCTCTCTGGTAGCAAATTTCTGCCCCAGGACGCAGGCCACCTTCAGGTGCCCCCAGAAGCTCTCTGTAGGCGCGTTATGGCAAAACCCCAAGTCCTCCCAGCAATTGCCCTTGCGGCTCATGGATGAGCGTATGCCCCAGGCCTTGAGGGTGTTTTGGAATTCATGGTTGGTTACTTCCTGGCGTGGGAGCGGCCCGAGCCGCAGTTTCTTGATCGCGTTCATTGCGAAGCTCCCCGATTGAAGAACAGCGGCTGGTAGGGCCGCAGCACTAGATCCCGGTTGACGATGATTCGCACCGGCAGGCCCGGCCGGCTGGTCAGCGTCGGCTGGATGTTCATGTTGCGCCGGGTGATTTCCTGGCCGACCTGATTGATGCTGTCCTGCGCGCTGTCGCGCCCGGCGATGACGATGCGGTTGCCGTCCTGGCGGTTCTCCGGCGCGGCCAGTTCGGCGCCGACGCCCAGTAGCGTCGTCAACACCGCGCCCGCGACGATGCGATTCCAGTGCCAGTCCACGTTGTCCTCCAGGCCGGCGTAGCCGGCTGGATCGGTGCCCACGAGGTTGTCGAGCGTGAGCGATGACGTGTCGGGCAGGATGATCCGGTTCCACACCACTTGTACGCGGCTCTGCCCATAGCTGACCGAGCTGTTGTAGCGCCCCAGGATGCGCGAACCTTGCGGGATCAGCAGGAAACGCCCGGTGGCCGTGTCATAGACCGGCTCCGTCACCGTGGCGATCACGTCGCCGGGCAAGTCCGACTTGATGCCAGTCACCAGCGCGCCGGCAACCACCGTTCCGGCCATAACCTGATACCGCGAAGCCGGCAGGGTCAGATTGCCGGAATTACGGGTTTCAGTAGAACCACCTTTCAGGAAAGCCTCCTTCTGGTCTTGCTGGTTCTGCACGGCGGTCGGGTCGGCAGGCTGGGCCGCCGTCGAGGCCGGGCCAGCCGCCAGCGGGTCGAAGGCCGCATTGGCGGCGAAGCCTGGCGCAGCGGCCACCTGCGTCTGCGCTACCGGCGCGGCCTTCTGCGCACCCGAGCGGAAGAACACCGACGATGCCGCCGCCGCTTCGGCTTCCTTGCGCAGCGCGTCGTTCGGATCGTGGCCAGGGGCCGCGTAGGCGGCCGTCACCGGCTGCTGCGATTTCACGATGGCCGGGCCAAGATCGCCCGGCAGTGGCGGCCCCAGCTCCGGCACGGCAGGCGGCAAGGCCGGCGGCAGCTTGGAGTAGTCCGCCGGCAACCCGTCCAGCCCTTCCGACTTCGAGACGCGATCGACGTTGTAAAGCTCGGTCTGTTCGCCAGCGCCGCGCCGCTGCGGTTGCAGCGACCACATCAGCGCGCCGAGCACGGCGACCGCCAGGCCACCGGCGAGGATGGCCAGCGTGCGCCGGTTCAGGCGCGTGACCGGGCGCGGCTGGGCGCGCAGCGCTACCGCCTCGGGCGCTACCTTCGCCGCCTGCGGGGTGGCAAGGTCGGGGGTATCGTCCTGGCTCATGGTTAGTTCCTCCGCGTCACACCATCGGTGCGCTCGATCCGCACCACGTCGCCCTTGTCGCCGCCCAGGCGCAGTTCGGCCGCGCCGAACAACCGATCGACGATGTAGTACGGAGCACGGAAGCGGTAGTTCACCAGTTGCCCGTCGCCTTGCGCACCAATCACGAACAGCGGCGGCAGTTCGCCCTGCGCGATGCAGGGCGGGAACTGGATATAGACCTTCTCGCCATCATCGAAAGCACGCAACGGCTTCCAAGGCGGATTGCTACCGCTGACCGCGTAGCGGAATCGGATCTTCTCCAGCGATAAGCCGGTATCGACCGGCGCAGCCGCATTCGCGGCCTGCGCCTGGCGCTGCAAGGCCAGCATCTTGTCCTTCGGGTACTCCCAGGACACCGACGCCATCCACGTCTTCTCGGTCGAGGTCAACTCGATCAGATAGGTGCGTCGGCTGGTAGTGATGACCAGATTGGTCTTCAACCCCGAGCGAATCGGCTTGACCATTACGTTCACGCGCAACGCATCACCGCTGCCGCTCGATGTGTCGCCCACGATCCAGCGCACGGTATCGCCGGCGGCGACCGTCACCAGTTCCTCACCCGGCTGGAGCGCGATCACGGTCACGCGGCCCACGGCCGCATAGACCTGGTACAGCGCGCCATCGGTATAGGGCCACACCTGAATCGCATTGACGTAGCCCTCGCGCGTGGGCGGGATGCGTGCCTCGGCGTTGGCCCGAGACACGCGCACGGTTTCGTTCGCCGGCTCCGGCGTGGGCTTGACAGCCTCGGACTCGGGCAATGGCTTCAACTGCGCTGGCATCGGCAACACCTCGGGCACGGCCACCATCTCCACCGGCTTGGGCGGCTCTGGCAGCGGCTGGGCCTGCACCGGCTCATCGAGTGAGATCACGGGCGGCGGTTTGCCTTGCGTGGCGCAGCCTGCCAGGGCAAGCAAAATCACCGGCAAAGCGGATTTACGGAAAAGATCATTCATGGCTTGGCTCCTTCGGAAGAATCCAGTTCGCGGCTCCACGACAGGCCGTTGACGTAGATGCCCAGGGGGTTCTTGCGCAGGCGTTCTTCGGTGCGCGGCGGCTGGAGCACGATGGACACCACGGCCGTCCACCGTTCCAAGCCCGCCGCAGCGCCGTTGACGTAGCGGCGCTCCGTCCAGCGCACGTTGAAAGACGTGTCGCTGGCGCGCACGACGCTGGTGATCTGCACCGTCACCGACTCCTTGCCGATGCGTGCGAACGGGTCGTTCACGCGCGCGTAGTCGTTGAGGACGGCCGCGCCCTTGTCGGTCGTGTAGTCGTAGGCATCGAGCCAGTTCTGGCGGACAACGATGGGGTCGATGGACAGCGAGCGCACCAGGCCGATGAAGCGGCCCAGGTGGTACGCAGTCTGTGCATCGCTGGGCCGGTACGGCGTGGCGGCTTCGCCGACCGCACGCACCTGGCCGGC
>Ga0209573_1004398_pt1 | contig 13927 bp, 7 predicted proteins | sample TNRBio252014_DNA_FD_185870 | JGI IMG/M metagenome (GOLD analysis project Ga0209573, IMG submission 185870) | Wastewater treatment Type I Accumulibacter community from EBPR Bioreactor in Madison, WI, USA - TNR Reactor_6/25/2014_ DNA (SPAdes)... | ecosystem: Engineered > Bioreactor > EBPR >...
GCGGACGCATCATGCCGCGTGGCATGTCCAGATGACCGTAGGAGCCGCGCAGCAGCTCGACGTGGAAGTTGTCCTCGTCCCGGCTGATGGCGAGATCGACACTGACGGTGCGGACATGCCCCTTGAGCTTCCAAATGAGAAACAAACGGGCGCTGTCCGGCTCCAGGTCGAGGCGTGCGCCGTCAAATGCGGCCCAGTCGCCGAACGGATTCGCGATCCTGGCGGCGAGGGTGGTGGCGAGGTGGCGGTTCACCTCTGCCTCGCTGATTTCCATGACCGCCGCCCGTTTGATGGCCGTCTGGCGCAACATGTCGAGCATGTCATCGGCCTTCGCGTTGCTGGCAGGCGGGGAGACCGGCAGGGCAGCGGGGCGGTGCGCCACCCAGGCCGCCCCGGCGAGCGCGCTGATCACGAGCAGCCGCAGGATATGGAGCAGGGGGCGGATCACGGCGGTGCGGATGAATGGAGGAGCAGGTCAGGCGGCTGTGCCGGTCTTGGGCGGCGGGGCGCTGGGCGTGCTGCTGCTGGTGGAGGCTGCGGTGCTCGTCGATGCGGCTGCGGAGGAGCTTTCGGAGTCCTTCTTCTTCGCCGCCTTGTAGGAGTCACTGCGGTAGTCGGTGATGTAAAAGCCGGTGCCTTTGAAGATGAAACCGGCACCAGCGCCGATCTTGCGCTTCACCGGGCCGGCGCAGTCCTGCTGCGGGCAGTCGGTGAGATGCGGGTCTTTCATGGACTGCTTGGCCTCAAACAGGTGGCCACACGTCTGGCATTCGTAATCGTAGGTGGGCATGGGGGAGTAAAAGCGCGCGGGGTGGGGTTGCGGAAACGCGCGGCGGACTGGGAGTATGCCGCGCCGCGCCCTCTGCTGCAAAAGGATTTTCCCGGCCGGAGAGCGATCAGGGTGCCGCCAGCTTCGTGACGACGTGGCTCATGTAGGGGAAGAGCTGCTTCTTCCGGCTGACCACGCCCGCCATGTCATAGACGTGCTCGTTTGCCTGTGGGTAGTCGATGGCGTCGATGACGCGCTGGTCCCCGGCCACCAGCAGCACGCTGTGATGGCGGGTGATGTCCGTGACCATGAGGCAGGCGAAATGAAGGCTGTGCTTCGTGAGCAGGGACTGAAGCGCCCCTTGCAGCTCGGCCTCGCGCTTCCAGAACTCATCCAGGCCGAGTTCCTCGATCTGGGAGATGCTGATGTGCCAGCCGTTTTCCTCGAAGACCTTGCGGTCGCTCTCCAAGGCGCGGTCCGGCGTGTGCTCACGCAGCATGGAGCCGGCGGCGAAGAAGTCCTTCACAAACTGGGCGCTGTCGATGCCGCCGATGCCCGCCAGCCATTCGAGGATTTCTTTGTCCGTGCTCGTGGTGGTGGGGCTGGTGAGGTGCAGCGTGTCGGAAATGATGCCCGCGCAGAGGCAGATGGCCGTGGACTTTTCCGGCGCGGCCTCACGCATGCGGTACATGATGCCGACGATGGTGGAGGTGCTGCCCACAGGCTCGTTGATGAAGCGGATGGGCTCCTTGGTGCGCAGGTTGCCGCTGAGACGGTGGTGGTCGATGACCTCGATGATCTCCGCCTCGTCCGCGCCCGCCACGGCCTGGGCGAACTCGTTGTGATCCACGAGCACGAGCTTTATGCGCGGCGGGTCGAGCAGGTCGGACTTGGAAAAGACGCCAAGCAGCTTCCGAGTCTCCTCATCGACGACGGCAAACAACGGCTGGCTGGAATGCTGCACCGCCGGGACGATCTCGCGCAGCGGTGTGCGTGAGCCGAAGGACAAAAAGTCATGCGTCAGCGCCTCGCCGATGGGGCGCGAGAAGCGCAGAAGCTGCGAGGTGCTGGCCGTGTCATACGGCGAGTAAATGATGGCGACGCCTTTCGCCGCAGCTTGGGTGAGGATGCTCGACGCGGCCTTGAACTTGCCGGTGATGATGAGACAGCGCACGCCCGACTCGACGGCCAGTTCGTGGATCTCCGGCCGGTCACCCGTGACGACCACGACGCGGTTCGCTGGAAACTGCTGCGCACGTTTGCGTGTCGTCTCCAGGCTGGACGCGGCGACGACGAGCACGAGATCCTGAATCTCCTCCAAATCAGGCGCGGAACCGCCGACAATGCCATCCAGCGCGTTGACGATGTTCAGCAGGCTGGTGCGCACCTCGCGGTTCGCGGCCTCGGCTTTTTCATTCGTCTGCGCCGGAAGGAAAAGCTGCGCGAGTTCCTGGATCGCGGGCAGTCCGAGCAGCCGGCCTTCTTCATCGACGATGGGGATGCTGCGAAAGTTGTGATTCATCATCATCCGATAGACCGAGAGGAAGGTCTGGTGAGGGCTGGCGGTGAAGACATCCCGCTGGCAGATGATGGAGGCGGTGGGACGCACGTCGAGCAGCAGCTTCGGCGCGTTCACCCCGGCGGTTTGCAGCACCCAGTTGGTGCGCACGCTGACCTCGCCGCAGCACGCGGCCTCGGCCTTCATGCCGCGTACATCACGCAAAAACGCCGCGTAGCCGATGGCGGAGCAGATTGCGTCCGTGTCGGGGTTGCGGTGGCCGATGACGTAGATGGGGTCCATGAAGCAGAGGGCGAAGAACTAAGAGCGTAGAGTCGCTATTGGGACCACGAGAGCGTTGACGCGACTCTTCGCTTTTGCACTAGGCGTTGGCAAAGCCCATCGCGGTGATGCGCGCATGCACGGCGTCCTTGTTCTCCAGAAGTTCGGCGATGGGGTCCCACTTGCCGCTGGTGAGCGCCTCGTGCGCCGTGGCCGGGAGGGTCACAGGGATGCTCTGATCTCCAAACACGACCTTCTTGTCATGCACATCGACCTTGATCTCGATCTGCGGGTCCGCCAGGACGGCATCGGCGATTTTTTTGATGTCAGCGGTGCTGGCGACGACGCAGGGGATGCCCAGCGTTGTGCAGTTGCCGAAAAAGATCTCCGCGAAGCTTTCCGCGATCACCGCCCGGATGCCGAAGCGATACAGCGCCTGTGGGGCATGCTCACGGGAGCTGCCGCAGCCGAAGTTCGTGCCGGAGAGCAGGATGCTGGCGCCTTTGAAGCGCGGATCGTCGAGCGGGTGGCCCGTGGGCTTGCCGTCCTTGTCGAAACGCACGTCGTAGAAGGCGAATTCGCCGAGACCATCGAACGTCACGCATTTCATAAAACGCGCGGGGATGATGCGGTCGGTGTCGATGTCCGAGCCGGGCACATAAACGCCGCGACCGGAGACTTGGGTGATTTTTGCGAGAGCCATGAGGGCGGCGATGCTAGCAGCGAATGAGAAGGACGCAAGGCCGCCGCTTATGGCAGTTCCTCAATGGTGAGCGTGAAGCGGTGCGGGCTGTCAGCGTTGCCCAGGGTGATCTGGTTCTCTCCCGTCTGTAGTGGGCTGGAAATGCAGCCCGCATCCACGGAGACATGCGTTCCGTTCACCCAACTGCCCAGCTTGCTGCCGCGGTCGCGCAGGATGAAACGGCCCTGCTCGAAGTCGATCTCGCAATGGTTGCGGGAGAGCTGGTAGGGATGCTGCTCCTCGATGGAAAGGTCGTTGCGGGCCAGGGAGGAGACGGCGGTGTCGAAGTAGGCGCGTCCGATGCGGAAAGGCAGTTTCGTGATCGTTTTGCTGACCGGTTCGTGATTGAGACCACTCCCACCGGCTTCGGAGCGCAGCTTGACGCGGAAGACAGGCTCCTTCGGCGCGGCAGTCTCCTTCGGCTTCACATGGAGCGGCACGGTGGCGTTGGTGCTCGTGGTGAGCAGCAGGTCGGTCTTGCGGATGCGGTCGAACAGTGTGGCGAGATAAACGTGCAGGCGGTCCGGGCGCTGGACGATCTGATGCTCGAAATCATCCTCGCTGATGACCTCCGCGGTGGTGTTTTCCAGCGCGGTGGCGCTGGCGGTGCGCGGGCGGTCCATGATCATGCCCATCTCGCCAAAAATCTCACCCGGACCGATCTTCGCCAGGGATTGCACCCCATGGGAGGTATTGATCGTGATTTCAACGAGTCCGTTGACGATGAAATAAGCCTCTTGGGATTTGTCCCCCTCGCGGAAAATGACCTGACCTCGTTGGAAATGTTCGGTTGCCATGCGGGAGGATGGTACCGGGTGGCCTTCGGAGGTCAAGCGTCACGTCGGGGCGGCTTTGCCGTCACCAACAGAAAAAATCGCCAGCGATTCAAAATGACCAAGGCTCAGGAACCAATGACCAAGGAAAACCCAAGCGCCCAAGGTTCAATCAACGCACCCATGAAAAAATCATCCCTCTGCTTCTTTGCCCCTCCGCCCCTCTGCGGCTAAAACGAAGGTTCTGGCCGCTCGCTTTTGCCGCAGTGGGGCAAAGAGGCAGAGAGGCGGAAGTTGACCATAGCTGCATGTTTCTTGAGCTGAGACTACAGCCGCCGCACCACGACGCCTCGGACACGCGCCTGTGTGGCGTAGGTGGTGAAGCCGAAGGGCGCGCATTTTTCGATGTCGCCGGCCCGCAGACCGAGCTTGCGGCCCTTGGTGCTGACATTAACGAAGAGCTTGCCACCAATCCACGCGCGAAGGTCGTCATCCCGCACCTCGACGCGCACCTTGTGCCACTCGTTGTTTTTGAAGAAGGCGTTGCCCGTGGTGGTGTTCTCGCTGGCGTCCAGGTCATCAATGCTGGAGATGCCCACCAGCGTGCCGCCCCAGCCGCCGATGACGAGAGTGACGTGCGAGTCGTTCACTGGAAAGGTCACGGTGCCGAAAAAGTCATTTCCCTCCACCCGCATGGCCTCGTACTCAATGGCGTAGCGTGAGCGCGGCAGCTTGGCGTTCTGCCAGGCGACAAACCGTGCTCCCGTCATCGGCTGTCCCGCATCCAGTGTGATCTCTCCCTCCTTGATCGTGACCCGCCCCTCCTCCGCGATGCCTGCGGCCTGCCAGGAGGATTCCAACTCATCCGAAAGCAGCTTCCACTCAACTCGTGGCGGCGGTCCGCATTGAGCAAGCATCAACAAGAGGCAGAGCCACAGTGCCCTGCCGCCGATGACAGGATGCGCCCATAGATTGTATTTGGCGTTACGGTTCAAGATGGCACCAAGATTGAAGTGGTGGGGAGGAAGACTCAAGCGGCGGATCAGGGGAACTCGATAACCATTCGGAAACTGCGCGGAGTATGTAGGCAGGAACCATTCGCATCTCAGCAGACGCTATAGATCCTTGATGTGCAAGTTGCGGAACTGCACAGAGCCTCGATTGTGGGTTTCGATGCCTATGAAACCCTTCAGACGGCGGGTGGCAGTGAAGCGGGCCACCATGAATGACTCTATGGAGCCGGTGAGGCAGTCACCAAGGCTGCAGCTTGTGGCTTAGGGGCTGGTGGAGGTCGTTGCTGACAACTCTAGCACTATACGGAAGCCATAGACGTTGAACCTATCTCCGGGGGGCCACTCGATGCGCATGGTGGAGCCCAGATAATTCCGCGAACTGCGATTCCAAGCAGCGCCTCGCAGGATCTTCTGCCCTGGTTTTCGGGGGCTGGGCGTGTCACACCACTCCCAGACATTTCCGCCCAGATCGTAAATTCCCAGACCGTTGGGAGCAAAGCTCATCACCGGAGCGGTAAGAACGAATCCATCCGTGTAACCGGGAATGGTGCCTTCTGTGTCTCTAATTCGTCCGATCGTGCTTTCGTCAGCGTAGTTGCCGACTGCTTGTGAAGGAGGCCACTCTCTGCCCCAGGGGAATTCATCGTCGCCGACCGCCTTGCTCCATTCATCGTCTGTTGGGAGACGATAGCGAACGCCTTCACATGCTGTGAGCCAACTGGCAAATGCCACTGCCTCCTGCCAGCTCACCATGATGACTGGATGATCATCCGGTTTGTGAAGCACAAATTCTGACGGAAAGGGGTTGCGCCATTCGCTGTTTCCAGTGGGGCTAGCCTTGTCAAACTCCGCAAAATCTTTCTTCCTAGTCTCATGAATGCACATCAGAACCTTCGTCCTTGGCACCGGCACGAACTTCATGCCGAGGGAGTTCACGAAGGGTTTGTCTTTGGTGGCAGTAGCGAAGTTTGACACCGAAGCCTGGGCAGGATTGGCTGTCGGGGGGGCGCTGACGGATGATGCGGCCGCAAGTTCCCACACGACCACTCCCATGTGGTAGCCGTTGTAGTCCGAGGATCGCTTCGAATAGTAGGCGGTGACGATCCGCCCGTTTGCAAGCTGTACACTGCTCGGATAGCCGCAGTCGCTTTCCAGGCTGTCAGCGAGCCGAATGGGAGACGACCAAGTCCGGCCCTCGTCGCTGCTGAGCTTTGCACAGACGCCCTGGCTGCCTCTGCTGCGCACACCGTAGCTCAGCAGCAGGCGCTTGTCGGCGAGGCGGCTGAGATGACCGTTGACTTCGCCGCGTCCGGTAGCCGGGGCGGGCTGCCCCCATGTCGCGCCATCGTCATCGCTGCGGATCAAATCCACCTGGGCGTCCCGTGCGGCGGCGAGCCAGCTTTTGCCGCCGAGCGGAAAGAGATTCGTCTCATTGTGAGTCGGACTGATGATCGCCTGGGGCTTCCATGTCGCACCATCATCATCGCTGCGGAAGCACCATGCGCGCATGCCGCTGCTTTTGATCGACTGCGCCGGGTTGACGTAGTGTTCTTGGTAGCATGAGGCTCTCAAAGTGCCGTCCTGCGCCCTCCAGATGTCGCCAAAGGGAACATAGTCACTCCAATCGCCGCTCTCACTGGCGGGAAAGACTTCGCTCTTGCTCCAGGCGCGTCCGCCGTCCTTCGATCGCAGCACCCAGCTTCGCAGTACTGCATCACGAAAGGGCTGCTGTTTGGGCCGCTGCGGCTGTTTCACGTTGGTCCAGCCGGAGCAGAGCACGATCAGATCCCCGTTCCCGGCAAGACCTGCGGCGTGGTTCATGCGGATCGTGTCCGGTTCATGGGCGGTGACAGCGCCGCGCTTCTCCCACTTCAGGCCGTCGCTGCTCGCGTAGCAGTCCAGATCCCCAGGCGTGATGCCATGATTGGGTTGATTGAAAACAATGGCGGTGACGCTCCCGTCCGGCATCAGGGTCAAGTTCGGCCAGGCACACACATTTTGGATGGCGACAAGACGCTGGATGATCCGGGCTTGAGTGGGGATGCTTTTGGGCGGGGAAGGGGCGGCCATGACGCCGACAGATACAGGAGGCGTCTTGAATGCGGCCATCACCTGTTCCCGGTAAGCCTCTACAGCCTTCGCGACATCGACCTGGTCTGCTTTCACTAATGATGCCTGCACGGTGGCGAGGGACTGGTCCAGGCTGGCGACGAGGGCGTTTTCGATCTTGGTGATTTCACGCACGAAGATGTCACGCAGCTCTTTGAGGCGCGGCGGGGCTGGATCGGCCACGGTGGCGAGCGCGGGCAGCGGTTTGACCCCGGTGACGGTGAGATTCTGCTCGATGACCTGAGCGAAGTCGGCTGCGTTGGCGATGGCGGCATCGCAGGAGGTCACAGATGCCAGGACCCCGGTCTTCGTTGCCGCGTCTTTTTCCATCGTCAGCGCGGCACGGTATTTCGTCGTGAGTTCGGCGAGCTGCGCGTGACGGGCTTTCTGGTAGTTGGCGACGCGGGTGCGGAAGTCGGGCAGTTGATCGAGGGCGGTGAAAGTTGCTGTGGACGCGGGCAACGGTGGTTTCATGGCCTCAGGTGGCGCAGGCGATGATGAAACCGTCACCGCAGGCGCAATGGCCGATTCCACCACACAACGGAAGCCGACGGGGCCGCGGCGATCCGTAGGTCCAGGATGAATGCGAATGGACGAGACCAGATGGCCTCTATCACCGAACGAGGAACCCCGCATCACCCGGTGTTCTTGGGCGGCATTCCACCAATCGTCCACCCATTCCCACACGTTTCCGCCCATGTCGTAAAGACCCAGCTTGTTGGGCCTGAAGCTCATCACCGGAGCCGTCGTCGGGAAGCCATCGGTGTAGCCTTCGATGAACGGCTTCGTGGGAAACTTCTCGTGCCAGGCGCTGTCGGCATAGTTTCCCACCTGGTCTTTGGTCATCGGCGGGTAGTCACCGCCCCAGGGATACTCGGTGGTCTCCTTCTCACAGAGCATCTCCGGCGTGGTGTCCTTGGTGCGTGTCTCTTTTCCTCCCAACCCGACGGCGATGCTCCATTCCTCATCGGACGGCAGCCGGTAGGTTTTGCCTTCCTTCTTGCTGAGCCATGCACAGAAGGCCACCGCATCCTCCCAGTTCGTGCTGACCACAGGATGGTCGTCTTTGTCCCCGCAGGGAACGCCGTCTTGCTTGTAGTTCTGCCATGTCCCGCTAACACCGAAGACTTCCGCCGCATAAGCCGCGTAGTCCTGCCGCCGCGTTTCGTGAATGCACATCAGGATATTCGTGCCGGGCACGGGAACGAACTTCATGCCCAGCGTGTTCATGAAGGGGGCATCCTTGGTCGCGGTGGCAGGTGTGGTGGTGCTTGCCACTGCCTGAGTGGGCGCCGTCTGGTCCGGACTCGGACGATTTTTCTGGCTGGCAGGGTTCAGCACAAAATAAGCTCCGCCAAGGGCCAAGACACCCAGCACCACCCAGACGAGCCATGCACTTGATGACTTGGCGGCGGGCTTATGATGCACCACGGACTGCGGCGGACGATATGGCATGCCACCGGGCCGCTGCGGCCGCGCCATCGTCGGCAAAGCGGCGGGGGCTTGGGACACTTCCGGCTCCACCTTCGCCACCGGCTGCGTGAGGATGCCGTCGAGATCGCGGCGCATCTCGCTGACGCCTTGATAACGCTGCTCACGGTCCTCCCGCAGCGCTTTGGCGATGATGGCGTCGTAGCGCGGGTCGAGTCCGGGAATTTGCAGGCTGGGCAGCTCAAACATGCCCTGCGGCAGCTTGCCGGTGAGCATCTGGTAGAGCATGACACCCACGGCGTAGATGTCGGCGCGATGATCCACCGCAGAGCCAAGCATCAATGCCTCCGGCGCCATGTAATGCAGCGTGCCCATGGCCATGCCGCTTTGCGTCAGACCGGTGTTTTGGCTGTGCGTCATCTTCGCCAGGCCGAAGTCCGCCACTTTTACCACGCCGTCATAACCGACCATGATGTTGGCTGGTTTGATGTCGCGGTGGATGATGCCGCGATCATGCGCGTAGGCCAGGGCGTCACAAACATGCGCGGTGATCGCCATCGCGTGCTCGGTGTGCAGGCGGCCCTCCTTCACGATCATCCGCGCCACATCCGTGCCCTCGACGTATTCCATCACGATGTAGAGCAGACCGCCAGCGGTCTGACCAAAGTCATGCACGGCGACGATGCCGGGGTGATTGAGCTTCCCCATCGCTCGCGCTTCGTTTTTGAAACGCTCGGCGAAGCTGGCATCCGCCTCATCAAGCGTGTTGGAGAGGATTTTGATGGCGACGGGCCGGTCGAGGGACTTTTGCCGACCCATGTAAACCGCGCCCATGCCGCCACGGCCCAGCATCTTCAAAATGTCGTATTCTGGGAGCAGCTTGCCGAGTTCTTCAGCGGTCGGCGGCACCCAGGGGCCGGAAGAAGGCTTGGAGCCGCCGGTTTCCAGAAGCGCCCGGCCCAGGCCGCTGAGGTTGGCGTCGTTTTCAGGAGTAGAAGGGTCTGTGTTCATGAGATTCTACCTGGGATTAATGAAAGCAGACGGGGCGGTTACAGGGAAGATGAAAAAAGATTGGGATGACTTGGAAATGGGTGACAGCTACATCACGGCAAAGGTTTGACGCGCACGTTACGGAACTGTACCGAGCCTCGATTGTGGTTCTCGATGCCGATGTAACCCTCCAGACGGCGGCTGCCGGTGAAACGAGTTACCACCTGGCCGTTGAGCGTGACGGTGTAGCTCTGGCCGATGGCGGTGACTTCCAGTGTGTTCCATTCAGCCTGCGGCTTAAGCGGAGATGAAAACGCTGCCATGAAGTTGTAAATGGAGCCGGTGCGGAAATCCGTGCCCGCATTGTCGAAAATGGCCACTTCGTAGCCGTTCTCGCTGACACCGGCGGGGTCATTCCCGGGATCAGGAAAGCGGAGGCGAAGGCCGGAGTTAAATTGAGCTTGGGAGCCACGGAACTCCGCCTGGAGGACAAAATCACTGAACGTGCGTTTAGAGTACCAGGCCACTCCAAAATTTCCCACCCCCTTCTGAAACCAGGTGGTGCCGATGCCGCTGTCAAAACGCAGACCGCCTTTCCCGCTCTGCTTCCATGAGTTCTGCTCCGCCGGGGCAAAGAGGTCGATGAAACCGGAGTCTCCGGTGGACGCGGGTGCAGGGGTGGATGCGGGAGAGACGGCCTTCGCGACGCTGCTGATCGGCCCCATGCGTCTGGCTGTGTAGTGGCCCCGCCCGCTGTCTGAGATGCCCGTTAGCGAGCGAAAACTCTCGTCGAATTGCAGTGTTGCCTGCCAGTTGGACGCTGGATTGCTGCTTTTGTCCAAGGCGTTATAGGCCGTGACCGTGCGCGGCCCTGTGATCTTCCAATGCCATGAAAAACGCGGGCAGGTGGCGGTGCCGTCTGAATGGAAGGTCAGCACATCAGGCGGCAACGGCGCATGGGTCCATTCCCAAGTGTAGTTCAACAGTGCTTCCTCCAACGTTTTGGGGTCGGCGACGATCTGCGGCATCACAACAAGGGCGGCGGCCGGTGCTCCAAACATGCCCACCACTTGCTTGCGGTATTCCTCCACCGCCCTTGCGGCCGCCAGGTTCGTGGCCTTCACCAATGCTGCCTGCACGGTGGCGAGGGATTGGTCCAGGCTGGCGACGAGCGTGTTCTCAATCTTCGCGACTTCGCGCACGAAGATGTCGCGCAGCTCTTTGAGTCGCGGCGGGGCCGGATCGGCCACGGTGGCAAGTACGGGCAGCGGTTTGACCTCGGTGGCGGTGAGATTCTGCTCGATGACCTGGGCGAAGGAGGCTGCGTTGACGATGGCGGCATCGTAGGAGGACACAGCGGCCAGGACGCCGGTCTTCGTGGCTGCGGCTTTCTCCGCCGTCAGCGCTGCGCGGTATTTCGTCGTGAGTTCGGAGAGCTGCCTGTGACGGGCCTTTTGATAGTTGGCGACGCGGGTGCGGAAGTCGGGGGTCGCCAGCAGAGAACCTGAAGCCGGGGAGATGGCGCCGACAGACGGAGTGGGACTCGATGACGACGCCTTGTCGAACCAGAGGAAGCGAGTGGCGGGCTGGCTCTTGTCAGAGAAATGCACGGAGACTAGGTCACGCTCGGCGAGAGTGACGAAATCCAGCGCGGCCGTGATGCCGCGGTCCGGACACATCGGATCGAGCACGAGCCGCCCGTCGCGATCAAGCAGGACGATGTGTTTTCCGCCATTGTTTGACGGGATGAAATCACGCCCGCGAACGTCGTCGGCAAATGGAGTGGCAGGATCGGTGCCGCGCCAGTTTGCGACGAGGATGGGACCGTCTGTCTTCGGGACGGCATAGAGCGCCATGCCGTTCATAAGAAACGGGGTTTCGGGGTCCGCGTCGAATTTACCCTGGGATCGACCGAATCCGCCGTTCATTCCCCAACGAAGGATTTTCCCATCGTCCATTCTCAATCCCATCGTTGCGACTGTGTTCGACATCGCGACGGCCTTTCGTCCGGGCGGAAGGACGGGTTTGTCCTTCCATTCTCCGTTTCCCTGGGTGTCGATGCCGTCGTGGGCGGTGCCCCAGGCCAAGAGGCTTCCGTCTTTGAGGATGGCGGCCTGACGGAAACTGGAAATATAGACATCCTTGACCGGGCCCAGTCCGTCAGGAATCCGGTTGGTGGGGTCGGTGCGCTGAGGAAAAGGAATCACACCTCCTGCGCGTGTGATGAGGGCGAAGTCGTCTGCTTCCCCGCGGCAGATTCGCCTGATGTCTTTCTGCCCAGGGATGCCGCTAATATTGCTCAGCAAATCTCCATTCTCACGAAGGACGAGCCAGCCTTTTGAGTTCACATAAACCTGCGCGACATCATCCACACCTTGAAGTTTTGCGAGGTCGAGCGCCGAGTCGTTCGGCTGCGAGGACCAGGCGCGGAACCGGCCTTCCACACGGAAATTCGGACCGGCAGGCCAGGACTTGCGCACCACCGCTGCTTTGGGTGAAGTTGGAACAACTGTCGGTGTGGCGGGAGGTGTGCTGGCTGGCGCGGGGGGAATCGTCACAGTCGAAACGACCGGTGCGGATGTGGGTGCTTTCGTCGGAGCGGGCGCTGGGGGCTCACTGGCCGATGTTTGCTGAGCCGGGCGGCTGCGGTTCATCCACACATAGCCCCCGCCGAGGGCTAGCACGCCCAACACTGCCCAAATCAGCCAGCCAGCCGATGTTTTTGCCGCTGGCTGAATGACAGTCTGCGGCGGACGATATGGCATGCCACCGGGCCGCTGCGGACGTGCCTGCGTGGGCAAAGCAGCGGGGGCTTGGGACACTTCAGGCTCCACCTTCGCCACCGGTTGCGTGAGGATGCCGTCGAGGTCACGGCGCATCTCGCCAACTTTTTGATACCGTGCCTCGCGGTCCTCCATGATCGCCTTGGCAATGATGGCGTCGTAGCGCGGATCAAGGCCAGGGATTTGCAGGCTGGGCAGCTTGAACATGCCCTGCGGGATTTTGCCCGTGAGCATCTGGTAGAGCATCACGCCCACCGCGTAGATGTCGGCGCGATGATCCACAGAGCTGCCGAGCATCAGCGCCTCGGGTGCCATGTAGTGCAGCGTCCCCATGGCCATGCCGCTTTGCGTCAGGCCGGTGTTTTGGCTGTGCGTCATCTTCGCCAAGCCGAAGTCGGCCACTTTCACCACTCCGTCATAGCCGACCATGATGTTCGCCGGTTTGATGTCGCGGTGGATGATGCCGCGATCATGCGCGTAGGCCAGGGCGTCACAAACATGCGCGGTGATCGCCATCGCGTGCTCGGTGTGCAGGCGGCCCTCCTTCACGATCATCCGCGCCACGTCCGTGCCCTCGACGTATTCCATCACGATGTAGAGCAGACCGCTGGCTGTCTGACCGAAGTCATGCACCGCGACGATGCCCGGGTGATTGAGCTTTCCCATCGCCCGCGCCTCGTTCTTGAAACGCTCGGCGAAGCTGGCATCCGCCTCATCGAGTGTGTTGGAAAGGATTTTGATGGCGACGGGCCGGTCGAGGGACTTTTGGCGACCCATGTAAACCGCTCCCATGCCCCCACGGCCCAGCATCTTCAAAATGTCGTATTCTGGGAGCAGCTTGCCGAGTTCTTCAGCGGTCGGCGGCACCCAGGGGCCGGAGGGCTTGCTGCCTTCCTTGCTTTCCAGCAGCGCACGGCCCAGGCCGCTGAGATTCGCGTCGTTTTCAGAAGGAGAATGGTCTGTGTTCATAATGTTCTACCTGGGACTAATGAAAGCAGACGGGGCGGTTACAGGGAAAATGAAAAAAGATTGAGATGGCCCACAAAACACGCGGAATGAGACTTGACCCAGCCTCAAGATTCAGGCTTTCCGAGCGAGTCCAATTCCGAAAGCTCAACGGAGGAATGCGGGATGACGCATGATTGAGGGATCGACCTGGGCTATGAGTTCGTTTAGGCGGTTCAAAGTGGGCGGGAAGCACCAGGTGGGGGGCGAGGGCCATTTAGCGCCTGTGGACTTTAGGGGTGACCCCGATGACCGTCTTTGCACGCGGCGCGGCAGTCCGAGTGGCATTGCTTCGATGCATTGAACCCGAACGCCGCTTTTGCCATTTGATTGATCGCGCTCGAGCGGGGTCAGATCGCGCATCCGCCGGGTGCCATCGTGTCCCAATCGGGTGCGGGCGGACGATCGCGGGCCAAAAGCGGCGCGATTGGCTCCGGAGGCTCGCAGGCCTTGTCTATCAAGGCTTTGTGCTTGGCGACACCTCCCCCGGTTTTTGAGAGTCTGAGCACGATCTTGCGCCCGATGCGCCCGA
>Ga0209573_1004399_pt1 | contig 13926 bp, 15 predicted proteins | sample TNRBio252014_DNA_FD_185870 | JGI IMG/M metagenome (GOLD analysis project Ga0209573, IMG submission 185870) | Wastewater treatment Type I Accumulibacter community from EBPR Bioreactor in Madison, WI, USA - TNR Reactor_6/25/2014_ DNA (SPAdes)... | ecosystem: Engineered > Bioreactor > EBPR >...
GTTTTCATAACCAGACTCCTTTTTCGCGCATAACGGCTTCGACTTCTGACCAGAAATCCGCGACGAGTGAGGGGGCGTCGCGATATGCGTAGGGCTTGACCGTTCGCAAGCGGTGCTTGTGGTCATGCTCGGCGCGGCGCTTTCCTTCAACCTGGTGGGCGTTATCGAACCCGACCAGGCGCGTGCCGTCCGGCGCGTGCATGGTCATCGAGTAGTCCAGACCGTGCGGTTTCTGCGCGGTCACAGGCACTTGATGAACGACGAAGCGCACCCAATAGCCTGCGGCATCAATCACCAGCACCTGGCCATTCAGGTCTAAGAGGTTGTCGAGTGAGGCATCGCGCGACGGCATCATTTATCAGTATCACATACTGATAATCAATACAAGCGTTTCGGCAAAAGTCATTGTGGTCGCACCGCCTCGCGCTTGATCATCGTTGCTATCAACGCGGTTGCTTTCGTGTTTCAACCTTCGCCAGGGCTTCACCGCGCATGGTGTACGGCTGCGCCCAGCCCTAGTTCGCCACGGCACAAGTTCAAGGCTGTGCCTTAAACCCGTGCCCAAGACTCTAATAATTTCGTTCTTCTATATTCAGGTGATGCCTGCGTCGCTACACCTATTAAGGAACAGCAAATGCTTATGTGGCCTCAAATTGGAGCTTCGCTCCCACTGGGCCTATCTGCCCGGTCGCGCCGTTTGACCAGCGGCGGCAGCTTCACTCCCGCCGGGGCCGCGCTCTCGCTTCGCTGGAGCGCGGCGAAAACCACGGCGCAGGCTTTGCCTTCAATCCGCGCCGCAGCCGTACAAGTGCGCGGGGAAGTATTGACGCTTACACACTTGTTATGATACAAACAGCATTGTTATAGCGCAATCACACAATGTCACACTACCACAACAAAGAGGCTACAACCATGCTCACCCTAGCGTTAGTCAGCCAAAAAGGCGGTTGCGGCAAAACAACCCTCGCCGTTCATTTGGCCGCATATGCTCGACAACAAGGCTTGCACCCTGCCATTGTCGATTTAGACCAGCAGGCGAGCGCCTACAAGTGGAATGCCCGTCGTGCAGAAGGCAACGAGCTAAGCCCGAAGCTCGACGCGACGAAAGCGACCGCCGACAAGCTGGAACACCTCAAGAATCTCGGCATCGAAAACGGGATTGACCTGCTCATCCTTGACACAGCCCCCCACGCCAACAGGGAAGCAGCCTTGGCCGCGCAAAGCGCGGACGCCGTTCTCATCCCATGTCGCCCAGCCACTTTTGACCTTGATGCGATGGTTTCCACTTTGGTCATTGTCAGAGCCACCGGAAAACCTGCCGCAATCGTTCTCAACGCAGCAAGACGTGGCAAGCGCAAGGTCGCTGAAGCGCGGGAAGCCTTGGAAAGCATCGGGGCAACCGTGCTTCAAACCGTCGTCCATGATTGGGTGGCGCTTGAGGATGCCTTGGTCGATGGTCGCGCCGTGCACGAGTACGACCCGCAAGGCAAGGCTGCCGAAGAAGTTGCATTGTTATATCGTGATGTCACAATGTTGCTTGCAACCACGAAGCAGAAAGAGAGAGCCACTGTATGACCCAGCCACGCCAAAAAATGAACATCGCCGGAGCCGGAGCCTTCACCGAAGCCGCCAAGGCCGTCAATCCAACGCCAACCGACCCGAAGACCAAAACCCCAGCGACCAGAACGGGCAGGGTAGCCTTACCGTTTTGGGTTCCATCGGCAGCACGTCAGCAACTAAAACACACTATCACCGACCTTCACTTGACCGCCCAAGAGGCATTGACTGAGGCCCTCAATGAGTGGTTTATAAAGCACGGCAAGCCGCCTATTGCTTAAGCGAAGGAGGGAACGCATGACCGAACCGCAACCAGACCAACTCTTCGCAAGCATTGAACGCTTGAGGGAAACCGCACGACAGCGCGAGCGAGCCGAACTAATTCAGCTTCCGCTCTGGCCCGAGGCCAAGCGCGGCACCCCGAACAGTTTCATCCGGTCAGCCCTGTTTTCCGCCATCCACAGTAAAGACCGAACTTACATTGACGGTGCCACCCTCTATAGCCAACAGGGAATCACCATCAAATATACCGGACAGCAACTCAACCAAGAGGATTTAACCTTATGGGAAAACTTGGTTCATTTGGCAAAGGCACACCCGCTAGGAAATGTTTGCGCATTCACGGCGCACAGCCTTCTCAAACTTCTTGGCTTAAACACCGGTGGCGATGAACACCAGCGCTTACACAAAGGGATAACCAGGCTCAATGCCTGTTCCGTGCAAATCACGCATGAAGGAAAAACATACTTTGGCGCACTGATAAAAGCAGGCATAAAAGACGAATTAACAAGCCATTACTCCATTGAGCTAAACCGAGAATTGATGCGCCTCTACGGGGAAACACAATGGACTGCCATAGACTGGCAGCAGCGGCTAGAACTGCGGCGAAAACCTCTAGCGCAAGCCCTCCATGCCTACTACAGCAGCCACCGGACACCGTACCCCATCAAGCTGGCGACTTTGCAACGACTAACGGGAAGCCGGACGGCAAGGACGTTTGAATTCAAGAGGCTTTGCCGCGCCGCTTTAGACGAACTGGTAAAAATAGCTTTCCTACACGGCTACAGCATCGAAGGCGACACCGTGACAGTAAAACGGGCGGCCGCCTTGCCACGCCACGAGTAGGCACGGGGTTCGACACATGTCGACACGGGGTTCGACACATGCCGGCACGGGGTTCGACACATAAGGCACGGGGTTCGACACATGCAAGGCACGGGGTTCGACACATGCAAGGCACGGGGTTCGACACATAACTTTGGCTGTTAGTAAGTGTATTTATCTATTTATAATCAACCACTTATTGTAACCAATCCTCTTGGTCTAATCTTTCTTTAATCTTTTTCTAATAAAAGAAAGCGCCACGGGGTTCGACACATGCCAGCCAACCACAACACACGTGCTCCACGGACAAACTTCACACTTCACAAGTGATCAGCCTACGGCCTCAGAGGAACCCCCTCTGTCGAGCGCCCGGCCAGAGGCCGGACGGAGGCAACGAACACTTGCCCATCCAACCCTTTGCAGTACTCGAAGGAACCAGAGGCTACCCACCACCGGAAAAGCGGTTTAGCAGAAAGAGCCTGGGCGTATCAACCGTCTGTTCCAGAACCCCCCGTCAGCCCCTGCTGATAGGCCAGCCCGGCGTCGATCCGCAGTTCCCACACGCCGTCACGGCAACATTTGTGGTCGCCGAAGTTTGCCGACTCCGCCGCCCGGCAGCGTAACGCTCAGCCCCCCGGACGGCTGGGCATTGAGTAGAGGAAAGGAGAATCGTGGAGCACCCGCGCTCGTGGATGCCCCGTAGAACGACGATAGCGGGTCGCTGACGGGTTTTCTGTCTTGGCCTAACCCCCATTTGGCCACGCCCGCGCGGACGCACCTGAAGGGCCGTTTTGCGGATGGTGACCGTACTCAGCCAAGTGCCACTATTTTCCTTGACGAAGGCGGTTGAACGCCATGAAAAAGAAATTGCCAAGACTGCCGACCGATAAGGCGGCGGAAGGCTTTGTCACGACGGCAGACCTGACCGCTTACGACCTGTCCAGCATGACCCCGATGCACTTCGAGTTTCAGCCGAAGGATCGCAGCATCACCATGCGGTTGTCGGAATCGCTGTTCGAGGCCATCAGGGAAGAAGCCGATCGTTCGGGGATGCCGTACCAGCGCTTTATCCGCAAGGCGCTCGAAGAGGGGGGTGTAAGCCGGACCCCCCGAAAATTCCGTCACCAGCCGAAATCGAAAAAGGCGGGGTTCAGTCACGCCGTCAAGGACGGGCGCCTGGCGCATATCGTTCGTGTGGATTTGAAGAACGAGTTGTTCTCCTACAACATCGATCAGGAGGCGCTGGCCTTGGCGGAGTTGATGGATGGCAAGTTGTTGCTGGTGACGAACTGCAAGGATCTGTCGCCGCAGGGCATCGTCGATCGCTACAAGTCGCTGGCCGATATCGAACGAGGCTTCCGGGTGCTGAAGTCCGAGATCGAGATCGGTCCGCTGTTTCACCGCTTGCCTGAACGCATCAAGGCGCACGCCTGCCTTTGTTTCCTCGCGCTGATCCTCTACCGCGTGATGCGCCAACGGCTCAAGGCCGCCGACAGCGATCTGTCGCCGGAGCGGGCCCTGGACCACTTGCAGCGCCTGCAGCATCATCAAATCCGCATCAACCCGTCGGCAAAACCCATCCACGGGATCTCCCGTCTGTCTGAAACCCACAACCGCGTATTTGCCGCCCTGAATCTGAAAAAACCCGCTCAGCCACAGCAACTTTCTCTGTTGTAGTACACGTTTTTGAACTCTGGTTCCTAACAATCAATAACTTGCGCGTTTAACTGTCGAACTCGGGTGGTCTGGATGTTGCGGTGTCCCAGGTAGTGCTGGATCGCGCGCGTATCCTGCCCGTCGTTGGCCAGCTTGTAGCCGGTGGCGTGGCGCAGCATGTGCGGGTGAATCGAAAATTCGATGCCGGCTTCGCGTCCGGCCCGCCTGACGATCTTGCACACTGCATCGGTGGTGAACGGTGCCTTGCGCTCGCTGACGAACACGTAGTCGGTCTCTGGATAGTCGCGCTGCAGGCGGCGCAGCGCGCGCAGCTCCGGCCCACGCAAAGGATGGACCGATGCGATACCGTGCTTGCGTCGCGTCACGTGCAGGAGGCCTTGCCGCAGATCGACCTGATCCCAGCGCAGGCTGACCAGCTCGGAGACGCGCAAGCCATGACGGTAGGCGATCAGGATCAAGGCCGCGTCCCGGGCTCCGTGCCGGCCGACGCTTGCCGCCGCCATCAGCGCCGTGACCTCGTTTTCCGACAAATATTCGCGGCTGCGATAGGCGGCGTTCGCCAGGCGCCCCGGAACTTTCCGGTTTTCGATGCTTGGCGGGTCTCGATCCTGAGGCGTGGAAGCCGCGTCGACGCTCATGGGGGCAATCAAAACTTTCTGTATATGGGTCATTATATGGAAAGTTTTCCTGGTCAGGGTGAGCACTGCGTCGATGGAGACCAAGAGCAAGCGACTGAGCGTACTGTCCGAAGCCGAACAAGAGGCGCTGTATGGCCTTCCCGATTTCGACGACGGCCAGCAACTGGACTTCCTGTCGCTGTCGGAAGATGAGCTGGCACTCGCCAACACTCGGCCCGACATGGCGGCGCAAGTCTACTGCATCGTTCAGATCGGCTACTTCAAAGCCAAGCAGATATTCTTCCGCTTTGGCTGGGATGACATCGAGGACGATGCGGCCTTCGTCCTCACTCGCTATTTCCAGGGTGAGCCCTTCGAGCGCAAGGCAATCACCGACCACGAGTACTACACCCAGCGTAAGCTGATCGCCGAGCTGTTTGGTTTCCGCCTGTGGTCGGGCGAGTTCTCACCGCAACTTGCCCACCAGTCAGCACAGATCGTCCGACGCGACGTGACACCGAGTTTCGTCGCTGCCGAGTTGGTCGTCTGGCTCCATGAGCGCAACATCGTCCGACCGGCTCACACCACGTTGCAGGATGTGATCAGCGAAGCGCTTTCTGCAGAGCGTCATCGACTGGGCGACCTGCTGGAGCGGACCCTTGACGATGCCGGCAAGGCGGCGCTGGCGCAACTGATCGTGCGCGACGGCACACTCTCAGAGCTGGCGGTTCTGCGCCAGGACGCCAAGGATTTCCGCTGGCGGCAAATGGCCAAGGAGCGCGAGAAGCGCGCCAAGCTGGCGCCGCTGCACGGTATCGCCAAGACGCTGATGCCCGAGCTCGGCATCTCCCAGCAAAATATCCGGTATTACGCCAGCTTGGCCAGCTTCTACACAGTCCACGATCTGCGCAACCTCAAGCCCGAGCAAACCCGCCTGTATCTGCTGTGCTACGCCTGGCTGCGCTACCGCCAGTTCACCGACAATCTGGTCGATGCGCTCGCCTATCACATGAAGCAGTTGGAGGACGAGACCAGCGCGGCCGCCAAGAAATCCTTCGACGCCGAGCACCTGCGTCGCCAGCAGGAAACACCGCAGGTCGGACGCCTGCTTTCGCTCTATATCGATGACAGCGTGGCCGACCCCACGCCGTTCGGCGACGTGCGGCAGCGCGCCTACAAGATCATGCCGCGCGACACGCTGCAAAGCACCGCTCAGCGCATGAGCGTGAAGCCGGCCAGCAAGCTCGCACGGCACTGGCTGGCGGTCGACACGGTGGCCGAGCGCGTGCGCAAGCACCTACGGCCCTTGTTCGCCGCACTTGATTTCGCCAGTGCCAAGCCAGACAGTCCGTGGCTCGCGGCGCTCACGTGGGCGAAGGGCGTGTTCGCCAAGCAGCAGCGGTTGTCGCAGCGCCCGCTGGCAGAGTGCCCAGCCGTCACGCTGCCGAAGCGGCTGCGGCCGTACCTGCTGACCTTCGATGCCGGCGGCAAGCCGGCTGGACTACACGCCGACCGTTATGAGTTCTGGCTGTACCGCCAGATCAGGAAGCGCTTCCAGTCAGGAGAACTCTATCTCGACGACAGCCTGCAACACCGTCACTTCGCCGACGAGCTGGTCTCGCTGGACGATAAGGCCGACGTGCTCGCACAGATGGACATCCCGTTCCTACGTCAGCCGATCGAGGCCCAGCTCGACGTGCTGAAGAAGGAACTGCACGCGCAGTGGATGGCGTTCAACCGCGAGTTGAAGCAAGGCAAGCTGACGCATCTCGAATACGACAAGGACACGCAGACGCTGACCTGGCACAAGCCGAAGGTCGATAAAATGCCAGCGCGCGAGCAGGCGTTCTATGAGCAGTTGACGTTCTGCGACGTCGCCGACGTGTTCCGTTTCGTGAACCGCGAAACCAACTTTCTGGCGGCACTGACACCGCTGCAACCGCGCTACGCCAAGAAGGTCGCCGATCCGGACAGCCTGATGGCGGTGATCATCGCCCAAGCGATGAACCACGGCAACCTGGTTATGTCGCGCACCAGCGACATTCCGTACCATATCCTGGAAGCGACCTACCAGCAGTACCTGCGCCAAGCCTCGCTGCAGGCGGCTAACGACCGCATAAGCAACGCCATCACAGCGTTGCCGATCTTCACATATTACTCGTTCGACCTCGACACGCTGTACGGCGCCGTCGACGGGCAGAAATTCAGCGTCGAGCGGCCAACCGTGAAGGCACGCTACTCGCGTAAATACTTCGGTCGCGGCAAGGGTGTCGTGGCCTACACCATGCTGTGCAACCACATTCCGCTCAACGGCTACCTGATCGGCGCGCACGAGTACGAGGGCCACCACGTCTTCGACGTGTGGTATCGCAACACGTCCGACATCGTGCCAACCGCGATCACGGGCGACATGCACAGCGTAAACAAGGCCAACTTCGCCATCCTCTACTGGTTTGGCCGACGCTTCGAGCCACGCTTCACCGACCTCGAAGCGCAATTGAAGGAGCTGTACTGCGCCGACGACCCGGCGCTGTACGAGAAGTGCCTGATTCAGCCGGTCGGGCAGGTCGGTTTGGACGCAATCGTGAATGAAAAACCGGACATGGACCGGATCGTCGCCACGCTCGGGCTGAAAGAGATGACCCAAGGTACGCTGATCCGCAAACTGTGCACCTACACCGCGCCGAACCCGACGCGGCGGGCGATCTTCGAGTTCGACAAGCTGGTCCGCAGTATCTACACGCTGCGCTACCTGCGCGATCCGCAGCTCGAACGGAATGTGCATCGCTCGCAGAACCGCATCGAGTCCTACCACCAACTACGTTCGGCCATCGCCCAAGTCGCCGGCAAGAAAGAATTGACCGGCCGCACGGACATCGAGATCGAAATCAGCAACCAATGCGCGCGCCTGATCGCCAACGCGATCATCTACTACAATTCGGCGATCCTGTCGCGACTGCTGACGAAGTTCGAGGCGGCTGGCAACGCCAAGGCGTTGGCGTTAATCAAGCAGATTTCTCCCACGGCATGGCGGCACATCCTGCTGAACGGGCACTACACCTTCCACGCGGATGGGAAAATGATCGACCTGGATGCCATAGTTGCTGGGCTCGATCTTGGGTGACAAAATTTTCGGGGGTTCCGGCTTACACCCCCTAACGCAAAAGCTAGTCAGCGGCATGGGCTTGCGCCCATGCCGGATACGGGCACGGCGGTGCCCTGCCCTGGCGATACGTCCGCCCCAACCTTCCGTCCATCTTCGTTTCGCTAGGAAAATCGCTTGACACAGAAACCAAGTTGTTCAAAACTCAACATGTTTACATGTTGAGAGAATTACATGTTCAAAATTGCGATTATCGGGCAGAAGGGCGGCGACGGCAAAACCACCCTCGCCCTTGGCCTCGCCGTGGCGGCAACAGAAGCCGGGTTGGACGTGGCCATCATCGACCTCGATCCCCAGGCGAACGCCGCCAACTGGAAAGACCGGCGCACCGCTGACAACCCCGCCGTTATCTCCGCCCAGGTGAGCCGACTCAAACAAACAATCCGGACCGCCGAGGAGTACGGCGCGGATTTGGTTCTGATTGATACTCCTGGCCGTTCGGATAGCGCCGCTATCGAAGCTGCTAGGTGCGCTGACTTGGTGTTGATTCCCGTTCGACCGCAAATTTTTGGTCTTGAGACCTTGCAAGGCGTTCGTGACCTGTTGCGCGTGGCGGGTGATCCTCTCGCCTATGTGGTCGTTAATGGCATCCACCCCCAGGCAACGAAGGCCGCCGAGGCTGCCAAAACGCTTATCGAAGCCACCTTCGCCTTGAAGGTTGCGCCAGTACATTTGTGCCAGCGCGGGGGGTATGCCGAAGCGCCAACTACCGGCAAGACCGCCCAGGAGTTAGACCCGGAAGGTAAAGCGGCTGACGAACTTCGCCGACTTTACATGTTCACAACTGAACTTCTTAATATGTTGGATGGTAAACATGAGCACAAACAAAATGGCCGCGTTGCAAACCGCGCTTAAAACCCCTCAGCCGCAGCCCGTTGTCTCAGCCCGCCCAGCAGCCTCACCAACAACGGCAAAGGCTACCGCTAGTTACACAGCGCCGAGCCGTACCGGCAAGACAAACCTTACTGCGTATCTGTCCCCGGACTACAAACGCAATATGCGCTTGATCCAGGCCAAAACGGGGCGCAGTTTGCAAACCTTGATCGCCGAGGCGCTTAACGACCTGTTTGCGAAATATGACGTGCCCGTCATTGACCACGAGTGAACATGTCAGCATGTAAACTTGTTGACAAGTGACTATGTTGTGCAAGGGACTGCGGAAGGGCAGGACATGATCGACAGCAGCACATGGAAAAAGAGGCTACCGCGCCGCAAGGACGTTGCGCCCGTGCCGGATGACGCCTTCGCCAATCGGCAATTGGACTTGTTTCAAGGCTTCCTGGCCAACACCGAGGACAAGCGCGAAGCTCTCTCGAATGCCGTCGATCTGTGGGATAGCATCCCACGCTATGCCATTTCGCGGCTGCGGATGAACGCCATGAGGACGGCGGAGGGCTTCCTCGACGTGATGGAATTACCGTTCAACTACAGAGGAAGGCCGCTCACCGCGCTGATTTATCCGGCACGCGTCAAAGACAAGAACGGCCAGCGACTTAGCTACTATCCAAGCGCCCGCGAGGAACTCATCGAACACGCCTTACGCAAAATCTCCACCGATCAGCATTCCGGTTTTTTCGATCAGCAAAGCTACCGCAGCGGCGCGCGATTTTCCCTGTATCAACTTCGCAAGGAACTGGAACAGCAAGAGCACAGCCTCCGCTATGACGAACTCATCGAGGGGTTGGACATCCTTTCACTCAGCGCCATCGAGATTGTGGCCACGAACGATGACGGCGACGAGGCATTCGCCCGTTCAACTTACCTGGCCGCATTGACTGGCGTAAAGCGCAAGGATTACGAAGCCGACCGCGATGTACGATGGGCGGCGCAGTTTCACCCGCTGGTGACGCAGAGCATCGACCAAGTGACTTATCGGCAGTTCAACTATCAGCGTCTCATGCGGTGCAGCACACAGCTTGCACGCTGGCTCATGGGGCAACTGGTACTGAAATACACGCAAGCTGCCCTTATCAATAGCTTCGACATGCGCTACAGCACCATCAGGCGCGACAGCGCCTTGCTCAATGGTTATGGGCGCGAGCGCGATGCCGTTGCCGCGCTCGATAGCGCATGGGAAGAACTCAAGACCATGGGCACATTGGCCGTCGTCAGAAAGACTGAGCAGCGAGGCTCCCGCGCCAAGTTGGAAGACGTGACCTACACGCTGTTCCCGACCCGCGATTTTGTCGCCGAGCAGAAAGCCGCCAATCGTCGCCAGAATGATGCAAAAGTATCGTCTAGTCCAAGCCGTTGACCGACAGCAAAGCTTTAAGCCAACGCTGGAACAGACCGGGGATGCCAAGAGCTTGTTGAACCCCTTGTTCGACCTTGTGGAAAAACCCAAGCAGCGCACCTGAGAGCAGGGGGAATAGGTCGCGGGTCACGCCCCAAGGTCAGGGGGAATAGGTCGCGGGTCGCAGGGGGAATAGGTCGCGGGCGACCTCACGACAGAGGAATAGGTTGCGGGTCACGCCCCAAGGTCAGGGGGAATAGGTCGCGGGTCGCCGAAAAATCAGGGGGAATAGGTCGCGGGTCGCCGAAAAATCAGGGGGAATAGGTCGCGGGTCACTCGACGGGTCGAATGCATGAGCTAGACGCAGACAAAAAAGGCCACTTTTCCACCCAATATTGCACCACAACAGGGGGAATAGGTCGCGGGTCGTTTCTCTAACCTATTGACACGTAAGAGAAAAATAGCATTGTTTTGCGCCCTATTCTTTTATCCTTATCTTTATCCTTTAAAAGATCTTTATTCTTGTCGACGCCCGTGGCTAAGGCTCATGCCAAAGGGAAGATTGCGAACCTAAAATGATCGGCCTACGGCCTCAAAAAAACGATAGATCAGGCGCGGCCCTACGGGCGAAGGTTTTCAATTGAAATCCAGTCCAAATGCCGGCGACTTTCCGGAAAGGTTAGAGGAAAAAAAGGGCAAATAGAAGCCACGGCGGGGGGGCGTTGATCACCGAGAAGGGGGCTGCCGACACTGGCGAACCGATCATCGAGGCGCTGCGCCTGCTCGACCTGTTTGCCAGTGTCGGGGGCGAGGCTTTCGATATCATCCACACCAACCTCCAGCAGGAGAAACGCGGCTTCCGCCCGGCGCAGAGCCAGTTCCAGGCCCGGCAGTCCATGCCCTACCTAGTGCCCAGTGCCGCGCGGCGGCAGAACAATCTGATCGTTCGACCTCGCTCCGGCGACGACGTCACCCTGGTGCAGCTCGACGATCTTGCGCACCAATCCCAGGGGAAAGCAGGCATGGCCAGCCGTCACCAACGCTCCCCAGGGCTTCGCCGCGCGGCTCAAGGAAGGGACTGGCGCCGACAAGGAAGCATCGGGTGCCACCCGTGTCGCCGGCACCGCCAATTTTAAACCCGCCTACGCCCCCCCGAACTTCCCCCGGGTCCGGATCGACGCCGATCAGCCCGGGCTCCGCCTCACTACGTACGCAGACCCTCGACGCGATGGGAGTGGTCGCGCCGAGGGCCCGGCCGGTCCCGGCGGCAATCCCAAGCGCACCAGCGCGGATTTTATCTGGTGCAAGATTGCGCTTTCCTGGGGCCATGGCATCGAGGCGACCGCCGAACGGCTGATGGAAGAAAGCGCCAAGGCCCGCTAGAACGGCGAAGCCTATGCCCGGCAAACCGCCGAGCATGCCGACTACGCCGCCCGGCAACGCAACGCCTTGCCACGGGGGCGACCAGCCCGGTGGTGAGGAGAGGCCGCCGCTGCGGAGACAATCCGTCGCTCAGAGCACCCCGTGAATCGGCCACAGCGGGCCGTGAGCGCGTTTTTCCCGCCCGGGCCAGTCCTCTCGGGGTCGCTTCAGAAAACGGAAAACAAAGCACGTTAAGCCGTCTTCATGCGTGGCCGCGACACCGCGCGGTTGCCGCATAAAGGGCAAAATCTTCTCGCAGACCATCGTTTGCGAGAAGACGGCGCGGCCTAGCGACGATGCGGTTGGAATGTTCTTGAAAACTGTTCTCGATTGGCGACGCACAGAACGGCCAGTTTCGAGAATTTCAAGCGGTTCTAAGCTCGTTGAGCAGGTCGGGGTGGCGATCCAGCAGCTTGAACAGCTTGACCAGCGCCAACGGCGGTTTGGTCTTGCCGTTCTCGTAGCGCGAGAAGGCATTGATGCCCCCGCCAAAGATTTCGGCGGCCTCGCGCTGGTCAAGATCGAGCTTCTTGCGCACGGCAGTAATGAAGGCCGGATCAACGATGGCCGCATTCACCTGCTTGGAGAAGGCACGCATTTCACGCATGACGCGGTTCGACTCCGCTGCATCCAAGAGGGACTCGGCACAGGCCGGGCAGAAGTCGCCCGTCACAGCCGCGATGACGGTGGTTTCGCCCTTGTAGGTGTAGGGCTGGTCGCGGGTGTCGTGGATCAGTTCCGCGGCGCCGCAAACGGGACATTTCATGTTCATAGCTCCTTGAAGGACACGATCAGCACGTCATCAATGACCGTCAACTTCAGGTACACGTCGCCTGCCTGCGTGCTTGGGCGGTACACGTCCTGCCATACCGTATGATCGGCATGGGTGGTCATGCTCTTGTAGAAATCTGCTGAAGTCAGTGCCATCACCACGTCCAGCATGTCGGAGAACGCAAATCCCAACTCGTTTGCACCGCCTCGCGCTGCGTGCGTGGTGCGTACCTTGCCAGCCTCTACCAAGGCTTTGACCATGGTCAGCTTGCAGTGCGGGGTTCGTTTCTCCATAGACGCATTTTAACCTAGTTGGTTTGTTTTATTTGGCAAGTTGGTTAGCGGTAGGGCTTTCGGTGATTCTGGTAACCAACAGATGCCATTGGATTAACGTACTCTGTTTTCCGTTTTCTGAAACGACCCCTATTTGCCTTGACGAAGGCGGTTGAACGCCATGAAAAAGCAATTGCCAAGACTGCCGACCGATAAGGCGGCGGAAGACTTTGTCGCGACGGCAGACCTGACCGATTACGACCTGTCCAGCATGACCCCGATGCACTTCGAGTTTCAGCCGAAGGATCGCAGCATCACCATGCGGTTGTCGGAATCGCTGTTCGAGGCCATCAGGGAAGAAGCCGATCGTTCCGGGATGCCGTACCAGCGCTTTATCCGCAAGGCGCTCGAAGAGGCCGTGCATCAGCCCAGCACCTGACTACCCCTTGTCTGAATTCACCCGTGCCGCCAGTTCCCGGCCCGCCTTGAAGTGGGGCATGGCCTTCGCCGGAACCGGCACCGTGTCGCCGGTCATGGGATTGCGCCCGATGCGCGGTGGTCGGTAGGTCAAACGGAAACTGCCGAACCCGCGTATCTCGATCCGCTCGCCGTTCGCCAGGGTTTCAGTCATCCCCTCAAAAATGGCCTTCACCGCCGTTTCGACATCCCTGACGGTGAGTGCCGCCGAGCGGGCGGTGATCCGGGCGATGAGTTCGGAACGGGTCATGGGGCGGCATTCTACGCGGCCCAGCCGCTGGCCGTTATCCCCAGAATCCGTGGACGAAACGGTGCAGAGAGGTGGCAACCCCAGATCCAGCCGCTGTTTTCGCCTCGCTTCGCCATGAGGCGGCGGCGCTGCGCACGCGCCCCGGCTCCCGCCAAAATCCTTCCCCGTGGTCTTGCTAAATTATGGTAATTACCGTAACGCTTATTATCATAATACCGATAATTTCAGAACACTATTTCAAGGACATCAAATCATGGCCAAGGCATTGGTGACGCAAGAGCGTGTTTTCGAGGTGGCGCAGGCCCTGACGGATCAGGGCACGGCGCCGACCATCTTGAACGTGCAGGAAGGGATCGGCGGGGGCAGTTATACGACGGTCAAG
>Ga0209573_1004400_pt1 | contig 13925 bp, 14 predicted proteins | sample TNRBio252014_DNA_FD_185870 | JGI IMG/M metagenome (GOLD analysis project Ga0209573, IMG submission 185870) | Wastewater treatment Type I Accumulibacter community from EBPR Bioreactor in Madison, WI, USA - TNR Reactor_6/25/2014_ DNA (SPAdes)... | ecosystem: Engineered > Bioreactor > EBPR >...
AACGGCGGCAGATTCGATGAAGTCACCTTTGGGGCTGAAGGTTTTGCACAAGCCTTCCCATCGCCCCATGAAGCATTGATATGGAATAGTTGATTTCGGGTCGCCGTAGGTTTTCGTCATGTTAATCTCCAATTTGATATTTAAATCTGTCACCACGATAACGGGCTTGCAAAAATTCAAGCGGTTCGCCAGCAGCGCTCAACACCACGCGCTGAATCATCAGCACAGGCGAGCCCAAAGACATGTGAAGCAGCTTCACGTCGAGGTCTGAAGCGGCAACGGCCTCGATGGAACGAGTCGCATGCGATGTCGCCATCTGCGGGATGTGGCTGATGTAGTTGAGCGATCCGCCTTCCAGAAGCCCCGCCTCGTTTATTTGACCTGAAACTGATTCCGGCAAATAAGCCGTGTGATGCCCGATGGCTTCATTCTCCGCAAGGCGCAAGCGGCGGATACGATACACACGAGTTTTATGCGGGACGTTGAGTTTCGCCGCCACTTCTTTATTTGCTTCGACGAATCCCTTTTCGATGACCTTCCAGCCTGGTTTGATGCCCTGTCCTTCCATGAACTCGGTCAGGCTTTTTCTTTCTTCGGGACTGTGAGTCATCTTGGGCGGCGCGACGAAAGTGCCGCGTCCACGCTCGCGGATGAGCAAGCCTTCATAGACAAGGTCGCTCAACGCTTGACGAACCGTGATGCGACTCAACCCAAACGAGTTCTGCAATTCCTGTTCAGACGGGATGAGGTCATTCGGCTTCCATTCACCTGACTCGATCTTTTCGAGCAGATGCTGTTTGAGTTGGTAATGCAAGGGCAAGGGTGAACTTCGGTCAACTTTTAGCATGGGAACCTGATTTCTAGGTAAATGTTATAACATTATAACAATAATACCTATTTGCCGATGAGGTGTCAAGTGTCAGGTTACAAAGTTGGGAGATCCCAAAGTTGCAGACCTGTCCCCTCGTGCATGGCGCGGTTGACAGGCACGCCATCGTAAACGGTCAGAGTGAATTCGACAGCGAAGGCGATGGCGCGGGCGGCATGTCCGCCAATGATAGAGATCCCATTCGGTGCGGATTCATCGCGAAACGATAGCGTGAGATGCGTGTGAGTATGCGGCTCATTATTTAATCTGGAAATTGTTCCGTGACCCGAAAGTATTTCCAACGGTCGGGCAAAGATCAGTGGCGGCTTGCGTGTTTTGTTGATGAAGTCATACTCGGTGAACTCGACTTCGGTCAAACCGCCGAGCATTTCAAAGGTCGCGGCATGGATGTTTTGCGCGAAGGCGATCTGTGCAAACGCATCATGGATTGCTTCGCCGTTGGTGAGTGTGCCCATAAAAACGCGGGTGGCTTGGGTGTTGATGTGGGAGAGGGAGATCATGTTGGTAAATTGGTGATTGGTAATTGGAGATTATTTCAACAGTGTCTTCGCGCCGTTCATAATCAACACTTGAGCAATGCCGAGAATCATCGTCGCACCGCGGGCGATCATGTTGTCCGCATCGGCTTTCACGCCTGCGGTGATTCCTGCGGCGACGCCTGCTTTCTTGCAAACAACAAACACTTTATCGATCATCTCTTGTACTTCAGGGTGATTGGGACCGTCGGGAAAGCCCATGCTGAGCGAAAGGTCACGCGGACCGATGACGACGGCGTCCACATGCGGTTGGGAGATCATGGCTTCAAAGTCGTTGAGCAAAGCGGGGTCTTCAAATTGCGGAATGACCATGGTCTGTTCGTTGGCAAATTGGATGTATTTCTCTGCTCCCCCACTGTATGCCATGTATTTGGATGCTCTGGAAATGCCCACGCCTCTTTTCCCGACGGGTGGATATTTCACTGCATCGATAAGCATTTTCACCTCTGACGCATTTCGCAAATCGGGCATCATGATGCCCATCATGCCTGCGTCGAGATATTGTAGGACGATCTTCGGGTCTTTCGGTCCGATGCGGACGAGGGGAGTCATACCTGTCAACTCGCAGGCGCGGATGACGTTTACGGCTTGGTCAGGGTGGAGCAATCCGTGCTCGGCGTCGAGCATGTAGTAGTCGTAGCCTGCCAAGCCGAAGAGTTCGGCGAGCTGCGGATCGGTCGAGGTGGAGATCACACCCAGGGCTGGCTGACCAGCTTTGAGTTTAATTTTGAGGCGATTTTCCTGGATGAACATGTTGGTAATTAGTTGATTGGTAAATTGGTAATTGGTGGTCTATGGTCAAATAATCCCATTTTCTTGCAAGGCTTTCAAATCTTCAGCTGTCAAGCCAATGGAAGCGTAGACTTCATCATTATGCTGACCAAGCGTAGGCGGAGGCGAGAAGGTGTCTTCGTAGGTGTCGGATAATTTTACAGGGTTGCCAGGCATTTTGGCTTTGCCGCCGAGCGGATGCTCCACTTCGATGACCATGTTGCGCGAGAGGACTTGTTCATCGGCGAGGGCTTGCGCCATGTTGTTGACGGGTGCGCAGGGAATGCGTTTGGCTTGCATTTTGTCGAGCCAATGTTTTTGGGTGTTGGTGGAAAGAATCTCGTTGAGACGTTTGTTAATAAGGAGTTTGTTCTTCCAACGCCCGGGCTGACCTTTATTCTCTTCGGTGTTGAGTTCGGGCGCGTCGACAACTTCCATGAGCGCCGTCCAAAAATTATCGGTGATGACGGCGATAATGATGAAGCCATCAGAGCATTGAAAGGTATCGTATGGGACATGCACAAAATGTCCATTGCCGAGTTTGTCGGGAATATCGCCTGAAAGAAAATACATGGTCGCCATGTAGTTGAGCAGACTGATCTGCGCGTCGAGCATGGAGATGTCCACGTGCTGTCCGCGCCCCGTGGTGTGACGCGCCTGCAACGCCGCAAGCACACCGATGACACCCATGAGTCCGCCACCGAGATCACCGATGGGAATGCCTGAGCGCGTGGGCGGATTATCGGGTTGACCTGTGATGCTCATGCCACCACCCATTGCTTGCGCGACCATGTCGAAGGCGGTGCGGTCCTTGTTGGGTCCCGTTTCGCCGAAGCCAGTGACGGTACACGTGATGATGCGCGGATTGATCTTCGAGAGATGTTCATAGTCCACTTTGAGGCGGGCGGTAACACCTGCGCTGAAATTACTGAGAACAATGTCGGCAGTTTTGACCAACTCGTAAAAGACTTCCAAGCCTTTTTCTGATTTAAGGTCTAGGGTAATGCTTTTCTTATTGCGATTGAGCGTCATGTAATACGCGCCGAAACCGTTGAGGCTGTTCTTCGGGTCTTTTTCCAATAGTCGGCGCGTGCCTTCGCCTGTGACAGGTGGTTCCACTTTAATGCTTTCCGCGCCGAGGTCGGCGAGCATCATGCCCATGTAGGGTCCGCTGAGCATGTGAGTGAGGTCGAGAATTCGAATTCCTTGGAGGGCTTTCATTGGGGTTCCTTGTGAGTTGTAAATTGATGTTTTTTTGACGATTGACCATCGACCGCGGACGATAGACAAACAGATTCGTCTGTGGTCAATCGTCTATGGTCTGTCGTCCGTCCATGCAGGAAAGCGCATACGATAGGTCATATACATCAGCCCTGTGGTTTGTAAAAGCAAAAAAATCAACGCATTGCCGAAGACGGCAAGATATGAGAGTGTGAAAATCAAATTGGGAATATGCCCCAACAAAACTTTTTTTAAATTCCATTCAGGGATGTTGTGCTCAGGCGCAACGTGAATATCCCAGTATTGGCTTTGCCATAGTCCTTTGAACGTGCCGACGATGAGGAAGGTCACCAAAGCAGTCAACCAGACGTTGCTGATGAACTTCTCTGTCGCCGCCCAAGCGGAGAGAATTACCTGCCCCTCGCCCAATCCCCAAAACAAGCCGAAGAACAAGACCTGCGGCAGGTGTAGTTCGCGTCCATGTGTGAGGGTGCCGCGCGGCCAGAGATAGAAATAGGCGAAGTAGATCACGCCAACGCACAACAGTGTAAAAAGCCACCAGTAAAGATTTGAAACTTGCCCGGTTGTAGCAATCGGCTTATTAACCAATGCAGGCAAAACGCCGGTCAGAATGCTGAGGATGAATCCGCTGGTGAAGTAGATGCCGCCACGAATCCATGCAAGGCGCGGACTGTAACTAGTGACTGTCCGCTTTTGGGTTTGCAAGGTGATGTTCAGAAATAAAAGCAAACCAATCAACGCAAAGAGAAAATAATCCATTACGGAGTTGGTGAATGACCAGAAAGGAGAGAAAATGGGAGTCATGATTGAGACGATGAACCATTGACGATGGACGACAGATCATGGTCAATCGCCCATCGTCAATGGTCAAAGAGCCCTTAAATACTCCATCACTTCACTCTTCCCCACCACATCACCATATTTCGAATTGATGTCGAACAGATTCGCCTCATGCGGACCTGGGTGCCTGTCTGCCACACACTCGCGGGGGACGATGACGCGGAAGCCGTATTGCATGCCGTCCACGGCAGAGGCGCGGATGCAACCTGAGGTGGAGCAACCGGTGAGAAGAATCGTGTCCACGCCGAGGGAGGTGAGCGTGGCGGCGAGAGAGGTGCCGAAGAAGGCGGATGCGTATTGCTTGATGATGATGATGTCACTGTCAACGGGAGTGAGTTGCGGGACAATCTCCGCCAATGGTTCGCCTTCGACCATTGTCTTGAGCACAGGAACTTTTTGAATGAAGGTGCCGCCATCGCGGAAGTTTTTGTTGTAAAGGACTTTCGTGAACAAGACAGGAATCTGCTTTGCACGGGCAAGGCTGAGGAGTGGAATCGTTTCGTCGACGGCAGTAACAACATCGGGCGCGAAAAGAGGCGCACCTTCCGTCACGTAGGCGTTGATGAAGTCCACGATCAGAAGCGCGGGGCGTTTTCCAAACCCGAGGCGACCATCAAAGACGCCTTTGTAATTGCTTGCGAGATCAGACACGGACTTGACCTGTTGCAGGCACGGACGTGGGAGCAACCACCCCAGCCAGTTTCCATGCGGCATAAGCAAATGCGCCCTGACCAAAGGTGTTCAGCAGTTGTTCTGTCCATTGCAATGGGATGGATTGCTCGGGGATGCGGGCGAGACCACTGAGGACGAAGACGATGACGATATTGACGAGAAAGAGCCACGCCATTTTATTCAGGTTGTTGTAGCGTGCCTGCTGAATGAGCAGGACGACCATAACCACGTTGCCGATGGTCATCACGCCGAGCAGAATGAAACGCCACGTGTTGACATTCGGGTCGGGAAAGCCTGTGAAGAGGATGGCGACAAGGCTAAAACCAAGGACAATGGAAGGTCCCAGCCAGATGCGATTCGGTTTTCGTTTGCCGCTGCGGATCTCGCTCATGAACCATAGTGCAAACGCCAACAGCGTAAAACCGACCGACATCCACATGAACATGCCTTTGTCAAACCAGACGATGTTGGTTTGCGTTTGAGTCAGCGCCATAACGAGTTTCCATGTGGCTTTGAGAAAGCCGCCAATACTCACCAAAATAAAACCGATGGTCGCCATCTGACCGAGGCGAGCGTTGACATTTGTAACCATGCGGCTGACAAAGTACAAGCCAATGGAAGAAAAGATGACGGGGACAAAATCTTCGAGGGCAAGCCCGAGGGTGTAGGTTTCCATGTGAGTCTCCTATTTCAGTGACCAGTAATCAAGAGAGGAACTTTCTTGCGGTTAACACATTGCCAATCCCGAGAACCACTTCGCCGAGGTTGCCGATGTAGAACATATCACCCATGCCTGCGCCTGCGGCGATGAGCATGAAGATCGAACCTGCCGCCAGCCACCACCAACCTGTATTACGCCACAGCGAAATGCCAGCCACGATCAAAAAGAGAATGGTCAACATAGCCGGGATGGGCGGACCCTTCATGCCGCCTTCGTTGGTGTAACGCAGCGTGTCCAGCACGGTTTTGGTTTGCAGGTCGAGCGCGAGCACATCTTCATACACGCCAAGCGCGATCAACAGCGTGGTCACCACACAAACAACGATATGCGTGGTTCTGCTTTGCGCCCACTTCACGCCTGCATGTCGCAAAATTCCAAAACCAAAAATAATCATAGCGGGCGTGGCAAGTCCATGCACAAGGTAACGCCCAGCGTTCAACGTCTTGAGCAAGTCCCCTTCCCCAATGAACCTGCCGAGCAAAATAATCAACACATCATAGGCGAGCCCTGCCAGTACGATCAACAACAGCAGCGCATACGATGAACGCTTACTCTGATAGACCCCAACCGATTGCCAAGTCAGATACACGAACGCAGCCACGAAGACGATGTAAAGTACGGTAAGCATCTCTCTCCTTTTTAAAAGCAAAACTCTTTGAGGACATCCGCGACCGCTTGGGGATTTTGATCGCAGATGTAGGGACCTTGATTCGGAATCACTTTCATCGTACCGTTTTTCAGGATGGAATAAGCAGGCTCGAGACTCGCCCGCAAGGTATCATGTTCGCCCGCCATCACCAGGATGGGAATCTCCAACGCCTCCAACTGGACTTTGAACGGCTGCTCGAATACGGCTTGATACGCTCCCTGCGCCGCCTCTCTCGCGGACTGGGTGAGGAGGACTTCTCTATGAACCGTTTCCAACGGGAGGGCTGAATCTCGCTTCCGAATCCGCTCCCAGACATGGGTGAGATGCGAGCCGTCTTCAGCAATTACAAAAGGTTTAAGGCTGGCTTTCAGTCCATTAATTTGCACTTCATTCAATAGCGGCGGACCCGACAAGACCATCTTCTTAACAAAGTTGGAATGGTCATATGCCATCTGCACGGCGATAGCGGAACCGGTGTGATGCCCGAACAAATAACAAGACTCCACGCCGAGGTTGGTGAGAGCGGCATGGAGCGTGGACGAAAGATAATGGACAGTAAACAGGCTTGGGGGAGAAAACGAAGCGCCGAATCCGGGGGTGTCTAATGCCAGAGTGTGGAACGAGCCCGAGAGGAGATTCATCAGCGGCTCGAACATCATCCCCGAACTGGCGGTTTGATGAAACAGAACGAGCGGAACTCCGTCAACTTGTTTGAGTTGGCGAAAATGGATCTGACCGTGCGGCGTATCAACATAGCCTTTGCGGATAATTGACATCTCTCTCCTGAATGTTATAATGTTATAACATTTACCCTTACAAGTCAAGGAGATTCCCATGACAGACCAACTCGGTTGGAGAAAAAAGTTTGGGGTCATCATCCCCAGCACGAACACGATCGTGGAGCCGGATTTCTATCGCATGACCGTGCCAGGCGTGACACCGCACATTTCGCGCATTCACATCCACGACCAGAACTTGAGCAGTGATGAGGCGTTCGAGAATTTGCTGCAACAGATCCGTGTGGAGATCCAATATGCGGTTGAGCGCGTGATGACCGCCGAGCCTGATTACATGGTGATGGGCATGAGCGCCGAAACATTCTGGGACGGAGTGGAAGGCAATCGCAAATTCACCAAGATGATCTCCGATTGGGCGGGCGGGCTATCTGTGGCAACCGGTGCAGAAGCGTGCGAACGCGCGTTGAAGTTGTTTGGTGTGAAGAAGATCGGTGTGGTGACTCCCTACCAACCCATCGGCGATAAGAACGTGGTGCGCTTCTTCAATGACATCGGTTTTGAAGTGACCGCCATTAAGGGATTTAGATGCCCGACTGCGATCGCGATTGCAAATGTCTCACAAGATGAATTGCGCAATGCACTCATCGAAGTAAATAAAGACGCTGACGCATTGGTGCAAGTTGGCACCAACTTGAGCATGGTTGGTCTCGCCGACGAAGCCGAACGCTGGCTCGGCAAACCTGTCATCGCCATCAACGCCGCCACATGGTGGATGGCAATGCGCGATAATGGAATTGAAGAGAAAGTGTATGGGGCGGGGAGATTGTTGAGGGAGTTTTAGGGGTTTCAGGTCGAAGGTTGAAGGTCAAATGATGACCGCCGACGGTAGACGGCTGACCGAGATTTGTGGTCTGCGGTCTGTCGTCGGCGGTCTTTTTTTATTCCGCCACAGGGCGAACTTTATTCCGTACGGCGAGCGCCCAAGCCGCCAGCACAAAACTGAGCAAGCCAAAAACCACAAACGGACCTGCCTCCGTCCATTTGTCGAACAGCCAGCCGCCAAATTTGGTGGCGATCAAAATCCCAATTGCACCGCACAGACCAAAGAAACCGATCACCGAGCCGCGGATGGCAGCAGGGGCTTGTTGTTGAATCAGCACCTGCGTGGCGATCACCGTGCCAATGTTCCCCGCGCCTGCCACTGCCACCGCCGCGAACATCGCGCCACTGAAGGGATCGTCAACCAAGAAGAGGGAGATATAGCCAAAGCCCGAAATGATGTTGGTTACAGCAAGCGCAGTGGCGCGGTTCATGCGGTCAGCCATAATTCCAAAAAGAGGCGCACCCAAAAAGGCTGCCAACTGCGAAACGCCCACGATAATACTAGCGCGCCCCAGTGCTTCCGCCGCACTGATTCCCGAAGTAACGCCATATTTGTTGATCCACAACGCTAAGAACGTGCCGACGATGGCAAGGTCGCCGCGCGAGACGAACGCCGCACCATAGCCGAGCAACACGCCAGGGTCACGTGCCGCGTTTACGCCCTTGGAAATCAATTCAAAGAAACGTTCAGGCTGGGTATGCTCGCGGATGCTTGGTCCTTTCAGACCAAGCCAGAGCAAGAGAGCAGCGAGCACTGCCAATCCTGCTGCGACATAATATGTTGCCTGTCCCGCAGCGATGGCATCCATGCCTCCCCCTTTGAACCACTCGGGCATTTTGAGCAGGATAAAGACCGCAGTCATTGCACCAAGCCCGTTCATCACACCTTGAATCCCGTTGGCTTTGCCGCGGTCGCGGTCCACGGCGTAATCGGCTAATACAGTAGACAACATGCTGGTCGCTCCCGCCGCGCCGATGGCAAAGATCATGCGGAAGAAGACCAAGTGCCATACCATCCCAGACTGAATCATCAGCACATAGCCCACGGCGACAACCAGAAAACTGCCCGCAAAGATCAACCGCCTGCCAACCTGGTCGGACAAACTGCCCGCCAGTCCGATGACAAAGATGATGACGAGTTCGTGCCAGAACAATACCGTGCCTGTCACATTGCCCTGTTCTGCCAGCGGAACTTTGAGAATCTCGGTCAGCAAGTACGGCTGGACAAGGTTGACAAAACTAAGCAAACAAATGGTAATGAACGCTGAAAAATAGAACGCGCTCATGTTCAGGCGTGATACACCGCGATGCAATTCCACCCTGCCAAAGACAATGCCTTTCGTTTCGGTTGCCATGTATTCTCTCCTCATAAAATAAGATAGTGGACTATCGTCAATCAAAAATCTAAAATGGTCTGGGTGTCTCGCCTAACTCCAAACTGATCCACTTCAACTCGGTGAAATGCTCCACTGAATACTTCCCGCCACTTCTGCCAATGCCAGACATACCATATCCCCCGATCGGCGCCATCGGGTCAGACTGGAACGAATGTGCGCCCACATGTACCGACCCGCAACGAATTTTTCTTGCAGCAGTCATTCCGCGCACGAGATCATTGGTCAGCACGCCTGCGCTCAAACCGTAATCACTTTCATTCGCAATGGCGATCATCTCTTCGAACGACGGCACTTCCATCACCATCGCCACGGGACCGAACGTCTCCTCATCCCAACACGGACCCGACATCGGCGGGTTGTAGATTACCGTCGGTTGAAACACAAGTCCGTTATGCACCGAACCACCCGTGAGAATTTCCGCGCCGCCATCTTTCGCGGCTTGCACATGTCGCAGCACTTTATCCACGGCACGCTGATTGATCAGCGGACCATACGCTGTTTTCTCATCACGCAAGTCACCGAGATGTAAACTCGCCGCCTTCTTCGCTAATGCTTCTGCGAATGCGCGTCCGTTCGGCGCTTCGACCATCATGCGCGCGCTCGACATACAGATCTGCCCGCCATGCGTGAACGCGCCCACCGCCGCGATCTCCGCCGCCTTCTTCACATCAAAATCGTTCAACACCAACAGCGGGTTTTTTCCACCGAGTTCCAACTGCAAACGTTTCATGGATTGGATCGCGATTTCACCGATCTTCATGCCCGTCGCCGTCGAGCCCGTCAGCGCAATGCCATTCACTTTGGGATGTCTTGCCAGCGGAGCGCCGCACTCCGCGCCGAATCCTGTCACTACATTGAAGACGCCATCAGGTAGCCCCGCCTCTTTCATGACCTTTGCCAGTTCCACTGCAATGAGCGGAGTCTCCTCCGACGGCTTCGCGATCACGGCATTACCCGCTCCGAGTGGAAAGACGATCATCTTCGCCAGCAACACTAACGGCGCATTGAACGGCGATATTGCCAGCACCACCCCCACAGGTTCGCGGATCACCATCGACATGCGGTGCGGCTTTTCATTGGGTAATGTGTCCGCATACAAGCGCCGCACCTCCCCCGCCGCCGTCCGCAACACCGACGCCGTGTACAACACTTCATACTTCACCTTGATGATGGATGATCCGCTTTCATCAATGAGCAGGTTCAGCAGACGGTCATAATTCGCTTCGACATGATCCGCGCATTTGAGCAGAATCTTCTCCCTGTCATACGGCGGCAGCGATGACCAATGTTCATACCCCTTCCGCGCAGAAGAAACCGCGGCTTCGACATCCGCCTCCGTACCTCGCGCGGCATGACCAAGAATCTCGCCCGTCATCGGCGCGTAACTTGGAAACGTCTCGCCATTCGCAGCTGGGACTTCGCGTCCGTGGATGAAGTGTCCGTAAGTTTTCATGGTTGCCTTCTTTTTTTCAACCACAAAGGGTCACGAAGGTACACAAAGGTTTTAAATCAATTCCTTCGTGACCCTTTGTGACCCTTCGTGGTCAAGTATTTAGATTCTCTCTTCCAACATACTCGCCCGCAACAAATACGCCCGTGCCTTCGCTGGGTCACTTGCCGCACCTGAAAGCGACTTGTTCCTGTGCTCTCGCTCTTCCTCCGCGCTCATCACCATATTGTTGTACTGCTGGTCTGTGTAGAGTTGTACCGACTCAACTGCATATTGCCTGCGCTCATTCGAGTAATCATCTAGAATCGAATCTGATTCGCCATTCCAAATGCGGACAAATTTCTCCGTCAAATTCGCAGCATCGTGGATTCCGCTGTTCATACCCATGCCGCCCGACGGATTGTTGTTATGCGCCGAGTCGCCCACCAAGAGCGCCCGTCCCACACGGAACGTATCCGCCACGCGCTGATGGACTCGATACAACTGGGTGGTCTTGATCTTGTAGTCAGGGACTTTGCCGAAGAAGTTGGAAATCCGCGCCCGCAAAGTTTCTTCCTTCATTGCCACTTCTTCATCTTCATCATCCGTCATGCGAAATACCACACGGACAATATCAGGCAGATTCAAAATGATGACCCATTCCTGCGGGTCGAAGATATAGCAGACTTGCGCCGCGCCTGGCAGCAGGTCTTCGGTTTTCAAGTCACTGCCGATAAGTAGGAAACGGTCTTCATACGTCTTGCCTTTGAATCCGATGTTCAACTGCTTACGGACAACACTATGCGACCCGTCCGCACCGACGATGTATGAACCTTCGCGTTCGACAATTCCACTCGCGGTTTCAAATCGCGCCGCGACGTGTGTGCCGTGGTCAACAAAGTCAATGAGTTTATGCCCCATATGGACTTTGCCCGTGGCAGTCGCTTCGACGGCAGGCTTCAGCACACGCGTGGCGATATGCTGCGGACACTGCAAACGATACGGGTAGGAAGTGTCGTCAGCAATGGAGGCATAACTAAAGTCCGCAATGAGGCGGCGCGGAGTGCGTTCCCAATATTGCAAGCGGTCCACTTTGTATCCATGCTTGATAACTTCATCCACCACACCCCACTCTTTGAACATCTCAAGCGTCTTGGGGTGAAAGGTGCTCGCGCGGATCTGCGTATTGAGTTCCGCGTCCATTTCGAAGACCTCGGCAGGAATGCCCGCGCGCGATAGCGCCAACGCCAACGAAAGCCCCACAGGACCTGCGCCAGCAATGAGGATTGGAAGTTGTTTTTCAGACATAGGGTGTTTGGAACTCCTCCCCCAAATACGACGGTACTTCAGTCGCATTTGGGGGAGGACGGGAGGGGGTTACTCGCGCTCACCCGCGTGCAAAATGCGCACCAGTCGTTCACGCATCGGCACACCGAGCATACGATCCGCCAGAATATTAGCAGGGTCTTTCTCCACGATGGTTCTGCGGACAAGTTCATCACGCTGTTTCAACGCCGCGCGCTTTTCAGGTGCAACAGGCTTGGCATTCTTCACCAACTCCACCCAATTGCGGACGTAGTCCAGCATGACCGACTCGACATGTGCTTTGAAATCGGCGAACGGAATCAATCCGCAAATCGCGATCGGCGAAAGTGTGCCGCGTGTGTAAAGATGAACGGGATTGAAAGTCTTATACGCAGGGTTGCGGCGCAACTCGATCCACTTTTGATTCATCCCTTCGTGATATTGGTCAAGGTGATCGGGCGAAATGACAGGCTCATAGCGCGGAAGATAATCGACATAACAAAAGACATCGGGCGCAGTGCCGAGCGCCATGCCCAAGTGCGGCACATCGATTTCATCGTTCACCCAGCATGTGAGATGGATATTCGTGAAGCCCGTCTCTGCCTTGCCGATCCACGAGCGGATGATCCAATCAATTTTGTCACCCGTGTAGGTGAACATATTTCCCACCACATTGCCCTGCAAATCGGGAATCTGCTCAATGTCCGCGCATTTCATATCCCGTCGCAGGTTCAAGCCATTATTCACCATCTCCCATGCTTGCTCGCGCACGTTCAATAAATAATTGAACACTTCCGTATTGTCCACAGGCTTTCGCGAGTCAAGCACATCTGCCAGGTGTTGAACTGTATCTCCGCTCATGTTTGTCTCCTTGTTTTATGTCATTGCGAGAGCGGTGGTCTGCCGCTCGAAGCAATCTATTTCCAAACGACCGCCGACCATTGACCGCCGTCCGTGGTCTGTCGTCTGTCGTCTGCGGTCTATCGATCACGAAATCAACGGCTCCGCCAACTTCCACGGTCTGCCATTCAAAACATCGGTGCGATGTGAAACCATCTTATTGACCGACGCCGCAGGATGAATCTCGGCAATCGTCAAACCATCGCCTTGTGTCATCGTTATTACGGGGTAATTGATATTGCCATCGAACGGTCGGTTCTTCCATTCCGTCCACAGCGTAAAATCTTCGGTAATGGCATAAATGCCGCTGTCGCTTCTACTCGCCACGATCACATTCATGCGGTTCTCAGCGGCGCGTTCTTTGAAACCCAATTCCACTTCCCACTTCTCCAGGATCAACGTCGGCACCGCCACCACTTCCACATCCTTCAGCGCCGCTAGTCGAAACGTCTCAGGGTAGATGGCATCATTGCCGATCACCAACGCCACGCGCCCCCACTCCGCATCAAATACACTCACCTCATCACCCAACTTCGACCACGCATGTCTGCCCGACTTGTGCAACTGCGGCTGTTTCAGTACAACGCCGCTTTTATTAAACAGTACCCCCACATGCATTCCATCTTCCACAGTAGATGTCGCCACATACGCATCTTTCAATTCACTTTGCAGCGTGCGAATCATCTCAACCGATTCTTTTTCCGCGCTCTCTAAACTCGTAATGTGGAATAACTCTGGGAGGACAATTAACTTAACTCCAGCCTTTTCCCCCTCCGCAATCATCTTCAACGCTGAATCAACCGCCTCTTTGCCTTGACCTAAAACCTGCCCCGCCCCCGCAAGCAGACTCTCCGCCCCAGGCGTTTTCCCGCCACTTTTTGACTCCACCCCAAGCGGCGCATACAACTCAGGTCTGCGCGTGGACATGATATCCGTGCCATCGGGTCTTAACTTA
>Ga0209573_1004401_pt1 | contig 13923 bp, 9 predicted proteins | sample TNRBio252014_DNA_FD_185870 | JGI IMG/M metagenome (GOLD analysis project Ga0209573, IMG submission 185870) | Wastewater treatment Type I Accumulibacter community from EBPR Bioreactor in Madison, WI, USA - TNR Reactor_6/25/2014_ DNA (SPAdes)... | ecosystem: Engineered > Bioreactor > EBPR >...
TGGACAAATTGATCGAGCAGGGAGCAACCCATTTGCGACCTGGCGGTGCGGTCGTGCTGATCCAGCCCTCGTTTATCGGCGTGGAAAAGTCTTTGGAATTGCTCGCTCAGGCCGGATTGATCGGTAGTGTGCTGGTACGCCGGGAATGGCGGCTGGATGACACGAAATTTACCAGGTCCAATAAGGGCTACATCGAAAAGACGACCGGTTATCGCTTCCCCCAGAACGAGGCGGGCGAGGATATTTTCCATCTGACAATTTTGAAGGGCGTGAAATCGGCAGCTACTGGCGGCTCGTAATTGCCCTAGCACTACAGTGAAGTTAGACGACCGGATTACAAAACTCGTCATATTCGTCTGCTTGACAATAGAACCTGAGCCATGCCTGAATTATTGCGCCAAGTCCGCCAATTTTGACGAAAGGGTGTAAGTTGTGTCTGTAGATTCCCCGTTCACAAAATTCTATCAACCGCCGATCGCATTCCTGCCTGGCTCGTCTGCTAGGCCTGCCATCGATAATCATAATTTAGTTGACCCGGTTTTGCTCTGTCAGACCATTGCCTGCGCTGTGGCGACCACCGAAGGAATACTCGCCCGTCTGCAAAATGGGGTAGTCTCTTTCGGTCAGATAGAGTCCGAAGTAACCGGGCTGGATGATCGGTTGGCCGACTTGTCCGATCTCTTAACACCTTTGCTGCCAACGGAGAGCCGCACGGTGGGGGATGTGGATGAACGCGCGCACCAGTCTTCTGTTGACGATTTTGGACCGTTGCTGGCCGAAGCCTGTGCGATCTATGACAGCTATTTTGGTGTGGTGCGGATTTCCGCCATGACCCTGCTACAACGGGCTGCCCAGGTAGCGGCGACAGCCCAGGCCCTTTTGCACGATCTGCCCTACACATTGCTAGACCGGACACAGATTGTGATGCTTATCGCCAATATCGGGCGAATGTTGGCAATTGTCGCGCAAGAGTTGGCCCCTGACGCTGACAGCCCTGCATCTCAGCCAGCGTCAACAAACCGGGGGGCAGAGGCCGCGCGTCAGGCCTATAGCCAATGCTGGCAGCCGAAGAGGAACGACGGGGCGGAGTGGAGCCAGGCTGTCGCCTTCTATCGCTGGAAGGTGGGCCACCATTTCTTTGATCTGTGTACGATCTTCTGTGGGGATGCTCTGCGCGACGCCCAGGCGGCTCTGGCTGAACGAAACGAGAATGCAGCGGTGGCAGCGTTGGCGTTGGCGGATTCTTTTCTGCGCGGCACAACCGCGGCGATGTGGTATGCAGGGGATTTCCCTGCCAATCTCTACCGGGATTGTGTACGCCCGTCGATGATTATGCCCGGCAAGACCAGCGGCTTCTCTGGGGACCAGAATGCGGACTATAACCGCATGAAAGATGCCAAAGATCAATTGAAGAAATTTCTACGCCAGGCGTATGGGCCGACACTGGCTGGCCTTTCGCCTCAAGCGCGCACCGCGTTCATGAATTTCCACGAGGCAGACATCGAGGACAGCGAACATCACCTGATTATTGCCGCCCACAAAGTGGGAACAGATCAATCATTGGCACAAAAAGAATGGCAGGCGGAATTGCCCGACCACATTCATCGACAGAAGGCTGTAGATGTGTTGCGCGAGATGGCAGAAAACAAACGTCGGGAAATTTCTGCTGTATAGCCCAACCTAAAGACCCGGCTATACAGCCTGACGAAAAAGGATGAACTATGCACGGATGGATCAGAGTAGCTTCCACGGCGGAGATACCAGTTAACCGGCTGACCACTTGGGAAACAGAAGTCGGCGAGATGCTTATCTATCATTCTGCGGACAGGTATTTCGTCTATCCCAATCGTTGTACCCATCAGGACGTGCCCTTGTCCGATGGCTATCTGGTGGGGAGTGCGATTATTTGTCGTCTGCACGGCGCAAAATTTGACTTGATAACTGGCGCCTGTCTGCGTGCCCCTGCGCGCAACAACCTGCACCCCTGCCAGTCTGTCGTGCGCGATGGCTATCTATTTATCCTCAGCACAGAGGTAAATGAAAATGTGGTCTTTCCCGATCCGATGACGATCAGGAGCCATCGCAACACCCAGGCGGTTGCCAATGGCTCCTGATCTGCAGACTGTGCAGGCCAATACAGACCCGCTCACAGCGTCTGTCCACCTAACGATCCTGCACTTCAACGACGTATACGAGATTATTCCGGTCAGCGGCGGGCGGCTGGGCGGGCTGGCCCGGGTGGCTGGCCTGCGCAAGACACTGACCCAGAGAAATCCCAACACCCGTATCTTCTTTGGTGGCGATCTCTACAACCCATCGGGCCTGGGCGCTGCGGTGGTGGACGGGGAACGGCTGGATGGCAAGCAGGCCGTGGCAGTGATGAACAAAGTGGGCGTGGACTATATGACCTTTGGCGATCACGAGATCAACACAATCAATGACGCCCAATTTGCCCAGCGACTGGCCGAAACAGAATTTTCGGTTGTCTCCAGCAATCTCTTTGCCCCGGATGGCGAACCCTTCGTCTCCGGTCAGACGCAGGTGAAGAAAAATGCTATTTTCAGCGTTGCCAATGCCCAGGGGGAAGAAATGCGGGTGGGGGTCTTTGGGCTGACCAAAGCCATTCGCCTGCCCCAGATGGCCTTTGCCTATGTGGATTGGCAGACAGCCGCGGCGGAGCAGGTGGCGTTGCTGCACGGGCAGGTAGATGTATTGATTGCCCTGACCCATCTGCCCCAGGCCGACGACGAATGGCTGGCTGCACACTTCCCAGCCATCGATCTGATTTTAGGGGGCGATGAACATCAGCATTTGAAGGTGGCTGGCACAGCGGGTCGTGCACCCATCTACAAAGCCGATTCCAATGCGCGCAGCGTCTACATTCTGGACCTTTTCTACGACACGGCCACGGGCGTTCTGCAAATCGAGGATCAGCTTTTGCCCATCACCGACAGCCTGCCCGACGACCCGGAGACGCTGGCGGAAATCGAATTGTGGGTAGAGCGGGCCTTTGCCACCTTTCGGGCTGCGGGCTGGGAACCGACAGATGTGGTGGGCTTTGCGCCGGTGGATTTGGACGGCTTCGAGACAGCGGTGCGCTCCCATTCCACGGCCTATACGGACCTGATTACCCAGGCTATGCGTCATGCTGTGCCCGCCGCGGAGCTGGCGATTGTGTGCAGTTGGGCCATTCGCCTGGACGATCTGCTACCCGCGGGTGGACCCATCACCCGCTATGACATCTGGCGTACCTTTTCTTACGGTCTTTCACCGGTCTATGGGGTGGAGACGCCAGGCACGCTGCTGGCCGAGATTTTGGACTTTGGCCGGGGCAAAGTCGGGTCTGGTTCCTACCTGTTGGCGACGCCGAATGTAGTCTGGGATGGGGTGCAGTGGCTGATCGACGGAATTGTGCTGGACGGGAATCGCCCCTATCTGGTGGCAATGGCCGACGATCTGCTCAACGACTATCTTTTTTACATCAATAAAGCCCGGGCGGGCGAGGTGCGCTGTCTGGGTGATTACGGCGACATCGGCCAGGCGCTGGTGGCCGAGTTGCAGCAGAGATAGGGAGGATATCTCCCGCAGAGGCGCAAAGACCCAGAGAAAAACTGTAGGAGCGGTGATGAACCACTCCTATACAAATTTGTAAATGGAGCTTTTATGACGTTGGAAATGCAGAGTCTACACCTATTGAGTGAAGCGTTGACCCGTTTGGACGCTGGCTTTGCCGATCTGCCTGGGCTGCAACCGGATCTGGATTTGGATGCCATGCGCGGGGTGCTGTTGGAAGCCGCCACCCGTATGCAGGATAACTATCCCTATCCCCACCCGCTCTACGCCGGGCAGATGCTCAAGCCGCCCCACCCGGTGGCCCGGCTGGCCTATGCCCTCTCCCTTTGGATCAACCCCAACAACCACGCGCTGGACGGGGGACGGGCCAGTTCGGCCATGGAAAAAGAGGCGGTGGCGGAACTGGCCGCAATGTTCGGCTGGGAGAAGCACCTGGGCCACCTCTGCGGCGGCGGCACAATGGCGAACCTGGAAGCCCTGTGGGTGGCGGGCCGTCTGCGCCCCGGCCAGAAGATTGTGGCCTCCCAACAGGCCCACTACACCCACAGCCGCATCAGTGAAGTGCTCCAACTGCCCTATGCGGCCGTGCCCTGCAACAGCCGCGCCCAGATGGATTTGGCCGCGCTGGAAGAGATGTTGAAGCAGGGCGACATCGGCACAGTCGTGGCGACGATTGGCGCAACGGCTACGGGCGCGGTGGACCCCCTGCCCGGTCTGTTGGAGTTGCAGGCGCGCTATGGCTTCCGCATCCACGCGGACGCAGCCTATGGGGGCTATTACACACTGGTAGAGAATCTGTCTGACGACACAGCTGCCGTCTATGCTGCGCTGGATCGGGTGGATTCGCTGGTCATCGATCCCCACAAGCACGGATTGCAACCTTATGGCTGCGGCTGTGTGCTCTTTCAGGAGCCGGCGGTAGGCGCGCTCTATAAGCACGACTCGCCTTACACCTATTTTAGCTCCGCGGAGCTGCATTTGGGGGAGATCAGTCTGGAATGTTCCAGGGCCGGGGCATCGGCGGTGGCGTTGTGGAGTACCCAACGGCTGCTGCCCCCCGTGCGGGGCGGAGAGTTCGCCGGGATGCTGGCCCGCTGTCGGGAAGCCGCTCTTTGGCTGGCGGGCAAGATCGAAGCCGACCCGGCGTGGATGCTCGCCTTTGACCCGGAGCTGGATATTGTGGTCTGGGCAGAGCGGGGTGAGACAGCCAGTGAAATTTCCCGGCGTTCGAGGGCTATCTTTGAAGCGGCGGCAGCCCAGGATTTACACCTGGCCGTGGCAACCTTCCCCGCCAGTCTGCTGGCCGAGCGCTGGCCGGATGTGGTCTGGGATCAGCCGACGGTGGCCTGTCTGCGCTCCTGTCTGATGAAGGCGGAGCATCGGGATTGGGTGGAGGAGATTTGGATGCGGTTGACACGGGCGGCGGATTTGGATGATTAGGCAATTGGTTGATTCGTTAGGATGCAATTCCAAGTGTTTCTACTAAGAGCGAACTGACCGTGACCTATCTTATCTGGCTGGATCAACCTGAATGTGAAGAGCGAACCCTGACCGGAGGGAAGGCAGCCAATCTGGGCAAACTGGCTGCCCGCTATCCTGTGCCTCCCGGTTTTTGCCTGACCACCCATGCACACAGCCGCTGGGCTGGCGACGAGAAGGCCGACGGTCTGCGGGAACTCCTGGCGGCGGCCTATGCAGAGCTGGCCGAGCGTACTGGCGTGGCCCTGCCCCGGGTGGCGGTGCGTTCGTCTGCTGTGGGCGAAGACAGCCACGACGCTTCCTTTGCCGGCCAGTATGAGACTTTTCTGAATGTGGCGGGGATCGAAGGCTTGACGAACGCCGTGCTGCGCTGTTGGGAGATGGCCCGTTCGGAACGGGTGGCCGCCTATCAGTGCCAGCAGACGGGTGGGAAAGTCCCCGGCACTTTCTGTCCAAGCGGGTCTGTACAAGACATACCAGCTAACGAAGTTCGTGAAGTGCCGGGGACTTTAGGGAATGGGGTGGCGGTGCTGGTGCAGGCACTGGTGGCCGCGGATAGCTCTTTTGTGGCTTTCAGCGCAGACCCCATCAGCGGGGCGCGAGGGCGGGTGGTGATCAACGCCAACTGGGGGCTGGGTGAAAGTGTGGTCAGCGGGTTGGCGACGCCGGATGCCTACGCGATGGATAAGGCCAGCGGAGCGCTCCTCTCCCAGACGAACGGCGCCAAAGAGTATATGACGATTGCCGGGGCAGAAGGTGTACACACGGTCAAGACTCCCCGTTTTTTACGGACACAACCGGCGCTATCTGAAGAACAGGTGGCCGCGGTGGCAACCCTGGCGATGCAATTGGAAGATGAAATGGGCTGGCCGGTGGATATTGAAGGTGCGTGGGCGGATGGGACGCTCTATCTGCTCCAGTGCAGGCCGATTTCGACGTTGGATTGAAGAGTTGTGAGGGGCGAATTGCGGTCTGCGGTCTGCCGTCTCAGGTTTCATTAGGGAGTGATAAGCAATGTACACAAACGGAACCCGGCCACAGAATCAGGCCCATGGATTGCTCAACACCCACTACACCGATCCGAGTGTCTTTGCCCAGGAGCAGCGGGTGATCTTTCAGCGCTCCTGGCAGATTGTGGGGCGACTGGAGGAGCTCGCGAACAGCGGCGACTATTTGACCTGCAATTTGGGCGGGGAGCCGATTGTGGTGGTGCGGGATCGCACGGGGCTGCACGCAATGTACAACGTCTGCGCCCACCGGGGGATGCGGTTGGCCGAGGGGCAGGGCAACTACCGCCGCCTCTACTGTCCCTATCACGGCTGGACCTACGATCTGGACGGCAAGCTACGGGGCGTGCCCTATGAGAAGTGTCTGCCCGGCGTGGATCGATCCCAGATTCGTCTGAAACCAGTACAGGTAGAGAGTTGGGGCGGCTTTATCTTTGTCAATGTGGAGCCGGACGCGCCATCGCTGCTTGCCAGCCTGGGCGGGATGGTGGAGCGTTGGCGGGGCTATACGTCCGTGTGGGAAGACCTGCGCGAGGTGAAGCGCTACACCTACGAAGAGCCGATCAATTGGAAGATTTTTATGGAGAATGCGACGGACTACTATCACATTCCCTTTATCCATTCGGAGACCCTGGAACTGCCGCCGATCATCGAAAATGTGGCCTGTGGTCAGCACTTTCAACTGACACCGGTGACGCCGGAGGAGAACTACCGGCGCTTCTTCGATCTGATCTTCCCCAATATGTATTTTCATGTGGGGCCGAGCAAGGTGCAGCTTTTCCGGGTGACACCGGTGGCTCCAGACAAATCCCACGTGGATGTGATTCTCTATCAGACCGCGCAACAGGCCGAGGAGTATCCCATCAACGATCCCCGGATGCACCGGGACATCAACCAGATTTTGCACGAGGATTTTATGATCTGTCGGGTGTTGCAGGAGCAGGCCAGTTCCCGGGCCTATCGCATCCTCTACACGGCTACGGATTTGGAAGAAGGGGTGGATCACTTCGACAAAATGGTGCTGGCCGCGTTAGAGCAGAAAGAGTCTGTTGTGGAGAGAGAATTTTGACTTCCGTATTCGCCAGATTTATAGACATAGACAGAGGGAGTAAGATGGGAAAAGGGTGGCTATTGATGTTCGTGGGGGTACTGGTGATGGGTTCTGTGTTGAGCGCTTGCACGGTTGCGGGGCCGCCGCCTGTGGCTGTCTCGCCCAGAGAGGCGCTGGAAGCCCAGAATCTGGCGGTGGTGGAGGGATTCTTCCAGGCGCTGGTGGTGGAGAAGGACGCCGAGGCAGTGGGCACATTTCTGAGTGATGATTTTGTCTCTCATACGCCTGGGCTTGTGGGCAAGCAGGGGATGATGGAATTTGCCGCCTGGCAGGCCGAGAACGATCCCGGCGCGGGGATTGTGGAGATTTTCCATAAATTGGCACAGGGAGATACGGTCGTCTGGCACTACAGCTATGGCAGCAATCCCGCGGCCAAAGCGGATATGATGATTACCGATTTTTTCACTGTGAAGGATGGCAAGATCACTGCCTATTGGGATGTGCTCTCGCCCATCGAAGCGGAGGAGTAGACATAAAAGCCTGGTCTACCTTAATGCAGCTATGCTTGCATTTATCCTTCCCCAAAGGATCTTCTATGTAAAAACAGATCTAAATTCTAAGTTGACACCCTGTGTTCTATACTCGTGACGGGCATAAAGTGACATTTTTTCACCTTGTCACCCGGTCAGCTTGTCACCTCGTCAAGTATATCGTCCCTTTTTCACACTTTTTCGGAGGATTGTCGGTGATGAAGAACTTTCCAAGTCTGAATCGTCGGGATTTTCTGCGACTGACCGGTGTAGTCGGCGCAGCCACAATTATGGGTTCTCAGGGGCGGTCCGTTTTCGCCCAGGAGCACGATCCCCACGGATCGGCCGGCCCGCACGTTCCTCATTTTGAGGAAGGGTATACTGTCCTCGGCAAGCACTACCCTTACGTGGATGAAAACACTGGTTTGACGATGTATCATCCGACCATCCGCGAGCTGCCGTTCCCGAATATCAAGCGCACCCCGCTCACGGAAGCGGTCGATCTGTTGGCGCATCAGCCCCCCCGCATTGAGAGCGTAGACGGTGTGCTGGAGTTGGACCTGAATATCGGCTTTGCCTATGCCGTGTTGAACGGGCAGAAGATCAGCATTCGCACCTACAATGGCTCTTTCCCCGCGCCCACGCTGGTGGCGCGACCGGGGGATGTGCTGCGGCTACGCCAGATCAATCAATTGCCCCACGAAGAACCTGGCCCAGTCCACAACATCAACCACCCCCACGGCTTCAACACCATCAATCTGCACGTCCACGGGTTAAATGTCAGCCCGGAGGGCAACGAGGACAATGTGCTGCTGGAAGTCCATCCAGGGGAGACCTTCGAGAACGAGATTCATATCCCGGCGGACCACCCCACAGGCACCTACTGGTATCACCCCCACAAGCACGGAGCCGCAGCCCATCACCTGGGCAACGGTATGGCCGGGCTGCTGATTCTGGTGGATGAGGAGACCGACATCCGCGCCGTGCCCGAAATCGGCGCGGCCAAAGAAGTAGACCTGATCTTCCAGGAACTCTACATTATGGACCTGGAGGATGAGGTGGGTATTACGCCCAACCAGCCCAACAGCATCGAGGGCTGGTTCTTCTCCGATCTGACCCGCATGGAAACGACGGTCAATGGGGTGGCTTGCAACGAAATGCAGTTGGATGGTTCCTTCATCTACCCGGAGATCCGGATGCGCCCCGGCGAAGTGCAACACTGGCGCATGAACCACGCAGGCATCTTCTGCAATCATCCGATTGCCATCGAGGGTCACCAGATTCACGTCGTCGCCTACGATGGCATCACCGCCGAGGAAGTCCACACAGTGGACGAAATGTTCTGGGTCTCCGGCCAGCGACGGGATATTCTGGTCAAGGCCAGCGACACACCGGGCACTTATGCAGTCAAGCGGGTGGGTGGCTATCAACAGGCCGCCGAGGTCAACCAGTGGTCGGAGAAGATTCTCTTCAATATCGTCGTCGAGGGCGAGCCTATGGATATGGCCCTGCCCACGAAGTTGAACCCGCCCAGTGCGCGCCTGCCCTACATCCAGGAAGACGAGATCGTCACCAAACGGGATGTACACTTCTCCTTCATCGACAACAGCGACTTGCAGATTTTCATCTTTACCATCAATGGCAGGGTGGTGAACCCGGCTCGCGTCGATTTCACAATGGCGCTGGAAACCGCCGAGGAGTGGACGATCACCAATGACCGGGGATCGGATCATCCCTTCCATTTCCATGTCAACTGGTTCGAGCTGCACAGTATGATAGATCACGACGGCGTGAAAACGGTCTACGATCCGCCTTTGTGGATGGATACGGCCAACATCCCTCGGGACGGTACGATCGTCGTCCGCCTGCGCTTGCAGAACTATCAGGGCAAGGCCGTCTTCCATTGCCACATTCTGAACCACGAAGACGAAGGGATGATGTCGATCACCGAATTCATCACCGCCGAACCCAAGACCGAGACGATCACCAGCGCAGGCGGAGCCTTTGTCTCCCCCGACTACGAAGGCCAGGTGACGGCCCGCTTCCAGCCCTTGTCCGTGGCCGCGGATACGGAAGTGACTTACCAGTATCATTCCTCGGCCCGGCAGCCAACCGTCCAGGTTGCGCCGGCTCTTCCCGACGAGATGGGGGATTTCAACCGTTACTTTACCCTTTCGGCGGTCCAGGGTGGGGAAGCGCTCACAGAGTTGGATCGGGCAGCCACCCTTGAAATCAAATACTCGCGCGGCCAGGAAGATCGCCATGTGGCTTTGGGCGATGTGGGTCTTTATCGCTATGACGAAGAGAGCCAGAGTTGGACAAAAGAGGGTATCAGCGTAGCAGGACGTTCGGACAATCTGCTGACCTGTATCACCAAGAAGCTGGGCACTTTCGCCCTGACAGGCCCGACCTCGGTTTGCGCCGACTTTGAGCATCCGGCTGGTGTCGGCCCCGAAGACCTGGCCTATATGATGTCGCGCAAGGACAGTCCCTTCCCGTTCTTCATCAAGCAGGCCGACATCTTCCCGGCGGGCAACCCGGACGGTGTGATTGACAGCAACGACATTATGGAAGTTGTCAATGCGCAGGGTCAGTACTGCCCGAATTAGTTCCGTTCACTCGCATAGACTTGCGGGAAGCGTCGCGTTTCCCGCAAGTCTATGGCTGGCTCCGGTGAAAAATTCAGTTTTTTCAGTAGATTCAACTTTTCAACGATACGCAGAGGAATTTTCATGCCCACCCACGCGAGCCAGAGATATACCCACGACGCAATTATCATCGGCGGCGGCCACAACGGACTGGTCTGCGCGGCCTATCTGGCCAAAGCCGGGCTGGATGTACTGGTGTTGGAGCGCCGCCATGTGGTGGGCGGGGCCTGCGCCACCGAGGAGATTTTCCCCGGCTACCACGTCTCCACCTGCTCCTACGTTGTCTATATTTTACAGGACAAAATTGTGGAGGATTTGGAACTACGCAAATACGGCTACGACGTCCACCCGTTGCCGATGAAGCGGCTCTTTCCCTTCCCGGATGGCCGCTCGCTGATCTTCTGGAACGACACGGCCCGCACCTGCCGGGAGATCGAAGCGATGTTTTCCGCCAAGGATGCCCAGGGCTACCGCCAGATTCAGGAATTCTGGTATCGGGCCGGGACGCTCTTCAACCGCTTCTTTCTGGCCGAGCCGCCCACTTTGGAGGAGTTGCAGGAGATGGTGCGGGGCACAGAGGACGAGGGATTGCTGGATACTCTGCTCCATACGACGCTGAGCGAACTGGTGGACGAGCTTTTCGAGAGCGAGGAGGTGAAAGCCGCCGCGGTCTCCCACATTATGGCGGCCAAAGGGGTGGACGAACCGGGGCTGCTCTTTGCCTATGCCGCCACCAAGCCCAACACCCTGACCAACCCCGACAACCAGGGGATTGCCGTGGGGGGAATGGGTGGGCTGACCGGCGCCATGGCCCGCTCGGCCCAGGCCGCCGGAGCCAAAATCCGTTGCGGTGCGGAGGTAAAGCGGGTGCTGATCGAGGACGGGCAGGCAGTGGGCGTGGAGCTGAGCGACGGCCAGATCATCCGCAGCCGTATCGTCATCTCTAATGCGGACCCCAAACGCACTTTTCTGCATCTGGTGGGCGCAGAGTATTTGGAGCCAGCCGTGGCCGATTCCATCCGCTCCCTGGAGAGCGCCTGCGCCACCCTGAAATTCCACGGGATTGTGAACGAATTGCCCGATTTCAGCCGCTATCTGGGCGAGAACCCGGACCCGAAGCTGATTTCCACTGTGGGCATTGGCCCGACAATGGGCTATTACCGCCGCTCGGTGGAGGATGCCTTGGCTGGGCGGCTGACCGACTGCCCCGTAATTGACGTACAGATTCCGACGGTGTACGATTCATCTGTTGCTCCTGAAGGCAAACATATCGTCTCTATGTGGGTGCGCTTTCTGCCTGTCCACCCGACAGAGGGTAGTTGGGCGGATCTGCGCGAGCGAGTGGGCGAACAGCTCATCGATCTGATGACCGAATATGCGCCCAACTTCCGGGATTCGCTCATCGACTGGCTGGTCTATACCCCTGCCGACATCGAACAGCGGCTGCACATCACCGATGGCAACTTCCGCCACACAGATCACACAGCCAGCCAGTTGCTGGCCCACCGTCTCTTTTCCCGGGGCGGTCATCGCACGCCGATTTCGGGTCTCTATATGTGTGGAGCGGGCACCCATCCCGGCGGGGATGTGAGCGGCGCGCCGGGCCACAACGCGGCCCAGCGGGTGCTAGGTGATATGAATTTGGAGCAGCCAAGAGTTGAGCAGTGAGCGCTGATTGAGTAGCCGAGTCTGCGAGGCGTATCGAAATCAGGCGAACGGGTGGACAGCACAAGCAAGTATACATGCTAGGCTTCGATACGGCTGAAAAAGCCTCAGCCTAGCCTTCGACAGGCTCAGGACGCCGCTCAGCCGGCGCTAGTCTATGGATAGATATAGTTACCATCTGGTTGATGATAACAGGGCCAAAGTGTGAAAGTAGAGGAGTAATCGTATGCTTATTTCTGCATTGTTGGCGGGTGGCGCGGCGATTGTGGCGGGTGGTGTGGCTGTGCAGCGCTCTCCTGCCCTGGCTGGGGAGATTCGAGGCGGCTTTCCGGCTGTGCGCAAACGCCAGGCGAGTCTACTCGATCGGATCAAAAGCGTGGCGCTGGAAGTGGACGACCAGTACCAGCGCTTTATGATCGAACGGGTCGATCCCCTCTTTGGCGGCACCCGCAGCCTGGCGTTGAAAGATATTGTCTCCGCCGAGGAGACCCTGGACATCGGCGACTACGAGCGGCAACTCAACCGCTATCTGGCCGCGGCGGGAGCTACCCTGGGCACAGCCATCATCGGCGCATTTTATCCGCCTGTTCTTATTGTCACCCTTGCCACTGCGCTCTACAGCACGACGCTGATCTTCCGCAACGGCTACGAAGCGATTGTCATCGAGCGGCGGCTGCGTATGGATGTGATGGGCTCCCTCTATTTCATCGGGGCCTATGCCGGCGGCTTTTTTATGGCGGGCAGCTTTGGCCTTTTCGCCTTCTATCTGAGCGAAAAGCTGGTGATGATCACCCAGGACCGCTCCCAGAAGAGCCTGATCAACGTCTTTTCCCAGCAGCCGCGCACAGTCTGGATCGTGGTCAATGGCAGCGAAGTGGAAGTCCCCTTCGAATCCCTCCAGACCGATGATATTGTCTCCCTCCACGCCGGACAGGTGATCCCAATCGACGGTCTGATTGAGGAGGGCAACGCCACCATCGACCAGCATATGCTGACCGGGGAGGCCCAGCCCGTAGAGCGGAGCGTGGGGGATCGGGTGCTCACCTCCACAATGCTGGTGGGCGGCAAAATTCATGTGCGGGTGGAGCAGACCGGCGAAGCCACGGTCGCCGCGCAGATCGGCACAATGCTCAACAGTACGGCCTCGTTCCAGGCCAATATCGTCTCCAAAGGCGAGCAGATCGCCGACGCATCTGTTCCGCCCAGTCTGCTGGTCGGTCTGATCGGTCTCTATCTGACCGGCTATCAGGCGATGGTGACGATCTTCGGCTCGGCCATCGGGCTGAACATCAAAATCACAGCGCCGATTGCGATGCTCAACTTCCTGAATGTGGCCGCCCACAACGGCATTCTAGTCAAGGATGGCCGCTCGCTGGAACTGCTGAAGGATGTGGATACGGTCATCTTTGACAAGACCGGTACACTCACCCTGGAACAGCCGAATGTGGCCCAGGTTCACATCTGCAACGGCTACAGCGCCGAGCAGGTACTCCTCTTTGCCGCCGCCGCCGAATATCGCCAGACCCACCCGGTGGCGCGGGCCATTTTGGCCGAAGCCGCGGCCCAGAAATTATCCCTGCCGCCCATCGACCACGCCCATTATGACGTGGGCTACGGTCTGCGTGTGCGGCTGGAGGGCAAGCTGATCCACGTGGGCAGCGACCGCTACATGACGATGGAAAACATCGAGATTCCCACCGAAATCCAGACCCTGAAAGAGACGGCCCAGGCCCAGGGCCATTCGCTGGTGATGGTGGGAGTGGACGATAAACTGGCTGGCGCGATTGAGCTACAGCCCACCATCCGCCCGGAAGCAGCGGGGATTGTGCAGAATCTGCTGGAGCGGGGTATAGACATCTGGGTTATCTCCGGGGATCAGGAAGAACCCACCCGCAAACTGACCGAGACCCTGGGGATTCCCCACTACTTCGCCAACACTTTGCCCGAAAACAAGGCGGCAATGGTGGAGA
>Ga0209573_1004403_pt1 | contig 13914 bp, 10 predicted proteins | sample TNRBio252014_DNA_FD_185870 | JGI IMG/M metagenome (GOLD analysis project Ga0209573, IMG submission 185870) | Wastewater treatment Type I Accumulibacter community from EBPR Bioreactor in Madison, WI, USA - TNR Reactor_6/25/2014_ DNA (SPAdes)... | ecosystem: Engineered > Bioreactor > EBPR >...
TCGACGTGAACATGTCGGCGGGCGTCCTCGAGATGCTCCGGAGACTGCAGCAGCGGGGTCCGGTCTGGAAGATCCTCGCCCAGCGCGTGAGCCGGCGCAGACGGACGCGACCGGCGTCGACGGCGGGCCCCGGCGGCGTCTCCGCACCGGGGCGCATCCCTCTCAGTTGACCGACAGGACGATTCCCAGTCGCGTCAGGGTCACGGGGTGGCGAAGCAGGCCGCGGAGCCTGATGGTCCCGCGAATCACCTTCGACGCGACGCCGCGGCCCGCCGCGTCGAAGAGGTTGGGGAGCCCACCGACGATCCGCACGTTCGAGAGCTCGAGGATGGAGTCGGAGTCGGCGGTGACGCTGGTCCTCGTCCCCGGGAGAATCCCGTCGTGGACGACGCAAAGCCCGCGGTCGAAGACCAGGGTCAGGGAGACGCCGGCGTCGGTCGCACAGAGCGCGACCGACCCATTCATGCGGGAGAAGACCCGCTTCTTGTAGGCGTTCGACTCGGTATTCGCCCTGAGGAGCTCGGCCACCATGTTGGCGAGCCCGTTCTCCTCGGCGCTCCGGTCGACGGTGATTCCCGGCTCGGTCACGCGCTGCCTCCGTTCCGCCTTCCTAGAACGCGGCCCGATAGACCTCGAGCAGCTCGTCCGCGCCGAGGACGGTCCTGCCGTTGTAGATGATCGAGGCGTCGGCGAGGGTCGCCTCCGCCAGCTCGGGAAGGGCGCTCTCGGGCACGCCCTGCGAGGAGAGCGTCTGCGGCAGGCCCGTCCTTGCGCACAGGTCCGAGAGGCGCTCGGCCACCAGCTCCGCGCAGGCTTCGTCGGTGAGGCCGTCGACGGCGACGCCCAGCGCCGCGGCGACGGGGCGGTAGGTCCCGGCCACCTCGGCGGCGTTGAAGCGCACCACGTGCGGCATGACGATCGAGTTCGCGAGCCCGTGGTGGACCCCGTAGCGGGCACCGACCGTGTGCGCGATGGCGTGGACGAGCCCGACCTGCGCATTCGAGAACGCGGCGCCGGCCATGTTCGAGGCGATGAGCATCTGCCCGCGGGCGACGAGGTCGTTGCCGTCCGCGACGGCGCGCGGGAGGAACTCGCGGATGAGGCGGATGGCGTGGAGCGCCAGGCCGTCGGCGATCGGCTCGTTCTGCTGCGAGTGGATGGCCTCGACGGCGTGGGACATGGCATCCATGCCGGTGGCGGCGGTGAGGTGCGGGGGGAGCCCGACGGTCAGGTCGGGATCGAGGAGCGCCGTGTTCGGGATGATGTTGTAGTCGCCGAAGAGGAGCTTCTGGTGCGCCTCGTGGTCCTTGATGACCGCCACGTAGGTGACCTCGCTCCCCGTGCCGGCCGTCGTCGGGATCGCGACGTGCGGCGTCTGGGGACGCTTGAGGACCTGGAACCCCTCGTAGTCCCTCAGGGAGCCGCCCTCCTTGAGGACGATGGCGATTCCCTTGGCCGTGTCGATGGCGCTCCCGCCGCCGACGCTGACGATGCAGTCGGCGCCCCGCTCGCGCGCGAAGGCGGCGCCCGCGTCGACGATGTGGACGCCAGAGTCGGGCACGACGTCCGAGAAGACCCCGGCGCAGGAGTCGCCGAGGGTCTTCTCGATGCGGCCGGGGACGTCGGTGCGGCTCGCGAGGACCGCATCGGTGACGATGAGGGCGCGCGAGCAGCCGAGGGCGCGAACCTCTTCCCTCACGTCCCTCGACGACCCCGACCCGAACACGACGCGGGTCGTGTTCATGAAGATGAACGAGAGGCTCGAGTCGTAGGTCACGGCTCGTCCAGGAACCTGGTCGGCACGCGGGTGGCGCAGGTGACGAGAGCCTGGGCCGCCTTGACGTTGCGGACGATGATCTGGAGGTTGCCCTTGAGCTTGAGCTTGCCCTGCATCATTCCCTTGACCGGCTCGAGCTCCTTGTGGATGACCTGTTTCCACCGGGCGTAGTCGCCGAAGATGCAGAAGGGGGCCGTCTGAGCCTCCTCGACCGTGCAGTGGTGGGCCTCCCGGCAGACGCCCTCGTGGAGGTCGAGCCAGATTCCGTACGCCTCGGTGAGCCCGATCTCGGGCTGCGGATTGACGACGAGGGCCGTCACGCCGTAGGTCCACGGCTTGCCGCCCTCCTTGTACTCCGGGCTCTCGTTGATGGCCGTGAAGAAGGCCGTGACCCACTCTTCTGAAGGAAACGCGATCGACATTCTGTCCTCCGCAATCCGTCGTGCTTTCAGGATTCCCGGTGAAGGGCCGCGCCGACCTCGGCGAGGCCCGCTTGTTCCAGGACCGCCCGGAGCGGCCGTCCGCGCTCGTCGAGGCCGCGCTCTTCGTAGTACTCGCGCAGCAGCAGCGCCTCGTCGGGGACGAGGCCGGCGGCCGCGCCGTCGGGAACCGGCGTCCGGATCTTCAGGGGCAGGCGGTCGTCATCCCGCGTCACACCCATCAGGTTGTTCAGGGACCGCTTCAGGAGCCAGAGGCGCTCCCCGGTGCGGCGGTACTCCTCGACGGAGTAGTCGGCCCAGCCGGTGACGGCGCGGATCGCCCGCACGAGCTCGTCGAACTGGTAGCACCACATCTCGAACTCGCAGAGGGCCAGCGCGTTCAGGGGCACGCCGAGATCCTCTCCGATGCGCACCATCGGAGCCTTCCCTTCGCTCGTTAGGCCGTCGTAGTTCTCCTCGAGGCCGACGTCCGTGTATCCGGCCAGCCCGTGCTCGATCGCCTCGACGAGGTGGGCCTTGTGGCAGGCGCCGCGGTAGGAGGTCATGTAGGAGAGGGCGAGCCCGTGCGACCCGCGGGGGTCGTGCATCGGGATCTCGAGGCCCTTGATCTCGGCCGTCAGCTCTTCCGAGCCGCGGCCGAGGCGCCGGGCCGCGCCGCGGCTTCCCTCGGCGAGGAGGTCGCCGATCCCCTCCCTGCGCGCGATCTTGTGAAGCATCGCGATGGCACCGTCCACGTCCCCGAACTCGAGCGGGATGCCTCCGGTGTCCTCGAGCGTGAGGAGCCCCTTCGAGAAGCAGTCGTAGGCCCACGCGATGGTGCAGCCGGCCGAGATCGAGTCGACGCCGTAGCGGTTGCACCACTCGTTCGACTTGATCACCCCGGCGAGATCCTTCTGGGCGAGCATCGTCCCGAACGCGGCGCACGTCTCGTACTCGGGCCCGGGACCGACCGCCATCTTGTACGGGCCGTCGGGGACCTCGACCTCGCGGCGGCATGCGATCGGGCAGGCGTAGCAGGCGAGGCCACGTTTCAGGTAGGTCTCGGACATGGTCGGGCCCGAGAGAGCGTTCGAGAGCTCGAAATCCTCGCCCCGGGACCAGTTCGCGATCGGGATGTCGCCGATCATCATCCCGAGGTCCATGGCCGAGTCGGTGCCCATCTCCTTCAGGGCCTGGGCGGGCACGGACTGGGAGATCTTCGCGAGCAGCTCCTTGCAGATGGCCTTGTACGCGACGGGGTCGGCGATGGGGACGGTGCCCTCGCCGCGGCACACGACCGCTTTCAGGCGCTTGCTCCCCATGACCGCGCCCATCCCGGTGCGGCCCACGAAGTCGTGCTTGTTGTTGGCGATGGCCGCAAAGCGGACGAGGTTCTCGCCGGCCGGCCCGATGGAGAGGACGCTGGGGCGTTTCTTGCCGGCCATCGTCTCCCGGAGGCGGTCGGTCGTCTCGTAGGTGTCGAGGCCCCAGAGATCGGTCGCGTCCCGCAGCTGAACCTCGCCGCCGTCGAGGACGAGCATGACGGGGGTGGGCGACTGGCCGACGAAGACCAGGCCGTCGACACCGCAGCGTTTGAGGGCCGGGGCGAAGTCGCCGCCGCAGCTCCCCTCACCCCAGATGCCGGTCAGCGGGGAACGGGCAGCGACGGCGAACCGGGAGCTGCCGGGAACGAGAGTGCCGGAGATCGGGCCCGTCAGGACGAAGAGGTCGTTGTCGGGCCCGAGCGGATCGGCGGTGTGCTTCCCGCGAAGGAAGAACAGGTAGGCCGCCAGTCCGCTGCCGCCGAGGTACTTCCTCCGGGTTTCGTCCGAGACAGGGAGCTCGCTGATCACCCCGTGGGCGAGATCGACCTCCAGGTACCTGCCGACGTAGCCGCCCATGCCTTCCAGCTCCTCTCTTCTCCGTTCGGGATCGAAGCCCGGACGAGTGTGTGCCGTGTCTTCCCGTGGGGTTCTTGTGACCGGTTCTCGAACGAACGGGGGCCTCTCATGAAGCTAGGCGCCGCCGTTCCGGATGTCAACAGGCGAGTCGCAGCGTTGACAGCCTGCGGGCCGGTGCTAGCGTTCTTCCCGGAGGCGACTTCGATGCCGAGCATTCTCGTGACGCTCCCCGCACCGCTGCACCGCGCCGCCGGAGGGGTGGGCGAGCTGGTGGCCGAGGGGGACACGCTCGCGCTCGCCCTCGCGGCGCTGCGAGAGAGCCGGCCCGCCGTGACGCGCCTGTTCCTCGAGGAGAGCAACGACCCGCGGCGCGGGGTGAGCCTGTTCCTGAACGGGCGCGACGTGCGGACGCTGGGAGGGCTCGGCACGCCCCTCCAACCGGGGGACCGCCTCTCGGTCGTGCTGCTCATGGCCGGGGGGTAGCGGGGAGCTCCCGTGAAACCCGCGGGTCGAGGGGCGCGTAGGCAGGGAGGATCCGGCTGAAGCTCTCGACGCGCGGTTCCCGGCGGTCGAGGGGAGAAAGGGGTGTCATGCGAAGAGCCGCCGCTCTGGTTCTTTCCGTCGGTGCCGCCCTGGTCCTGGTCCCGGCGGCCCGGGCGGTGGAGCCGATCACGAACGCCGAGGCCGTCCGGATGACGTCGAAAGCGCTCGGCGAGGAGCGGACGATCCTGGTCTCGACCCCGCGCGGGTACGAGAACGGGGAAGGGCGCTTCCCGGTCCTCTACCTGACCGACGGAGACGCGCACCTTCTCCACACGCGCGGCACGGTCGACTTTCTGGCCCGTAACGGCCTGATGCCGGACGTGATCATCGTCGGTGTCACGAACACCGACCGGACCCGCGACCTGACCCCGACCCGGGCATTTCGCCGTCAGGCCGACGGGACGACCGCGCTCGTCCAGAGCAGTGGCGGCGCCGCCAGGTTCCTCGACTTCTTCGAGAAGGAGCTGATCCCGTACGTCGAGGCGACCTATCGGACCGAGCCCTTCCGCCTCTTCGCGGGGCACTCTCTGGGCGGCCTCTTCGCGCTCACCGCCCTCGTCGAGAGGCCAGGGCTCTTCAACGCGACCATCGCCGTATCGCCGACTCTCAACTGGGATGACGACGTGATCCTCGGCCGGACCGCGAAGTTCCTCGAGGGCCGCAAGGAGCTCCGGCACACGCTCTTCGTGACGATGGCCGACGAGGAGGCGGGTGACCAGTCTCCGACCCGCTTCGATCGCCTCCGGAAGACGCTGAAGGGCGCGAAGGCCGCGGGATTCGTCCGGGCCGCGGAGCTGATGGAGGACGAGGACCACGGCAGCGTCGTCCTCCGCTCACACTACGACGGTCTCCGGAAGGTCTTCGAGGGCTGGCGTCTCCCCCGGGACCGGAAGGCGGGTGGCTACCCGGGGACGCTGGACGACCTGAAGAAGCACTACGGGCAGCTCTCGGAGCGGCTCGGATACGCCGTTACGCCCCCGGAGCTCACCGTGAACCAGGTCGGCTACCAGCACCTCCTCCGCAAGGACGTCGAGGGTGCCCTCCCGTTCTTCCTCTGGAACGTGGAGCTTCACCCGGAATCCGCGAATGTCCACGACAGCCTCGGCGAAGCCCTCGAAACTGCAGGAAGAAGGCCGGAGGCCCTCGCCAGCTACGAAAAGGCCGTCGAGATCGCGAGAAAGCTCTCCGACGCACGACTCGAGGTCTTCGTGCGCAACCGGGACCGGCTGGTCTCAGTGGCTGGAAAGTAGCGGGGCGTTCCAGCATCCGCCTGAACCGGGTCGAGGCCTTCAGCGTGCGGCGCGAGGGCGCATGTCCTGCGCGCGTACCCTGCGGTCCTGCCGGGCCGTCCAGGCGATCCCGTCGCTCACGGCATAGAGGTTGGACCTCACGACGAGCGGGATCGCCGGCAGGTCCTCACGAAGCACGGCGAGCGCGTCGCTCATCAGCTTCTGTCTCCGGTACGGGTCGAGCAGGCGGCCGGCCTCGTCGACGAGCCCGTCGAAGACGGAACTCGAGTACCCGGAGGTGTTCACCGTACCCGAGGACCCTGAGGGCGAGTGGAAGACGGCGTCGAGGAGGTCCGAGGCGTCGCCCGTCCCCGCCGTGTACGCGAACCCGCAGAGGTCGAGGTCGCGCCGCAGCCAGCGCGCGTAGTAGGCATCCCACGGCAGCGTTTCCACGCGGACCCGGATCCCAGCTTCCCCCAGGAGCGCGCCGAGCCGCGCTCCGAGGGTGGCCTGCGTGTCGGGAAGGACGAGCGTGGCGTCCATCCCCCCGGGGTGACCGGCTTCGGCGAGGAGGGCTCTCGCGCGGGCGAGGTCGTGCCGCCACGGGCGGGACGGCGGCGCGTACCCGAAGACGGCGACGGGGACGAACTGCTCCGCGTTCACCGTGTACTCGCTCTCCGAGGCGTCGATCATCCGGGACCGGTCGATCGCGAGAGCGAACGCCTCGCGAACCCTCCGGTCGGCGTACGGGCTTCCTTCGCGAAGCGAGAACCCGAGGAACGCCACACCGAGGCCGATGCGCGAGACCAGCGTCGCCCCCTTGCGGCTCCGGGTCCAGGAGGTGAACTCGAACGGGAACCGGGAGACGACGTCCGCCCGGCCCTCGCCGATGGCGTGCGCTCGCGAGCGGGCATCGGGCAGCGGCACGACCCGGACGCGGGGAAACGCGGGGCGAGGTCCCCAGTACCGGTCGAACACCTCTCCCTCGAGGGCCTCGCGAGGGGCTCCCGAGACGAACCGGTACGGGCCGGTTCCCACCGGGCGAGAGATGGTCCGGTCCGCGGCCGACCTCGGCACGATGGCGACGAAGGCGAGCTTGTTGAGGAGGAGAGGGGAGGGCGAGGAGGTGATCACCTCGACCTCACGGGCGGAGAGGGCGGTCACGCTCGTGACGTTCTGGAGGTAGTGGACGACCTGCGAGCCCGGCAGCCGCCCGGCCCGCCTGAGGCTGAGGACGACGTCCTCCGCGGCGAGCGGCGTGCCGTCGTGGAAGAGGACCCCTTCCCTCAGGGTGAAGCGCCAGACCGTATCGGAGGGATTCGTCCACTTCACGGCGAGCTCGGGCCGGATGCCGAGGTCCGGACCGAACGCGACGAGCCGCTCGTAGAAATGGGAGAGCGCCGAGTGCGTCGACTCCTCGTCGTGGAGGTGCGGGTCGAGACCGGTTGCGGACGTGACCTGGCCGACGACGACGGTCCGCGGCTCAGGCTCCGGGGCGCGCCGGCAAGAGACGGCGAGAAGCGTCACCGCAAGGCTCCCGGCGAGGACGGGGCGGGTGTTCAAGCCCGGGCGAGCGATGGGGAATTCTAACCGCGCCCGCTCGTCGCTCCGTCGCACTTTTCCGGACGGGGAAGTGCGGTTGCCAGGTTTCGGCTCCGGCCCGGTCGCCCAGCTCCGGGGCGGCTCACGAGACGAAGAACACCCAGCCCGCGGGCCGGCCCAGCCTGTCGGACACAGCCTTCTGCGTGAATCGGACGTCGTGCCCGGCCAGGAACGCGCCCACGACCTCGGGGGACGGGCTCGTTTCGTGAAGGAAGACGACGATGGCTCCGACCTGCCGGTCTCGCAGCGGCGCTTCCAGCTCTTCCAGGGAACCGTAGCTCAGGGGCGGAGCCGGAGTCCCGTACTCGAGCGCTCTGAAGTAACGCCAGGCCAGTCGTCCGTCCGTCTCCGGAACGGCGATGGCCGTCGTGCCGGGGGCCTCCCGTCGCGTCTCCGTGCGAAGGGCGAGGACCGCATCACCCAGCGGGATGCCGGGGTAGCGGGTGGCGAACCACTCGTATCGATGTGCCCACAGGCCGAGGTGCAGGACGATCAGGAGACCGCCGGCCACGGGCGCCAGCCACTTCCCCCCGGCTCGTTCCCGGAGCCCGTCCACGACGACGGACCAGCCCACGCCCGCCAGGACGAGCGGGAAAGGTATCAGGCACAGCTCGCGCCAGAGGCTCGCCTGAGGATTCGACACGACCAGCCCCACGAGCAGGAGGAAGAAGGAGCCGAAGAGGACGCCGCGCTGGAGCCAGGAAAAGCGGACGGCGCCCGCGAGCAGCCCCAGAACGGCCAGAACGGACACGGTGGCTTCGAGGTGGATTCCTGTCAGGTCCCGTTCTTCGAAGGCGTCGCGCGACGGCAGCATGTGCCGCAGGGTCTGCCCGAAATTGCCGGCGTAGGTGGGCAGGGGTCGATACGTGTCGTCGAACTTCCTGCCCCACTCGCCTCCTTTCAGGAACTCCTCGTGCCTCGTGACGGATTCGATCGGATACCGGATCGCCTTGCCGAGCGTGGGGGCGACGATCAGCAGGAAGGCGAGAGCGAACAGGAGCTTGTGTCGTGGCGCCAGGCGGGAGGACGGCAGGATGGCCAGCCCTCCGAGGACGATGAGCGAGAAGACGAAGGGCGTGTAGAGCGTCCAGAACCCGAGACCCGCGAAGAATGCCAGCGGCAACAGGGCCCGAACGCTTCCCTGCAGGGCGACCCGGCCTGCAAAGTACAGCTGCCCGCTGATCAGGAAGGGCACGATGGTCATCTCGTTCCACCCGGAATGCGCGTAGTAGAGCAGGGTGAATCCGCACGCCGCGAGGACGAAGGTGGGGGCGAGGAGCGCCCGGGGCCTGAAGAGCCTGACGGTGGCGGCGCAGAAGCCGGCCGTGGCGAGGGAATAGAAGACCCCGGGCAGCCTGACCGCCAGGAGCGGGTCGCGGGTGACCAGAAGGAAGAACGCTGCCGGCCAGGCCTGGAAGTTTGCGGGGTGATCGTCCTTGAATCCGGCCGGGTGGATCCGCGTGCCGGCCAGGATCTCCCTGGACTGTTCGATCCACCACGTTTCCTCGGACCAGGGTCCGGCGCTCCGGATTCCGACCAGGTAGAGAACGAGGGTCACCAGGAGCGCCGCCAGGCAGACCCAGAGGTCCAGGCGGTGGACCGGCTCCCTGTCGGGCTCGGCGCACCGCGTGAACGATCCGAGCAGGATCGCGGCGCACGCCAGGGAAACGAGGACCAGGGCGAGACCGGCCTTCGCGAGACCGGGATCGCCCAGGTAGTCGTAGTGCGCGTGATAGCCGAGCGTCGCCAGCGAAAGGACGACGCAGAGCAGGGGGAGGAACCTCTTCATGCGGACGCTCTCCTCCATTCAACCACGTTCAGTGCACGCGAACGGTTCCCGGTCCGGCCTGCGTGAAGCGTCCGATCCTTCTCGCCTCGACGACGCCCCTGGCGCACAGGGCGGCGAGGAGGGCCGCGCTCCGGTCCTGGGGCACCGAAATCAGCAGGCCGCCGGAGGTCTGCGCGTCGGCGAGGAGGACCTTGTCGACGCGCGAGAGGGCGGGTGCGAAATCGACGTGCGGCGAGACGTGCGCGAGGTTCTCGAGCGTGCCGCCCGGGACGACGTCGGCAGCGGCCAGCTCGCGCGCCGGCTCGATGATCGGGACAGCCGCCGCCTCGATCTCGGCGTCCAGGCCGGAGGCGGACGCCATCTCGCGGAGGTGCCCGAGGAGCCCGAATCCGGTCACGTCGGTGCAGGAGGAGACGCCCGTCTCCAGCATCGCCTCCGCGGCGGCGCGGTTCAGCGTCCGCATGACGGCGACGATTCTCGCGGCCACGTCGTCTCCGGCCTGCCCTCGCTTGACCGCCGTCGCGAGGATGCCGGTCCCGATCGGCTTCGTCAGCACGAGAGCGTCGCCGGCAAGGGCAGTGGCGTTGGAGAGAAGGCGGTCCGGGTGCACGACCCCCGTCACGGCGAGGCCGAACTTCGGCTCGTTGTCTTCGACGGTGTGTCCGCCGAGGATCGGGATGCCCGCCTCCCGCGCGACCTCCGCAGCGCCGGCGAGGATCCGTTCCAGCACGGAGAGGGGGAGCCGCCGCGAGGGGAATGCGACGACGCTCAGCGCGAAGAGCGGCCGCGCACCCATCGCGTAGATGTCGCTCAGCGAGTTCGCGGCGCTGATCGCGCCGAAGTCGAACGGGTCGTCGGCGATCGGCGTGAAGAAGTCGACGGTCGAGACGATCGCGAGATCTTCCGTGAGCCGGTAGACGGCCGCGTCGTCGGAGTGCTCGGGACCGACGAGGACGGCGGGGTCCGTCGCCCTCGGGAGCGACTTCAGGACCGTCTCGAGGTCCTGCGGCCGCAGCTTGCACGCGCAGCCCATCCCGCGGGTGAAGCGGGTCAGCCTCACGAGGCCGTCGCCCTCAGGCTCAGGCGGGGCGGCCGGGAGGTCCGGCCGCATCCGGCGAACGGCCTCGGCGACGACGCGCGCCGCCTCGTCGACCATCGCCGGGGTCGTCCCGCGGCCGACTGAGAAGCGGACAGTCCCCATGGCGTACTCGAGCGGGACGCCCATGGCCTCAAGAACCGTCGAGACCTCGACGCCAGCGGCATGGCACGCCGCGCCGGCGGAGGCGGCAACCTTTCCGCCGATCTCCGTCAGCAGGGCTCCGGCGTCGACCCCCGGGAAGCCGACGCTGAGCGTGTTCGGGAGGCAACGCTCCCAGGGGCTGTTCCGGCGGAGGCCGGGTACCTCCCGGGACAGCGCCTCGAACAGGCGCTCGCGGAGCTCCTCGAACCGGGGGGCGTCGTGCGGGAGCCTCCGCGCGGCCACCTCGCACGCCTTCCCGAGGCCGACGATCTCGAGGACGTTCTCCGTGCCGGCGCGCCGTCCGGCCTCGTGGGAGGCCCCGTGGAGGAAGCGGGGGAGCTCCACGCCGGAGCGTATCCAGAGCACTCCGACGCCTTTCGGCGCGTAGAGCTTGTGCCCGGCCAGCGTGAGGAAGTCGACTCCCAGGGCCGCGACGTCGACCGGCACTTTTCCGATCGACTGGGCGGCGTCGGTGTGGACGAGGATGCCCTGGCCGTGCGCGAGGCGGGAGATCTCCGCGAGGTCCTGGATCGTCCCGACCTCGTTGTTGGCGTGCATGACCGAGACGAGGATCGTCTCCGGGGTGAGCGCCTCGGCGACGTCGCGCGGGTCGACGCGCCCCGAGGCGTCCACCGGAACGCGAGTGATCCGAAAGCCCTCCTCCTCGAGAACCGTGCACGGCTCGAGGACGGCAGGGTGCTCGATGGCCGAGGTGACGACGTGGCGCCCCTTCGTCCGGAGGAGTCGGGCGACGCCGTGGAGGACGGTGTTGTTCCCTTCGGTCCCCCCGCTCGTGAAGACGATCTCCTCGGCTCTCGCGCCGAGGAGCGCGGCGACCTGGCGCCGCGCTCCTTCGACGGCGGCGCGGGCCTGGGCACCGAAGGCGTGGCTGCTCGAGGGGTTCCCGAAATGCGCCGTGAGGTACGGGAGCATCGCCTCGGCGACCTCCGGGTCCGGGGGCGTCGTGGCGTTGTAGTCGAGGTAGATCGGGCGCTCGGACATGCGCCGATTATTGGGGCAGGCGACGGGCCTCCGGGGGAAAAGCGGGTGCCGGAGGGCCGCCTCTCCTCCGGCACCCGGCGTGTCAGGGGAACGTGAACGTGCAGGCCTGGACTTCCGCCGCCGGCGAGACGTCGATGAGGCCCGCGCACTTGCTCCCCGTCGTGGCCTGCACCGCGTAGCTGAACCGGATCGTGGAGGGGCTCCCCGTGCAGGTGGCCGCGTGCTTCACGAAGAGCGTGTACGTTCCCGGCGGAAGGCCGGTTCCCTGGTAGATCACGCTCTCGGTGCGGTTCCCCGTGCCGCAGGCCGCGGGGAGCCTCCGGCCGCCCGGCTGGGTTGCAACGTCGATGCCTCCGGGCCCGGCGACCCGGACGTCCAGATCCGACTCGCCCGACCAGCTCGCCGTCGTGCCGAGGAACTGGGGAGTGCCCTGCGGGTCGACGCGCACGCTCGCGACGTTCGCGTTCGTCGCGGTTCCCCCCTTGCCGTCGGTGGCCGTGACGGACACGGTGAACGTCCCGGCCGTCTGGTAGGTGAAAGTCGCATTCGCACCCGTCGCCGTCCCCGGGCCGAAGTTCCACGTCACGGTGACCGGGTCGTTGTCGGGGTCGGAAGCGGTCGCCGAGGCCGTCACCTGGAGCGGGGCGGCCCCGTAGAGCGGGGTCACGGTCGCCGAGCCGATCGTCGGATTCCGGTTCGCGGGGGTCTCGTCCTCGCCTCCGCCGGATGCCGCCACGGCCACGCCTACGCCCACAGCCGCGACGCCGGCGCCGATGCCGACGATCGCACCCGTCGAGAGCCCTCCCGTCTTCACGGCCGCGGCGGCACCCACCTTGGCCGCTGCGCCCGCTCCGGCCGCCGCGCCCGTCCCGGAAGCCAGTGCTACGGAGAGAGCCACCACGGCGCCCGTCACGAGGATGACCTTCGCGATGTCGTCCTTGTTGAACCCGGAGGGGACGGGATCCTGGCCCGCGCGTGTCAGGCCGATCGTCAACCCCTCCTTCGGCGCCGCGGGCCCGACGAGGGCCGGCGATACCGCCCGGTCGTCGCGACAGACCGTCTTGTCCGTCACGGGCGGCGCGTAGTCCGGCGTCTTCTTGGGAAGGCTCTCGCGGTCGAGTGCCTGGACGAAGTAGTCGATTCCCGTGAGGCCGGGGAGTGGCCGGGGCAGCTCGGCCACGACGTCTTCCGGCGCCCGCGGTCTCATCACGACGTAGTAGAAGTCCTCGGTGCCCGAGGCCCGGAAGTAGACGAAGCTCTGCTCCATCTCCCTGCCCGGCAGCACGCGAGCGTCCACGAGGGCGCGCGCGTCCGTCGAGAGGCACTTCAGCGGGTCGTGGGCGATCGAGAGGCGCGTGCTCTCGCCGGGCGCGGCCTTCTTCACGACCGGGTCCGTCCGGGGCGCCGGCGCGGCGAAGGTGCCGGAGGCGAGAGATACGGAGAGGAGCGCGGCGGCGGCCTGCCGGACGGAGGACGGGACCCTGGGGAACGGGAGCACGTATCTCACTTGAAGTCCTCATCGAAGCGCACGACGACGGGCCTGTCGGAGACGATCCTGGCGTCGAGGGTCTCCGGGAACCCCTGCGGCAGGAACGCGGAGAGGTCGAGGCGGGGCGACTCGCCCGGAGAGAGGGCGATGCGCCGCTCGACGACGAGGACGCCGGAGCGTTCGAGGCGAAGGAAGACGGTCGCCGCTTCCTCGGCATGCAGGCGCAGCGCGGGCCTGCGGCCCGAGCCGAAGCGGAGACCATCGACCGATGCCGCGAGGGCGGGCGCGATCTCGTCGCCCGGTGCTCTGGCCGATCGGGCCGGAGAGGTGGCCGCCGTGACGGTCACCGTGGTGAGCGTCGAGAGGCTCGAGCCGGACCCGTTCGTCGCCATGAGCCTCACGAGGTAGACGCCGGGCGCGGCGAACGCGAAGCGCGGGTTCTGTACGGCGGAGAAGCCGGCGTTCCCGAAGAACCACGCCCACGCCGTGGCCTGCGGGCTCGAGGTGTCGGTGAAGGCGATCTCCTCGCCGACCCGCGCGGACGTCTTCGAGGCGCTGAAGGAAGCGCCCGGCGGCGCCAGGGAGTAGGTTGCGCTGCTCGATTCCGTGCTCGGGCCCTGCTCGGGCAGGCAGGCGTACGACCTCACGAAGAGCGTGATCGGGTCGAGCCTCCCGCGCGGGGCGATCCTCTCGACGCTCGTCTGGGTGGTCGAGGCGAAGGCCTCCGAGTTGATGCGCCACTCGAACCGCGAACCGTACGACTGGGCCGACCACCGTGCGGTGAGGAAATCCGTCGCCGTCACCGGTGCCGCCGGCGTTCCCGTCGGGACGATCTCGGGCGAGAGGGGCGGGATGGGAGGCGGGCAGGCGACGAAGCGCGCCGAGCCGGCGCCCCGCCCTCCCCCGAGGATCGGGACCGCGAA
>Ga0209573_1004404_pt1 | contig 13912 bp, 14 predicted proteins | sample TNRBio252014_DNA_FD_185870 | JGI IMG/M metagenome (GOLD analysis project Ga0209573, IMG submission 185870) | Wastewater treatment Type I Accumulibacter community from EBPR Bioreactor in Madison, WI, USA - TNR Reactor_6/25/2014_ DNA (SPAdes)... | ecosystem: Engineered > Bioreactor > EBPR >...
GGACTAGGGCTAAGATCCGCCGATACGCGGGAAACGACAGCCCTTCCAGCTGTTCCTCATCGATTTCCACATCGTAATCGCCGGGTTGCAGCACTTCATCCAGCGGACTGAGAGTAAACGGTCTCGTAAATGTCACAGTCTTCTTCGTAGTTCTGATCGTCATTACCGCCTCCCGGTAAAAATCGTTTTACGCTCTTCAGTAGACAAACCTATCTTTCAGGTGCGCCCCAGCGTGCGACAAAGTTTTGCCACTGCCGATATCTTAAAATCAATTCCGCGTAGGGTGGAATGATGCGCCCTTTCAGGGCGGCGTTCAACTAAAATAAATCCAGCCTACTACTAGCTGTTCACAACAAACAGTTAGGCATTTTCGTGCTCTTACCATTCCTCGTATTCTACTGGAACCTTCCTACTTCTCCTCGTAACCTGAGCCTTGGTCCTCGTAACCTGAGCCTTCGTACGTCGGTAGGCTGGGCGTCCTATCGTCGCAAAACTCTGACACCGATGCCTGGCGCCTGGTCGACGCGCGACGGGGGGTAGGTCATCGTGGTTCCCGGTGAGGCAAGGCCGAACGCCTAGGATGAGTGCCGAGGACAGAGCGCGCTACGCGCCCACGAGCGCATTCGCTTTCCTGATCGTGCTCGGGCCGAAGAAGCCGGACGGAGCCGTGAGGCCCACAGGCGCGAGGATTTCCGCGGCATAGGCAGCCTGGAAGCGCTTTACGGCGTCCTCGGTCAACAAACCGAAGAGGTCGGTCTCATGCCCAGGCGCACCCAGCTCAGTGCCGCTTGCGACCGTGAAGCCTTGGGCGTTCAGGAACTGCTGAAGTCGGCGCACCTCTTCAGACCGCATGCCTTTCGCAAGCGGCACTGAGAACCGGAAGGAGCTTGAGACTGCCGACGCCGGCGCACTTGGTGTTGCCGCAGCTGACGTGAGCGCATCACAGGCGGTCTTCACCTTCCCACTCGGGATGATGCCCAGAGAGACGAGCAGGTTTACAAGCCCGGCCCCGGAGAGCCCGTCCGAGACGGGCGCTGTCTCCGCGCAGCGGAAAGGCGTCGATGTCGAGGCACCTCCTGTGGTCGACGTCGCGCTGCCTCCGCCGCTCGGTTTTGTCGTGGTGCCGGCTGAAGAGCTTCCGCTTCCCGATGAGCCCTCGCCACCTTCGCAGTTAAGGCAGCTTCCGCCACCACCGGGCGCCGTTACGCCCGCCAGGCCGTAGTACTCGTTCCCAAAGTACGTGCCCTCGCCGTAGTAGCTCGCCGCCGCAGTCGCAGGCGCGCCGAGTACGACAACTCCCACGACAAAGAGCCCCACCCACGTGACGTTACTGCGTCCCTCCATACGCGTCGTTGCCGTACCCAGAGCCCTCGTTCTTCCGTGCGAACACCTTGCCCGGCAGTTGCGCGACGAAGAGCGCCGCGATGCCTCCGAAGATGAGTGCGAGAAACCCTTTACGTGAGATCTTGTTGTCCATGGAGTACGTGTTAGTGTCTTGTAATTGCTACCAGTTTAGCACCAACAAGACCCACCTCAAACACGGCGTAGGTGGGTAAGAGGATAAGTCCAAGCGAAATGAGGTCGGTCGTAGGTGTCACCATCGCGACCCCAACGAGGAGCCCCAGGTAGACGTACCCGCGCTTTCGCGCGAGGAGCCGCGGCTCAAGAAGCCCAAGCCGCGAGAGCGCCACCATCACAAGCGGCATCTCGAAGACGAGCACGAGCGTGAGGAGCACCGTCGAGAAGAACGACAGGTAGCCTTTCGCGGTGAAGGCAGCCTCCGTGCCCGGGAGCGTGAGGCCGGTCAAGACCGCCAGCGTCACGGGTACGGCGACAAGGTAGCCGTACGCAAGGGCCGCGGCCCCTAACGCCACACACCCGAGGAGCACGAGGAAGACCCACACGCCCCGTACCCGGGGCAGGGCGGGCGCGAGGAAGCGGTAGAGACCCCAGAGGATCACCGGGAGCGAGAGCAACACCCCGCCCATGAGGTCGAGGGTGAGAATGAAAAGCAGGGGATCCAAGGGCGAGAGGAACTGGAGCGTTACGCCATCACCCAAGGGCCGCAGGAGAAGCCCCACGAGCTCGTTGCGGTACGCGTGCGTGAGACTGCCGAAGACAAGTACGGATAAAACCGACAGGAGCACGTAGCGGCGGAGCTCCGCGACGTGCTCCCACACCGTGAGCTCCTCGTCAGCCTCGCGGCTACTTCTTGCTCTTGGCTCCTGCTCCGGCATCGTCTGTGGTGGCGCCCTTCTCCGCGTCGTCCTTCCAGCCGTCGGTGAATCCGCGCTTAAGCTCCGTCACCGACCGACCGACCGACCGGGCAAGGTCGGGCAGTCTGTCCTTCCCGAAGAAGAGGAGAAGAACGACGACGATAAGGATGATCTCCGGGGTGCCGAGTCCAAATATCTGCATAGTGTAATAGTGAATAATAAACAACAAGCGGCGGTGCGCGCCAACGCCTGACGACGATTTATGCACATGCACAACGTGTACCCGCCCACCAGACGCTGGTACACTATCAGCATACCATTACTATTCACCACTATCACTATCTATGGCACGCCTACCAACCGTCGGGGGAGACTATGGGAACTGGGGAACCGTCCTTAACGAGTACCTCGCAACCGCTCACAATGCAGACGGTACCCTCAAGCTCGATGTCCAGACGATCGCCGACCTCAAGGCGATTGATGTCGCCATCCTCACGGACAACCAGCAGGCACTGGTGGCCGGGTACTACGCGCCGGGTGATCAAGGTGGTGGTGTGTTCTACTACGACGCGGCGGCTAGCGATGCGGACAATGGCGGGACGATTGTCGCGCCTAATGCAGGGAGTGGGAGGTGGAAGCGGGCATGGGATGGCGTGACAGCTAATGCCCTATGGTTTGGCATTCGTGCCAATGTAAGTGATGACCAAACGTTAATCCTTCAGACAGCGATCGATGTCACCGCTTCCCTTAAAGCGGCGCTCCACGTGCCAGCCGGCATTTACCGTGTAAAGAACCTGATAATACGTGCAAACACGACCCTAGAGGGGGCGGGGCGGGCTACCGTGTTCAAGTTACTCGATGACAGTGTCAACTGGGACCGGCTAATGGGGAGTGAGTTCGGCGCCGGTTATTCCGATGTTGATAATGTCATCCTGCGCGACTTCGTAACCGACGGCAACTCGGCCCAGATCGGGCTCTCAGGGAATCAAATGCATGGTATTGCCTGTTATGGCGAGCACGATAACTGGCTTATCGAGAACATCCATGCAAAAGACACATGCGGTGATGGGATATGGGTAACGTCCGCTGTATCGGGAACAAAAATACCGACCAACATAACGATTCGCCGCTGCTCTGCGGAGAACTGCGGAAGGCAGGATATAGCCATCGTTAATGTCGATGGATGCACCGTTTCTGATTGCAGTGGTGACGGAACCTTTGATGTAGAGGCCAATAATAGCGCTGAGGCTTGCAGAAACATCGTGATTAATAACCTCCGCTACAATCGCATCAACATAGGAACCCTCGGGGCCACAGTAGGGGAGACGCAGAATGACGCGGTCACAGCGAGCAACCTTAACTCCGCTACCGACGTAACGGTATGGGGCGTAGGCTATGGTTCTTTTTCAAATATTTCCTGCGCCGGTCTGCTTACGGTATCAGACTGCTATCGGTGCACCTTTACAGGAATTGTAGCATTCCATATGCTCGTTTCGGCTGTAAACGGTCGGTTTTCTAGGGAGTGTACGTTCTCCAACGCGTTAATATCAGGCGGTGGTGCCTTAGACTACGGTGTTTTGGTATCAAGCACGATGTCCTGTTCGTTTAGCCAATTTTCTATTACGATAGGGAATGATAGCTCTGACGGAATACGCGTGCAAAATTTTTCTGACCCCGGTGCTAATACGACCACATTTACCGATATCAGCATAATCAGTCATACACGTTACGGCGTGTATATAGTGAACGCAGCCAGCCTTTCGAGCACGAGGTACGTCTTCGATAATCTGCGGGTGCTGGCCGCTGGGACGCTGCCGTTCACCTATAACTCGGCTAATCAGACTGGATACGGAGAGCTTATCGTGCGAAATTGCATCATGGCAGGAAAGCCGGTGTTTGCGAGGGTAGCAATAGCTGATGTTGACGGGTTGACTATACTAGGAGACTACGGCTTGGATGTTAACTTCTGCATAAACCCGAGGATTTATTTAAACAACATCCGGTTTAAGAGAGCCACCCCAGGCACCCCGAGCATATCGCTGACGGGGAACGTTGATATCCAGGAGCTTTACCTCGGGAAAATTGAGCAGATACCGGGCGGCACCATAACGCTAAGCATGGGTACGGCCACTTTTGCCGCCGGCGTTAAGGCTTGGATCGATGGCCCAATCGTCGAGGCGACGACGTGGGCGTCAACGCTTGCTGACGCCAACGTCAAAGAGGGCTCTATGTACCGCTTGCGCGGCAGCGCCACCAACTGGGGCTACACCCACAACGGAACCTCATGGGTGGCCAAGGCCCACTAGCAACTCTCTCAGTAGCTCACCCGGAACGTCGGGCTGTCCTCGGGTCGCGACTTCCGTCGGTCGTAGAGCCGGGTGGTCGAGATGTTGGCGTGGCCGAACCACTCCTGGACTTTGGCGATGTCGGCGTTGTTCAAGAGGGCATTGGTGCCGGCGGTGGCGCGGAGCGCGTGGGCTCCCATGCCTTCAATGTCGCCGAGGCCGATCTTGCGCATGTAGGCGAGCACGACCTTGTAGACGCCGTCGGGGGTCATGGCCTTGTCGGTCTCGCCGGTGCGGTTGTTGCGCACGGGTTTGAACAGGGGAGAGCCGTGGATAAGGGAAGACGGTGCGGCTCACCGATTAGCCGCGCGAGGTGGTTCGAGCGCATCCACAGAGACAGGTTTGCCAATCAAGTGGGTTGAAGCCCCGGCTTGAGGGCGGCTCCTTCGCAAAGTTTTTATGAGTGCTCGCGGATACCACACAGCCCATCCGAAGATGGGCTGTGGTGCCTAGCCGTACAGTCCTGGGAGGTACCGTACGATAGAGCACTTTGGACACAGGTATCTCGTACGTCCGTTAGGACAAATACCGCGTCCGTGGTGCCCGCTCCTGCCCCTAGACAGCAACAGGAAGCGCTTATGATAGGCCTATAGTGGCCCAGATACAATGACGTTTGTTGCGCAGCCGGTTGGGTTCGGCTGCGCCCACCCCTCGATGCATAATCCAGGCTAGCCCTTCTTCTCGGCCCCACTCGCAAGCTGCGGAAAGTACACGTCACACCGCTCATGGATGGAACCGTCGTGACGCGGGCAGGCCGCACAGAGCCGATGCCGCACGTCCGGCAAACACGCATCCTTCCCATAGAGGGCGATGAGCCGTGCGAGCCGGAGACGACCCCGGCGATCACAGCGGTACACCGGACATCCAGGAGCGCCAGTGAGCCCTCAAGGTCGGCAAGCGTGAGTGATCCGGTCATCCTTCCGTAACCCGTAGAAAGTGGGGCAGCTCCTTACGCTCACGAGACCCGGGCAGGGCAGGGAAGCGCCACCGCGTGAGCCTTCTGGGCGGCGACCAGGAGGGCCGCCGCCCGGTCTATTCGTTCGCCGGCCAAGGGCCGTGGCTATTCGCCTTTCTCCGGATGATAGCGGAACGAGGCGTGAATCCGCGCGCGGTACTCGACGACCTTGTTGTCCATCATTCTCATGTCGAGCAGCTCAACCTCGGCGACCCGTAGATCTTCGAGATGCTGCGCCGCCTCCTCGACGGCGGCCTTGGCGGCTTCTTCCCACGAGTTCGGGCTGCTTCCGACGAGACGGATGACCCTGTATGTGCTCATGAGCGTTCCTCCCGAATGCTTGTTCCTATGGACGGCTAGTCCCGCCCATTTAAGTGCTTCAGTGAAATGATAGGCCTCTTCAAGGCAGATCGCTCGCGCTATTGCCGCCGCGGGTGACCGTGCTCCACCGCTACCGCGCCCCCAGTCCGCGTCGGCCGCGCGACCGCGAAGCTGCGCGTTTTGGCCATGTACGCATCCTGCGGGAGAGCGCGAAATCCTACCCTAAGCCCGGGAAGACCGCTCTCGGCTCAGAAGGAGCGTCCTCTAACACCCGCCTGCCGGCGCTTACGCCCTCAGCCTCGAACAACAAACCCCCGCGACCTCAGGGAGCCCGCGGGGGAATAAATTTAAGGGAAGGGATGTCGGATATGCGGGTTAGACTACGGCGCGCTGTGGTAGAACGCCAGGACGTGTTCTTTGCGCGGTCTAGATCGTCCGTCTGCTGTGGCAGCGACGCACCAACAGCCCGCTGCGACCATTCCGTGTATAGCGTCCGCGCAAATGCCCCCGCAACTGGCACCGCCTGTAGAGCCGGCTCACCCCGGCCTCCGCCCCTGTGGATAGCACATGATAACAACTTTTATCATGTGCAAGATACGGCCATACACGGCGTAGTAGCTGTCGTGTTCTAATTGATTGTCAGCTAAGTCGCAGATAACGTGCACCCGACGTTTACAAGAGCCAATCTGAGCCAGAGATCACGCAGGTTCTAAAATGTCCACGGTACGTATACTCGTTGATAACAGTGTCCGTAACATTAGCAAGGCCGCCATCGAGGAACACGTTGACCCTCCCCCAGAACGCCCCATGGGTAACAAGGTGCTCATGTTGCGCGGGGTGCATGGAAAGGATCCTCTTCCCCCAAGCCACGCATTTCTTCATCGGCAGATCGACTGCCTCCCGACGATCGCAAGGCTAGCAAAAGAGGGCGTAATTGACTTTTATTCTTATCCTGGCGTGTGGATAGAGTCGCTCGGAATACCCCGCAGTTTTCCAGAATGGCCACTTACCGACATTTTTAATGGTGTCACATTTCGTACACTTCGTTCAGCCGTCGAGTACTTTGCTCCGCCATACACTTACACAGCCGGGCGGCCGAAAAAGGAATTCCAGATAGAACTTTGTAAGGTACTTCTCGACCGTCAAGATAAAGGGGGAAATGCGGCCCGACTGCACGTTCTCAGAAGCATATGCGACGGACTTTCTGAAAACCACTTCGATGACGTGTTGCACCTTTGGTCAGCTGAGATCGAAGGAATGCAGTACTTCTTGACAGTTGACGGTAAATTCGTAAATGCGCTCAAGCAAAACAAGACGTGTAGATTACAGTGCCGATTGGTGACTCCAACTGACCTCCTTGAGGGGATGGGTATTACGGGACGTGACCCGTGGCCATTTGAACCCGGGCGGCTCTATACTCCTAACGGTCACCCGTCATGATTACTGGCCCAAGACGGAATGCCAGTTGGCTATGTGCTAGAGGTCTGCAAGCGGCGGGAGGTAGTTTTCGCTTTCGGGAACGTGGGGTGGCCGGTAGCGAGTTACCATAACATAAGGTCCTTTATGTTATACTTAGTACATGCCAGATTATACAGGTTTAAGCCATAAAACAGGATCGTCGTTACTGCCGCAGCGCTGGGACGCGCAAGCGGTGCCTGCGGCCGTCGCCGCCGCCGGCGAGGACGCCGCGTATCGGTTCTTGGAGTTCTTCGCCGCGCACATCCGCAACCGCAACACGCGCGCCGCGTACTACCGGAACGTCTGCAACTTCTTCCGCTGGCTCGAGGCCCGGCACGTCCATGAGCTCGCCGCGATCCGCTCACACCATGTGGCCGGCTACGTCGAGCAGATGACCCGCACGCACGCGGCGCCGACGGCCAAGCAGCACCTAGCGGCGATCCGGATGCTCTTCGACTGGCTCATCGTCGGCCAGGTCATGACCTACAACCCGGCAGCCGCGACCCGCGGGCCCAAGCACGTGGTCGACCGTGGCAAGACGCCCGTCCTTCCCCCGGACGAGGCGCGCAAGCTCCTCGACAGCATCCCCACAGACACCCTCTGCGGCTTGCGCGACCGAGCGCTCATCGCGCTCCTCGTCTACAGCTTCGCGCGGATCTCGGCGGCGCTGTCGATGAACGTCCGTGACTACTACCCTTCGGGCAAAAAGTGGTGGCTACGGCTTAAAGAGAAAGGCGGCAAGCACCACGAGATGCCCGCCCACCATGAGCTCGAGGAGGTGCTCGACGCCTACATCACCGCGGCCGGCATCAGTGAGGACAAGAAGGGGCCGCTGTTTCGGACGGTGCGTGGACGCACGGGCGTCTTGACCGAAGAGCGGCTCGACCGGGTGAACGCCTGGCAGATGATCCGCCGGCGGGCGCGGCAGGCCGGCATCCTCACGCCGATCGGCAACCACACCTGGCGGGCAACCGGCATCACCGCCTACCTCACGAACGGCGGTGAACTCGAGAAGGCCCAGCGCATGGCCGCACACTCGAGCCCCCGCACGACCAAGCTCTACGACCGCCGCGCAGACAAGATCACCCTCGACGAGATCGAGAGGATCGTGATCAAGTAGTTCCCTGACCTGTTGAGACGCGGCCGGTAGTCCTTCGGACTGGCCGGGCGCTGCCCTAGAATAGCCCGACGCCTTCGTCCCCTGAATCACAGGCTTGGTGTCCTTGTATCTATGGAAGGGATAACCTGCCAATAACTCAGATTAGGTTGTTTTTAGACCAGAGAGGGTGATGAAAGTGAGTCAGGAAGAGAGCTGCAAGGCGCAGCATTACTCGCCAAACGGCGAGTTATTTTCGCGCACTTATTTGGAACGCGGAGCGCCTACTCAAGATAAACCGTCTTTTCGCAATCGTCTGTCTCAATACCTTATAGTCTTACAGGCCAGTAAGAAAACTGGGATTGCCTCATATTTTAGGCTGGAGGCAGGATTTGATGTTAGCTGGGCTTTTGGAGGCCCAGATTTCGCAAGCTTTTTCAACCTTTCCGACATTGCTACCGTTTTGGACAGCGTTACATTAACATGGCGTTACCTAGAACGGACGAGCTCACTCCAATCCCGAGACTGGCATGCGTTTGTCTCGCGCACACTTCGCGAAGAAAACATGTCTTACACACTAGATGAAAAGTGTGGAGTACACTTCTTCATCGACGAAGAGTTTGAGCGTAATCGGGTCTCTGCCTTGAAGTGCCTCGATAGTCCGCGTTACTCAGGAGTCAGGAAGGCCTTTGAAGACGCTCACCGGCACCTTGACACGCAACCTCCAGATACCAAGGCATCAGTGCGTTCAGCTTTTGAGGCATTAGAGATATTGGCTCGCTTGATAGATCCCTCAAGCAAGAACCTGAACCAGTACATGGTTAAAGAAAAGCTTCGACCGCTTGCTGAAGCTCAGGCGACTCATCCCGCGGAGAAAAGCACCATAGAGAATCTCTTCAATGGGCTAGCATACATCGTGACTAGTTTGCATAATTATCGCCATGGTCAAGGCTCCGAGGCTCCCGTCGCACCTACGCTGACCGTGGCTGTGTTCGTGCTTTCCACTGTAGCGGCTTTCCTCCGCTGGCTCGTAGAGGTCGATAGTTGTCGTCCCGCTGCGGGAGATGTATAGATCTACCCCTCTCTAGCGGCCGCGGCCTGTGCTGGGAGAAGCGCCCGGCGCTCCTGCCCCACAGGACGCCAGGTAGTTGAGACGGATCCCTCCCCCCATGGGCCCACTCGCTCGCGAGGCTCTGCTCCCACCCAGGTACACGCCGTGCATGACCAAGCTCTACGACCGCCGCGCCGACAAGATCACCCTCGACGAGATCGAGCGGATCGTGATCAAGTAGTTACATGCGCCGTCCCCATCATTCGAGTGGTCTCAAAAGCGCACCTTATTGTGACCATTTTTCCAAGTCTTTCCTCACGTCCGCTGGAAGGGAAATATACTTCAGCACCCAATTCAGCACTAATGAAGCTACATCCTTTGTCGATTGTGTACCACTCATCAGCGGTTCAAGCACATCATACAAAAGAACAGGCCTTCGCACCGACCGCTTGAGTTTAATTTTCGTGTGTTCATAGTCCTCTGGAGCAAAAAACAGATTTCGGTTGCATGCTATATCTCGTAAACGCGCTCCACGCGCCCCGCTGATCATCTTCTCTAGATTTCCATTAGGCATGGGTAGTGGAGTTTCCTGCTGGCGTGCAAGCAACTCTCGATATGTCTCATCATTATAATAGTACGCGTCCATAGGGGATAAAGAGAGACGACGAACAGAAAATACCATGTGATCAAGTTTGAATATGTCGTCCGGTTGCTGAACGTACCCATATATCTGGTAGCGGTTATTTGCATCACCGTTACTATAAATTCGCCTTAGGAAGTCACGCGGTGTCTCATCTATCCAGTTTTTAACATCAATAATATCCGGCTTGCTACACTTACAAGGGAGCAAATCAGACGCGAGTTTATGTACATCGTCGTAGAGCCTGCAAATATCGTGGTTGTATTTCTTGGTAGAATGTTCGTTTATTGCCAGCACAGCTTTTAGATATTTTTCTATACAGTGAACGGCAAGCCAGTAGAAATCTGTATACAGAGATTCTGTAAAGCAGAATCGCGCGGTAACATAGTTTTCATCTGCTGTGTTGACGAATAGCTCGCGTGTTATTTCGTTTTGGTATTTGTGATGTTGTGCTAGTGCAAAACCCATCTCATTATCCAATCGCGTCAAAAGGATTATCCCATGGATCCATCGCCGCACAGGAGCGTCGGTGTCTGGTTCGAATCTTGAATCGCGGGAGTCGGCTGTCCCCTATTTTATGACCTAGCCCTCGGTCATCAAGCAGCCGTCTCGGTGTAAAGCCACTGCTGAAAGCTGACAAAGGCGCTGCTAATCTCCTCTGGGCTACCAAGATCGTCAATCGCGTCGGTGATAGAGTTTCTGTACTTGAGCCGGAGCAACGGCGTTAGCTTTTCATTGCTCAGTTCCTCGACTCCGCTGTCCACGTAGTGAGATAACACAAAGTCGAGAAACACCCGCTGCTTGCTCTTGAAGTGCGTGCTGATTATCACCTTCGCTTTATTCGCACGCTCTTCGCGGGTAAGTGGCGGGAGCGCGTAGGCGATGTGGGCGAGCACGTCAAAGAGATCGCTTTTCTCGGCGTCGATGATCCGCTGCATCTCGGCCATTTGCTCTCTGCCGAACCCCTTCTCCGCCAGGCCGGTCAAGAGCTTTGCCCGCGTATCCGGCGCGCTCCACAGCGCGCGTAGCTCGTCCTCGTTCTTGAAGAACTCCGGCAGCTTGCCGAAGAGCATCTCCATGAACTGCTGCGCGGACATCGGCGTACCGTCAGCGTGCCAGAAGGTGGTGGCCACCATGTGCTGGATCGTCCGCTCCTTACCATCAGCGAGCTTCACCTTCACCCTGGTACGTCCTGGCGGCTGATCGGTCGATCCTTCCGCTGGTTCCTCCTCAGGCGGCTGTGGCGGGCGCGGTGTGACAGGCGCCGCCGGCTCCGGCTCGAGCGGCTCCCCGTCCCATTCCGGGTCGTTGAAGTGGTGGTGCGCCTTCACAAAGTCGTAGATCGTAAAGTAGTCCTTGCCGTCGTAGAGGCGGGTACCGCGTCCGATGATCTGCTTGAACTCGATCATCGAGTTGATCGGACGCATGAGCACGATGTTGCGGATGTTTCTTGCATCGACACCGGTCGAGAGCTTCTGCGACGTTGTGAGGATCGTCGGGATGGTCTTCTCGTTGTCCTGAAAATTGCGGAGGTGTTGGTCGCCAAGTACCCCATCGTTGGCCGTCACACGCTCACAGTAGTGCGGATCTTTGCTCGTCTTCATCTGGTTGATGAGATCGCGTACCGCGAGCGCGTGCTCTTGAGTTGCGCAAAACACCAGCGTTTTCTCCTGCTGGTCGATCATATCCATGAACATCTTTACGCGATGCGCTTCGCGCTCTTTGATCTCGATGACCTTATTGAAGTCGCTCTCGGTGTATCGCCTGCCGCTCTCAATCTCTCCTTCGACCAGAGTGTCGTCCGATGTGTAGACATACTCATCGAGTGTCGTAGAGATCTGCTTGACCTTGAATGGTGTGAGGAAACCATCGTTGATCCCGTCTTTGAGTGAGTAGACGTAGAGGGGTTCGCCGAAATAGGCGTAGGTGTCTATGTTGTCCCTGCGCTTTGGGGTCGCGGTCAGTCCAAGCTGCACGGCAGGAGAGAAATACTCGAGTATATCCCGCCACGTGCTCTCGTCGTTTGCGCCGCCACGATGGCACTCGTCGATAATGATGAGGTCGAAAAAGTCCGGCGGATACTCGCCGAAATACGGTGACGGCTTGCCGTCTTTCGGCGGCCCGCTCATGAACGTCTGGAAGATCGTAAAGAAGATGCTTCCGTTCGTGGGGACACGACCCTTTTTCCTGATCGACTCCGGCGCGATCCGGATGAGCGCATCTTCTGAGAATGCCGCAAAGGACGTGAAGTCGTTGAACGCTTGGGTCGCGAGGGTGTTTCGGTCAGCGAGAAACAGGATGCGCGGCCTTCGCTCGCTTCCTGCTTCACCCTTCCAGGCTTGTAGGTTCCAGCGCGCGTTAAAAAGTTTCCAGGCGATCTGGAAGGCGATGGACGTCTTGCCCGTGCCGGTCGCGAGAGTGAGCAGCGCGCGGTCTTTTCCGTCGGCGATCGCCGCCAGTACGCGATTGACCGCGATCTCCTGATAAAAGCGGATTAACCAGGTACCGCTCTTGTCCGGAAACGGCATGGCTGCGAAGCGATCGCGCCAGAGGTTTTCCGTGGGAAAGGTTCGCTGCCACAGTTCCTCCGGAGAGGGATACTGCGCAACCTCCGCCTCGGCACCGGTCTTCATGTCGATGCCGTATATGCCCTGCCCGTTCGTGGCGTACGTGAAGCGCACGGCGAGCTTGCCGGCGTAATCTTTTGCCTGCCCTGCCCCCTCAGTAAGCGGCTTGTCCCACGCCTTGGCCTCTACCACCGCGAGCTTGTGGTTGCGGTACACCAGCACGTAGTCCGCGATAAGCGGCTTACCGCGCCGGCCGTGCCCTTCAATACGTCCCAGCGTAATCGGATGCTCGCGCAGGATACGACTTCCCTCCACCACACCCCAGCCCGCCGCCTTAAGTGCGGGATCGACATGCTCGGCTCTGGTTTCGGCTTCGTTCATAGTTTTTATAATTGTCCGGTAAAAGCGTGGTGGAGGAGCGACTTCTTCAACACCTCCAGCGCGGCGAGCTTGCGCTCGTAGACAGAGGCGAGGCGTTGGGTTTCCACGCGAAGATCGTCCAGCTTTGCGGCGGTGGCTCTCTGCTCAGCCAGTGCTTTTGGAAATGCAATAACCACTTCCCGGATTTCCTCCAGGTGAAGGTTCGGCACCCCAATCCCCTTGAGCCTCTTGTTGAACTGCCGTTTGGCAACTGGCGAATTAATAAAATGCAGCAGCAATTGCGGAACCACATCATCTCTCGGTCGCAACAATGCGAGGCTGACATAAATATCGAACGTGACATCCCTATCAACTATTGCAGCAACCCCCGTCGTCCCGTTCTTGGCAAGCAAAATGTCATTTACACGCGGAGCAACTCGCTTGTGCATCTCATTATGTTGCCTGTCGTCAATGTACTTTACATTCTCCCAGTTTATCTTGCCGCTGGTGACATTTTTCGACGACAGAAAAACAGTCCCTTCGTGGTAGTAAGTCGGCGTCTGATGAGTGCCGTCGGTGATTTTTTCACAAACGTCCTTTAAATGCCGCTCCACCCACCCCGGGCCGCGCTGGGTGAAGACGGATTGCAGGTAACTCTCGAAAAGGCCGCGGGCGTTTTTGAGGTTCTTTTCGGCCTTGGCTTTAGCGGTGGCTAGCCCCTCAAACGCTTCGTCGAGGATGCCAACGATCCGCTGCTGTTCGGCCATCGAGGGAACGGGAACGGAAAACCGCTTTAAGTCATTAAACTTGAGGTTGTTGATGTTCGCGCCGTCCGACAGTGCGCCAATAAAATCCTTGTAGTCTTCTGAGGTCATCAGGTGGAACAGATACTTTGGCAATAGC
>Ga0209573_1004405_pt1 | contig 13901 bp, 14 predicted proteins | sample TNRBio252014_DNA_FD_185870 | JGI IMG/M metagenome (GOLD analysis project Ga0209573, IMG submission 185870) | Wastewater treatment Type I Accumulibacter community from EBPR Bioreactor in Madison, WI, USA - TNR Reactor_6/25/2014_ DNA (SPAdes)... | ecosystem: Engineered > Bioreactor > EBPR >...
CTCAAGCGCGCCGGCGCGTCGGGCAAGGCGCTGGGTCTCACGCCCGTCGATCTGATCGAGGTCGAGGCCCGCAAACCCGGAAAGCCCGCCGAGGCCGAGGCCCTCGCCACCGCCATCGGCGACGGGGCCTTCATCATCGCCTGCGACGAGCGCGGCAAGGCCCTGACATCGCGGGCGCTGGCCGACAGGATGGCGACGCTCAGGGACCGTGGCGAGCGCCGGCTCGTCTTCGTCATCGGCGGGGCCGACGGCCTGGACCCCGCCTTCGTGGATCGCGCCCATGACACCCTGGCCTTCGGGCCCCAGACCTGGCCGCACGCGCTGGTGCGCGCCATGCTAGCCGAACAGGTCTATCGGGCCGTGACCATCTTGGCCGGATCACCCTATCATCGCGACTGAATGAAACGCGCCCTCGCCGCCACCCTGATCCTCGCCGCCGTCGCCGGCCCGGCCTCGGGCCAGCGGCCGGGTGACGAGCTGTCGCGCGCCCAGGCCCGCTATCAGGACGAGACGCTCAGGGCCCAGCGCCTGCGCGCCGACGCCAATGCCATCGCACTGGAGATCGAGCAGTTGCGCGTCGAGCTGCGCCGGCTCGGCCAGGATGAGGACGGCGACCTCACCCGCGTTTCGGCCCAGCGGGCGCGGCTGGCGTCGATCAATGACCGCGAGACCGCGCTTCGCGTGCGACTGGGGCGCGAACGCAGCCGTCAGACCCGCCTGCTGGCCGCCCTGCAGCTATACGGTCGCAATCCGCCCCCCGCCCTGCTGGTCTCGCCCGAGCGCGCCAATGACGCCATCCGAGCCCAGATCCTGATGCGGTCTGTCACGCCGGTATTCGAGGCTCGCGCACGCCGGCTGACGACGGATCAGGCCGCCCTGAACCGCCTGCGGCGCGAGGCTGTGATCGCCGCCGGCGACCTCCTGACCGCCGAAAGTTCCCTGGCCGACCGCCGGGCCGACATCGATCGTCTGATCACCGAGAAACGGGCGCTGGAAACCCTGCTGCTGGCCGATGCCACCACCGCCGAAACCGAAGCCCGGGCGGCCGCCCGGCGGGTGCGGGACCTGGGCGGGCTGCTGCGCGAGCTGTCTCCCAGCCGGCGCGACGCCGTGGCCGCCACCCCCCTGCCGGGCGGGCGCGAACGCCTGATCCGCCCGGTTGCCGGTCCGCTCGTCTCCGAGTTCGGGGGCGGCACGCGCGGCCTGACCTTTTCCGGCTCGGCTCAGGGGCTGGTACGGGCACCGGCGGACGGTGTGGTTGAATACGCCGGCCCCCTCGAGGGCTGGAACGAAGTGGTGGTGCTGCGGCTCGGTCCGGGCTGGCGACTGGTCCTGGCCGGACTGGATCGCGCCGCCGTCCAGATCGGGAGCCGGGTCGCCGCCGGTGAGCCGGTCGGCCGCCTGCCCGAGGCCGAGGCCCCCGAACTCTATTTCGAGCTTCGCCGCGAAGATGAGCCCGTGGACCCCGCCCCATGGCTCGACGCGCGCGCCGGAGCCTGATCATATGTCGCCACAGATTTGTCGCTTCGGCGTCGTTCCTCTAGCTCGACTGACGACCTCCCCATGAGTTTCAAAGGCACCCCCATGCGTAAACTGGCCTTGTTCGGCATCTCGGCCCTGGCCATCGGTGCGAGTGCCGTTGCGGTCGGTCAGACCCGGATCGGGGCTCAGGCGGCCGAGACCTACCGGATGCTGGAGCTGTTCGGCGACGTCGTCTCCATCGTCGAGCGTGGCTATGTCGTGGAGACCGACCCCAAGAAGCTGATTGAGGCGGCGCTCGACGGCATGCTGTCGTCCCTGGACCCGCACTCCAACTACCTCAATGCCGCGGACCTCGAACGCCTGAACGAGCGCAGCTCGGGTGCCTATTCCGGCGTCGGGCTGGAAATCACCTCTGAAAACGGCCTGATCCGCGTCATCACCCCGATGGACGGCGGCCCTGCCCTGCGCGCGGGTGTCGAGGCCGGCGACGTCATCACCGCCATCAACGGCCAGTCGGCCGCCGGCCTGACCGTGGCCGAGGTGTCCGAACAGCTGCGCGGCGCGGCGGGCGAATCGGTCGTCGTCACCCTCCTGCGCGACGGCCAGGAGCCGCGCGACGTCACCATCGTGCGCGAGGTCATCCGCACCTTCTCGGTCACTTCGCGGATGGAGGGCGAGTTCGGCTACATCCGTATCTCGACCTTCAACACCAATACGGGCCGCGAGCTGGCCGAGGCGATCCAGACGCTGCGGGCCGCAGACCCCGGCCTGCGGGGGATCGTGCTGGATCTTCGCAACAACGGCGGCGGCCTTCTGGACGCGGCCATTGCCGTGTCCGACGCCTTCCTCGAACGCGGCGAGATCGTCAGCCAGCGCGGCCGTCGCGCCAATGACATCCGCCGCTACAACGCCACGGCGGGGGACCTGACGGGCGGCCTGCCGGTGGCGGTCCTGATCAACTACGGCTCGGCCTCGGCCTCGGAGATCGTGGCCGGGGCCCTGCGCGACCACGAGCGCGCGACCCTGGTGGGCCTGACCAGCTTCGGCAAGGGTTCAGTCCAGAGCGTCCTGCCGCTGCGGGCCGGTCAGGACGGAGCCCTGTCCCTGACCACCGCCCGCTATTTCACGCCGTCGGGCCAGTCGATCCAGCGCATCGGCATCGCCCCGGATCTGGAGGTGGCGCGCAGCCGCCGCGAGGCCGAGATCGTGGCCCGGTCGTCCTTCATCTACTCAGAGGCGGCCTATACCAACGCCCTGGACGCCTCCGTCGGGTCCGAGCGGCGCGGACCGCATTCGCCCGAGGAAGCGCCGCCGGAGGACTTCCCCACCGACCAGGACTATCAGCTCCAACGCGCCCTGGATCTGCTGCGTGTGGGGGGCGAGCTGAGCCTGCTGGAGCGCCGTCCCCTTCAGGTCGCGGCGGCTGCGGACGCGACCGGAGCGACCGGGGATTAGATCGGCCAGGTCTCCGGCGAGGCCGCCAGGACCTCGCCGGCCAGATAGAGTGACCCACAGATCAACACCCGCCCGGCCCCCTCGGCCAGGGCGGTCTTCAAGGCCGTCTCGACATCGACCATCGGCTCGGCCGACAGACCGGCCCGGCGTGCCGCCTCGGCCAGGTCAGCCGGTGGGCGGCAGGCCCCCTCGAACGGCACGGTGAAGACGGGGGCCTGAGCCAGGCGAAAGGCGTCAAAGAAACCGTCGGCGTCCTTGTTGGCGAGCAGGCCGGTGATCAGGGCCGTCGGGCGCGGCTGTCGGAGATCCAGGGCCGCCAGGCTGTCAGCCAGAGCCCGCGCCGCGTGCGGATTGTGTCCGCCGTCCAGCCACAGCTCGGCCCCTCGCACGTGCGCCAGATCGGCGTAGGGTCCCGCCGTCAGCGGCTGCATCCGCGCCGGCCAGCGCACGGTCCGCAGCCCCCGGGTGATCGCTTCCTCCGGCAAGCCCAGTTCGAGGGCCACGGCGATCGCGACCCCGGCATTGGCGATCTGGTGGTGCCCGACCAGCGCCGGAGCCGGCAGGTCCAGCAGCCGATCCTCGCCCTGGAACGTCAGGCCGCCGCGCTCGGCCCAGGCATCGAAGTCGCGGCCCAGGACGGTCAGGGGACTGTTCAGACGGTCTGCCTCGGCGGCGATCACCTCAAAGGCCACATCCGACTGGCGCGCCAGGATGGCAGGAACGTCCAGCCTGAGGATGCCGGCCTTCTCGCCGGCAACGCCGGCCAGATCGGTGCCCAGGAACTCGGCATGGTCATGGTCGACCGGCGTGATCACCGACAGGCGGGTTTGGTCGATGACATTGGTGGCGTCCAGCCTGCCGCCCAGACCGACCTCGATGATCGCCAGGTCCGCCGGGGTCTCGGCCATGGCCAGAAAGGCGGCGGCCGTCGTCATCTCGAAGACCGTGGCGGTAATGTCGCCGTCCACCGCCTCCAGCCGATTCAGAATCGCTTCCAATTCCGCATCTTCGATCAGCCGCCCCGCCAGCCGGATGCGCTCATTGAAGCGCACGAGATGTGGCGATGTATATACACTGACGGCCAGCCCCGCCGCCTCGGCCATGGCGCGGATCAGGGCCACGGTCGACCCCTTTCCGTTAGTGCCGGCGACATGAACGACGGGCGCAAGCCGATCCTGCGGGTCGCCGACCGCACGCAGCAATCGCCGGATCCGGTCCAGAGACAGGTCGATTTTCTGGGGGTGGCGCGCTCTCAGGCGCTCAGAGACGGGATCCATCCCTGGACGACGGCTAGGCCGCCGCCCGGCGGCCGTCCATCAGCACCGACAGGATCTGGCCCAGCACCTCGGGCAGGTCGGCACGGGCGACGACGCGGTCGACCATGCCTTTTTCCTGAAGATATTCGGCGCGCTGGAAACCCGGCGGCAGTTTCTCGCGGATGGTCTGTTCGATCACACGCGGCCCGGCAAAGCCGATAAGGGCCCCCGGCTCGGCCAGATGGACATCACCCAGCATGGCGTAGGAAGCCGTGACCCCGCCGGTCGTCGGATCGGTCAGGACCACCACATAAGGCAGACCCGCGGCCTTCATTTCGTTGATGGCCAGGGTCGTGCGGGCCATCTGCATCAGGGACAGCGCCCCCTCCTGCATCCGTGCACCGCCGGCAGCCGTGAAACAGACCATGGGACAGCCGCGCTCAATGGCAGCGTGGGCAGCGGCGATGAAGCCCTCGCCGGCGGCCATGCCCAGCGATCCGCCCATGAAGGCGAAGTTCTGTACCAGCACCACGGCCGGCTCGCCCCGGATCTCGCCATAGCCGATCGACATGACATCACGCGTGCCATTGGCCTTGCGGGCCGAGGCCAGGCGCTCACGATAGGGGCGACCATCCGAAAACTTCAGCGGATCTTCCGGCGCATCCGGCGTCGGCAAGGCCTCGTACTGGCCGCCATCGAAGGTGACCGACAGCCGCTGCTCGGCGTTGATCCGCATATGCTTGCCCGAGGGGGTGACCCACAGGGCCGCCTCCAACTCGGGGCGATAGATCATCTCGCCGGTATCGGGGTCCTTGACCCAAAGGTTCTCCGGCGTGTCACGACGACCCACGATCTTGCGAACGCCGGGCGCGATGCGCGCCAGCCAGCCACCGCCGCGCGGCCGGCGTTCGGCGGGGGGACGCTGGGGTCCAGTCGGATCGTCGGGATTACCGGCCATGGCCATGGTCTAACGCTCTTCACTTCCCAGAGCGAGCCTGGCCTGACGTACCGCGCCGGCCAGGCTGCCCGCCTTGACCAGAACGCCCGGCACCGCCGGACGGTTCTCGGCCAAGGCCTTGTCCACCTCTTCCACCAGGGCCGATCCGACCACGACTGCGTCGGCGACGCGTGCGATCTCGGCGGCCCGTTCAGGGGTCTTGATGCCGAAGCCGACCGCCACCGGCAAGCCGGAAGCGTTCTTAACGCGGGCGACGGCGGGCGCAACGGCGGCGGCATCGGCCTCTTTCACGCCGGTCACGCCGGCGACGGAAACGTAATAGACAAAGCCGCTTGTGCGCTCAGCCACAACCTTGAGGCGCTCATCGTCGGTGGTCGGAGTCGCCAGCCGGATCAAGGCAATGTGATGGGCGTCCAGGGCGTCGGTCAGGGGGCCGGCCTCTTCCGGCGGGCAATCCACCACGATCAGGCCGTCGATTCCCGACTCAGCCGCCAGGACGGCGAAGGCCGCATAGCCCAGCGTCTCGATGGGGTTCAGATAGCCCATCAGGATCAGCGGCGTGTCAGCATCGTCGGCCCTGAATTCGCGCGCCAGCTCAAGCGTCCCTTTCAAGCTCAGTCCGGCCTTGAGGCCACGCTGCGCCGCCCGCTGGATCGGCGGACCCTCGGCCATGGGATCGGAAAAGGGAAAGCCCAGCTCGATGAGGTCGGCCCCCGCCGCCGGCAGACCGCGCAGGATCTCCAGCGCCTCGTCACGCGAAGGATCCCCAGCCATGACATAGGCGACAAAGCCGGCCCGACCCTCGGCCTTCAAGGCGGCGAAGCGGGCGTCGATACGGGCGGTGGTCATTGCGCGGCTTCGCAGATGACGTCTCGATAGAACATCACAAAGAAGAGCGCGTCGCCTTGCGTCTCGCCTTCGGAATTTAGCTCAACAGGCCCCCCACCGTACCAAACCTCTTCGCAACGAGAACCTGCCCGGTGCCTAAAGCTAGCCATGCTGTGAGCGTACTCCGAGAAGACCCATCCATCCTCAACCAAAAGACTACCGTAGCTCGTCGTCGCTTCGAGGACTGCTGCCATGGACCCTGCCCAGCACTCCACACCTGAGTTTGGGCCTTGGACATTTCGTTCTCGAAGGAGAACTTCACTGCCCAAACAATCAGGAGCAAGCGATACGCCTTCAGGGATAGGCAAGCCGTCAAAAGTCACGGCTTGCGCAGAACCCGCCAATGCTATCGACCCTAGAAGACCCGCAAAAAGGCTCACAGCTCGACCCCCAACGCCTTCGCCACGGTGAAGATGTCCTTGTCGCCACGACCGCTCATCAGGACGACGATGTCGCCGTCCTTGCCGACCTCACGGGCGACTTCGCCGGCGCGGGCCAGGGCATGGGACGGCTCCAGCGCCGGAATGATGCCTTCCAGCTTTGAGCACATCTGGAAGGCGTCCAAGGCTTCCTGGTCGGTGGCGGCGCGATATTCGGCCCGGCCGATGTCGTGCAGCCAGGCGTGCTCGGGCCCGATGCCGGGATAGTCCAGCCCCGCCGAGATCGAATGGCCCTCGATGATCTGGCCATCGTCATCTTGCAGGAGATAGGTACGGTTGCCGTGCAGCACGCCCGGACGCCCGCCCTTGAGACTGGCGGCATGGTCCGGCGTATCCAGGCCATAGCCCGCAGCCTCGACCCCGATCAGGCGCACGCCCTCGTCTTCGATGAAGGGATGAAAGGCCCCGATGGCGTTCGATCCGCCGCCGATACAGGCGATGACCGCCTGGGGTAGCTTGCCGATCTGATACAGGGCCTGGGCCTTGATTTCGCGGCCGATCACCGACTGGAAGTCGCGCACCATCGCCGGATAAGGGGCCGGCCCAGCCGCGGTGCCGATGATGTAATAGGTGTCGCCGACATTGGTGACCCAGTCGCGCATGGCCTCGTTCATGGCGTCCTTCAGCGTCGCGGCACCCGCCGTGACGGGGAAGACCTCGGCCCCCAGCAGCTTCATGCGAAACACGTTCGGCTGTTGCCGCTCGACATCGACCGCGCCCATATAGACCACGCACGGCAGGCCAAAGCGCGCCGCCACCGTGGCGGTGGCGACGCCGTGCTGGCCCGCGCCGGTCTCGGCGATGATGCGGGTCTTGCCCATGCGCCGGGCCAGCAGGATCTGGCCCATGCAGTTGTTGATCTTGTGCGCGCCGGTGTGGTTCAGATCCTCGCGCTTGAGCCAGACGCGGGCACCGCCGAACTGTTCGGTCAGGCGCTCGGCGAAATAGAGCGGGCTGGCGCGCCCGACATAGTGTTCCAGAAACCCGTCCAGCTCGGCCTGGAACGTCGGGTCGGCCTTGGCTTGCGACCAGGCAGCGTCCAGCTCGTGGATCGCGGGCATCAGGGTCTCTGAGACAAACCGGCCGCCATAGGGGCCGAAGCGCCCCTGTGCATCGGGCCAGGCGTATTCATTGGCGAGCGTCACGGCTGAGGCTTTCTAACGCGAGGAGGCGTCCCGAACCCGATCCAGAAAGGCCCGGATCAGGTCGGAGTCCTTAACACCGGGGGTGGTTTCAACGCCAGACGACACATCGACCAGCGGCGCAGCCGTCTGGCGGATCGCCGCGGCCACATTGTCGGGCGTCAGGCCCCCGGCCAGAAACCACGGCTTTGACAGCTTCAGGTCCGCCAGCAGCGACCAGTCAAAGGCGTGGCCCAGCCCGCCGGGTCGATCCGCTCCCTTTGGCGGGCGGGCGTCGAACAACAGGTGGTCGGCGACGGCGTCCCATTCGCGAGCCGCCTCGATATCCGCCGCCGCGGACACCGGCACAGCCTTGATGATCCCCGCGCCGGTCAGGGCGCGCACCTGTTGCGCTCGCTCGGGTGTTTCGGCACCGTGAAGCTGGATGAATTCAGGCCGGACCCGTGCAGCGATGTCCGCCAGATGGCTGTCATCCGCATCCACTGTCAGGACCACGACCGGGGCCGTCCGCTCAACTGCCGCAAGAAGGTCCTGCATCTGATCGACCGAGAGATGGCGCCGGCTCGGCGCAAACGACACCAGGCCGATGAAGGCTGCGCCACCGTCGCTCGCTGCCGCATAGGCCTCGGGCGTCGTCACGCCGCAGATCTTGGCTCGGGTCATTCCGAGATTCCCGAAAAAATCATCGCCACCTGATCCGGCCCCAGCAAGCGCCATTCCCCCGCCGCCAGATCAGCCGGCAAGGCCAGGCCGCCCAGGCGTTCGCGGTGCAGGGTCTCGACGTGGTTACCGGCGGCGGCGAACATGCGGCGGACCATGTGGTAGCGGCCTTCGGTGACGGTCAGGCGGGCCTCAGTCGGGCTGAGGACCTCCAGTTCGGCGGGTTTCAGCGGCTTGTCGTCGCTCTCCAGCATCAGCTGGCCGGAAGCGAACAGCGCGCCCTCCGATCCGTTCAGGGGCCGGGCCAGGGTGGCGCAATAGACCTTGGCGACGTGGCGCTTGGGCGAAATGATCCGGTGCAGCAGGTCGCCGTCGTCGGTCATCAGCAACAGGCCCGAGGTCTCCTTGTCCAGCCGCCCGACCGTCGAGATCGCCGGGTCGCGCGCCCGCCAGCGGGTCGGCAATAGGTCATAGACCAGCGGCCCCGCCTCCTTGTGCGAACAGGTGACGCCCAGCGGCTTGTGCAACAGGATCACCACCCCCGGCGGCGGATCAACCGCCGCGCCGTCCACCGTCATGCGCGCGGGCAGGTCGGGCGTCACGGCGATGCGGGCAGAGGCATCGGTCAGGTCGCGCCCGTCCAGCGTAATGGCCCCCAGCCGGGCCAGCGCCGCGATATCGCGCCGCGAGCCATAGCCCAGCGACCCCAGCAGACGGTCCAGGCGCATCGTCGGCGTCTTCATTTCGCCGCCTCAAACAGCTTGTAGCCACCCACCTCGGTGACCAGCCGGACGCGGGCGAAGGCAGCGTTCAACTCGGCCTCATAGGGCAGATGCCGGTTGGCCACGATCCAGGCGACGCCGCCGCGCCGCAGCATTGCCGCCGCCTGACGGACAAAGGCCTGGCCCAGGCTGCGGCTTTCCTCGCCGCCTGCGTGGAAGGGCGGATTGCTGACCACGAAATCCAGCGTCCCCGTCGCGGTGACGGCGCGCAGATCGGCCCAGTCGAACCGCACGCGACCATCGTCGATATTGCGCCGCGCCGCCTCAATTGCCCGGCGATCCAGGTCGATCAGAGCAAGAGAGGTCACGGCCTCAGATGCCAGCACCGCCCGGCTGAGCGCGCCGAAGCCGCAACCCAGATCCGCGCCCTGCCCGTTCAGCGCCGGCAGATGCGCGATCAGGAGCGCCGTCCCCGGATCGATCCGGTCCCAGGCAAAAATCCCCGGCTGGGTCCACGCCTGGAGCGCGGGACTGTATTGTGGTCCTCCAGCCTCCAGCGCCGCCTCGATGCCGGTCAGGTCGGCTGGACGAAAGGCCTCGATCCGTTTGTGGTGCGCCTTGGAGGTCGCCTCGCCAACGACGCCAAAATCCGCCAACTCCCTGACCAGACGGCTGCCGCCCTTGTCCTTGGGGGCCATGACATCGAGCCTGCCGCCGGCCTCCAACGCCTGGAGCGCCTGGGCCAGGACATGGCGTCGCTCGAGGGCTCCAGGCGGGGCCAGGACCGTTACGGAAGTCGCGGCCCCAAACGCAACATCCTCCAGCCGCGCCGATCCGGGGATCAGAGGCGAGGTCTGGATCGCGCCGGACGGCGGATCGAACACCAGCGGTGGGCGGCCATGGAGATAGGCGGTCATGCCCGGCCTATAGCGACACTCGCGCCCACGCCAAAGCCCACCTGACATTGACCCGCCGGGTCCATCCGCCCTAATCCGCAGCCATGGTTTCTTCCTCTCCCTTTACCGGTCTGTCGACCGAGGCCCTGAATGGTCGCGCCTGGCCCTTTGAACAGGCGCGCAATCTGTTGGCGCGCCTGCTCAAGAGCCGCCTGGACACGGACGCCGAGCGCGATCTGGCCTCGACCCTGATCTACGCCGGCAAGACCGATGAGGCCCGCGCCGCCCTGCCCGGTCTCCAGCGCGAGGTGATCTTTGAAACCGGTTATGGCCCTTCGGGCCTGCCGCACATCGGCACCTTCAACGAGGTACTGCGCACGACCATGGTGCGGAACGCTTTCCGCGCCCTGACCGGCGACCAGTGGCCGACGCGGCTGTATTGTTTCTCGGACGACATGGACGGCTTCCGCAAGGTGCCCGAGAACGTCCCCGACCGCGACCAGATGGCCGAGGATCTCGGCAAGCCCCTGACCGAGGTGCGCGATCCGTTCGGTTCGGGCGAGAGCTTCGGGCGAGCCAACAACGCCCGCCTGCGCGCCTTTCTGGACCAGTACGGCTTTGACTATGAGTTCCTGTCGGCCACCGACTGTTATCGCTCGGGCCGGTTCGACGAGACGCTGCTGACGGCCCTGGCCCGGTTCGACGATGTCCAGGCCATCATGCTGCCGACGCTGGGTCCGGATCGCCGCGCCACCTATTCGCCTTTCCTGCCGATCAGCCCGACCACCGGCCGGGTGCTTCAGGTCCCGACGCTGGAACGCAACGTTGAGGCCGGCACCATCGTCTTCGAGGACGAAGACGGTTCGCGCGTCGAAACCCCCGTCACCGGCGGCCGGGTCAAGATGCAGTGGAAGCCGGACTGGGCCATGCGCTGGACGGCCCTGGGCGTCGATTACGAGATGGCGGGCAAGGACCTGATTGAATCGGTCAAGGTGTCATCGCGCATTTGCCGGGTCCTGGGCGGCACTCCGCCGGAGGGCTTCAACTTCGAACTGTTCCTGGACGGCGAAGGTCGCAAGATTTCCAAGTCGCTGGGCAATGGTCTGTCGATCGAGGAATGGCTGCACTACGGCACGCCCGAGAGCCTGGCCTTCTATATCTACGCCTCGCCCAAGTCGGCCAAGAAGCTGCACTTCGATGTGATCCCGCGTGCCGTCGACGACTATCTGGCCCAGATCGACGCCTATCGCGATCAGGAGATCGACAAGCGCCTCGAAAACGCGGTCTGGCACGTCCATGAGGGGGCACCGCCGGCCTCGGCCTCGCCGGTGCCGTTCAGCCTGCTGCTCAACCTGGCTTCGGTGGCCAATGCGACCGACAAGGATGCCCTGTGGGCCTACATCAGCCGCTATCTGCCCGAGGCGACGCCAGAGACGGAACCGACGCTGGACCAGTTGGCCGGCTATGCCCTGAACTACTATCAGGACCGGGTTCGCGCCACGAAGGTGTTCAGAAAGCCGACCGACCAGGAGGCCGCCGCCTTCCGCGATCTGGCCCAGCGCCTGCGCGCCCTGCCGGCCGACACCACCGACGGCGAGCTGATCCAGAACGAGGTCTATGCGGTGGGCAAGGACCACGCCTTCGAGCCGCTACGCACGTGGTTTGCGGGCCTGTACGAAGTGCTGCTGGGGGCGTCCCAGGGACCGCGGTTCGGCTCGTTCGCGGCCATCTACGGGCTGGAGCGGACGATCGACTTGCTCGAACGCGGGGCCGACGGCGAACTGGCGGCCTGATCGACCCTACTGGCTGGCCCACAGGATGCGTCCCATCCAGGACACCTCCTTGAGCTCCAGCACCCGGTCGCGGAACTCCGGGTTCAGCGAGATCAGCTCCAGCCGGGTCGCCGTGCGCCGCTTCAGTTCCTTGGCCAGGACCTCGCCGGCGGTGGTTCGCACCACCACCCGGTCGCCGCGCCGGTATTCGGTCACGGCCCGGTCCACCACCAGTCGGTCCCCGGCCCGATAGGCCGGCTGCATCGAGTCGCCCGATACCTCCAGCGCAAACAGGCCGTCGCGCGCCCGGCCGGGAAAGGCCATCAGGTCCCAGCCCTCACCGACCGGCATCCCCTGATCGTCGAAGAAGCCGTCGTCGCCGGCCTGGGCGAAGCCCAGCAGCGGCACCGGAGCCTCAACCGCCCCATCTCCGGCCAGGTCGGCAAACTCCGCCAGGCTGACCCCACAGACGCCCAGTACCTTGGTCAGGCTTTCGGTGGAGGGCCACCTCGGGCGGTCACCGGACCTCCGCTTGGAGGGATTGAAGCTGGTCGGATCCAGGTCCGCCCGCCGCGCCAGGGCCGAGGCCGACAGGCCGTGTCGTCGCGCCAGCCGGTCGATGCCGGTCCAGATCTGGGTATGGGTCAGCGGCAAGGCTTGGGGTCCGAATCCTGTATTAGGAAAATAGACCTATTTCTTGCCGCGCGCCAAGGGCCGGTTTGCACCTGCCGGCGGGGCTCCTAGCGGGCGGCCTGCCGGGCGCGGAGGCGAAGCGCGCCATAGACCAGGCACGCCATGATTCCGTACGAAGCCGCGCTCTGGGCGACCAGATAGCCGATGGTGAGCACATCAGGATTGAACAGGGAGATCAGCTGGATCATGACCACGGCCGCCAGGCAGGCGGCAGCGGCGGCCATCCACGGACGGCTCAGGTCCCGCGCCAGCACCACGAACAGCAGCATCGTCACCGAATCGGTTGCCACAATGACCGGAGACACCGACGCCCGCGTCAGCGGATCCACGACCTCATGGGACGACAGGGTGATCAGCCAGCCGACCAGCAGAGCGCCGGTCGCGATCCGTTCGGGCCGTCCGCCGTACCGCAGCGCCAGCCCGGCCAGGAACAGCCAGATGGCACCGCCGACCGCAGTGAATGTCATTGAAAGCATGATCTGGAGTAGCGTTGCCGTTTCGGCGGCGACCTAGCACATCCGGGCTAGATCGCGGAATCGTCATCCTCGCGCGGCCGGATCGCTTCGCGGATCTGCCAGGCCCAGAAGGTTCCGATCGCCAGACAGACCAGCAGGCCATAGCTGCCGACCGCCTGGGCGCTGAGATAGGCGATGGCCCGAATCTGCAGATCAAACAGGGTGACCACATGAACCAGCACGATGATGGACTGAAAGGCTGAGGCCCAGATCAGCCAATTGCGGTCGGATCGCCAGCTCATGATGATCAGGAAAACCAGCAGCAGGACGTCGATGACCATGACCACGACGGCCGTGCTGTCATAGCCGCTCGGAACGGTTTCGCGGTGAATCGCCAGGGTCGCCAGCCAGGCGGCAACCAGGGCCCCCGATGTGATCCGCTCCGGCTCATCCCCCTTCAACAGGGCGAAGGCGCAGACACCGAGCCAGAGAACGGCTCCGATTTGGCTGTACAGGGTGTCGAGCAAAACAAATAGCCCCCGCGAGTTCGACTCGCGGGGGCCAATATGTCAGACACAGGGGCGACCCGTAAGCCACCCCACGTTGTCAGATGGACTCAGGATCCAGCCACCCGCAGACCACGGGGGCGCTGGGGATGAACCGGAACATCCTCGTCCGGCTTGTCGACCGGGCCGACCGCCACATGACCGAGGCCGACCAGGCGCTGAACCTTCGACAGCTCGGCGTGGGCGGCGACGACGGCGCTGCGGGCTTCCCCAAGCGCGGCGATCGCTTCGATCATCTTGGCCTGGGCTTCGGCACCCACGACGGCCGAGAGATTCACATCCCGCCGGCTCTGAATCATGGTGGCTACGAAGTCCGTCGATTGCGCGATGGCATCGTCCACCGCGCGTTCCGTCGCGTACAGGTCGTCAACAACCGTCCGCATCACTTCCAACTTGTCCATTAGGGCTCCCCATTACCGAACTGGTAAAAAAATGGTTAACACGCTTTGAGGGAGAACAAAAGCACCGTTTCTTCCCCTCTTGAGATACCTGCGATCTCTATCCTGCAAGGCGCTC
>Ga0209573_1004406_pt1 | contig 13899 bp, 11 predicted proteins | sample TNRBio252014_DNA_FD_185870 | JGI IMG/M metagenome (GOLD analysis project Ga0209573, IMG submission 185870) | Wastewater treatment Type I Accumulibacter community from EBPR Bioreactor in Madison, WI, USA - TNR Reactor_6/25/2014_ DNA (SPAdes)... | ecosystem: Engineered > Bioreactor > EBPR >...
TTTAACGTGCCATTGCGAACATACGATCTATTATGGCGTACACTCGATCTGTCATGGCGGACCTGATCCGCCACCCCGTACACCAGTGACCTGTCATGGAGAGAACTCTTTCCGTCATTACAGCTTTTCATCTATACTTCTATGATCGGGGTTCCGGGTCAAGCCCGGAATGACAAAAATTTGTTCAGGTGGTACTTTGCTACTTCACTTTTTTTCACACTTCAATATGGTTCATCAAAGTGTACTCCCGATTTGTCATAGCGAACAATTAACCTGTTATAGTGAACTCCCGATCTATTATGGCGTAAACCCCATTTGTCATACCGGACCTGATCCGTCACCCCGTACACTAAAACAAAAAAGGCTGACCCCGTAGCGTCAGCCTTTTAAAAAAGTGTTTTTCGTGTTACATTATTCGTCATTAAGTCCGTTGACCAGTAGAGCGACTTCATTATTTAAAACTTCAATAAATCCATTGGAAATCCTGAAAGTCAGACGATCTCCGGCAACAGGAATGATGTTTACTTCACCTTGCTGCAGGGAAGAAATAATGGGCGCATGGTTTTCCAGAACTTCAAACCTGCCTTTCAGACCCGGCACAACTACGCCTTTGATCTGTCCGTTGAAATACTCCCTGTCTGGTGTTAATACCGTTAAATGCATGTCTAATTTTTTTCAGATTTAAGCATTGGCTTCTTCAAGCATTTTCTTTCCTGCTTCGATCACCTCTTCAATCACGCCCTTCAGGTTGAATGCTGCTTCAGGATATTGGTCCATCTCTCCGTCGAGGATCATATTAAACCCTTTGATGGTTTCTTCTATCGGTACCAATGCTCCCGGAGTTCCCGTAAACTGCTCTGCAACGTGGAATGGCTGTGAAAGGAATCTTTGGATCTTCCTTGCCCTGTTGACCGCCAGTCTGTCATCTTCAGACAATTCTTCCATACCCAAAATTGCAATGATATCCTGCAACTCTTTGTATCTCTGAAGAATATTGATCACCTTTTGAGCTGTCTCATAATGCGATTTTCCCAACGTCGCCTCATTCATAATGGTAGAAGTTGAATCCAACGGGTCAATGGCCGGATAAATTCCCAGTGCTGACAATTTCCTGCTCAATACAGTCGTTGCATCCAGGTGGGCAAATGTAGTTGCCGGAGCCGGGTCTGTCAGGTCGTCTGCAGGTACATATACTGCCTGAACAGAAGTGATGGAACCTCTCTTGGTGGAGGTGATCCTTTCCTGCATCAAACCCATCTCAGTAGCCAAAGTTGGCTGATATCCTACTGCTGAAGGCATCCTTCCCAGCAAAGCAGATACTTCTGAACCAGCCTGTGTGAATCTGAATATATTATCGATGAAAAACAGGATATCTTTTCCTCCGGTTGGATCTGACAAATCTCCGTCACGGTAATATTCTGCAACAGTCAAACCTGACAAAGCTACCCTTGCCCTTGCTCCCGGAGGTTCGTTCATCTGACCGAATACCAGAGTGGCCTGAGATTCTCCCAAAGATTTCATGTCTACTTTGGACAGGTCCCAACCGCCATTCTCCATGTCTTCCATAAATTCCTTTCCATACCGGATCACATTGGATTCCAGCATCTCTCTGAGCAGGTCATTACCTTCTCTTGTCCGTTCTCCTACACCTGCAAATACGGAAATACCCGCATAGCCTTTGGCAATATTGTTGATCAACTCCATGATCAAAACAGTTTTTCCAACACCGGCACCACCGAACAAACCAATTTTTCCTCCTTTAGGATATGGTTCGATCAGGTCGATCACTTTGATCCCTGTAAACAAAACTTCCGTTTCGGTAGAAAGATCTTCAAATATCGGTGGCTTTCTGTGAATGGAATAAGCGTTTTCATCCTTCGGAACAGGTCCGATTCCATCGATCGCTTCCCCGATCACATTAAACAACCTTCCTTTGATCATTTCTCCTACGGGCATGGTGATGGGTTTAGCAGTATCCACTGCCTCCATACCTCTGACCAACCCGTCGGTAGAATCCATCGCAACAGTCCTGACGGAGTCCTCTCCAAGGTGTTGCTGAACCTCAAGTATCAGATCGTTCAGACCTTCCCGTTTTACGATCAAGGCGTTCAGGATTTCAGGTAAAACAGATCCTTCATCGGAAAAACTCACGTCCACTACAGGACCGATCACCTGACTAACTCTACCAATATTTGCCATATTTTATGATTTATTTTCTTTTGAATACTTACGAGCCGCAAAGATAAGGCGCGAAGAATAAAATCGATAATTTTACCCGACTTTTAATGATATCATGCGACATTTTCCAACCAAAAATTATTTGTCCCTTCTCCCAACACGATGACGATCCGGGCAGAATTCAATAATTCAAGCATTGCCAAAAAAGTGACTATGGCCTGTATCCTGTTTTCAATCTCTGTGAAAATCTTGTCAAAACCCACTTTTTTCCCGGGTTTCAACCTCCCTAAAATATGCTTTTTCTGATCCTCAAGAGAATAGTTATAGTTCCTGACCGTATGTACTTTGTGGCTTTTCTTCTTCTCCAGCCGAGCCATCACTTTTTCAAAAGATTTGAGCAATTTGAACAAACTGACTGACTCCATCTCCACATCGGTCATGGCCTGGGTTGCGATCATTTTCAGTTCCTGTGAAGCAAATGATCTGTGGTGTTTCATCGCCCTGTTTTCTTCGAGTTGGCGCATTTCGTCAAGGATGTCCTTGTATTTTTTATATTCGATCAATTGTCTGACCAGATCCTGTCTCGGGTCGATCTCATTGCCGGCTTCGTCCAGCTCCTTTCTGGGCAAAAGCATTTTTGCCTTTATCCGCATCAGGGTGGAAGCCATCAGGATGAAATCACTGGCCACGTCCAGATTCATCTGCTCGATCTCTTGAATATATGCCAGAAAATCCTCTGTGATCTGACTGATCGGTATATCGTATATATCGATCTCATCCCGTTGGATAAAAAACAACAACAAATCGAAAGGCCCGTCGAAATGCTTGGTATGAATGTGATATGAGTTCGGATCCTGTATCATTGCTGCAAAATTAGTGAAGAAAATGGATAATTGTTTTTTTGGAAGTTTGAAATGTTGAATTGTTGAGATGTTTAATTGTTGATTTGTTGAATTGTTTATTTGTTGAATTGTTGAATGTTGATTTGTTGAAATTGTTTTGATATGAATGTCGATTGCCGGAACGAACAAAAGAAAAAATCTGATTTGAAAAAGCCACGAAACACTTTAAGGACATTGAACTATTTTTGAAAACATTGTGTTATCAAAATATTATGACTAAAGAAAAGAAAGATATCGTCCAGACAAAAAATCCCAGAACAGGGAAATATGTCAAAATTGACAGATCGAAAGGAAGAATTTTAGATATGAAAAAATCAGAAGGACCTTACAAAGATGTTCCAGTTTTAAAAAAGCGTTCATCATGATAGTTTATTCACCAATCAATGGTGAAGTTCTTACAAATGCAATCAGGTTTTACCCCAAACACGCATTTATAATGACTCAATTAGGAGAACCTCTTCCGAAGGAATTGGGTGAAATAAGGACTGCTTTGTTGTTCGAGTTAAACAAACATGGTTATCATGAAATCGATGCCTCATCCTTAGTTACAGGAAAAGATTTTTTACATAAAATTTGGAAAATAATTTTGGGTGTTCCTTTGGGAATAGCTGTACTAACTAAAGATATGCCGGAGAAAACCATTGCTAACATCTATTATGAACTTGGAATTATGGATGCTTTGGGTAAGGAAACGCTTATCATCAAATCAAAAGACTACGCCATTCCATCAGATTTTAAAAGAACAGAATATGTTAATTATGACTCAAATTTTACACATAATTTTGAAAAATTTGGATTTAACCTTACTGAAAGAGAAGAACACTATTGGCTGATGGGTGAAATTATGGAAGCAGATCCGGTTTTATCCATAGATTATATAAAAAGAGCATATTTAATCAATCCTCAAATAAAATATAAAAACGAAGCAGAAAGAATTTTCAAGCTATATTCACAGAAAATTGATAAGCAATCCAAAATACATATAAGAAACTTTATTAAGTCATAAATATTTCATTTTGAATGTTCCATCACCTGATCTTATCAAAAAAATTTGCCTGGTCAATTTGAACCGGATTTTACATCAAGATGGCAAATTTGAATATCATAAATATAATTTTTGGGTATGCTCAAATTGATATTCGCTCACCAAAAGAGTTGATATATTATGCAGAATAAAAAAGAAAAAAGTGAGGTAAAAACGATCAAGGGTTTCAAGGCCGTTGAATTTATGAGAGTGGTTAGAGACAAAATATCTGATGACATTAAAGATATGAATTTCGAGCAAATCATTAAATATTTTGAAAAACGAAAACCCGGGTTATTAAAAAAATTATGATTCTGTGCCAATTGCTTTATTCATATATGGATTGATTGTATTAAATGCTCATGAGTTTTTTTGTTGATTCGTTGATTTGTTGAATTGTTGATTTGTTGATTGATTCCAGATCCTACGCTCGAATCTCACACATACCGGTTATAATGCCGATTGAAAATGCTGACATACGAATTATCGTCATTATATTCATCATCGGGATCCAAATTTTCAAATTTTCAAATCTTCAAATCTTTTGGTATTTGTTGATTTGTTGATTTGTTGAATGATTCGAGATCTGCCTGAAAATCCTTTTCGGATTTTGCTCAATCTTCGAATCTTCAAATCTCGCAGATCCCGACATTTATCGTCGGGACTCGAATTTTCGAATCCTCGAATTTTCAAATCCTCAAATTTCCTTACCTTTGAAAAAAATCCATGTCCGGCACGCCATTTTTTTCAGTCATCATTCCGACCTTCAACAGGGCTGACCTGTTGGCCAAAGCCATTCAAAGTGTTCTGGATCAAACATTTACGGATTGGGAACTCATCGTGATAGACGATGGATCAACGGATCATACGGCTTCATTGGTCAAATCTTTTGAGGATGAGCGGATCGGGTATTATTTTAAACAAAATGAAGAAAGAAGCGCTGCCCGCAATTTCGGGATTGAACAATCCAAAGGCCTGTTCCTTTCATTTCTGGATGATGATGATTATTATCTCAGCGATTTCCTTTCAGAGAACCAAAGTGTAATTGCTTTTGAAAACACACCTATTTGTGCTGTATTGAGCAATGAATATACGCTCAACAACGGAAAACTTGTTCCGGGTAAAATCCTTTCTAAATACCAAAACAACCCCGTCAGGATGCTTTGGGTCATGCAATCCAGTATCAGACCATTTGTGATCCATCGAGAAATATTGGAAAAAGAAAAATTTGATGAAAGATTTAAATACGGGGAAGATGGACATTTACTGATCAGAATTTCGCTGAAATACCCGATACTTATTTTAGATAAGCGATTAACCGTTTATGTGGTTCATCCCGGCAGTGGAACTCAAAAGAAATTTCTAGAGAATATAAAAGAAAACGCAACCCTGGAAATGGAATACATTGAAGATTTATTCCTCCAACACCCCGAAATAAATGAGCTTATTACTTCTAAAGAAAAATCTGATCTGATAAACCACAAAGTCTATGGTTTTGCAAGCGCTGCCATGAAAATCCTGGATTTTAAACTGTTTGGAGAACTTGTAGAAAAATTGGAATTGAAAGGAACTCTGTATAGAGTTTTTTATTATTTAATCTCATTATATGCGAGATTACCATGGTATTACATACAAATCTATTTTAAATACAATTGGAAAAGATAAATCTGACTAAGTTTGTCAATTAAGATTTGATTCTGCTCCTAAAATTCTTTGCCCCCTAAATCCACTTAAATGGGTACAATTAATTTGTTGGTTTTCAATCGTTTCCCTTTAGTCTTGTGCTGAACTTAAGCGCTGACAAAGCGTGCTTGTCAGCATCTTTGATGTCAGTAGGTTGGGGCAAAAAACTTTTGAAAACCAACAAATTGGACTTTTCGGAGTTGGCTCAGATTTGAAACTTTAAAGTTTCTTAATGTAATTGATTTGCTTACGTATAGTGGAATAAGGCAATCTTAATATGATCGAAATTGTATAATAAATCAATTTTATATTCGGGCAATCCCATTTCAGTCTTTTTAATATGACTATACTATGTTCCGTTTTTTGATTTTTCAATGCCACACCTGCATAAAAATAACAATATTTGTTGTATTCGTAACATAAATTGGATAATGCTTTCTTTTCCATAAACTGATTTTTATATTTCATGAACAAGTCATCAAACATATCTAATCTGGTATACTGCGTTTTCAAAAATAAACCATCTTTGAATTCTCTGTTGAAAGTCATATTCTGATGATTTTTATATACACAAAGGGTTTCCTGAACATAATATAACGGAAATCTAAGCAAAATACGGTAAAGTAAATGAACATCTTCACCGTAAACAAACCTGGTATCAAAAAATTCTTCCTTAAAGATATTTGCCGGAAAAACAAAGGGTTGTAAATTATTTCCGTAACGTATCAGATAATTCAGACTATTTTTTAAAAATAATTTTTTATCAATTTGCCTTATTTTAATCACTTGATCGGATTCCTCAGCCTGATCACACATATACACACCTAATCCATTTTTGCTGTCTTTGATGTTTCTTTCAAATACTGCCAAAAAATTTTCAAGGTAATAATCATCATCATCCAAAAAACTGATAAAATCACCTTTTGCCTCCAACAATCCGGCATTTCTGGCAGCACTTTCTCCCTGATTCATTTGGAAAAAATACTTTATCCTGTTATCTTTTGTTGTGTAGCTACCAACGACTTCACGGGTATCATCCACAGAGCCATCATCCACAATAATGAGTTCCCAATAGTGATAAGTCTGTTTGAGTAAACTTTCAATGGCGATTCCGATCATATTTGCCCTGTTATAGGTAGGCATGATGATGGAAAAAAGAATATGATTCAGTTTTGTGTCCATTTTATAAATATGTGATCAGATCGGGAACCTTGCACTATTAATACCAATCATTATTAGTTTTTCCATTAAAATTTTCATCATAATAAAGTTATAAATGTAATGAACCTAATCAAATCTCAATCATCTGTAACAATGCTTTTTCAAATATTAGGAATTCGAATCACTAATTTTCTGTTTCGAGGAAAAATAAAATTCTTCCCCCAAATTATTGCTTCTCAATAATAATTCCTGGCCTACTCCAATATCCTCACCCCATACACTCGCTCCCAAACCGCAATGTTAAATAATCGCCATCTGACAATTGGATTGATGCGATCCGGATTTTTTATTATTTTATCTTTATGGGTGATTTTTTCTATAATCTCTGAACCGGCTATTTCTTCTAAAAACCTTTGATCGATGGCATTCATCCAGGTGTCAACAGGTGCGTTATAACTCAGTTTGTTTTTTCTCCAAACGATTTCTGCAGGAAGCAATGGATCTAAAATTTTTCGGGATATATACTTTGTCCAGCCATCCTTAATTTTATACTCCGGCCGGATCGATAACGCTGTTTCCACATCTTGGTAATCCAAAAATGGCAACCTCGTTTCTATTGAATGATACATGGAATTTTTATCCTCATACCTCAAAAGTTCCGGTATCATCATTTTCCGGATCTCTAATTTTTGTAATCCGGTAATGTCATTATAGGCTTGCGAAAATTCTTTAAGGAAAGGAAAATCATTCAAATAGGGCTTCATAAAAAATGTTCTTCGCCTGAAAATGAACTTCCTCAGGGAAACCAGCATGGTGCCAAAAAAGAATTTCCCCGTCCAGAAAAAATTCATCCTGTCATTGTTCCGGTTGGAATCCTTTATCGCCTTAAAAAAAGCTTTAATACCACTTTTTTTAAACACATACCTGTAAAAAGCCGGATAATACTTTTCGTATCCCAACAAGGTCTCATCTCCTCCCTGACCATCCAACAATACTTTAATCCCTATATTTCCCGCCATTTTCATGATAAAATACTGCATAAAAATAGCCGGTCCGCCAAAAGGCTCTTCCTGAACTCTGATCACCTCTTCAATATTTTCGATAAACTGACTTGTCTGTGGCTCAACAATATGTAAATTCATACCCGAACTGTCTGCAACTTTCGCGGCATATTCACTTTCGTCTGTCGGCACTTCAGTAGACTTGGCATGTAAAGCTATGAACGGCTCATTTGACTGAACTGCATAACTTTTAGATGCCAGGGTGGCAACACACGAGCTGTCAATCCCTCCACTCAGACAGGTTCCGACCTTTACATCCGCCCTCAGTCTCCATGCGATAGAATCATTCAGTCTGGAACGATACATTTCCAGCGATTCTTCAAATGTCAGGTCATGAATTTTATTGTCTGTGGCAATTTCATAATATGGAACAATCTCGTAGCGATGCGAGCTCAGATCATATATCAGATGATGACCCTGAGGTAGTTTCTGGATCCCGTTAAAAAAAGTTTCGTCCGAATGTTCGAGTACACCCGTAACCAAAAAATCGATCAAAAGTTTTTTATTGCAACTTATCTTCTCCTGAAATTCGAGCAGTTGCTTTATTTCTGAACCAAATGAAAAGTTTGTTTCATTTTTTGTAAAATAAAAAGGCTTCACTCCAAATCTGTCTCTGCTGCAAAAAATCTCATGTCTGTCTTTATCATAAATGGCAAACGCCCACATACCGTTGAACTGATGCACGCATTCGACTCCCCAAAAATCATACGCTGCCAATATCACTTCGGTATCTGAATCTGTATGGAACTTATACCCTTTTGATGCCAACAGGTCTCTGATCTCTATATAATTATATATTTCTCCATTGAATATCAGTACATACCGATCACCGTACAACATCGGCTGAGCAGCCTTTTCACTCAGGTCTATGATGGATAACCTCCTGTGACCAAAGGCAAAATTGTCACCGAAATAATACCCTTCACCATCCGGCCCACGATGCACGACCAGTCTGTTCATATTTTTAATGCGGACGGCTTCGATCGCCTCGTCTTTCAAACTGATTATTCCGGATATTCCGCACATAGACTTAAATTTATATCAAATGTAATCCATCATTTGCATCTTCAATAAAAGCCGGTTTAAATTTCCAACAATCTTTAAATCCTGAATTGGTTAATTGTTCCTTTGTTTATTATTTGAAGATTTGAAGATTCAAAGATTCGAAGATTTCCAAGTCCTATGTTGATACGTTTACTCGTTAAATTGTTTATTTGTTATTCCCCTTTCTCATGACCTAAATTTTCAAATCTCGCAGATCCCGACATTCATCGTCATGACATTCATCGTCGCTAGATTTATCGTCATGATTCGCCTCAGATCATAGATCACTGCTTACAGCACATCAGAACATTAGATAATCAAATAAAAATCCTTCGTTCCTTACCTGGCTCTTCTGCCCTGGCTCCTGACTCTTATCTCTATTTCCAAATTACACCATTTCCAAATTCTTTATTGATCCGTTGATTCGTTTAATCGTTTAATTGTTTATCTGTTTTTTTCCTGTCTCATATACTAAATCTTCGAATCTCGCAGATCCCGACATTTATCGTCGGGATTCGAATTTTCAAATCTTCAAATCTTCAAATTTTCGAATCTTCAAATCTTCTTAAAACTTTAACATTTGCCCCTATACTTTTTCCATTATTTTGTCCTATCTTTGAGCCACAATCGTACAAGCCTGTTTTTTAGGGCATTATTCAATTTAAAACCAAACTGAGATGAAAAAGGCATTTTTATCCTTTCGAAAACGTTTATACGGCTTTTCTTCCCTTTTGGTTTTGTTTGTTTTATGAAATCGTCCTGAAAAATACAGGCATACGATGGTATGGTTCGTATTTTTCATCGAAGATTCCTTATACTAAAAAAGACAAATTAAAACTTTACTTATGAAAAACTTATCTACCTCCCGTTGCTCCGCAACCAACTCTGCATCAATTTTTTCATGCAGCAATTATTATGGATTGTTTCTGACTTTATTGTTTCTTGTAGTTGGAATGGATGTAGCTTGGGGGCAATCTATATTTGATAATCCAATTACTGGAACCAACCCAAATACATCAAATCCATATACAACTGGGCAAAATGTAAATGCCAATATTACAGTTTCTGGTATTGGTCGAGGTTCAGGTATTTCTGGAGCAAATGCTAATAATCGATATAATGCAAGTGGTTGGAGTACAGGTGCCATTGATTTAAATGATTATTTTGAATTTACCATAAACCCAAATTCAGGATATAGTATTAATTTCATCAGTTTTGTTTACACTTCTCAAGTTTCGAGTGGAACTCCAAGTCATGCTTTTCGTTCAAGTTTAGATGGATTTTCTGCAAATATAGGAACACCGACCACTACTGGTGCAACAATTCCTTTAAGTGGCACTAATTATCAAGGTATAACCGGACCAATAACTTTTAGATTTTATTCTTATGGGTTAGCAGCGGGAGCTACTACCTTTAGTATAAATGATTTTACTTTTAACGGCACGGTCAGTTCAGCTTCGTCTCCAACAATTATTGTTACTCCTGCCTCTTTAACAAATTTCACCTACGTAGTAGGTACTGGTCCATCAGAAGCACAAACGTTTTCTGTATCGGGAACTAACCTTAATGGTTCGAATGTAACCATTACAGCACCCACAAACTTCCAGGTTTCTTCAAGCGAGGATGGCTCATACGGAAGCATTGTAACACTTCTTAGTTTTAATGGCACGCCCACCGGGATTTGGGTGAGGCTTGCATCAGGTTTGTCTGCAGGTACCTACTCTGGCAACGTTTCGGTTGCTGGTGGTGGCGCAAATACAGTGAATGTTTCAGTTAGTGGTGAAGTAGTTGCTCCAGATGTGTCACTTCCAGTTACTTTTGATTTAACTTCGGGTGATTTTTCATTTACTAATTGGCCTTCAACAAGTAGTGCAGGAGCTTACCCTTCAAATATGATTTTCCACTATGTTTCTTCAAACCAAACAAATCCTTTCTATAATGAAGGTAGTTACAACTATAATTGTGCATATAATAAAACATCCAGACCTCGTGTTAATGGTTTAGACGCTAATGGTATTAGTTTTGTAACAACTTCAAGTTCTCAATATAATAACTGTGTAGATGGATCTGCTTCTTCAAGGTTCACGGGTGCTGCTATATTAGGAATAAATACATCTGGCAGAAAATTAATACAAGTCACATGGATCGGAGGTACTATCGTAGTATCCGATGATAATAGAAATATGACATTAAGGTTACAATATAGAATTGGTAATAGTGGAGATTACTCAGATGTTCCTGGACCTATTGAATATACCTCATCAACAGTAGGTGATTTTTCAACAATTGGGCCAGTAACCCTTCCAACAGCATGCCAAAATCAATCTGAAGTGTATTTAAGATGGATTTTTTATGAATCTTCAGGTACAGGAGGATCAAGACCTGAACTACGTTTGGATAATATAACTGTTTCATCCTCTGATATTACTTTACCACTAAATTTTGAATATATTTCAGCTAAGGCAATCAATAAAAAAGCTGTTGTAGAATGGTCTACATTGAATGAAGTAAACACCGCTTCCATGGAGATAGAACACAATAATGGCGCTTCCTTACAGTGGAAATCTATTGGAAAAGTGGAAGCTGCAGGTTTTTCATCCGGGAAAACTGAATATAGCTTTACACACGAAACGCCCTTGAAAGGAGACAACTTTTACCGTATAAAGCAGATAGACAACGATGGAACATACAGCTATTCTGAAGTGGTCTCTGCTCATTTTGGAAATACCAATACCGGATTGATCCTCACGCCGAACCTGGTACACAGCAGTCTGAAGATCAGCTTTGAAGCGCCTGTTGAAAACGGCCGCGTGCTGATATACAATCTGGATGGCAAATTGGTTCAGAGTTATCTGCTGGCAGAAGGGATTGATGTGTTGCGCGTGGATGTTTCCGATCTCGTTTCAGGACACTATGTGATACAATACCAGTCCAATCAAGGTTCTGAGACTGTCAGGTTTGTGAAAGAATAAGGATTTAGGTGAATAATATTTAATGATCCCGGCATCTCTGCCGGGATTTTTTGTTTGGGTAAATTTCAAAAGTGAACATAAAAAGATCTCAATTAACTGCCCAAAAACTCAAATTTTCGTACATTTACTACATGATCTAATCAATTAAATGCATTATTTGATCTTTACCAAGAGCTGATCTATATACCATGGAGCTTTCGATTGTAATATGTACTTTCAACCGGGCCTTTTACCTCCAAAAGTGTCTTGAGGCTTTGACACCTCAGAATATTACTGAAACAGAAATTATTGTAATAGACAATAATTCTACGGATAATACCCGGGAAATTGTTGAATATTTTCAAAAATCATCGGTGCAAATCAGGTACTTTTTGGAGCAAAAAGTAGGTTTGAGCCATGCCCGTAACAGGGGATTGAAGGAGGCTAAAAGTGAGTGGGTATGTTATGTAGATGATGACGCGATAGTAATGCAGGGATATGTTCAAAGAGTCATTTCTTTGATCAAGTCTTACCCTTTTGATTTTTTTGGCGGTAAGGTTACCCCATTGTATTTAAACCCAAAACCTGAGTGGATCCCACACACATTGAATCGATTTGAGTTGGAGGACATTGATCAGATCACAGAATTATCAGAAAGATATGTGATCGGCGCCAATATGATCATGAGAAAAAAATTAGTGTCGGATATGGGTGGTTTTTCCCCGGAACTCGGGATGCAGGAAGGCAAGATCAGGTATGCCGAAGAAGATCATATTCAGCACGTGCTACGTGCCCAGGGATATAAAATAGCCTATGATCCTTTATTATCAGTTGAGCACATCGTTTTACCTCAAAAAACTTTATTAAAATGGCATTTAATTTCTAAATTAGCACATGCCAGAGACAGCTATAAACTTTGCAAAAACAGAAAATCCAAAACGGAGCTGGTTTTTATGTTATGTAGATCAACCATTGCAGCACTTTTCAAGAGGTTACCTTATGCCATTTATAAAATGATCTCTGATAAAAAATTCTATTGGCAAAATGCAGTATTATTAATTTTGGATCCTATTATACTCATTTCAGGTATGATGGTTACTACCTACAGCAGTAAACATCCGAAATAACGTGAATTCAACTGTTTTTATCCTCAATCTGTGTCCAGTTATGCTCAATCAAGACTTTTTTTTGAGGCCAGGGCATATTTCCTGTTGCATAAAAATTCCCCTGGGTGACCGTCAGGTTAAGGACATTACCTGCTAATAGAAGCACTTCGCTTTCCTGACGAATTTTTAAGGATACAGTATATTTGGCCATATTCAAAGGCAATTTACTTATGGTACACACAATAAAATTTTCACCTCTTTTAAAATGTAAGTTTTCACCGGTAAGCCAATTTGTGCATTCCACTACATGATTCCCTATTAAATCCAAAAAATCCAAAGTAAAATATACGCCATACAACTCTACTTCAGAAACTACCAACATTTCTATACTACAGGATTCTCCGGCAGAAAGTGATTGAAGCTTGTTATTTTTAGGATCAACGAGGTATAAATCCTCTAATCGGATCAACTTCCCTTCCCTGGGGAAAACTGGTTTGGTTTCGAACATACCTGAGTAGCCTGAAATGATCTCGTGGATTGGTCCCTCCAATTCAATAGTTCCATTCTGCAAAAAAATCCCCTTAGTGCATAATTGCCTGACAGCGGCCAGATTGTGGCTCACAAACAATATGGTTCGCCCGCTGCCAGCCACTTCTTTCATCTTGCCCAGACTTTTTTCCTGAAATGCCAGGTCACCTACAGAAAGCACTTCATCTACCAGCAAAATCTCGGGTTCCAGGTGCGCTGCCACAGAAAATGCAAGTCTGACATACATACCGGAAGAATAGT